>Ga0335077_10011552_pt1 | contig 11037 bp, 8 predicted proteins | sample Lox_Sample_31_FD_207151 | JGI IMG/M metagenome (GOLD analysis project Ga0335077, IMG submission 207151) | Soil microbial communities from Loxahatchee National Wildlife Refuge, Florida, United States - Lox_Sample_3.1 | ecosystem: Environmental > Terrestrial > Soil > Wetlands | place: USA: Florida...
GGCCGACATCGCGGTCACACCGCGGCCCATGTACCCCGCCGACGGGCGCAAGCTTCCGGACATCTACACCAGCCCTCCCGAGTTGCGCGACGACCTGCAGAAGCGGCTGGGCCAGTTCCCGCTGTTCCGCTTCTGGGGACCGGGCGCGGACATCGTCTCCAGCCAGTGGATCGGCCGCTGCGCGCTGGATGTCTTCGAGCGCTCCGGGCCGACGTTGACATTGGTATATCTGCCGCACCTCGACTACAACCTGCAGCGGTTGGGCCCGCATGATCCGCGCATCGCGCAGGACGTGGCCGCGGTCGACCAGATCTGCGGTGAGCTGATCCAGAGCGCGGAGCGTGCGGGCGCACGCGTGATCGCGTTGTCCGAATACGGCATCACGCCTGTGTCCAACCCCGTGCACATCAACCGCGCATTGCGCCAGGCCGGGTTGATCCGCGTGCGAGAGGAGCTTGGCCGCGAGCTGCTGGACGCGGGCGCATCCCGCGCGTTCGCGGTGGCCGATCATCAGATTGCGCATGTCTACGTGTCGGAACCCGAACGGGTCCGCGAGGTCAAAACGCTGCTGGAGTCGCTGCCGGGTGTGGAACGAGTGCTGGACGAGACCGGCAAGCGAGAATGCGGGCTGGACCACCCGCGCTCGGGCGAGCTTGTGGCCATCGCCCGCGCTGACAGCTGGTTCACCTACTACTATTTCCTCGATGACGACCGCGCGCCCGACTTCGCGCGCACAGTCGATATCCATCGTAAGCCGGGTTACGACCCGGTCGAGCTTTTCATCGACCCGCGCCTGCGCCTGCCCAAGGTGCGGATCGCCCGGCGGCTGGCGCAAAAGATATTGGGGTTCCGCTACATGATGGACGTGATCTCGCTGGACGCGCGCCTGGTGAAAGGTTCGCACGGCCGTCCCACGGACGATCCGGAGCTCGGGCCTGTGTTCATCAGCTCGGCGCCCGAGCTGCTGTCCGAAGGGCCGGTCGCCGCGACCAGCGTGAAGGACCTGATCCTCGATCACGTGTTCGCGGCTTCGGCGCAGCCAGTGAGGAGGGCGGCATGACGCCGCTTGAGCTGCTTACGCGCTGGCTTGCCCGCCAGCTGCCGGCCGACGCGGCGGCGTGGCTGCAGAAGTCTTCCGCGCAGACCCGGTCCTCTGGGAAGGACGCCGATCTCTACTTCGCCGTGAGCCTGGTCGCGCGCAAGCTGGGCAAAGCTGACTTGGTATTGAGCGATGCCGACCTGCGCGACGCGAACGCGAGCCGCACAGGCTGGGATCCGCGCGACTGGAGCGCAGACCAGGCCGCCCGCGTGCTGCTCGTCCTGGCTTTGGAACAAGACCCGCAGCGTCTCGCGCGGGCGCTCGACCAACTGTGCAACAGCGCCGATGTGAGCGAGCTGGTGGCGTTCTATCGTGGCCTGCCCCTGTACCCGGAGCAGCCGCGCTATCTGGCGCGGGCCACCGAAGGGCTGCGCACTAACATTAAGGGCGTCTTCGAGGCAATTGCTCTGCGCAACCCCTATCCGAGCGAGCAATTCCCGCAAGCAGCCTGGAACCAGATGGTGCTCAAGGCGCTGTTCGTGGGCAGTGCGTTGTGGCCGATCGTGGGGCTGGATCGACGCGCCAATGCCGAGCTGGCGCGCATGCTGTGCGACTACGCCCACGAGCGCTGGTCCGCCGGGCGACCGGTGAGCCCCGAGCTGTGGCGGTGTGTGGGTCCTCATGCCAGCGGCACGATGCTCAAGGACCTCGAGCGGGTGCTGAAGGAAGGGACGGATCCGGAACGCAGAGCGGCGGCACTGGCCCTGCGCGCCTCGCCCGACCCGGCTGCAGCACCGATGCTGCAGCGCGATGCGGCGCTCGCCAAGGCCGTGGCAGGCGGCGAACTGACCTGGGAGCGGGTGGTAGCCGCCGCTTGAATGACAAAATAGAACGTTCGCATGGAGGCAACCATGAAATTCATCGACCCGCACATTCACATGAGCGCGCGCACCACCGATGACTACGAGCGGATGGCCGCAGCGGGGATCGTCGCGCTCATCGAGCCTGCGTTCTGGCTCGGCCAGCCGCGCACCAATGCAGGCAGCTATATGGACTACTTGTCCAGCCTGGTCGGATGGGAGCGCTTTCGCGCCGCCCAGTTCGGCATCCACCACTACTGCGCCATCGGACTCAACGCCAAGGAGGCGAACAACGTTGCGCTCGCCGAAGAGGTGATGGCGCTGCTGCCGCGATATCTGCTCAAAGAGGGCGTGGTGGCGCTCGGCGAGATCGGGTTCGACGACCAGACCGCAGCCGAGGAAAAGTACTACCGAGCGCAGCTCGACATGGCCAAGGAGCTGGACATGGTGGTGATGGTGCATACCCCGCACCGGGACAAGAAGACCGGGACCATCCGAAGCATGCAGATCGCCGTGGAGCAGGGCTTGGCGCCCGGACGCGTCATCATCGACCACAACAACGAAGAGACGGTCGAGGACGTGCTCGACCGCGGCTTTTGGGCCGCGTTCACGCTCTATCCACACACCAAGATGGGCAACGAGCGCATGGTCGAGATCGCGCGCCGCTACGGTTCCGAGCGCATCATCATCGACTCGAGCTCCGACTGGGGCGTGTCCGACCCGTTGGCGGTGCCCAAGACCGCGCGGTTGATGCTCGAGCGCGGGATTGCAGCACAAGACGTCGAGAAGATCTCTTACCGCAATGCGCTTGCCGCTTACGGCCAGACCGGCCAGATGGCCGAGAAGCACTGGCTCGATCCCGCCGCTATCGACCAGCGTACTTTGTTCGAAGGCAACTCGGTGCTGCGCGGGCAGCAGCCGCGCATCGACGAGCTGCAGCAGATCCCCGAGCGGATCAAGGACCTGGTGTTCAAGTAACGCCCTCATCCCCTTCTCCCGAAGGGAAAAGGGAGAGAAGTCCCCTTTCCCTCCGGGAGAGGGGTTGGGGTGAGGGAAATGCACCGGCGCACAATCCGGGCAAACCATGAAACCTACAACGACGACCTCCTCGCAGATCATCGAGCCTGGCCCCTCTAGCGCGGTCTATCACCAGCGCTTCGCGGTCCAGTACGACTATCCGGTGCACTTCACCCACGACCTGTTCTCGCGTGACAACCCGGTATTCGTCGACGCGCTCTCGCGCAAAGAGCCCAACAAGCGACACCGCTTCCTGGCCTTCATCGACGCCGACGTGGCGGCGAGCTGGCCGGCCCTGGCCCACGACATCTGCGCCTACGCGGAGCACCACGGCGAGCGGCTGCAGCTTCTGGCTCACCCCGAAACCATCGTCGGTGGCGAGCAGGTCAAGCACGACCCGGATCTGGTCACCCGTCTTCAGCGCCGGCTGCTCGATCTGGGCGTGGACCGCCACGCCTACGTGGTGGCCATCGGCGGGGGCGCCTTCCTGGACATGGCCGGCTTCGTGGCCGCCACCGTGCATCGGGGTGTGCGCCACGTGCGCGTGCCTACCACCGTGCTCTCCCAGAACGACTCGGGCGTGGGGGTCAAGAACGGCATCAGCAGCTTTGGGGTGAAGAATTTCGTGGGCAGCTTCGCACCGCCGTTTGCCGTGCTCAACGATGCGAACTTCCTGCGCACGCTGCACCCGCGCGACCGCATCGCCGGGATAGCGGAGGCGGTGAAGGTATCCTTGATCCGCGACGCGGTATTCTTCGAATGGCTGGAGAGTCAGGTCGAGGCCCTGCATGCCTGCGTACCCGAGGCCATGGCGCGCATGATCCGCCGCTGCGCCGAGCTGCACATGCGTCAGATCGCGCACGGCGGGGACCCGTTCGAGACCGGCAGCGCGCGTCCGCTCGACTACGGCCACTGGTCGGCGCACAAGCTCGAAGCGCTCACCGCCCACGAGCTGCGCCACGGTGAGGCGGTCGCGATCGGCATTGCGCTAGACAGCCGCTACTCGGTGCAGATCGGCATGCTCGCGCCCGGACAGGAGGAGCGCGTCTTCGCGATGCTCAAGAGACTGGGCTTCTACCTCTGGCATCCGGCGCTGGAGCGGCGCGATCCCGAGGGGCGCTGGGTGGTTTTGGAAGGGCTGCGAGAGTTTCGCGAGCATCTGGGTGGAGAGCTGACCATCACGCTTCTGCGTGAGATCGGTCGCGGAGAGGAGGTGCACGTCATGGACGAGGCCGAGATCCTGCGCGCCATCGCCTGGCTGCGCCACCGGGAGGCGGCGCAGTGATTGTGGGTCGGGAGTCCTGCCACCTCACCTACTGCACCAATATCCACCCTGGCGAGACCTGGGCGGAGGTGCGGAGCAACCTGGAGCAGCATCTGCCTCCGGTGCGCGCGCGGCTCGGCCCGGACACGCGCTTCGGCATCGGATTGCGCCTCTCCGCCGAAGCGGCGCAGGCGCTTGCGCGGCCCGCAGCGCTGGCCGAGTTCAAGGACTTCCTCGCGCGCGGACGCTTCTACGTGTTCACCCTCAATGCGTTTCCGTACGGCACGTTCCACGGCAAGCGCGTGAAAGAGGACGTGTATCTGCCCGACTGGCAGGACGTCAAACGCCTCGAATATACGGACCTCATGGCGGACTTGCTGGCGGAGCTGCTGCCGCCCGACGCGGGTCTGACCGGGAGCGTGAGCAGCGTACCGGGTGCCTTCAAGGACAACGCACGCACTCCCGAGGCGGTAGCACGTATCACGGATCTCATGATCCAGCACGCCGCGCATCTGGTGCAGCTGAAGAAGCGCAGCGGCAGGCACATCGCCCTGGCGCTGGAGCCGGAGCCATGCTGCTTCCTGGAAACGATCGACGAGACCGTCGCCTTCTTCCGCGACCACCTGTTTGCGGACGCCGCGGTTCGCAGGCTTTCCGAGCTCGTGAACATCGATCGCGCTCGAGCGCGGCAGGCGCTGCGGGACCACCTCGGCGTGTGTCTGGACCTGTGCCACGCGGCGGTCGAGTTCGAAGATCCGCACGCGTGCGTAGCGCAACTCACGGATGCGGGAATCGGCATCTACAAGATGCAGATCACCGCTGGACTTCGGCTGCCCGAGCTATCCGCCCCGGCGCTGGCGAGCGTGCGCCAATTCGACGACCCGGTGTACTTGCATCAGGTGGTAGAGGCGGGTCCGGAGGGTCTTACACGCTACGTGGACCTACCCGATGCGCTGCGCGCCGCCGAGGGACGCGCCCTGGAGGGCCGCGAGTGGCGGGTGCACTGCCATGTGCCCGTATTCGTGGACGACCTGGGGCCTTTCTCGTCTACGCAGGCGTTCATCCGCGATGTGCTGCGCCTGCACCGCCGGCAGCCCATCTCCACCCATCTGGAGGTGGAGACGTACACCTGGAGCGTGTTGCCGCCTCAGCTGCGTGCGGAGGGCATGGACTACGCCATCGCGCGCGAGCTGGCCTGGGTGCGCGACGAGCTGACGCAATGAGCCTGGCCCCGGCGCTGTCGGTTGCGCTGCGGCTGGGACGCATATCGAACCTGCCCACGGTTTGGACCAACACGCTGGTGGGCGTGGCGCTCGCGGGCGGCTCGGCTCTCGACGCCCGCGTGCCCGTGCTGCTGGTCGCCGCTTCGCTGTTCTATGTCGGCGGGATGTTTCTCAACGATGCCTTCGATCGCGAGTTCGATGCACGCTCGCGCCCCGATCGCCCGATCCCGGCCGGCCAAGTGACTCCGGGCACGGTGTTCGGCGCCGGCTTCGCGATGCTCGCAGCCGGCGTGCTGCTCCTGGTTGTGGCCGGTTATGCGTTTGCGGATGGAACGCAGTGGCGAGCGCCCGTCTGCGGCCTGCTGCTGGCCGGCGCGATCGTCCTGTACGACGCGCATCACAAGGACAACCCGCTGAGCCCGGTGCTGATGGGCGTGTGCCGCGTGCTGGTCTACTTTTCCGCCGCGCTGGCGATCTCGGCCGTGTTGCAGCCTGCGCTGCTGCTCGCCGCTGTCGTGCTCCTGTGCTATCTCATCGGGCTCACCTACACCGCCAAGCGCGAGCACCTCAACGAACTGGGAAGCGTATGGCCGCTGGCCGCTCTCGCCGTTCCTCTGATCTATGGCGTCGTCATGGCACTTCGGTCACCGCCTGCATGGCCGTTCCTGCTGCTGCTTGGGGGCTGGGTGTTGTACGCGTTGTGGCTGCTGCGCCGCCGAGGGCCGGGTGACGTGCCGCGTGCGGTGGTCAGCCTGATCGCCGGAATCTCGCTGGTGGATGCCGTGATCCTGTGCGGCGCAGGCGCCGTGGAGCTGTCGATCGTCGCGGTGGCGGCGTTCCTGCTCACCATGGCGTCGCAGCGGGTGGTGTCGGGGACCTAGTGCGCCCTGCTCACCATGGCGTCGCAGCGGGTGGTGTCGGGGACGTAACGCGTCCTGCTCACCATGGCGTCGCAGCGGGTGGTGTCGGGCACGTAGAGTCCCGCTCACATTCCCCGGAATGCCAGCCCGGTGTCCGTGTGCTGGCGCTTCAAGATTGCGGCGTAGGCGCGCTGGGCAGCGGCGTTCAGCAGATCCGCAGGACGCAGCCTGAAGGTGCTCGGATCGTTGTAGTCCAGGTAGGCGAAGAAGTAGCGCGACCAGTAGGGCGCGACCAGCTCGATGCCTTTCTCGCGCGCGGCGATGCCTGCGACCTGCAGGAACTTGCGGTCGAGCGGCGCCCAAAAGCCGAACACGTCGCGGGCGGTCACGTTCGGGTCTGCCACGGGATCGAAGCGCTCCTCGGGCCCGGCCTTGTACAGCCACAGCTCGCTTGCGATGATGCGCTTGCTTCCGTCGATCGCGCGGATGCGGTCGGGCCAGGCGAGCAGCCGCTCCAGGTTGCTCTGCCCTGCGGTGGCGAGCGGATACAGGTGCAAGTCGATGTAGCTCAGGCCCTTGATTCCGGCAAACGCCTGGACGTAGTCGAAATCGTCCCACAGGCCCGAGCCCGCGCCCAGCAGCGTCGGGAAGGAGCCGAGCTCACCCGACAGCGCGTCCACGCTGCGCTGCACGTAGGAGCGCCAGTCGCTCACCGTCAGCTTCAGCCCGGCGGTCTGGCCGCGCGGATCCGAGACCAGAGTGAGATAGTCCGGATTCATCCCCAGCAGGATCGCCTTGAGCTCCGCGAAGCGCTCGGCTACGAAGCGCTGCTTGGTGAGCTTGCCATAATAGGGGCGCACGTCGACCGACGCGTAGGCCGGCAGCAATGAGTTGTGCTCCACCACCACTTTCATCCCGCGGACGTGTATCGCATTCGCCAGATTCGCGTAATACTCGATGAACGGCAGCGGGTCGCGGAACGCTGGTGTGAGCAGCGGATAACAGACTTGCAGGACTATTCCCTCTGCGCCCAGCTCCTGGAGCGCGTCCAGCTCGCGCAGCGTGGCCTCCCGCTGCGCCTCGCTGAGAATGAACTCGCCGCGCTGGCAGTCGACGCTGAGCAGGGATGCCGCCCGGATAGCAGCCTTGCCCGAGGCGCGCGCCGGCAGCCGCCTGTGAAATTCGCTGAGCTGTGCGTCCAGCTCGCGATACAGCTTCTCGTATTTCTTGGGCGGGTTCTGGGCGAAACCCGACTGGGTCCAGCCGAGGCAGGTCAGCGCAAGCAACAGGCCGAAAGCAGATACTCTTGCGGCGGATTTCATCGACGCGCGCTTCAACCGCCCTGCAGGTCCCCGAGCGGCACCCACTTCTTGCCGTCGAAGCGCATGAGATGGATCTGCCTGATCAGCCGGTAGTCCGTCGGGCTGTTGCTGAGCTTGATGCCGGGCAAGTACAAGGGTGACTCGAAGTTCTTCAGGTTGGTCGCCTGGCGCATGACGTTCTCGCGCGTGAGATCGTCACCGCACTGCGCGAGGATATGCGCCATCACCTGCGCTGTGAGATAGCCCCACACGTTGAGCTGGTCGGTGACGTCGCCTTCGGGATAGTACTTCTTCATCCAAGCGAGCCATTCCTGGAACGCGGGATCGGTCTTCCAGCGCGGGTCGGCCGGATCCTTTACGAACCCCGCAGTGATTAGGCCCACGGCCTTCTCCGGGCCGGCCGGCGTGAGCACCGCGCCGACGGAACTGGCCGGGAAGGCCACAAACTGCAGCGGCTTCCAGCCGATGTCATAGACTTTGCGGATCGACTGGGCGCCGAACTTCGGCGTGACGAAGTTGAAGAAGGTGTCCGCGCCCGATGCCTGCAGGCTCACGATCTGCGAATCGATGGTGGGGTCGGTCACCTCATAGCTGGCGGTCGCGACGATCATCTGGTCCGCCTTCGTCCCCAGCGCGTCGCGCAGGCCCTTCAGCAGGTCCTTCCCGTAGTCGTCGTTCTGGTACAGCGCGGCCACCTTGGCGTTGGGCCGCTTCTCCAGCAGGTACCTGGCGTAGAACTGCGTCTCGGTCTGAGAGTTCGGGGGCCAGGCCATGGTCCAGGGGAAATTGGCCGGGTCGTTCCATTTGTTCGCGCTGCTGTGGAGCAGGATCTGCGGCACCTGTTTCGCGTTCAGGTACTTGTGGATCGCGGTGTTGGGCGGCGTACCCAGCGGGCTGAAGATGGCGAGCACCGCTTCCTGCTCCACCAGCTTGCGCACCTGCTCCACCGTCTTCGGAGGGCTGTATCCGTCGTCCAGGCTGATCAACCGGATCTTGCGGCCGTTGACGCCGCCGTGCTGGTTGATCATCTCGAAGTAAGCGAGCTCGGACTTGCCGATCGTGCTGTACGCCGAGGCCGGCCCGCTGTAGGGCATGGTCTGGCCCAATGTGATTTCGGTGTCCGTGACCCCCGGTCCGTATTTCTTGTCGGCGCTCAGGGCGTGTCCGCAGATTGCCGTCGCGGCGAGAACCAGCAGGGTCAGCTTCGCGTGTCTCATCTGAATTCTCCTCTGAGTCTTCCATCAGGCGCCGGGGATCAGTCCAAGCGTACCGGCAGATGCCGGAACCCGCGAAATCGCACCCGCTGGTCCCTCTGCGGTGCGCCGGCCAGGTCCAGCTTCGGGAATCGATCCAGCATCCGCCCGATGGCGACGCGTGCCTCGAGCCGCGCGACGTTCATTCCCGCACAGGCGTGATCGCCGTGTCCGAACGCGATATGACGGTTGGGCTTTCGGCCCACGTTCAAGCGATCCGGTTCGGGAAACTGCGCTGCATCGCGATTTGCGGCCCCGACTCCGAGCGTGATGAAGGTGCCCGCCGGTAGAGTGCGGCCGCCGATCTCGGTTTGCGCCGTGGTAACGCGGTTGTTGAGCTGCACCGGGCTTTCGAAGCGCAACAGCTCTTCCACCGCGCTCGGCATCAAGCCGGGCTCCGCGCGCAAGCGCTCGAATTCGCCGCGATGCACGAGCAGGGCGTGGATGCCGTTGCCGATGAGGTTTGTCGTGGTCTCATGCCCCGCATTGAGCAGGAAGATGCAGTTGTGCAGCAGCTCGGTTTCGGTCAGCCGCTCGCCCTCGATCTCGCCCTGGATCAGGCGCGTCAGCACATCGCTCTCGGGGTCGCCCGGCCGTTTGCGACGCTCGATCACCAAACCCTTCAGATAGTCCAGGAAATCAATCACGGCCCGGTTGCCGCGCTCGAGCACCTCGGGCGCGGGCGCCGGTTCGAGGGCCGAGAGTATGGCGAGCGACCAGCCGCGCAGCGGACCGCGTTCCCGGCGCGGCACCTCGAGCAGGTTGCCGATGACCTCGACCGGGATTTGCGCCGCGAAATCGTCGATCAGGTCGAACTCTCGCCGGGCTGCAATCGTATCGAGTAGCCGGTCGACCAGCGCCGCGACGTCCGCTTCCATGCGCGCGATCGCGCGCTGGTTGAGCGCGCCCATGATCAAGCGGCGCACGCGCGTGTGCAGGGGCGGGTCGTTGAACACCAAGCTGGTGGTGTGGTGCTCGTAGAGCGGGCCGTCGCCGAACTTGGGTCCGAACTCGGCCCTCTTGTCGGAGCTGGCGCGCGGGTCGCGATAAACGCCGACCACGTCCTCGTAGCGCGTCAGCAACAACGCGCCGCCTTCGAGCGCGTGTACCGGATCGTGCGTGCGCAGCAGGGCGTAGTATCGATAAGGGTCGTCGATGAAGTCGGCCGGGACGCGCGTCAAGCGGAAAGCGCGCGCGAGCCGCTGCTCCTCGTTCAAAGCCGCATCGCCCATTTCCACTCCTGCCGAGACTTCTCCGTAGACGACGATCGACGAATGTCATTCCGGCCAAGCGCAGCGCGAGCCGGAACCGTCAGCCAACAGCCCCAGGTCCCGGCCTGCGGCGGGATGACGAAAACCCTCAGGCCGTTCATCAATCACCGGTGGATAGCGTTCACGGATACGCGAACGGCACGGAGTACGGCCGGCCGAATGGCCGCCCGGCGCGCACGGTCTGCACGGGCTTGAGCCAGCGGTTGCCCTCGCGCGTGTTCTTCCGCGTATCCACGAAGGTGACCGGCGCGTCCACCAGCTCCAGGATCGAGACATCCGCCGGCGCGCCGACCTGTAACGTGCCGAGCTTGTCTACGCGCCCGATGACCCGTGCCGGATTGATCGTCGCCATGGCCACCACGTCTTCCAAACCGAATCCCAGATTGAGAAACTTGCTCATCACCCACGGCATGTACGGCATGCCTGGCGTATTGCCGCTGACGGCATGGATATCGCTGCTGATGGTGTCGGGCGTCAGACCTTGCGCGATGGCGGGCTCCGCCACCGTGTAGTCGAAGCTTCCGCCGCCGTGGCCGACGTCGATGATGACGCCGCGCTTCTTGGCGGCGAGCGCAGCAGGCAGGAGCCTGCCGTCCTGAACCGTGTTGTTGCCGACGCCGCTGTAGGCGTGCGTGAGAATGTCGCCCGGCCGCAGCAGCTCGAGCAGGTCGGTCAGATCTCCCGGCGCATCTCCGATGTGGCACATCACACGTGCGCCTCCACCCGCGCGTTCCGCCGCCGCAAGCGCGCGCTTCAGCGGCTCCAGCCCATTGGCGCCCACGATGCTCTTCGTCATGCGCACCTTCACACCGAGTGCGACGTCGGCGTTCTCAGCCACCGTCCTGGCCGCGGCCTCGACATCCAGGTAGTCGAGGTTGAGCTCCTCGCCGACGGGGAAGCCGGCCAGGCCGATGTTGGAGATATGCAC
>Ga0335077_10011553_pt1 | contig 11036 bp, 8 predicted proteins | sample Lox_Sample_31_FD_207151 | JGI IMG/M metagenome (GOLD analysis project Ga0335077, IMG submission 207151) | Soil microbial communities from Loxahatchee National Wildlife Refuge, Florida, United States - Lox_Sample_3.1 | ecosystem: Environmental > Terrestrial > Soil > Wetlands | place: USA: Florida...
CTTCTGCTCGGGAATCGAGATCTCCAACCTCGATTTCCGGGCAATCTCAATACCCTGCCTTGACGCGAGCCTGAAGGCTCGCTCTACCCGAATTCCTGGCAGGGGCGGAGGGATTCGAACCCCCAAGTCCGGTTTTGGAGACCGGCAGTTTAACCGTTGAGCTTACGCCCCTGTAAAGCGGCACTTAGCACTTGGCATTTAGCCGTTGGCTTGTCTGCCCGCCCCGGCATTCGCATTCGACACCAAGTGCCAAGTGCTAAATGCCAACTGCTGCCTATTTCACTTCCTTATGCGACGTGTGCTTGCGGCACTTGCGGCAGAACTTGCTGAACTCCAGCCGGCCCGTCGTGGTCTTCTTGTTCTTGGTGGTGGAGTAATTGCGGTCCTTGCAATCACCGCACTGCAACGTAACAATCTCTCGAGGCATTGAATAATTCCTTTTCTTTGCTATCCCGGCTGTGCGCCGGGAAGCCTTGTCCGGGTCCAAGCCCGGAAATCAGCGGGATATTCCCGCCGAGCTCGGGTAGAGCCAGCCTTCAGGCTGGCGTCCCACGCCTACTATTCTTTTCTCTGGGTGCCGATCATCTTCGATGATCGGCACCCACCAGATTTTCTGCTCGGCAGACGCAGCCCTGAAGGGCTGCTCTACCTTCTACGCGATGATGTCCGAGATCGTGCCCGCGCCTACCGTGCGGCCGCCTTCGCGAATCGCAAACCGCAGGCCCTTCTCCATCGCCACCGGCGTGATCAGCTCGATCTCCAGCGCCACGTTGTCGCCCGGCATCACCATCTCCGTGCCCGACGGCAGCGTCGCCACTCCCGTCACGTCCGTGGTGCGGAAGTAGAACTGCGGCCGATAGCCCTTGAAGAACGGTGTGTGCCGTCCGCCCTCTTCCTTCGACAGCACGTACACCTCGCCCTTGAACTTGGTGTGCGGCGTAATCGACCCAGGCTTCGCCAGCACCATGCCGCGCTCGACATCTTCTTTCGGAATGCCGCGCAGCAGCAGGCCGGCATTGTCGCCCGCCATGCCTTCGTCTAACTGCTTCTTGAACATCTCGACGCCCGTCACCACCGTCTTGCGGGTCTCGCGGAAGCCGACAATCTCCACTTCCTCGCCCACCTTCACCTTGCCGCGCTCAATACGGCCGGTCACCACCGTGCCGCGCCCCGAGATCGAGAAGATGTCTTCAATCGGCATCAGGAACGGCTTGTCCACATCGCGCGCCGGCAGCGGCACGCTCTTGTCCACCGCCTCCATCAGCTCGTCGACCTTGGCTTCCCACTGCGCTTCGCCGTTCAGCGCCCCCAAAGCCGAGCCGCGAATTACCGGCAGATCGTCGCCCGGGAACTGATACTTCGTGAGCAGCTCGCGCACTTCCATCTCGACCAGGTCGATCAGCTCGGGGTCCTCGACCGCATCGCACTTGTTCAGGAACACCACGATGTAGGGCACGCCCACCTGGCGCGCCAGCAGCACGTGCTCTTTGGTCTGCGGCATCGGACCGTCGGTCGCCGCCACGACCAGGATCGCGCCGTCCATCTGCGCCGCACCGGTGATCATGTTCTTGATGTAGTCGGCGTGGCCGGGGCAATCGACGTGCGCGTAGTGCCGGTTCGCCGTTTCGTACTCGACGTGCGCCGTGGCGATGGTGATGCCGCGCTCGCGCTCTTCCGGCGCGTTGTCGATCGAGTCGAAGGAGCGAAACACGATCTTGGGATTGTGCTTCTGCAGGACCTTGGTGATGGCCGCGGTGAGCGTGGTCTTGCCATGATCGATGTGCCCGATCGTACCCACATTCACATGCGGCTTGCTGCGATCAAATTTCTCTTTCGCCATTGGAGCTCCTAAAAGCTGTGCCGGGGCTAAAGCCCCTCAATAAAATTGCCGATCTCGACGCGAGCCTGAAGGCTCGCTCTACCTTCGGCACGACTAAGGCCGTGCCCTGATACAAACCTTTCCGCTCTACGTCAGCTCTGACCAATCGTCGTCAAACGGCGGCTCGTCCTCACTTGGTTCCGGCGGGACTTTTCCCCTGCACCTTCGCGACAATCTCTTCGGCAACCGAGCGTGGCGCCTCTTCGTAGCGCGAGAAGTGCATGCTAAACGTGGCGCGGCCCTGCGTGTTCGAGCGCATGTTGGTCGCGTAGCCAAACATCTCGGCCAGCGGCACCATCGCCTTGATCACCTGCGATCCGGCCCGATGCTCAATGCCCTCGATCCGCCCGCGGCGGCTGTTCAGGTCACCGATGATGACGCCCATGTACTCTTCCGGCACGACCACTTCGACCGACATCACCGGCTCCAGAAGCACTGGGCTCGCCCTGCGCGCGGCTTCCTTGAACGCCATCGAGCCGGCGATCTTGAACGCCATTTCGTTCGAGTCGACTTCGTGATAACTGCCGTCGTACAGCGTCGCCTTCACGTCGACCATCTCGTAGCCGGCGAGGACGCCGCCTTCCATGGCTTCCTTAATGCCTTGGTCGACCGGCTTGATGTACTCCTTCGGCACCGTGCCGCCGACCACTTCGTTGACGAACTCGTAGCCTTTGCCCGGCTCGTTCGGCTCGATGCGAATCTTCACGTGACCGTATTGGCCGCTGCCGCCGGTCTGGCGGATGTATTTGCCTTCGGCCTCGGACTTCTTGCGGATGGTCTCGCGATAGGCTACCTGCGGCTTGCCGACATTGGCCTGCACGTTGAACTCGCGCATCATGCGGTCAACGATGATCTCAAGATGCAGCTCGCCCATGCCGCTGATAATGGTCTGCCCGCTGTCGGGATCGGTCGCGACCTTGAACGTCGGGTCTTCCTGCGCCAGTTTGCCCAGCGCCACGCCCATCTTTTCCTGGTCGCCCTTCGTCTTGGGCTCGACCGCAACCGAAATTACCGGTGCCGGAAACTCGATCGACTCGAGCACGATGGGGTGCTTTTCGTCGCAGATGGTGTCGCCGGTGGTGACATTGCGCAGACCGACGCAAGCGCAGATATCGCCGGCATAAATCTCGCTAATGTCCTCGCGCTTGTTGGCGTGCATCTTCAGCAGCCGGCCAATGCGCTCGGAACGCGAACGCGCGCCGATGTGCACACTGTCGCCCTGCTTAAGATGTCCGGAGTACATGCGGATGAACGTAAGCTGGCCGACGAACGGGTCGGTCATAATCTTGAACGCCAGTGCAGCGAAAGGCGATTTGTCGTCAGCAGGACGCTGCTCTTCGGTCCCCTTATCGGGATTAATGCCGACGACCGGCGGACGGTCGAGCGGCGACGGCAGGTAATCAATGACCGCATCCAGCAGCGGCTGCACGCCCTTGTTCTTGAACGCCGTCCCGCAGATGACTGGGAACAGCTTCATCTTCACCGTCGCACGCCGCAGGGCGGCTTTCAGCTCGGGCTCGGTGATCGGCTCGCCTTCGATGTACTTGTGCATCAGCTCGTCGCCCTCGTCGGCCTCGACGACGGTTTCGACCAGGATCTGGTGGAAGGCATTCGCCTTCTTCTTCAGCTCTTCGGGAATCTCTTCCACGTCGTACTCGGCGCCCATCGACTCGTCGTTCCAGAGGATGGCCTTCATCGCCATCAGGTCGATGACGCCTTTGAACTTGTCTTCCTGTCCGATGGGCAGCTGGATGGCGACGGGGCGGGCATTGAGGCGTTTGCGGATGGTATCGATGGCGTGCTCAAAGTCGGCGCCCATCTTGTCCATCTTATTAATGAAGCAAATGCGCGGGACGCCATACTTGTCGGCCTGGCGCCACACGGTCTCCGACTGCGGCTCGACGCCATGCACCGCGTCAAACACGGCGCAGGCGCCGTCGAGCACGCGCAGCGAACGCTCGACCTCGGCGGTGAAGTCGACGTGGCCAGGCGTGTCGATGATGTTGATGCGAATGTCTTTCCAGAAGCAGGTGGTCGCCGCGGACGTGATGGTGATGCCGCGCTCCTGCTCCTGCGCCATCCAGTCCATCGTCGCGGTGCCCTCATGGACCTCACCGATGCGGTGCGTGCGTCCCGTATAGAACAGGATGCGCTCCGTGGTGGTGGTCTTGCCGGCATCGATGTGGGCCATGATGCCGATGTTCCTGCAACGCTCTAATGGGACCTGTCTGGGCACAATCTTTTCCGTTTCTTGCCTGGTAGAGCGAACCTTCAGGTTCGCGTCAGCCGTCCTTCTTAACTGTTTGTCATCCCGACCGAGGGCTTCAGCCCGAGCGGAGGGACCTGCTTTTCGTCGTGTGCATCTGCCGTCCCTAAGGGACTCAGATCAAAATTCGCTCCGGGGACGCTGGCCTGAAGGCCAGCTCTACCCGTCCTCTGCTAATCGGCGCGCTAAAACGCCGCACTACCTACCACCGATAATGCGCGAAGGCCTTGTTGGCCTCGGCCATGCGGTGTACGTCTTCCTTCTTCTTGATCGCCGCGCCACGATTATTCGCGGCATCCAGCAACTCATTGGTCAACTTATCGATCATGCCCTTCTCGCCGCGGCCCCGGCTATATTGCAAGATCCAACGGATCGCCAGCGATGTCCGGCGGTCAGCATTGACCTCGATCGGCACCTGATAGTTAGCACCGCCGACGCGGCGGGTCTTCACTTCCAACACCGGCTTGGCGTTCTCCACGGCTTTCTTGAACAGCTTAATGGCCTCGTCGCCGCCCTTCTCCTCCAGCTTCTTCATGGCGCTGTAGAAGATGGACTGCGCGGTGGACTTCTTGCCGTCCCACATCATGGAGTTCACAAACTTGTTGACCAGCGTGGACTGATACACCGGATCAGCCAGCGTCTCGCGCTTCGCGATATGTCCTTTTCTCGGCATAAAACCTCGAACCTGCCTCTTTGAAGGGGACGACCTTCAGGTCGTCCGAAAACGCATCAACATCAAAGGGGCTTTAGCCCCTGAGGAGCCTAGGCCTTCGGCCTCTTCGCCCCGTACTTCGAACGTCCCTGCTTGCGGTTGGCCACGCCCACCGAATCCAGCGTGCCGCGCACCACGTGATAGCGCACGCCCGGCAGGTCCTTCACGCGGCCGCCGCGGATCAGCACTATCGAGTGCTCCTGCAGGTTGTGGCCGACGCCGGGAATGTACGTCGTCACCTCGATGCCGTTGGTCAGCCGCACACGCGCGACTTTGCGCAGCGCAGAGTTCGGCTTCTTCGGCGTCTGGGTGTACACGCGGGTGCACACGCCGCGCTTCTGCTGGCAGGACTGCAGCGCCGGCGACGCCGTCTTGTAGTTGGGCGCGCTCCGGCCCTTCCTCACCAGCTGATTAAATGTAGGCACTCTCGAAAGCTCCTTCGATCTTGAAGGGGCACGCCTTCAGGCGTGCCAGTCAACCTTGTTCTTGAAGGGGCGCACCTTCAGGTGCGCCGAAACGCAATTCCTAAAATTATTTGTCATCCCGAGCGCAGCCTCCGCCTATTTTTCCGACCCGCGTCTTTGCGGGTCGGGCGGAGGCAGAGTCGAGGGACCTGCTGTTCAGCGCGAAGCCGAACGCAAAATTCCTGCAGCACGCATTGGGCTGGGCAGCCGTCACGCCATCGAGCGCAATACCGGCGCTCTTCGGGTTCATCTGCCCATACTTCCCCAGGCACACTGCCGGGGATTGTGGTTTCCGTCAGAGTGGGCGAACGACGGTGACGCCGTGCTCGTTCCGCAACCGGCTTGTCGCCGCATGCGGAGATCGCCAACGAGGGCGTTCCGTTTCGTTGCCGCGGCCTGCATACCCACCGGAATGCTCCGGCGGAAGCGCAGGCACGTTTCAGCGAGGATCCTTCACCCCTGCAACTCCAAAAGCGGGAATCGCCGGGGACCCCGAAACCTGCAAAACCATATTACAGGATGAGGACGACAACCGTATAGCCAGGCGCTACAACAGGCAGGCTAAACACAGCTCGCAGAACCTCTTGAATATACCAACCAGCTCGCCTCGGCGTCAACAGGCACCACGTCAGGACCAGAGTTGCGCTTAACGGGTCTCCGTTCTCTCCAGCACGACCGCGCGCGTTCGGGGTGTGAACAGGAAGCGCCGACGAACGTCCGGAGTACCCATGACCCCCCGGAATGTCAGTTCAATCCCCTGTTCTGCCGATTTGAGAAAGTCGGCGTGTGCCAAGACGAAGTAGCACGTGTTTAGCGATCCGGAGGGGCAGAACTCGCGAACAGGAACCTCCGCGCTGAGGACCTCGACCTGGTCGACTCCAAGAATGCGAATCTGGACTGCCTGGTATTTCCCCTTATAGCTGTCGGCAAAAACGAAACCACGCGAATCCGGACTCCAGAAGAAGTTCTCACTTACCGCGTGGTGCAAATCGCGATCATCGGCCGGGCGGTCCGAAGACGGTAGCTTCAAATCGAAGTTGTCCCCAGGTTTGTTGCCGATCCCCTCCGGATATAGGCATCTACCCACAAGCGTATCGTGGTAATGACGGTAGGGATCTCCTTCTGTGGGGCGATTGTCCACAGGTGAAGCAGCCACGTCATAAATCATGTAGTGGTCCTCTGCGTTATCGATGAAATGGCTAGGGAAGAACTTAATGAATGCCACATATTTCCCGTCAGGTGAAATACTTGGTGAATAACACTTAAAGTGGTCGATAATTCCCCCTTTGAGGATATCCACAACTACAACTCCGTGTAAGTCTCCGCCTACCATAGCTGTCACAACGGCAAGTCTATCTTGAAAAAGCCTTATATCCTCAACCTGGCCACCGAACCCGTCTGGGAGCTTAACTGATTTAAGGAGGTCAGACCTCTCGTCGGAAACAGTCAGTACGATGGGCGACCTATCGTCGTCTTGCGCCGAAATCACGATCTCGGGAAACACGAACCTATGAATCTGATGCGCTTCTGGATGGAAGCCAGAGGTAGGCACCGGCACCTCGATCGGTTTAGCAGGGGACGGAGATGATATTTGTCCAATAGCAGACAGAGCACCTGATAGGATCAAGACATTAACCAGCGCTGCAAGAATGAGCAATCTAATTCGTGGAGTATGTGTCCGCTGTCCAAAGATTTCCATAATCGTGCTCCTCGTATGAATGACAATATTGATCATAAGGATTATAGTCATCCATATGTCCACTTGTTCCTCTAAAGTCCGTATAACAACCGGGACAATAATCCATGACAAACTTTAGAGCATGTTGGCTGTTGTCATCATCGATCAACGGCAGGTTATCTCTACACCCAAAGTCGCCGTCCTTCTTAGGGGATGGGTATGCACCGACACTTGTATCATCAACGAGCGTTTGACACGCCCCTTTGACTGCGTTCACTTGTGCAAAAGAATTGTAATCGTCGGCCCCGGGTGGATAGCTACATTGGTTATTCCGTCCGTCAGAATATTGAAGAAGACCCTGCGCAAGTGACCGGCCGGTCCCATTTTCGTGGATCGCGTCGATAAAGTCTGAATAGAGAGAGATCGGGATGAACTCGCAAGTAGCGGGATTTATAATCCAAGCTTGTGCTGGTTGCACAGGACACTTCGATTCGAGAGGCGTGATGTATTGAGAATGGCGAATGACTCCCTTCACTAGCCATTTAATGTCGAGTTGTTCGGATGGTGCGCCCTCGCCGTTCGGTAGATCCCATTCGGCCGTGATTGAGCTGTACAAGTCGGCCGGTATGCTCGGACGATCCATCTGTACGCTGTAGTCACCCGGCCCGACCGCACTCCCCTCGCCATACTGCATTGCAAAGTTCTGATTGGCGCCATTCAAGGTTACTTTCAGAGGGCCGCTCATGTCGGGCGAGCCGACGAGACTGACTTTGATGAAATTTTGCCAGAGGTTAGCATCTGTCACGTGCACGGTTGGCGGTACCACGTAGTAGGATAGCGGATTGCTGTCCAACTGTTCTCCGTCCAATGCCTGATGAATCGATATCTCGTTTTCCCCGAGTTGAGCTCCGGCTGAAATGTTTACTGTCTGTTGAATTATCCAACCCAGGATAACGGTCGGCCCCCCGACCGGCGTAAAGCCTAGGGGCAGGTTGACGGTTACGGTTCCATAATTGCCATTCTCGTCGAGGGTGAGACACGCGTAGATAGTCATGCTCCACCCGCTTGCGCCCGCGACACCCTGGTTCGGATAAACTCCCGAGATCGAAGGCGGCCAGTAGTCATCGTCGCTTTGGCTGCGTTTGCTGCGTTTGCTGCGTTTGCTGCCCTTGCTGGGTCTGCTGATTCCCCCGCATTGCGGTCCCGAGACGATATCGATCTGGAACTTCTTTAGGGCCGATTCAGGCGGGTTGCTGGAGTCTAAAACCTGCGCGAAAAACGAGCCTGAATAGTCGCCCGGTAAGCCTGTTGGGGTGCCAACGATGACGCCATCCGATCCCAGGGACAGACCGTCGGGCAAAGCGCCAAACGCCACAGTCCAGGTATACGGTGGCGTACCACCGGTGGCGTAAAGGGCCGCAGTGTACGGCGTGCCTACCTGGCCGTTTACCAGTGGGTAGGAGTTTGTGATTGTAATCTGGTCCACCTTCTGCGTGACCGGGGCGGAGGTAGAGGCATCATGACCAGCGTCGCCCCCATAGCCCGCGGTCACGGTGTGCGGCCCATTCCCAAGCGAGTTCGTCGTAAACGTTGCCAGAGCAGTAGTGGAGGTTACCGGGGTGCCTGCGGTCGCCACGTATGGGCCCGGAGAGCCGGATAGTTCGACCTGCGCTCCCCAGATGCTAACGTCCCAGGGCCAATAGGTCCCGTAAGGTTCTCCCACTGACACTTCCGAAAAATCATCGGCGGGCGTCACGGTGACTGAACATCTTTGCCAACTACTTGTCGCCAGGCAGTCTTGTGAAATCCAATTCCATGTTGACGTATCGAGGATACATAGGGGAACATTTTGAAGACTGTCGGTGTTGGACTTCATCCAGATGCTGAATGTCGTAGGTTGCGATGGAGTCAGTCCTTCGATCCACTGCGAAAGCCATGACCCCGAGTTGTCTGTAGCCTGGAAGCGGTATGCCGTTTGGTCGCCGACCGGACTTGTACCGGAGTTGGGAATAAGTATTGTGCTACCAAAGCACCACCAATAGAAATTGCATAACCACGCGTCGCCATTTGTGAAAAAAGAGGAGTCGAGTAACAGGTTGGTGTTGGTTTGCGGAACAAGGTAGACGCTTCCCATCTGAATATCTCCGTCGAGGAAGCCCACAGTTCCGGTCGGGGCGGGACTGCCTTGCCCTAGCACCTGGGCAGAGAACGTCACGGGAGTGGATGTGAAAGCGGGGTTGGGTTCCGAGGTTAACAAGACGCCGACTGCCGATCCGGAGGACCCGACCGTGATCGCGAAGTTCTGACCAACAATTTGGGCTAGTTCGTCATTCACCTTCAGAGTGAAGGGTGTAGTCCCCGCCGTGGTCGGTATGCCGTGGATGTACCCTAGCGCATCGAGTGTTAGGCCAGGGGGTAGAGTGGTTAGGGGGTCAAGCGCCCAATAATAGAAATGCGGGTATCCTCCGCACGCTTCTAATGGAGCATTATACGGTACCCCGACTGTGCCGTTGGGGAGCGATGTAGTGATGAACGAGAGCGGTCCGCATACGGCAATGCCAAGAGTGGCCGTTGCCGTGTTCGAATAGGAATCGATGACCTCCACGGTAAAGGGGCTCGTTCCAACGCTGGTAGGAATGCCGGTAATTTCACCCGTTTCAGAATCGAGGGAGAGTCCCGGAGGGAGGCTGCCCTGCAAGATAGACCAGGTATATGAGCCGCTGCCGCCGGTGGCGAGGAGGGTCAGCGGCCCCCACTCCCAGCAAGACTCTTCCGGGCCATAGGGATAGCAGTAGCCGACACTGCCTGGCGGCAAATTCGTAGTGGCAACCTGTAGTCCCTGGGCCAACGCAGCATGGGCGGAAGCTATCAACCAAACCAGTACCGCTGCGATGTATAAGGCGTATATCCCACGGTGGCTGCGATCAAGCATCAGGATCTCCGTCGCAATGGCCGCGAACTCTAGAATCGTGCCTGCCACAGCCTGCGATAAAGACGCAGCTAGTACCTGGGAATGAGATATGTCTAACGCAAGGCGACAGAATCTTCTGTGCGCAAGGTCACCTATCGCAGTGACTAGAACGGACCCACATCGGGCGAGTACCCCAGGAGGAGCGATGCTGGTTGTGTCGGTGAATGTCGGGTTGCCGCGGGAGGTTGAGTGGAAGGACAGGACCGTTCGGACTGCCATCTTCAAGGAGCCGGTGAGCGGGGCCGTCGCGGTTGAGCGCCTCAATCTTGCCGGCGATCGTCAGGCCGATCTCAACGTGCACGGCGGAGCGGACAAAGCCGTCTACGGCTATCCCTCCGAGCATTATTCCTGGTGGCGGGAACAACTGCCCGACATTGCGATCTCGCCCGGCCAGTTCGGCGAGAACCTCACCACCGCCGGCCTCGCCGAGGAGAGCCTGTACATCGGCGATGTCGTGAAAGCCGGCTCGGCGGTGCTGCGCGTAACCCAGCCGCGAATGCCCTGCTACAAACTCGCGCTGCGCTTTGGCCGCGACGACATCATCAAGCGCTTCCTGGACAGCCGGCGCTCGGGATTTTACTTTTCCGTCGTTGAAGAAGGGAACGTCGAGGCTGGCTCGGCGATGGAGATCGTGAGCCGCGATCCGCATCGCGTCAACGTCACCGATGTTGTTCGTCTGTATCTGAATCCCGCCGCCGACGCCGGGCTGCTGGCGCGGGCGCTCGACACCGAGGCGCTGCCCCTCAGTTGGCGGGACTATCTTCGGCAAAAGGCCGACGCGCTCCTGGCCAAACCAGCGGCGCACGGCGAATAAGCCTGCCGTGCGGCCTCCGGCTGCTATGCTCGGCAGCGCAGGTTCGCCTGCTCATCACTCAACCGAGGTGCGACCGTGCAGCAGATTCATCCCTGGCTGGCGTTGGGCGTCTTTCTTTCGACCGCCGCGACCGATGCGGTGTACGTGAAATTCAGCGCGGCGGTAGCGGCCAAGCGGCGCGTGCCCGCAGCAAGCTGGAGCGGCATCTGGTATCTGCTGTCGGCCTTCGCCGTCATCAGCTACACGCGAACG
>Ga0335077_10011554_pt1 | contig 11036 bp, 11 predicted proteins | sample Lox_Sample_31_FD_207151 | JGI IMG/M metagenome (GOLD analysis project Ga0335077, IMG submission 207151) | Soil microbial communities from Loxahatchee National Wildlife Refuge, Florida, United States - Lox_Sample_3.1 | ecosystem: Environmental > Terrestrial > Soil > Wetlands | place: USA...
TCCGTTGACCGCACTAACTGCTCCTTGTCGTGCGATCCGCGGCGGGAGGAGGTGCGGGTGCGGCAGGCTTCGTCCTTGTTGATCTCGAGGACGGAGATGCCGTGGAGCCGGGTGAGGCAGACCAGCGACGGGACGTGGCGGTGCTGGTTGTTGCCCGGCCCGGAGGATCGGTCCGGGCGACGGGGGATCCTGCGCTGCCGTGGGTGGTCGCGGATGAGACCCGGCGAGCCGATCGGGGCGGTCAGCGGCTTCCTGCCGGACTTCCTGGCCTGTGGCAATAGCGCCGCATCGTGCCGGTCCTACGGCCATGACCTGCTGCGGTGGTTCGGGTTCCTTTCCGCGGTCGGTGTTCCGTGGGATGGGGGGGCGGGCCGATGTCCGCGACTTCGGCCCGTGGCTGCGGGTCGCCCGCAACCCGGCGCGTGACCGGCGCCGGCCAGGCGCGCCCGTACCGGGAGAGGTGAACGCGCGCATGGGCAAGGCCTGCCTGCAGGCCGGGTATGCGCCCGGCGACGGTCAACCACGCGTTGTCGGTTCGGGCGGAGTTCTACCGCTGCCACTCGGGGACCGGCGGGGCAGCACGTCCGCCAGCGCCGCCACCCCGGTCAGGCTGTCGGGATTCATCAGGTCACCGCGGACAGCCTGGACTCCGGCTGCCAGCCGCGCGGACCCCGGCGTTGCGGGTGACCGCCCGCACCTCGGCGCCCGCGGCGGCCAGCCCGGCCACCACCTCGCGCCCAACCGTCTCGCGCCCAACCGTTCCGGTCGCTCCGGTAAGCAGCCCCGCGCCCTGTGCCGCCATCGAAGGCCCCTCCGTCTCGCGTGCCGCTCACACTGAGCGGTCATGCACGTAGGATTTCGAGCATGTTTGAGACCAGCGAGCGGAACCGAGCAGCTGCCACGTTTCCGGCGCCGTGCTCGAGCTGGTAGTCGAGGTTGATGGCGGCGCCGATGAGGGCCAGGTGGCTGAGGGCCTGGGGGAAGTTCCCGAGCTGCTCGCCGGTGAGCCCGATTTCCTCGGAGTACAGGCTGAGGTGGTTGGCGTAGGTGAACATCTGCTGGAACGTCAGCTCCGCTTTGGTGAGCCGGCCGGCCCGGGCCAGGGCGTCGACGTAGAAGGTAGAAGGAGGTGCACATCGAGAAGGTGCCCTCGTGCCCGCGCAGCCCGTCCGGCGACGCGCTCGGGTTGTACCGGCGTCACGCAGCGTCTTGTTCTGCGTCGTCGCCACGGCGCACAGTCCCGCCGTCATCACGGCTATTGGACTTCACCCGCCCACCAGTTGGACCGCGCAGATTGGGTCGATCGGCGTGTTAGGAGCGCCAATCACGGCAGTGCGACATGCGATTCATGGTGACAGGAAGAGTTCTCCTGTCTGAACGCCCGCCCGGCCCGGTGCGGGCACGACCAGCGGCAGGTAGCCGCGGCCGAAGCCGTGCGCCAGGTCATCGATGGCGGTGAACCCCGCCTGGCTGATCACGGCTGCGCCGGCACGATCAGCTCGCGGCCGTGGTAGAACCCCTCCTGCTCGCTCAGGACGTACGGAGCCATCGCCGCACGCCGGCGCGTTTCCTCCCACGATGCCCGCCATGCATCACATGACTCCCGGGAGACCCACGACGACACGCCGATGATCTCCTGCTCGTCGTCAGACCAGTATGCGTACGCGTGCAGCATGCCGTCGGGATGACGCTCGGGTCGCCAGGTCCGCTCGAAGTCAGCCAGCGTACCTGGCTTGATCCGGCGCGTTGTCATCCAGACAAAGGTCTCCTCCATCGCGGCCTCCTCAAGACCGGCGCGGGATGGCCGCCGCCGACCCGGCCGGCGGCAACCCTGGGATGTCTTACCGATTATTCCTCGTGCCAGGCAGCAAGGCAGGGGCGGATCCGGACGCGGCCGTCACGAGGCCAGGAGCGGCAGCTGCGAGAGCTACCGGCCTGGTGGACTAACGACGTCGCCGTCGCGGAGCGCGCTGTCGCCGCCGAGGAGGCCCCCCGGCAACGGCCCCGCGTACCAGGCGGGCCCCGCGTTCCGGCGGCGCGGCGCGTCCCCGCTGGCAGGGGCGATCTGCGGGGCGGGCGATGCGCAGGGCTAGCTGCGGGGGGCAGACCTCGGCCAGCGCCCCGGGGACGCCGAGCCGGGTGAGCCGTGCCACGCGCCAGTTGTGCGCGAGCAGCTTTTCGTCTTCGGCGGGATGTGTCGTCATGATCGGCTCCCTCACTCTCGATTATTGAAAGTGCGATCACTTTTGTAATAAATCATCAGTTATGATGATACTTTAGTCAAGCGCTGGCCTGGCGGGGTGAAGCACCCCGGGCGCCCGGACAGCGAAGCGGGCGAAAGGAACTGTCATGTTCAAGTCACTCAGCACGTCCCTGATCGCGCGGGGCATCCAGGCCGTAGTGGTCGGGATCATCGCGCTGGCCTGGCCCTCGGTCACGGTGCTGGCGCTGGTCATCGTGTTCGCCGTGTACGCGTTCATCGCCGCCGGCATGCAGGCCGCGCGGGCGTTCAGCAGCCGCGAGGCCGGGCCGGTCCTCGGGCACCTGCTGCTCGGCGTGGTCGACCTGGCCGCCGGGGTAATCGCGCTGGCCTGGCCGGGGCCGACCGCGCTGGTCCTGGTGCTGATCGTGGGCGTGTGGGCGATCATCGCGGGCCTCGTCGAGTTCTTCGCCGCCTTCCGGTCCGGTGAGCCGGCCGGGACCCGGGCGATGTTCATCCTGGGCGGGCTGATCACAATCGCGTTCGGCGTGGTGCTGTGCGCCCGCCCCGGCATCGGCGCGATCACCCTCGCGCTGCTGTTCGGCCTGTTCAACCTGATCTTCGGGATCTGGATGCTGGTGCAGGGCATCGAGCTGCGCCGCACCGAGAAGACCCTGCACCCGGCACACTCCCCCCAGAAGTAAAAGAACGCGGCCTGAGCCAGGCCAAGCCGATCGTCGGCCCGGCTTACTGTCACTTAGCCGGTGCGGGCGTGCGGAGGCAAGCATGCTGATCGTGAGGAGCCGGCGGTGGCTGCTCGCCACCGCGATGTTCCCCCTGGTGCTGGCCGCCTGCACCGGCACGGCCGACCGCCCGCGCTCCGAGACCGGAACGGCCGGAACGGATGCCGGGTCCGGCATCCGGCGGCCGCCAGGGGCTTTCGGCGTCCGGCACGTGCGGGTGATCGAGCTGGCGAACCAGGGGTACGCGCAGAGCTCCGGCACCCCCTCCGCCGATCCGTACCTGGCCCGGACGCTGCCGCGGATGGGGGCGCTGCTGGCCGGCTACTACGGGATCGGGCACAGGAGCGCGGCCAACTACGTCGCGCAGGTCTCCGGGCGGGCCCCGTCCCTGGGCACCCAGAGCGACTGCACGGTCTGGACCCCGTTCCCCGCCTTGGTGGCCGGGCCGTACCGCCAGGTCCTCGGCGAGGGCTGCGTCTGCCCGGCCGCGGTCCCTGCGCCGGGCAACCAGCTGTCCGCCGCCGGGCTGGCAGCCTACCTGCAGGACATGGGCAACGACCCGGCCCGCGACCACAACCACTACTCCCTGCTGCGCACCACCGAGGACACCTTCGGCCTCCCGCACCTCGGCGACGCGGCCATGCCCCAGGTCAGGTCGTTCGGCCCCGGCGTATTCGGCTAGCCGCTACCCGGCTGAACCCGACGCCTGGGCCGGTCCGGCGGCAGCAGCTTCGAGAGATGAGGTCTTGAAATGCTTCCGCTGTCAGACCGCGTTCCGGCACGGCGGTTCCCGGTCGTCAATGTCTTGCCGATCGTCGCCAACTTCGCCGTGGCTCTTCTACGAGCTGCCGAACCTCAACGCGGCGGTCTACCACGCCTCGTTCTACCCGTGCACGGTCGACAACGCCTGCCGGGGGCCGGAGCCGTGGGGCGTCAGCTGGATCACTGCCATGTTCCTGCACGGCGGCTGGGACCACATCCTCGGCAACATGCTGTTCCTGGCGATCTTCGGCAAGAACGTCGAGGACGCCTTAGGGTCGCTGCTGTACCTCGTCTTTACTTCGCCGGCGGCTTCGCGGTGATGCTGATGCAGACCGCGATGACCCTGCTGTTCGGCACCGCGCAAGACGCGCGGGTGCCGGAACTCGGCGCCAGCGGCGCTATCGCCGCCCTGCTGGGCGTACTTCATCCTCCACCCCGGCTCCCCGGGTCCGCACGTACATCTTTCCCGTCTTCCTGGTCAAGATCCCGGCCTGGATCTTCCTCGGGCTCTGGTTCCTTTACCAGCTCATCGAGGCGAACTTCGGGCTGTTCAACGCCAAGGCGAACGGCGGCGGCGTCGCGTTCTTGGCCACGTCGGCGGATTCATCTTCGGCCTGCTGGTAGCACGACTCTTTGTTGCCCGGGCAGGACAGGCCGCACCCGAGGAGCGATGGCCCTCTACCACATAGCCCCGCGAGATCCTTCCCTCGCCGCAACAGAAGAAGCCAGAGCCTGCGGCGGAGATGCGCATCGGTTCCGTATCAGGTACAGTCAGTACTGTTATTAATAGTCAGTAATGATGATCAATTCCACCGAGATGGACGCTGACCAACGATCGGTCAGCGGCGGCAGCGGGCTGGCCGCGGCGAACGTGGCCGCTAATGTTCTAGGTGGAACCGCGGGAGGAGCAGTGATGGCAGAGGCAGCATCGGCAGCCGCCGCGCCGAAGGTGTCGCGGCTGGACCGGCGTAAGGCCCGCACCCGGCAGGCCCTCATCGACGCCGCGGTGCGGCTGATCGCCGAAGGCCGCGGGGACCGGGCGAGCATCCAGGAGATCACCGAGGAGGCCGACATCGGCTTCGGGTCGTTCTACAACCACTTCGACAGCAAGGACCAGCTGTTCCAGACCGCCTCCGAGGAGGTGCTGGAACGCTGGGGGCAGATGATCGACCGCGCCAGCGCCGGCATCACCGACCCGGCGGAGCTGTTCGTCGTGGGCACGCGGATCTCTGGGCGGCTCGGCTGGACCCACCCCGACATCGCCGGGTTCCTCACCGGCGCCGGCCTGGACGCCCTGGACATCTCCGGCGGCCTGGCGCCGCGCGCCCTGCGCGACATCCAGGCCGGGCAGGCCGCGGGCCGGTTCACCGTGCCCGATGCCGAGATCGCGCTCAGCGCGGTGGCCGGCGGCCTGCTCGGGCTCTTGCGGATGTGCCAGCGGCACCCGGAACGCGTCACGGAGGCCTCCGTCGATGGGCTCGCCGAGGCCGAGCTGCGCTTGCTGGGCGTCCCCGCCCCCGAAGCCGCCCGCCTCGCGGCCGTCCCGCTCCCTCCCACTGACACCTGGTGACAGCCGCGACGACACCGCCGACCGCATCCGGTCAGCAACCCCGGGTGGCCACGGGACCGGCCGATGAGCCGAGCCGCGCTCACCGACTACGTCGCCGCACCGATGTGGCAGGGCGAGAACGTCGGGATAAACCACTGAACGACCTGCTGGATAGGACATGACTACGCCACATGACTTCCACGCGGCGGCGGATGTCAGCCGCCTCGGATACCGGAGGACTCGTTGGGAACCCGTCAAGCGTTATCCATGGCTCTATTGTCATTCAGCGTGATGCCGATGCATCTGCCGGACGTGGGGCTCGCACAGTCGGCGAGGCGTGACCAGATGCGTGTCCGTGCTGCGCCCTTTCCGGCGGCGTCGGTCAGCTTGCTTGCTGGCTGGTGTTTGCCGGGGGGTGCACGAGGTACGCGGGGTTCGTGATCATGACAGGTGCGGTGCCCGGGCGGCCGGGAGCGGCTGACATCGCGGCAGCACGCTGGCCGGGGGGTGCATCTGGTCTGGACTCGGGCGGGGATGGGCTGGCGGAGTGGGCTGGGCGCACCGGAGACCCTGTTGGCTTATTTCGCGACACGCGGGGCAGCGTCCCGCACACGGATCCCGGTCTCGCTCATGATCTTTCCTGCGGCCGCACCCTTCCCCTTCCCCTTCCCCGTCCGCGGTCGCAGAATCGGGTCGTCATGTCGATGCAGCCGAAGCCGTGGCCGGAGGTTCCGGCCGAGACCGCCCAGGTCGCCCGCCGGGCGTTCCGGAAGGGCACACTGGCGATCCGTGCCCGTGACGAGCTGGGCAGCTGGTATGACGATGCCGAGTTCGCGGCGGCCTACGGGGCGCGCGGCAGGCCGGGGATCTCGCCGGCGCAGCTGGCGATGGTGACGGTGCTGCAGTTCACCGAGAACCTGACCGACCGGCAGGCCGCGGACGCGGTGCGGGGCCGGCTGGACTGGAAGTACTGCCCGGGCCTGGCCCTGGAGGATGAGGGCTTTGATTTCTCGGTGCTGAGCGAGTTCCGTGCCCGGCTGGTAGCCGGGAGCCTGGAGCTGAGCCTGCTGGATGTGCTGCTGGACCGGCTCAAGGGGCTGGGCCTGGTGAAAGCCGGGGACCGGCAGCGCACCGATTCCACCCACGTGCTGGGGCGGATCCGCGACCTGAACCGGCTGGAGCTGGCCGGGGAGAGCGTGCGCGCGGCCCTGGAAGCGCTGGCAGCCGCTGCCCCGGACTGGCTGGCCGGCGTGATCGACAACTCGTGGGTGCAGGTGTACGGGCAGCGGATCGATAACCTGCGCCTGCCCGACAGCCAGACCAGGCGCACGGCGCTGGCCGTGCAGTACGGCAGGGACGGCTACCGGCTGCTGGAGGCCGTGTACGGGACAGGCGCGCCGTCCTGGCTGCGGGAGCTGCCCGCGGTACAGGCCCTGCGCAGGATCTGGGTGCAGCAGTACTACCGGGTGACCGATGAGCGCGGGGAGAAGGTGATCCGGCGGGAGGCCAGCGAGCATGGGCTCCCTCCGGGCAGACTCCGGCTGATCTCCCCCTATGATCTGGACGCCCGGTACAGCGAAAAGCGCGGCAAGGGCTGGGACGGCTATAAGGTCCACTTCACCGAGACCTGCAGCGATCCGGCAGACGACGACCCTGACACCGGCCGGCCCGCGGCACCGAACCTGATCACGAATGTGGCCGCTACCGAGGCGACGGTGCCCGACGTGTCGATGACCGAGCCGGTCCTCGACGCGCTGCAGGACAGGGACCTGCTCCCGGGCGAGCATGCCGTCGATGCCGGGTACACCTCCGCCGACCTGCTGCTCGCCGCCCGCGCCCGCGGCATCACCCTGATCGGCCCGCTGCTCGCCGACACCTCCCCGCAGGCCCGCGCCGGCGGATACACCGCCGATGCCTTCACCATCGACTGGGACAGCAAGCAGGTCAGCTGCCCGCAAGGCGCGACCTCGGTGACCTGGTCCCCGTGCACCCAGCGCGGCACCGAAGGCATCGTGGTCAGATTCGATGCGGCCACCTGCCAGGCCTGCCCGGCAAAGGCCCGGTGCACCAGCGCCGCCCGGTCGGGCCGCCAGCTCACCCTGCGCCCGCGCGTGGTCCACGACGCCGTCCAGCAGGCCCGTTCCGGGCAGACCACCGAGCAGTGGAAAAATGACTACAAGATCCGGGCCGGGGTCGAAGGCACCATGCGGCAAGCCACCCACGTCACCGGCGTCCGCCGAGCCCGCTACCTGGGCCTGCACAAGACCCGCCTGGAACACAACGCCGCCGCCGCCGCGGTCAACCTGATCCGGCTGGAGCCCTGGTGGACCGGCAGGCCGCTTGACCGGACCCGGACCACCCACCTCCAGCGGCTCGGCATAACCCTCGCCGCCTGAGCCCGAATAAGCCAACAAGGTCTATGAGGCCGGCAAAACCCACGCCCGCGCATCAGCTCCCGATCACGGCTACTACGCCGCGGTCAAGGACCGCAAGAACGGCAAGCGCGCCGCCTTGTCGGAGGCCCGCAAGATCGTCCGGCAGGCCTGCCACATCCTGACCGAGCTCGGCGACGACGCACTCACCGCCGCCTGACCTTCACCCCTGAGCCCCACGGTGACCCGGCCCATGACGCACCGGGGCCCGGCGGGCGCACCGCAGCCACACTCACCCGATGGGGAACCACCGCGGCCGGCTCCCGTAAGCCGCCTGTCAGCCGCCGATCCTGCCCGCCAAGGGCCGGGGCGGACGGCCTGATTAGACTGAGCGGCCGCATCCCCGCAGGCGGGGACACCCAATCAATCATCATGTCGCCGGGGCCAGTGCCCATGCCCCGCGCACCTAGGTAAGGCTGGCTGCTCCTGCCCCGTCCCCCCGGCCGCCACCGCCCGGTCACCCCGCACAGGAAGGCCCACTGCCGGCACTAACCACATGCACGCCCACTCCAGGCCCTCCCGCCCCCTGCCGCCCGGCATGGTCCGCTCCCGGGCAGCCGCGTCAAGGACGCCCCTACGGGCGCCGACTACGCCGCCCGGGCTCCCGCCCGGTCCTTGACCCGCCCACCCGCTCGCAGAACACGGCAGCTATCAGGGGGCAGGGAGCAGACTCAGGCACGCTCAAAACCAGGGCGGCTCACGGCGCATAAACTACAGCCGGGCCACTTGCGTCGTCGGCCGATGCAGGTAAGGCGGTTCTGCGGGCCTGCTATCACCATGGATGGGGCACAGTCCGTGATCGCATCGCGACCTGCGACCACACCGGCGGGCAAGGTCGTCCGAGCCGGCGCGCCCCCGACGGCGGATGTCCGCAAACCAGACGCTGCCTTCCGGGAGTGCCCTGCGCTAACGGGTCGCCGTCAACGCGGCGTCCCAGAACGCCTGGACGGGCGGGTAGATCAGCTCATGATCGCGCGGCAGCGATGCCTTGACGAACCGGGACCGATCATCGGCGAGCACCTCGATCTCGCCGGCCTCGACGGCCTGCCGGGCAACCGACTCCGGGCTGATCTTAGGCGCGTCCATCCCGCGGCCATGTCGGTGTCCATGAAGCCAGCTTGAACGGCGACCACCAGGGTGCCCTGACGGGCAAGCTCGATGCGGGCGCCGTTGGTCAACGACCATGCCGCCGCCTTCGAGGCACTGAGCACCCTCGACGACTGCCCAGTCCAGGTTGTCCTCGGTGCAATGAACGCCCCGATGACGATCATCCGGCTCCTCCGCACAGCACGCTGTCCTCGGCCCCATAAAGGCCTACTGCTGTACTTTGCTGCTGTACGGTCCGCAGAGACCTCGCTCAGATGAGCGGAAATATGCTCTGACCTGGGTGGAGCTATGGGGATTCGAACCCCAGACCTCTTGCATGCCATGCCTGGCGATTCCGTCCGGCGCCGTCGCGCTGGGTCTGATACCGGGAGGTCAGGCGGGCGGAACTGTCTGGCTGCGTCCGAGGCAGTCTGGTGCCGCCTGAGCCTGTTGTCACTTGGTTAGTCACTGGCTTCCTGGACCTCGCCAGAAGGATATGAGGTCCGTCAGCGTCGCGACGATCCAGAACCCGGAGGGCCGACGGGCAGCCGGCGAGTGCCGCCGCGACTGCCCGCATCCCTCCACCGGGAGGTAGTAGAGCAGCCCGGCGAGCACCATGCGATCGGTCTGGGTGAACGCGGGCTTGCCGACCTGGCGTTGCAGGACGATGAGCTGGTGCCGCAGCGCCAGGATCTCGATGTCCTTCTCCTGATCGCTCATGGGCAGCAGGCGCATGAGCGTGAATGTGTTCGTCAGGGCGAGGTAGGCCAGGCGCAGCAGCACGACAGATCATGATGTCGGGAGTCCGCTATCCATTGAGCCGCGGAGGTGTAAGCGCCGAGACCGTGAGACCCGCGCGACCGGTGATCAAGCCCGTGACCTGTGCGGATGATTAATCGGCACCCGTAGTCCCAGCCACCAACCGCATTCTCGCAGCTCGCCCATCACTCCTGGCGGCCTCCCGGCCAGGGCGGCTGACCGCTGCGCATGGGACCTCCTTAGTTTCCGGTCAGGGCGCTTGTCCGCTGGTCGCGATAGCCACGTCCTCTGACGGCTGCACTCTTCGTCCGAGTGAGACGCCCTACTTGGGTTGTGAGTATTCCCCCGGCCTGAACAGACCCTCCGGCCCCGACTCCAGCTGCGCGATTTCCTCCCCGAACAGATTCAGCACCCCGCGCTGCCAGTTGCCCCAGCGGCCGTGATAGCGGATCCACGTTGGGTCGCGGAAGGCCGCGGTCGCGCCCGGCGGGATCGGCGCGAAGTCGCTGCCGTCCCACGAATAGATCTCGACGTTGCCCGCAGGGGTATCGAAGTAGTACGGGTTCTCCTTGCAGTAGTCGTGGTTGTCAAAGACGGCGGGGTCGAGGAGATAGGTGCCCGCCTTCGGATAGCACTCATGGTCACCGTTGGCCAGGTGCACGAGGACCTGCCGCCCGTGGAGTTCCGCGGTGCCGTCGTTTGGCGGGTGCGTCTCCTGGTTGCCGTGGTGGTCGTACATGATCCCGAGGATCTGCTCGTTCTGCGGACGCGCGAAGTCGACCCCGCCGACATGTACCTTCACGTGCTCCCAATCGGCGACGTGGTTCCCCCAGCTCGTGCTCGCAACTGTCTTGCCCTGGTTGTAGTTGAAGAACCACCAGTAGACGATGTCGAGCTTCCCGTTCTGCCCCTCGATGACGACCGCGTACGTCGTGAGCTGCGAAGGTGTGGTGGCGCGCGTGCCGTTGAACCAGTCCTGTGTATCGGACGGCTGGTCCAAATCCGCGCTCGTACGCAGGCAAGCGCCCGTATTGGTGTTGTTGCCGCCGAGCGCGCTCGCCTGCTTAGCGAGCACGTCGCGGTCCATGGTCCCGGTGTAGAAATTGCTCGGCACGCCATTGCTGACTGTCTGCAGAATCGTGTGAGGTAGGAACGTGTCCACGTCCGATTGCCAGTAGGCCTCGTCGACGTTGAGCGTGTATATTGGCGCGTACTTGCGCACGAGCGCTTCGACCAGCCAGGGCTTGCTCGTGGAAGGCGCCAGGCCATCGATCGGCCCGTAGACTGCGCCGTCGCCCTCGTCTAGCTTGAACTTGGCCTCGAACGTGGCGTCCGCGAAGATCGAGATCGTGAGATCCGCGCTGCCGTCGAAGGCGAGATAACCCTTGAGATCGCCCGCGGTGATCTGCACGCCCCGCTTGTGCAGCGTACCGGGCACGCCGCTCACATTCGTGCCAATGTCGGCCACTTCTATCAGGCCGCGCCCGTCGATGGTCACTACGCCG
>Ga0335077_10011555_pt1 | contig 11036 bp, 9 predicted proteins | sample Lox_Sample_31_FD_207151 | JGI IMG/M metagenome (GOLD analysis project Ga0335077, IMG submission 207151) | Soil microbial communities from Loxahatchee National Wildlife Refuge, Florida, United States - Lox_Sample_3.1 | ecosystem: Environmental > Terrestrial > Soil > Wetlands | place: USA: Florida...
GTCACCTTGGGGAAGTAGCGTCCGGCTTTAGGTTCGACGCCACAGAACACGTTGGCCGTGCCACAACGCTGGTATTCGCCGTCGCGTCGCGCCACTCGTTCCGGACGCATCGCCTGCGGAGGACGAATCTCCTGATGCAGCACCACCGGTTTCTCGTCTACACAAACCGCCGGTTCCCGCTCACTCAGCGGCTTTTCGTAGACCGCCAAGATGTCCTCCTGCGCCGGATGTACTCCTCATCCAGTTCCGCCACCCACCACATTTTTTTCCCGCCACAACTTGCCGCCGGAGCTGGTCGTCGCCGATACAGAGGCCGTAGTAGAGCCACTTCCCGTCGCGGGTCACGCAGATTGAGTTGTTCCAGACCTTCGCTTGAATTTTTCCGAACGTGCCATCCGGCCTGATGTAGCCGATATGAGGTTTTCCCAGATGCGTGAAGTACAGGGTTCCGTCCGGCCCCTCTCTGACGTCGTCCAGGGCGCCTCCAGTTGACAGTGTGTGGCCGACCCTTGGTCGATGAGTTTGTCCCGATGACGATTCGCCACTCGCAACAGATTCGGCCTGCCGCGCGAAGCCGGACCTCGACAACACATCCAAGCTCACGGGTCGAATGAGTGCAATCCACGCGCCACGGCGCGGGACGCCTCGGATGCATGGTAATGCGAAGAAACCAAGCCTATTGTCGGAAGCTTTTGATCTTGATGATCTGACCAGGCGCGCGACATTTCGGAGTTTCCCCGAAATGTCGTAGAAGGAATGTCGCCGGCTTCAACTGATCAATTTCATCACCGCGCGCAGCAGTTCCGGAGTTGGAGTGCCGAGGATGACTATTGGAATTAATGGGACAGCAGTCCATCCGGCGAGTTGTTGAACGAGCTTCCTGGAAATGGGTGCCCACCTCATTTTCTCAATGAAGGCAAAGCTGTTTCCCAAGTCGGCGAGTGATTGAAGGTCGGGCGTTCCCAAGACGGGGTCTGAAGGTCTTGCGGCGCAATGGACCCATTTTCGATCGAATGATTCAGTGTACGTTTTTGCGAACCTGCCGTATTCCAGCAGCCCCTCCTTCCGCACCTTCTTCAGTTTGGGGATCCACAAGGCCAGAGGCAGCAAACCCAGGATCACTGACAAGGCAACAAACCCCACCAATGCGGATTCGAAAGAGGACAGCGGTACTTTTTCGAACAGCATCATGTTAGCGACGCGACCGGCAACTGAGCAGCCCAAGGCGCAGCCTAGGATTCCGAAATGTTTTTGGGTCATTGCGAGAAAGTTCAGACCTGCAGCGCGGTCCGGATGCGTTGGCATGAGGGCGAGCTGCAAGCGGCTGATTTGCCAGAGTAAGACCGGCCAGAGAAGATAACGAAACACCCAACGGTAGGTGATGTAGCGCATTAACGGAGCGCTAACAACCGCATACCACCATCCCGCTGCGGACAGGCCTTTTGCTGTGGTATGCCAATTAGTGACCACACCAGTTACCCATTCGTGCTGAAACAGAAATACTGGGAAGAACGCCAAGACAAGCAGAATGACTTCAGGAATCCACGAGTCTCGCATCTGTTGCACTCTTCGCAAGATGCTCTTGAACTCGGACAATTCTTGATCCGGCACGAGCCGAGCATCCACGAATTCTGCAACCGCCTGCCGAATCGCAGGATCGATCCAAAGCTCTGCGTACAGCAGCAAAGGCAGGCCGATCAGAAGCCGTCCGTACATGGTGAAGTCGTAAAGGAAAGGGATCAGTACCTGGTGGCCAAAGGCCAGTCCTTCCCTAAGCGAAAGCAGCAAAAGTGGCAACCAAGTCACCGCCGTGAGGACAACGATCCTGCGCCACACGTTCGGCAGCGTTTGTCGTACAAGGTGGAAACGAAGCAGTAAGTCGTAGACGGGACCGCCCACAACGATAGAAAAAGTTCTCACGGCGGACTCAGCGGACTCGCGTGTATTCTGATCGCCAGTAGAAAGAGAAGTTTCCAAGGTCGGACGACTCTGACGAACGTCTGGATCTGTGGCCCGCGTCTCCATTGAACTTTACCTCCTCATTTCATACGGCACTAAACTGGTCATCGAATCAGGTTTGTCATCTCCAGAGTGCTTGTCCTCGGCACCACACCGGCCAGAGAAAAGCACGGACGCTCATCGTTGTCATAGTCCGGCGGAGGATTATCGCGCGCTCAACCCTGACACACCGCTCACGACAATGTCGCGTTTTCGTTCGTGGTCGAAGGGACTATGCGGCTCGAACGAAATGCTCAACGTCGGCTGCGCCACTCCGTATCTTCGTGGCGATCATGACTCTGGAGATTCCGCTCATGAGCACAGATATCCCGACAAGCGTACCAACGGCCCAGACCGAACTAGAAGGCCACTGTTTGAGGATCAGCGAGCCCAGCAGCAGGTTTGTAGCGGCATCTAAGAGAAACCATCCCCAACCAGCGATCGGTCTCACTTGGAACGCTGTTGCAGCGAGCAGTGCCGCCTGGATCAGCAGAAGCGTTCCAAGGACTCCCGTCAACGCCGCCACGCCGGCGATCGGAAAGAACGCCAACGCGATACCGCAGACTCCGTACAGCAGGCTGAAAAGAACCTTTAGGAAAAAGCTCCCGATCGCCTGCGAATGTAGAGCGAAGACAAAGTGAGCTACGCCAACGAAGATTAGCGTCCAACCCAGCAAAACGGTTGTGATCGTCGCGGTTGCCAACGGGTAAACGATCAGGAGACATCCCAGGACAGCAGTCAAGATGCCCATGAAAATGCTCCGGGTGGAGCGTTTCTTTACTTCTTCCGGTAAGCTCTGTGCGGACATTCGATCCTCCTTACATTGCGTATATATTTTCGAGACGGAATTTCTCGACCTCCCTGTCCGAAGCGTTCTTTCATTAGCTCAGCCATAGTGTGTTGCGTTATGAAGCCTTGGCTCTCGTGGCGGCTGCTTTTTCCTTGAGCACCTGGGCCTTCGCCTGCGCCTCGCGTTCCAGGGCCTCACGTCGGTCTTTTGCCTTTTGCAAGTGCACCTGTATTTTGGAGTCGAGCTGGTTGATCTTTTCCAGGAGCTTCGCTTTGCGACCGGCGTGAGCCTTGGCGTGCTCCGCCTTCAATTGGGCCACGTCGGCCTTCATGGCGGCGACGTTCTCCTCATTGATCGTCTGTTTCACGTCCGACAGAGCGCGTCGGAAGATAGATCCGCCGATTACTTCCATGCGGGTGTCCACGGGCGCGGTCCAGTCTTCGTCGATTTCCGCGACCACGGCGAACCTGTTTGGCAACAGCTCTTTGGTGACGTCGTCAATGAAGTCCTGGCCGATGCGGGCGTCGTTCAAGCCGGCAGCCCCTCCGGCTGCAAAGCCCGCGGCGGCGCCGATGGCCACGCCTACCGGCCCACCCAACAGACCGATGAGACATCCGAAAGATGTGCCCAATAGAGTGCTGACCGGCCCGGAGTCATCCTCTTGCTTTACGGTTGCAGTGCCATCGGCGTGCTTCTCCAGCACGGCGTAGGCGTAAACACTAATGCTGCCTTCGGCGTCCAGTTGCAGAAGGGCGTTTTTGCCCTCGCATGCTTTGATATCGTTGTCAAAAACTACCACCAGCATGCGATCCATGGTCATCTCCCGCTTTGAATTTGAATTTACTGCCCGAGCCCCGCGATTGACAGGCGCCGGCTCGCTACTCTCGGCGGGTATGCAAGATGCAAGTCACCCGCCAATGCCAAGGGTCTTCTCAGCTCTTGTTAGTGAACTGAGAACAAACCTGTTGCGGAAAGTTCCCCATCTAGACGGACCGACGGGTGCCCGACATTTCGGAGGCTCTCCGAAATGTCGTAGAAGTAGGAGGAGCGACTGGTCTCAAAGGTGATCTGGCGGAACTTGGAGCCACGCCGTGTAATCGCACTTCGGAACCCGCCGCCCCGGGACTTCCATACCGCTGGGCAAGGCGCCTGAGAGTCGAAGGTCCACTAGTCCGGGTGAGCTTCAACGGCCACTGTCGGAGTTGTCCACAAGTTACTTGCGCACCGTCACCCTTTATCGAGAACATGGTGTATACGTTCTCCAAGAGGGATTCACTATGCCCTGGATCACAATTAAGACTGGACTAGCTGCTCCAGACGGCCACGAAGAAAAACTCACGGAATATCTCTGCGACTACCCCGGCTGTCCCAATGTCGCTACACATATGCTCGGCAGCATTCCGGCACTTCGCCTGATCGCGTCGGTCTGCAATGAGCACTTGCCAAACCCGCCGGCACTGCAGCGGCCGGGGTTGAAGTAGCCCGGCTTCCTCTTCATTCGAGCTGACTCGATTCGGTCCATTTGAGACCGGCGCCTGCTCCTCCTACGACATTTCGGACAGCCTCCGAGATGTCGGGCTCTTCGTCTGTTCATCAAAGATCGAACCTTCGCGCAATAGGCTTGTTTTCTGCGCATTACGGCGCATCCGGGGCATCTCGCTTTGGCGCGTGGATTGCACTCCATCCGCCGTGAGCTGGGATGCGTTGTCGAGATTCGACTTCACGCGGCAGGCCGAATCTGTTGCGAGTAGCGAATTGTTATCGGGAAGGGCTCCCGGACGAACGATCGACGACACGCCATCAGGGACAAACTGGACAAGGCTTTGACAAGCCCTGACACCTGCCAGTTCTGTAAATCGTCGAAACCTCAACAGAATTCAACCGCAGGAAAAGGAGAAGATCATGTTGACAGAACCAAGAGAAGTGTTCGTTCATCTGCTGAGCGAGGCACGGCAGAACAATGAGAAAGCAACCGAAATCTACCAGGAAATCAGCCAACTCGCGCAAGACCACCCGCAGATCAAGGAGTTGCTGGAAGCGCGAGCGTTCCTGGCGCTGAAAACTCGGGAGCACCTGGATCACTGCTTCAAACTCATTGGCGAACGGCCGGTAGCGGTCGCTGCCCGACATCACGAAGTGTTTCTGGAAGAGTTGCGCAAGCATTTGGCTGAAATCAAATCTCCCGTTGCCAGACACCACTTCATTCTGGCGAAACTCGCACATTTCAACCACATTCGCATCGGCGAATACGAGGCTCTACTCGCGGCTGACGTGACCGGCCAGCACGGTGTTGGTGTGCTGCTGGAAGGTGCGAAGGCCGCAAGAGTGGCCTTCGCCGAGCGCACTCGGCACCTGGCCCGTCGCCTCGCTGAGGCTAGGGTAATCGAACGCAAGATTGCTGCAGAACGGGCCGCCTGAGCAAGATACAGTCCGGCTTTCTTTCACGCGCCGGTTCGGCAGAGAGTACCGGCCGGCGCTGTTACGTTGATAGAGCGTTCCTTCAGCATACGAAGGGCGTTCAGACTAATTCAAAACAAAAGGAAAAGGAGACCATTATGTACGCATTCAAAGCGTTCGTTTTCAACGGCAGAAAAACGGCTGGCAAGGCCTTCGAGGCTCTCGACGACCACACACCGGTGTATCCATGGATTGATGACGCCGCTATAGTGTCGCGGAACAAGTTCGGATTCATCCGGATTCACAGTACGTGGGCGCAGGACGACAGTGCGGTCGGCGTTGGAACCGGGTTCGGTGCCTTGACCGGCGCCCTGCTCGGGATGTTGCTGGGACCGGGCGGAGCGTTGGCAGGGGCCGCGACCGGCGGCTCATTGGGCGCCCTGTTCGGTGTCACCGACGAGATCGCCTTCGACGACCCGCGGTTGGACGACTTTGCGGCTTCACTCGCCAAAGACACTTCGGCGTTGATTCTGGTAGCTGAAGAGATCACTCTAGCCGACTTCACCTCAGCGGTCGAGCCCTTCGGCGGAAGGGTGATCCAGACGAACCTCAATGAGGACGAAGTTAACTCTCTGAAGAAAGCTCTTAAGAAAGGGGTCGTTCCAGCCAGTTCTGCCAAATGACGCCTTCGGGAGTTGAAAATCACAGGAGGCGGAAACCTTCCCGGTTTCCACTCGTGTAGTTTTCATCAAATGGCGACGGGCCGCATCCTTGAACGAAGTTGGTGCGGCCTTTTTTTGTTCGAGCCAGACTGGCATCCCTTTGGTAGGCGAGACGCCAGACTTAGTACTTCACTTCGATAGCCGCGACCTTCTCCTACGACATTTCGGACCTTCTCCGAAATGTCGGGCTCTTCGCCTATTTATCAAGATCGGACCTTCGCGCAATACGCTTGTTTTCTGCGCGTTACGGCGAATCCATGTGTCTCTCGAGTTGGCGGGCGGTTTGCAACTTGATATCTGCTGCGAGTAGCGAGGTGTCATCGGGAGAGCTCATGGACCAGGGTGAATGCAATTCCTCGCTGTGGAAAGAAAGGGATCGTGGGCGGCGAAACTGGCAATCCGACAGAGATTCTCGGCCGATGTTCGTCGAAGGCAAACTCGGATGGCGTACGACAACCGGAAGCGGCGTCTGCGATGAGCTGGAGGCAACAGGCAGAGCAAGTCCAGACACAGTCTCACGTCTTCTATCTTGCCTTCAAACATCCTCGCATGCCCTGGTACGCCAGATTGGTTGCAGCATTGCACCGCCGGCTACTTGCTGAGTCCGATTCAACTCATCCCAAGTTTCATCCCGGTGATCGGATTTCTGGACGATTTGCTGGTTCTGTTCCTAGGAGCAAAGCTGCAGGATCACGCCACCGGACGTGCTCCGCGAATGTCGGCAGCATGCTGAGGACGCAGAGGAGCGACGAAAAGACGAGAACCGGTCGGCTGCTGCCATGGTTGCTGCCATTGTAGTCGCTCTGGTGTGGCTGCTTTTGGCTTTTACCGCCAGCGGGCTGATGGCGGCCTACATTCGGCATCACCGGCTGCCGTGAACGCATTCAGGAGTGGCCCACATCGTTTGAGGCCGCAGAGATGGTGAGCATATGTCCCTAATGACTGACGACAATCTATCCGCCCGCACACCGCCCCGATTCCACCTGCTGGCGAAGCCGAGCGGATCCACTTGCAATATCGACTGCACCTACTGCTTCTTCCTCTCGAAGGAATCGTTGTATCCGAATGAGAAAAACCGGATGTCGGAAGCCACGCTCGAGGCTTACATCCGTCAGCTGCTGGAGTCGCACCGCACGCCCAACGTGACGGTGGCATGGCAGGGTGGCGAGCCGACACTGATGAGACTCGAGTTTTTCCGCCGCTCGATCGAACTCGTCGAAAAGTACCGCCGGCCTGAGCAAATCGTGCAACACACCTTCCAGACCAACGGCATCCTTCTTGACGATGAATGGTGCGCGTTCTTCAAGCAGCACAACTTTCTGGTCGGCCTGAGTGTCGACGGACCACGCGAACTCCACGACGAGTACCGTGTCGACCGCAGCAAAAAGGGCACCTTCGACAAGGTAATGAAGGGCTGGAATTTCCTCCACAAGCACGGGGTCGAATTCAACGTAATTTGTACGGTCAACGCGGGGAACGAGAAACACGGCCGCACCGTCTATCGTTTCTTTCGCGACGAGATGGACGCCAAGTGGGTGCAATTTGTCCCCATCGTCGAGCGCGCCAGTGCGGAGACGATCGATATCGCCAACCAGGGATGGAGTGAGCAGCCTAATCGTAAGCGCTTGCTCTATACCCAGGACGGGAACCTCGTAACCAAGCGTTCCGTCGGCGGCGAGCAATACGGCCGCTTTCTTGTGGATGTCTTCGAGGAATGGGTCCGGCACGATGTGGGCAAGGTTTACGTCCAGCTGTTTGATGTGACCCTCGAAGCGTATTTTGGTCGCCATCTGTTGTGCATACACGCTCCTACCTGCGGATATGGCCCGGCGCTGGAGTACAACGGCGACGTTTACTCCTGCGATCATTTCGTCGAACCGCGCTACAAGCTGGGCAACATCCATCAAACGCCTCTTGTGCAGCTCGTTGCCTCGGCCGAGCAGCGCAAATTCGGAGATGACAAACGAGATCTGCTCACTGCGCAGTGTCAGAGCTGTGAGGTTAGGCAGCTCTGCAATGGAGGCTGCCCCAAGGATCGTTTTGCGCTCTCGCGCGACGGCGAACCGGGCCAGAACTACCTCTGTGGGGGCTTGGAGTTGTTCTTCAAGCATACCCGCCCTGCCATGCAGACGATGGCCCAGCTGCTGCAGCAGAACCGCGCCCCGTCCGACGTGATGGCATTGACCGCTGCTGACGACGCGAAAGCCGGGCCCTACGTGCCTTGTCCCTGCATGAGCGGCAAAAAGTTCCGTTTCTGCCACGGCGATCACGCGCCGCAATCGCCCTTCAGTGGAGTGAACTTCTCGACGGCTGGAGCGGAGAAGGGAGTGGCAACGTGAAGCAAGACCGCGCAAATCGAGTTGGATAAACGCGGGAACGAATTGGCAATCGCACCAGAAAAGACAAGGTTCGATTGATGGCTGCAAAGAAACCAAACATCGGGATGATCAGGGCGATGACATTGGCTGGTTCAACGTCAGAGCCTCCAACAACAGCATTCGTTTCCGGCGCAAGCCGTTAACTACAACGTGAAGCTCAACTCAAAAGGAAGGAATAAATCATGGCTACAAAACAACCCAACATCGTCGCCATTATGTCTGACGACGTCGGCATCTGGAACATCGGCGCATACCACCGCGGCATGATGGCCGGACGCACACCGAATCTCGACAAACTCGCTGCTGAAGGCATGATATTCACCGACTACTACGCGGAGGCGAGCTGCACCGCAGGTCGTGCCGCGTTCATTACCGGCCAACTGCCGATCCGTACCGGAATGACGACGGTCGGCCAAGCCGGCGCGAAACTCGGACTACCCGCCGAGGCCTGCACACTTGCAACGGTCCTCAAGTCGCTGGGATACGCTACAGGACAGTTTGGCAAGAACCACCTTGGCGATCAAAATGAGTTCCTACCCACCGTTCACGGGTTTGATGAGTTCTTCGGCTACCTCTATCACCTTGATGCGATGGAGGACCCCGCACACCCTGGCTACCCGCAGGACATGCTAGACAAAATCGGACCACGAAACATGGTTCATTCCTGGGCGGCCGATAAGGATGACTCCACAGTGGATCCGCGCTGGGGCAAAGTAGGCAAGCAGAAGATCCAGGACGCGGGCACCCTCTATCCCAAGCGTATGGAGACCGTAGACGACGAAATTCTCGACCTTTCGTTCAGATTTATCGACAAGGCGAAAGCCGAGAACAAGCCGTTCTTCCTATATCTCAATCCGACGCGGATGCACGTCGTAACCCACCTCTCGCCGAAATACGAAGCGCTGCGCAACTCGAACAACGGTTGGAGCGTTCAGGAAGCTGGCATGGCGCAACTTGATGACATTGTGGGCTCGCTCATGCAGAAGCTGAAGGACATGGGTGTAGACGAAAACACCATAGTCATGTTCACCACTGACAATGGAACCGAGAATTTCACTTGGCCCGATGGCGGACAGACCCCATTCGCCGGAGGCAAAGGTACCGTCTTGGAAGGCGGATACCGTTGCCCAGCGATTGTCCGCTGGCCTGGCCATGTCCCCGCCGGTAAAGTCGAGAACGGCATTTTTGCAAGCCTCGACTGGTTCCCGACCTTCGTGGCCGCCGCCGGCAACCCAAACATCAAGGAACAACTCCTAAAGGGCGTGAAGCTCGGCGACCGGACCTACAAGAACCATCTTGACGCATATAACCAACTGGACTTGATCACCGGCAAGGGCCCATCGGCGCGGCATGAGGTCTACTACTTCGCCGAAACTACCCTTGGGGCGGTACGTATTGACGACTTCAAGTTCCGCTTCATCGATCAGCCAGGCGGATGGCTCGGCGGCACGGTTCATCCCGATTGGCCGATCCTGACCAACCTGCGTCTCGATCCGTTTGAACGAACGGGCATAACTGGATCGATGCAGTATTACAACTGGTTCGCATATGAGTTCTGGCGCTTCGTGTTTGTCCAACAGGAGGTGGCAAAACTTGCCATGACAGCTCTCGAGTACCCACCCATGCAGAAGGGTGCGAGTTTCAACCTCGATGCGGTGAAAGAGAAGATCACGGCAGCGATGCAGAAACAGGGGCAGTAGCCGGAGCGTCGCAGGGCGATCCGAAAAACATCACGGCTGAAGGGCCAGGAATCTCTGGCCCTTTTTTCTTGGAGTCACCGGGTCTGTTTAATCGTAGCCCTCAGCTTTGAATCGTCGGAAAGACTCGATGACTTCCGCTTCTTCCTGTGTGAGGAGCATCATTCGTATTTCTTCGCTTGACTGGCAGGCGCGGGCATAATTTTCGATTACCTTTATATCCTTACGCAACTGTGGCATTCCCGGAATCATCACCCCGATTGTCCCCCTAAGCCGCCACGATAATTGCGGCGGTTGGCGAAAAAATACAACGACTGAGTATGAATTTCAAGTTACGAGAGTAAAGAAGGATCACCAATATCACCGCTCAGGAATCCTGTAACCCTGGCCCGTCCACCGTGAGCCGCCCCGCGTTCGACTCCGATTCCGGCCTAATCTCATTTGATTCCACTTGATGGCGGTCGCTCCCCCCGAGATTTCGGAGCTTCTCCGAAATGTCGGGCAACCTCGTCCGCTCCAAACATAGGAACCTTCGCTTAATTGGCTTGTTTCCTTCGCGTTACCAGGCATGCGAGGGTATCCGACATTGGCGCGTGATTTGCATCTTTACTATCCGCTGCTGGAACCCTTCAGCGCGCAGATTCAATTTGACGATGTGGGATGCCCGCCTGACGGCATGCTCCAGAAAGGAATAGTCATGTCAACACAACTGGATTCATGGAATGAGGGCGCGGCGAAAAAGTCCATCATCGATTTTGTCAAACGCGTTACGACCGAAGGCAGTCCGGACTTCGTTCCTGTGCCGGAACGCATTGCCACCTTCGACAACGACGGCACGCTGTGGTGTGAGCAGCCGGTCATCCAGCTCGTCCACATCATGGAGCGCTGGGTGGAAATGGCGCAGCAGAATCCGGCGCTGCGCGATCGACAGCCGTGGAAGGCGGCCGTCGACAAGGACATGACGTGGTTCCGGACGGCCATCAAGAAGCACTATGGCGGTGACGAAAGCGACATGCCCGCCATAGCGAAGGGTGTGCTCTCCGCGTTCGAAGGT
>Ga0335077_10011556_pt1 | contig 11035 bp, 9 predicted proteins | sample Lox_Sample_31_FD_207151 | JGI IMG/M metagenome (GOLD analysis project Ga0335077, IMG submission 207151) | Soil microbial communities from Loxahatchee National Wildlife Refuge, Florida, United States - Lox_Sample_3.1 | ecosystem: Environmental > Terrestrial > Soil > Wetlands | place: USA: Florida...
CGGAGTCAATCTCAGTTTTGCCATCAAGCGGTGGGTGGAACCGCCCGTCTGGTCCAAAATCGTGCGCGAGACGCTGGGTCTCGACCTGGTGCAGTTCACGTATGATTTGCTGGACCCATGGTGGCCCGAGGCGGTGCGCCGCCCAATGGCCGCCGAGGTGCGGAAAGCGGCGCAGGACTGGGGCATTCAGATCGAGAGCGCCTTCAGCGGGCTCGCCAATTACTGCTTTGACGGCCTGCTGCATCCGGACGCGAACGGGCGGCGGGCGTCGCTTGAATGGTGGAAGCGCGCGTTCGACGTCGCGGCGGAAGTCGGGGCGAAGGCTTCGGGTGGCCCGCTGGGCGGGATGAGTGTGGCGGATGCATCCGATCCGAAGCGGCGGAACGAGCGGTATCGTGACTTGTTGGATGCGGTCGAGGAGTTATCGCAGGCAGCGGCGGCCTCGGGACTCGATCGGCTGCAAGTGGAGTGCACGCCGCTCGCACGGGAGATTCCTTACACTGTGGAGCAGGGGCGGACGTTCATGGCGGACCTCGCAGGGCGCTGCAAGGTTCCGGTGAAACTGCTTGTCGACATCGGCCACGCGTTGTATCAGCCGCTCTACGGCCCACAGGCCAACATGCCGGAGTGGCTGAACGGTTTGGGCCGGTCGATCGGAGCGTTTCACCTACAAAACACGGACTTCCAGAGCGATTCGCACTGGGGATGGCCCGACAGGCGGGGCTTGTTCGATGTGGCTGGGTTCGCGCGCGACGTACACGCCGCGGGCCTGGATGACGTTCCGGCGTTCCTCGAAATTATCTATCCCTTCGAGCTCGCCGATGAAGCGGTGCTGGCGAACATTACAAGCTCGGTGGCGCATTGCCGCCGGGAGTACTGCGGCGAGCAGATGGAGAAGAAGCAGATCGCATGACCAGACTTCCACTGTTGGTTTTGGCGCTGGCGATCTCTTTGGCGGCGCAGCCGATCCGGCTGAACCCAGAGAACCCGCACTATTACCTGTTCCAGGGAAAACCCACGATCCTGATTACGTCGGCCGAGCACTATGGCGGCGTGGTCAACAAAGATTTCGACTACGTCGCTTACTTCGATGCGCTGAAGGCTTACGGGTTGAACTATACGCGCATCTATCCGGGGTTTCTGTTCGAGCCGATGGGGAAGTTCATGAAGGGCAACACGCTGGGCGCCAAGCCCATCAGCCTGACGCTGCCCTGGGCGCGCAGCTCGAAGCCGGGCTATGCACTCGGCGGAAACCTGTTCGACCTGGATAAGTGGGAAGCGGCGTTTTTCGAGCGTCTGAGAGACTTTGTGGCCAAGGCAGCGGAGCGCGGCATCGTGGTCGAGATCTGTTTTTACAACGCGCAATACGGCGACACGTGGCCCATGTCGCCGCTCTACTACGAGAACAATATTCAGGGCGAAGGCCGCTGCGATTATGAGGACGCGCAGACGCTGAAACACGCGGATCTGGTACGGCGGGAAGATGACTACGTCCGGAAGATTACCGAGGAAGTGAACCAGTTCGACAACGTGATTCTGGAAATCTGCGATGAGCCGTATCTTACGGGCACGCCGATCGAACTGGCGGGTCCGTGGATCGCGCACAATGTCGAGAACATCAAGAAGACCGAGAGCGGGCTTCCCAAGAAGCACTTGATTGCGCAGCAGATTGAGGGGCCGATGGGCGGGCCGTGCGATTTTACCGCGCATCCGGACGTTTCGGTAATCGTCACGCAGTACGCATGGGAAGGGAGCCACGAGCAGATGGGCGGCTTGATGGCGCTCGATTACGAATACGACAAGAACAAGCCCATCGACTTCAACGAGACGGATTATTATCCAACGTGGTACCAGGGAGACCGCATCGCCGATTCGCGCGTGGAAGCGTGGGAGTTCGTGGTGGGCGGAGGCGGGAGTTTCAATCAACTGAACGGGCTGTACACGGTTCGCGACCCCGGCGGCAAGACCGAGGAGAATGCGCAACTCGGCCGCGCGCTCAAGAGCCTGCATGATTTCATGTACAGTTTCGACTTCCTCAGGATGCGGCCGGACAAAAGCTTCGTCGAGGGCGGTGTGCCGCTGGGCACCTGGGCGCGCGGCATGAGCGAGGCGGGGAAGCAATACGCGTACTATCATCACCACAGCACATTCGGGCGGAACACGGCATCGTACAAAGTGACGCCGGGAAATTATCAGGAGACACTGGTGCTGCACTTGCCGGCGGGATCGTATCAGGCCGATTGGGTGGATGCGGCGACGGGGTCAGTGATTTCGTCGGAGAAATTCACGCATGCGGGCGGCGACCGGACGGTCACCACTCCGATGCATTCGGTGGATGCGGCGCTGCGGGTGAAGGGGACGTAAGGCTCAATCTCACTTCTTTCGTCGTTCCGCTTTACGGTGCGGGGCAGCCAGCAGCAACTCTCTAGTGTTTGGGAATAGCGATCAGCAGGCCGACGCTCATGCCTATTGAACGCTCATGCCCCCGCCCGAAGTTATACTCGTATCCGGGTTCGAGATACCAGCCAAACCTGTGGCTCCGACCGGGCCAGAACATGAAATCCAGTGCGGCCTCACCACCGAGTGAGTTTCTCGAAAAACCTGCTTCCGTCGTATGAAGCCACTCCGGACCCATACCGATCATAAACCCGACTTTTGGAGAAAGAGTCCACGGTTTCTTGAACAGAAGATCGGTAGCCCACTCTGTTGTTCTATGGCCAAAACTTGGCGTCACGCCTGCCTCAATTTCCAGCCACTTCTCTATGGGTGAGAATTCCACGGCAACTGTGGGGCCAAAGCTCGATACGCGGTCTCCGAGGTTGCGACCCGGAGCTGCGCCAAGCTCGAGAACGGCCGCCTCATCCTGGTTTTGTCTCTCCTCCGGATATGCGTACCCGAGGCAGACAAGAAGTGATGCCGCCCGGACCCATTTTGTGGCTTTCATCGAAGTCAGATAGCCATTGACTCAAGCTCTGCACAGCGATTGTAGCCTTGGAGTCTAGCTCGCTGGATATTTTCTCGCGGAAGCCAACGCCGGCGGGGCCTAACCCGGCTGCCAGACGTCTCCCGACTCCGTTACCGATAGAATCGTGTAGATGCGGAGTCGCCTACAGGCGTTCGCGAGACTCCTTGGATCAGCGACCCTAGCAATCATGGGCACGGCGATCTTCAGCCAATCTCCAGATTCCGCGAACAAGTCTCTAGCTCTGGTGGGAGGGACGGTCTACGTCAGTTCAACAGATGAAGCCATACGGGATGGTGTGGTGCTCATCGAGAGCGGGAAGATAGCCGCAGTGGGTAGTAGGGCATCGATGCGGGTTCCGAGGACTGCCCAAACGGTCGATTGTTCGGGCCTGACGATTACGGCGGGGTTTTGGAACAGTCACGTGCACTTCTTCGAAAGGAAGTGGGCGAATGCGGCGGCGATTCCGGCGCCAGAACTCGGCCGGCAGCTCCAGGACATGCTGACACGCTATGGGTTCACCAGCGTGTTCGACATTGGGTCGATGCGGGAGAACACGCAGCGGATTCGCGATCGCATCGAGTCGGGGGAAGTTCCGGGGCCGAGAATTCGCTCGACAGGGGAAGCGCTGGTACCGCCGGGCGCGATGCCGTCGGACACGGTTCTCAGCATGATGGGTTCCATGAAGTTCCCCGCTCCCGAGATAGCGGACGCGACGCAAGCGGCGGCGGCTGCCAGGAAGCTGCTGGATGAAGGCGTGGACGGAATCAAGCTGTTCGCATCGTCGCCGCGCAGCGCTGCGCTTCCGGAGAGCGCGATTAAGGCCGCTGTAAACGAAGCCCATCGCGTGGGGAAACCGGTCTTTGTTCATCCAAACAGCGGTACGGATGTGCTAACCGCGGTTCGAGGCGGAGTGGATGTCATCGCTCATACAACTCCCGGCTCCGGCCCATGGGACGACACGGTGCTTACGGCGATGAAGGAACGTCGCGTGGCGCTCACACCAACTCTTACACTGTGGAGTTACTATATGCGGCACGACCGCGTGTCGACCCAGGAGCAGTTGGTTAACACGGCCATCGGCCAGTTGCGGGCCTGGGTTGCTTCAGGAGGTGCGGTTCTTTTCGGAACGGATGTTGGCGCCGTTGACTATGATCCCACCGAGGAGTACACATTGATGACCGAGGCGGGGATGAGCTTTCGCCAGATTCTTGCTTCACTGACCACTGCGCCCGCTGAGCGATTTGGAGAGTCGAAACAACTGGGACGAATCGCTGCTGGTTGGCAGGCGGATCTGGTCGTCTTGACGGAAGACCCTGCGAAGAACATCCGCGCGCTGGCTGCCGTGCGGTACACGCTGCGTGCGGGAAAGATCATCTATCGAAGCGAGTGAGTAATGGGACTGATGTGCAAGAGGGGACAGTTGAGCCTCATGTCGCCGAGCGGCGACACCCGCGAGCATGAAAATGGCGAAGAGGGCTCGTGCGAGAGGGGACAGGCACCATCGTCCACGACGAGACGGCAGGTAGTTTGTGGGCGGCTCGATTAGGGACGGTGGTGCCAGTCCCCGACGGGCTCGCGTTCAGAAGCCAGTCCCGGTTTCGCGACGTACGGGCTTTGCGAATCGGGCAGTCGAGCGGGCTGGAGCCAGTCCCCGACGCGCTCGATAAGACGCGCGCAAAAGGCCACCAGACTCGATTTCGTTTGAGATAGCATCGCGCAACCGCTTCCTTCGGTCGCGGCTCAGTTACGGCTGCGACAGGTGATTAGTATTCGTGCCAGGACAGGCGTGCGGGCACGAGCAGGGTGTCGTTATGCTGGATGTTGATGTGATGCTCGGCAAGCGCGATGGCGGCATCCCGGGCCTCGGCGGCGGTTGGGAACTCGTCTTCGTGAAGGATGTCTTCGCCGTGCCTCGTGTCGCGCAGCCTGAGACGCCAGTGGTTCTCCTGCTGCTCCACGGTAAGCTCGACGTAGTCGTACCGCGCCTTATATCCGTGGCCCATAATGACTCCTAGTATAGAAGAAGAATACGGTAACGGCGGCGTTACTTGAAATTCTCCACCAGCATGAGGTCGCTTTCCTGGCGGTCGGTCTGCGAATACATGATGGTGCGCTCGTCGGCTGAAACGGTGAAAGCGGTGCCGCCGCCGGCGAACTCGAGAGCGTCTTTCGGAAAACGCACGTACTCGAATTTGCGGCCGGTGCCGGTTCGCAACACCCAGATACTTGCTGGATTGCGAATGCCGTAGTAGATACTGCGGCCCGCTACAGCATATAGAGGAAAGCTGGCTTCGGGCAGGACGAGCTTGGGCTCGCCTCCGGGAACGGGTAAGCTCCAGAGCCCGTGGTCGCCTGTGTAGTAGAGCAGGTTGCCATCGGGCGATTCAAACGGCTCGTCGGCAAAGTTGCGGGTCACCTGCTGAGCCGGACCTCCGCCTGAAGGAATCTTCCAGATTTCGCGGCGGCCGGTGCGGTTTGAGGTGAAGTAAATCCATTTGCCGTCGCGGGAAAAGCTGGGGCGAATATCGCTGGTTGGATCGTTGGTCAAGTGGTGTGGCTTGCCGCCCTCGGCGCTCACGGCGTAGATCATGCTGTGACCGTTTTCGTAGCGATCGAAAACCACGGTCTGGCCATCGGGCGACCAACGCGGGCTTCCCATTGCAGTGGGCCCTATGGCGGTCAGCGCAACCTGGTTGGCGCCGCTGACGTCTGCAACGTGGATCTCATTGAAGCCTGTACGATTGGAGTTGAAGACGAAGCGGCGGCCGTCGGGTGAAAGCATGGGCTCGCGGTCGATTGCTGTGGAATCGACAACGATGGCGACGTGGCACTGATCGTAGGGCCGGGGTCCACCGTCAGGGCCGGGACCATCCATCCGGTAGATGTTGTAATCCGTGCGGCGCTTTTCGTAGGCCAGCCGGTTCCCGGTGCGCGACACAGAGGGCCATCTCACGTCGTCGCTCTCGACACCCAGCGGCTGGAGCGCGCCCGCCAGAGTGAGACGCCACAAGCCGTAGTGCTCCAGGCTTTGTTGGACGGTGAGAATCAAGCCGCGGCCATCGGCCTGCCAGGTAAGGTCCTGAAGCGTCCTGTCGTAGCCAGTGGCTTCGCGCTGGTTGACTTGGGGAGTCCCGTCGCGATTCATGTCCTGCAAGATGACGGCCCGGCTGTAGGTGTCGCGGGCGCGGACGAATGCGAGCGTGCGACCGTCGGGCGAAAACGCGGGAGAGATGTCGTAGAGGTAGCCTTTGGGCGGAGTACTTACGCGATGCGGCTCTCCGGATTCGGTGGAAACGACCCAGATGGACGCCGCACTGGAATCTTCGCTGCCGCTGAACGCGAGAAATTTCCCGTCGGGGGACCAGGAAAGCGGGCTGACGGGGAAGTTGCCGCGTGGGAATGGCACGAGCCTGCGCTCCACGCCGCCAAGAGCCGGAATAATATAGATGGCATTGCCGCGGAAGAAGGCCAGGCGGCCGCCATCCGGTGACCAGGAGGGTGCATGGTCTTCTGCCGGGTCGGTGGTGAGGCGCAAGGCCGCGCCGCCCTGCACCAGGCGAACATAAATATCGAAGTTGTCCCGCTTCTCGCCGTCCCAGACGAAGGCCACCTGGTTGCCATCCGGCGAGAGCGCCGGTTCGTGCTCCAGGCCGGAGTAGGTGGTCAGCGGTTTGACGGGTCCGTAGAATGCGGTGCGGCGCTCGCCGCGAGAAGCAAACCACCATGTTCCAACGGCGCCAATTGCAAGACCGAGTGCGAGGGCCGCGATCCAGCGCTGCCAGCGCAGCGAGGGGCGAGGTGACGGCGGCGCTGCTGGAGCGGCTTCGGGCTCGCCGGATTCGGTTTCCCGCTGGAGATCATAGAGGCTGATTTTCAGATCGGCGGCCGACTGATAGCGCCACGCCGGGTCCTTGCGGAGGCAGCGCCGGATGATTTTCTGGAGGTCGCGCGGCAGACCCGACTGGAGCTGGGCCGCGGGCTTGGGATCGCTCTGCAGAATAGCGGCCAGCGTCGAGATCTTCGAGCGGCCAAGAAACGCGCGATGGCCGGTAGCCATTTCGTAGAGCACCGCGCCGAAACTGAAAATGTCCGAGCGCGCATCCACTCTGCGGGCCTCGGCCTGCTCGGGCGACATGTAGGAAACGGTTCCGAGAATGCTGCCTTCCTCGGTCTCCGGACGCATGGGGCGAGTGAGTTCGGCATCGGTTGCATCGTGGAGATCGGATAACTTGGCGAGACCGAAATCGAGCAGCTTGACGAGACCCTCCTCCGAGATCATGATGTTGCCCGGCTTGAGATCGCGATGGACGATGCCGGCGGCATGCGCGCGCGCCAGGGCGTCGGCAACCGGAATGGCATACTTCAGCAGTTCGCCGACCCTGAGCCCGCCACGCGGGATGAGACGGTCGAGCGTTTGGCCCGCAACGAATTCCATGACGATAAACTCGTCACCGTCTGTGGTGCCGATGTCGTAGATGGTCACGATGTTGGGGTGATTCAGGGCGGAGGCGGCCTTGGCTTCCTGGGCGAAGCGAAGCCTGCGCTCTGGATCGACGACCTTGTCGGCAGGCAGAACCTTGATCGCGACCAGCCGGTCCAGTTGCGTGTCGCGGGCCTTGTAGACGACACCCATGCCGCCCTCGCCGAGCTTGTCGAGAATGCGGTAGTGAGAGATGGTCTTCCCGATCATGACTCGGCCCGCCAAATAGGGAAGCGGCCAGTGAGGAAATTCTATCTCATTGCGGCACGCTGCGTCGGGCCGAGGACTATTGGATCCCTCGTTTTTCTCGAGAGGTTTCAATTGCGTTACAGGCGACCAGATTATTATGGGAGCTCACCGCATGTGTTTCCCGGCGCGAATTTTCCTGCTGCCCTTGTGCGCATTCTGGATCGCTGAGCCACTCGTCGCGCAATTGCCGTTCTACACGGATGACCCTGCTGTGACGGAGCGGGGGAAGTGGCACTTTGAGTTTTTCAATGAATTTGACCTGCTGCAACTTCAGTATCCGAATACCAGGCAAAACACCGCGAACTACAAACTGAATTACGGCCTGCCGTTCAATCTCGAACTGGATGTGGATTCCCCGTACCTCGCCATCTTTCGCGCCGTGGGAACGCCAGGCTCCGTTGGCGTAGGCGATACCAACCTGGGAATAAAGTGGGAGTTCCATAAGGAGTCCGCCCGCGTTCCCGCTCTGGGCGCTAGCCTGTATGTCGAGTTTCCAACCGGAGACTCCGGCCAGCAGCTCGGTTCCGGATTAATCGATTACTGGCTCAACTTGATTGCACAGAAGTCGCTGTCGGATAGAACCCAGATCAACACAAACCTCGGATACCTGTTTGCCGGTAACACCAGCACAGGCGTGTTGGGCATACAAGCAGTGCGCGGCCACGTTTATACCGGAGGCCTCTCCATCTTGCACCAATTCACCGCCCGGCTGACACTCGGCAGCGAGGTCTACGGTGGCTATACGGACAGCAGGGGTCTGGCCCGAAGCCAATTCCAGGGCATGCTCGGAGGCCAATACCAGCTTCGCAACGGCATGACTTTCGATTTCGGAATCCTCGGGGGTAAATATATCGCGAGCCCCCGGTTTGGCGCCCAGATTGGATTCTCGTTAGATTTTCCCGATGTTTTCCACAAGCCGGCTTCCGAAACGCATTCCTTCACCATGTTCTAAAAATGCATCTGATACCATCTACGTCTATCTCTGGAGGCAACCATGGCATGCAAACCGGAATTGCTGAAGAATGTCCCACTTTTTGCTCTGCTGGATGATGAAGAGACCGCAGTGCTGGCGAGCCAAGTCGACATCAGGACCTTCGCGCCTCGCGAACGCATCTATAAGATCGGACATCCCGCACCACAAGCCTACATACTGATGTCGGGACACGTCCGTGTCAGTACCGTGGATGAAGATCAACAGGAAGTGGTGGTCGACGAGCCGGCGAGGGGCGAGTTCTTCGGCTTTGCTTCCATGCTGGAAGGAACGCCGCATCAGACAAACGCTCTGGCGCTCGAAGAAAGTACCTGCCTCGAGGTATCCCGAGACGACATTGCGACTCTGCTGCAGCGGAAGCCACATGCGGGGATGGATCTGCTCACGACATTGGGCCGGCAATTCCACGCCGCGCAGACCCTGGTGCGCAGCCGGGCCACCCGCAATCCAAATGAGGTCATCGAGAGGGAAACGACACTGGGCGAACGCATTGCCGATTCCGTCGCCCGATTCGGCGGATCCTGGACGTTCATTATCGTGTTTGCGATTTCTCTTACCGTCTACACGGCCATCAACGTGGTCTTAGACAAGACGGCTTGGGATCCCTATCCTTTTATACTGCTCAATCTGTTCCTGTCGATGCTGGCGGCCGTCCAGGCCCCCGTAATCATGATGAGTCAGAATCGCCAGGACGTAAAGGACCGGGTGCGCGGAGAACTCGATTTCGACGTCAATCGCCGGGCGGAGTCCGAAATCCAAGGCCTGGCCCGCAGATTGAGTCTGCTGGATGAGAAAATCGATGATCTCGGGGACCTGCTCCGGATGACGAAAGCCGCTCAGTAAACGCGTGACGGCAGGACGAGCCTCCCCGCTGCGGGCTAATGCCCGTCTTCGTCCTTCGCCTTTCCGGTCAGCGCGTTGACGGCGATAAACGGTCCGTTCGTTACCGGTCCGGAGGTGGTTGCAGCGATGCGGATCAGCACAGCCGGAGCGATGCAGGGCGACGGTATCGTAATCGTGTCACGGATCTTGGCGTCTCCGCTGGAGTTCAACGCAACGGCTGCCGTGTCGGCGGCGTCCACATCTCCGCAAACCAGACTCGCCATGACCATGGTGACCGGTCCGACGGTATTGACGGCGGGACCACTGGCGATCAGCAACCCTTTGATTTCGACTTCAATCTTCCCGTTACTGTTGATCTCGACCTCACTATGGGCGACCACCCAGGGCGCGCCGCCGCTCGGGATCCCGGCCACGTGTTCGCCAACTGCCGAGCCAACCAGCCGGGCTTCAAATCCTCCGCGTTCTCCCGCGCGAGCGTTCAGCCCGCACAGCCCGAGGCACAGCATCAGAACGATGAGCGTTTCGATTTTCATTTGCGTGTCCTTTTGATTTCTGTTGCCAATTAATTCGCCTGTTATCCAGTTTATAGTTCGTGTACAATTCGTAGTTGTTAAAAGAATGAGCAGAAAATGACTGTTTACAAACGGAAATTTTGTTGATAATTAGCGAAAACCAAAAGGCAAAGCCCGGCTGAAGACATTTTGGGGCAATACCGGTATTGGTGTATGATCGGCTCGGGAAGGAGGGGAAATGTTGCCGGATTACGGCGTTGTCGTCGGTCAGTACCTAAACTACACCACCAATCAGGGTAAATGGATGCATGTCGATCTTAACATCCAGGCAGGCAATGCGCAGTATCAGGCGGCGGTCGATGTGAACGAACCAAACGGTTTGTTTCAGTATCAAGTCTTCAACAATCTCGATGCCACCTCGTTCACCCAGGTCGCTGCACTATCGGACGGCTGGCACCACTTGGACTCCAATTCCACTTCGGGCGCGATGGACTATGCTCGCAGTCCAATCCTCCAAAGACCCCTGGGCTGTCTCGCTGTGTTTTGGGCGATCTGGAATGCACTTTTCAAGACGAGCATCCAGACTTGGACCAATGTGACGGGCAACGAGGCGGGCGAAGCGTTGATTGCCATGGTGACCGGCTCGACCAAAGTGTTTGCCTTCGGAGCACCCTACACGACGGGAAAAGGTGTGCATGACGTGCACTGCAACCAAGGGGATCCTCCCGGGCAATTCCAGCACCTCGACGGCATCTGGCAGGACGGTTGCGTCTTTGCCAGAAAAGCAGACGGGAGCCTTTCTGCCTACCTGGGCAAATTCTCAACACAGTCGCTCAACACCGACAACAACGGCCTGCCGATTTAGGGCTCCTAGTGGCCTGTCGCATTGAATTCGTTAGCATGCCTTCACCCGGCGCCGGACATCGGAGTACTTCCATTGAAATGGGCGTGCGGTTTTAGAGTATGCCTGGATGTAACGCATCAGTTTACGCGCG
>Ga0335077_10011557_pt1 | contig 11035 bp, 8 predicted proteins | sample Lox_Sample_31_FD_207151 | JGI IMG/M metagenome (GOLD analysis project Ga0335077, IMG submission 207151) | Soil microbial communities from Loxahatchee National Wildlife Refuge, Florida, United States - Lox_Sample_3.1 | ecosystem: Environmental > Terrestrial > Soil > Wetlands | place: USA: Florida...
AGAGAATAGCGCGGAGTCTGGTTTTCCTGGATGCTGATACCTTCGATGTCGAAGGCAGCATCGAAGTGGGGCAGGTTCCCTGGGGTATCGCCTTCAACCCGGTCACACAAACCATCTATGTCACCAATTTCCAAAGCAATACCGTGTCTGTGATTGGCCAATAGCGGACGCGCGAGACGCTCGTCTGGGATGGTTACATCGGCCCTGAGTCCCTGATCCCCCTGACCACTTGTCATCCTGAGGCCGCGGAGTCGTCCGCCCGCGGGCGACTCCCAACGAAGGATCTATGCATTTCTCTCCGAACCCTTGTCATTCGGAACCTGCCGACCATTCCCGTGTAATGTCTTGATTTAGAAGGGCTTTCCTCTCGATGGCACATTCGTGTAAGACTCTGGCACGATTGTGCTATTCCCAGAAAGTTTAGGAGGACTTAGTCTCCTAAGTGAGCAGTTCTGGGGGAGGGCTGCCCGGGCGTCCAATGACTCGCAAGAGTCGGGCGCCCGTTTTATTTTGCTCGCAATTCCCAATCCGGGAACGACAGCCCCGCCGACCCGCTTTTCATCTAACTCACGCCGCACCAGCAACATCATACGTTCCTGTACGTACGCAGACATACCCACAAAGTGTTCCACGTGGAACACTTCTCCATTTTTGCAGCCTGATGAAAAATCTTAGCGCCGGTACTTTCCCATCCACTCCGCCTGGCCAAGCATGTGGCCCTGCATGGCCTGCTCGACCTCGGCTTTGGTAGCGCCGGGTTTCAACTGCAGCATGCGGTCGAGCGCGTAGAGCTTGAAAAAGTAGCGATGGGACTTGCCGCTCGGAGGACACGGACCGCCGTAGCCAATCCGGCGAAAATCATTGCGCCCCTGCCGGCCTCCGCCAGCAAGTTCATCAACTTTGGCCACGCCTTCGGGCAGGCCGGTCGCGCCGGCAGGAAGATCGAAGAGTACCCAGTGTGTCCAGGTGCCCGCGGGCGCATCGGGATCGTCGGCGATCAGCGCCAGGCTTTGCGTTCCCGAAGGCAGATTGCTCCAGGAGAGTTCGGGCGAGACGTCAGCTCCATCGCAGGTGAACTTCTTGGGAATGTCTCCGCCACTCGTGAAGGCGGAACTTGAAATGGTAAGAGTCATGGTGGAACCTCCTGACTCGTCTCTCGCAGGCGGATTCTTTCTGGAATCTCGCGCCAGGGCGCGCGAGTCCGCGCCGCACAACCAGGCAATCAACGCGAAGCCCAGGCAGAGAAGTCTTCGTGCCGCGCGCCGGTCTAATACGTGGAGATGGTGAAGTTCACCGTGATGCGGGCTTCTGTCTCCACCGCCTGACCTGACTGAAGATAGGGCTTGAAGTGCCATTGTTTCACTGCTTCTCGGGCCGCAGCCGAAAGGATCGTGGGGCCGCTCAGCACCTGCAGGTCCTGGATGTCGCCGGTTTTTCCGATGAGCGCGCGCAACACCACCGCGCCCTGCACTTTCATCTGCCGCGCCAGCAGGGGATAGTTAGGCTCGACCGGGCGCGTAAGCACGTCCGCCGTTCCCGGCGAAAGCGTTACGCGGTCCACCGTTGCCTCCGCGGCCGCGGGAGCGGCGGGCTGCAGTTCCACCTTCACCGAGTTTGTGCCAGGCTGCAGGGTCTGATGCTGATCGCCGGCCACGACCTCGACTTCGAGCGGCGGCAACACAGCGCGGGTAGTGGTGATCACAGGCCCGGCACTGCCATCGGGCGCTGCGGGCGCCGGGTTGGCCGCGACCGCATGAGATTTCGTTTTTCCCCGCTTGGAAACTGTGGCTGGTGGCTTGACCGGGGCCTGGGGCTGAGACTGGTCCTGGGCGCTCGCCGGAGGCGCCTGCTCCGCGGGTTCGGATTCGGCGGCCGGCGGGGAAGAGAACCAGAACTGCCCGTCTTTCACCAGGACCAGGATGAGGGCAGCCAATAGGAGAGCGAGGGCCGCCAGCATGCGGCGGCGCTGCTTCTGGTCGGAAGCCACATCCACGACAGCCAGTTCGATCTGCTCGTTCGTATGTTTTTGCAACGTCGACATAAATAAGTCTCCGCCCCGTGGGGGATGCGGGGACCTGTCAGCTAGTATGCCGCGAAACCGTTGCCAACGCCAGTCCGGGAGCGCGTCCGGCGGGGTGTGAGGGCAATCACATCCGGCTGTGCCAGGGGTCACAGCTTAGGGTTCCCCCAGGGGCGGACACTAGCTGGTGACGCAGGTCACACCCGGCCAGGCCATTTGAGCATGGACTCGGTGCGAAGCCCAGCGTCGCGGAGGTGACTTGTGCTTTCACCCTACGGACTGGACATCATCGAGAGCTGTCTGTCGTGCAAGACCCGCACGGAACGCATCTTTTGTGACTTGCCGGCCACGGCCCTGCAGGCCTTCGAAACCATCAAATACGCAACCGCCTATCCCAAGGGCGCCATCCTGTTTGTGGAAGGCCAGGCGCCGCGCGGCATTTTTGTGCTGTGCAAGGGCCGGGTCAAGCTGTCTATTTGCGCCACCGACGGCAAGACGCTGATCCTGAAGATCGCCGAGCCGGGCGAGGTGCTCGGGCTGAGCGCGGCGGTTTCCGGCAAGCCCTATGAACTGACGGCCGAAACCATCGATCCCTGCCAGGTGAACTTCGTGAAGCGCGAGGATTTCCTGCGCTTCCTGCGAGATCATTCCGATGCCTGTTTCAAAGTCGCCGAACAGCTCAGCGACAAGTACAACAACGCCTGCCATGAAGTGCGCTCGCTCGGGTTGTCACATTCCGCGGGCGAAAAGCTGGCCAAGTTGTTATTGGAGTGGAGTTCCAGGAACGGGGAAGCCTCCAAGCCCGAGCCCCGCCTGAAGCTGGCGCTGACCCATGAAGAGATCGCGCAGATGATCGGGACCTCGCGGGAGACCGTGACCCGCTTGTTTGCCGACCTGAAGAAGCGGCAGATCGTGCAGTCGAAGGGCTCGACCCTGGTGATACGCAACAAGGCGGCGCTGCGGCTGATTGCCAGCAATAACTAGGCCTCAGGCGGTGTGCGCCGGTCACGGCGAAGGGTGACTGCAGTCACTGTTTTCGCCGCGGTGAAGCGTTATCACAACAGCATGGCGAGCGCGATCCAATCGAGCTGCACGGAGTGCTTGCGGCGCCCGGACCAGCTGTTCTGCAATCTCCCGGCTGAAGTCGTACCGACGTTCGACGCCATGAAGTCGGTCGCCAGCTATCCCCGGGGAAGCAAGCTGTTCTCGGAAGGCCATGCCGGCCAGGCGGTTTTCATCCTGTGCCAGGGGCGGGCGCGGCTCTCGGTATGCTCAGAATCCGGCAAGCGCTTGACACTTCGTATCGCGGGGCCCGGTGAAGTCCTGGGGCTGAGTGCCTCCCTGTCCGGCAGGCCGCATCAAATGACCGCGGAACTGCTGGATGATGCTCAGGTGGCCACGGTGAAGCGCAAAGACCTGTTGCGCTTCTTGCACGAGCATCGCGAGGTTTGCCTCCAGGTGGTGAGCCTGCTCAGCCAGGACTTGCACGCCGCCTATGACCGGGTGCGCTCCATTGGCTTGGGGCGAGGCCGGCGGGCCCGGGCTCCGCGCGTTCCGTTCTAACGCTTTTCTAATCCGCGGTCCCCACTCCATCCTCTTAGCTCAGGACCAACTTCCGCCCGGGGCATGATTCCAGCACGCACTAAACAGGACAGCGTCCGGCTGTGACCACTCCTTTAGTGGTTAGTTCCGAGACCGTCCCGCGCGTTTTCGGGAACCAAAGAGGGAATCCCTAAAGTAATGGCTTCATGTGATGGTTATCACAAATAGCACATATGAGTTGGCGTAAGCTTCCCTCAATGCTGAGTCATGTCAGGTGACCAGGCTTCCAAGGGGAACACAGTAAAGGGAGCGTGTGAGATGAAGAATGTGGAACAGCGTTCCGGATTTGCGACCACTCTGCGAATGGCGGTCTGCGTCTTGCTGCTGGGGTCGTGGTGTCTTGCGGCGGAACAGCAGGCCAAGCCGGCAGCGCCTGTATCGCCGAGCGCAGCCCAGTATGTGGGTTCAGAAACCTGCAAGACCTGCCATGAAGATCTGTACAAGCGGCAGTTCGAAAGCACGCCGCACTACAAAACCACGCTGAAGGATGGCAAGGGCTGCGAATCCTGCCATGGGCCGGGTTCGGAGCATGTGGCCGGAGGCGGGGACACCAGCAAGATCATCCGCTTCTCGGAGCTGTCGAAGGCGGACGCCAATCAGCGCTGCCTGAGCTGCCACGGGGAAGCGCGCGAGCAGTCGCATTTTGCCGGGTCGGCCCATGCCAGCAACGCAGTGGGCTGTCTGGACTGTCATTCTCCGCACCACGCCAAGGAGCCGCAACATTTGCTGGTGCAGAGCCAGCCGCAACTCTGTTACGGCTGCCACACCGCGGCCAAAGCGGATTTTGCCAAGCCCTTTCATCACCGGGTGAACGAGGGGCTGGTGCAGTGCAGCGACTGCCACAACGTGCACGGCACGGCGACCCTGCGGCAGACGCGCAGCCTGCCGAGCGGCGACTTCGTCTGCTACAAGTGCCACGTGGACAAGCAGGGACCCTTTGTCTATGAGCATGTGCCGGTGAAGACGGAAGGTTGCAGTTCCTGCCATACGCCCCACGGTTCAACCAACCCGAGGCTGCTGCGAGTCAGCCTGGTGAACCTGCTGTGCCTGCAGTGCCACACCTTCCCGACCGTGGGACCGAGTGGACCGGTGCACAACCAGAGCCAGAAATACCAGGCGTGCACGATGTGCCACGCGGCCATCCACGGCTCCAACTTCAGCAACGTGTTCTTCAAGTGAAGGAGAAGGCGATGCGAAGCAGCCAGCGAAATTCCAATTTGCCGTACGGTCCCGGGAGAAAAGCGTTTGCGGTGCGGAGGTGTTCTATGCTGTCGAAATTATCAGCCGTCACGGGGATCCTGCTCCTGGCGTTGTTGCCGGGCGTGGCGCTGGCGCAGTCGTCGGGAAGCAGTGCGTCGGGTCAGCCGGAAGGCGTCACCAGCGGCGGCTATCTCATTCACCAGTCCATCGAGCTGGGTTATCGCTTCACGGATGTGAGCGGCAGCGACGGCATGTACGACACGCTGGTGAATTTGCAGCAGGGACCACGCCTGCTCGACCAGAGCCTCTCCATGCAGTCGCAGGACCACCAGGGACTGCTGTTCGACGACCTGTTCGTCAACAGTGTGGGATGGGGCGGCGACCCCAACAACTACCTGCGCCTGCGGGTGGACAAGAACAAGTGGTACGATTTCCGCGGCAGTTTCCGGCGCGACCAGAACTTCTTCGACTACGACCTTCTGGACAACCCGTTGAACCCCTCGACCTCGACCCCCAACGTGCCGGTGACGGATTCTCCGCACCTGTTTGCCACCACGCGCCGCATGACCGATGTGGACCTGACGCTGCTGCCGCAGTCGAGGCTCAGCTTCCGGCTGGGATATTCGCACAACAACATGACCGGCCCGTCGTTCACCAGTTTCCACGAAGGAACGGACGTCCTGCTTTTCCAGCCCTGGAACACCACTATGGATTCCTATCGCATGGGCGTGGACTGGAAGCTGGCGCCGCGGACGGTGTTGAGCTATGACCAGACGCTGGACTATTACCGGGGCGACAACGATCAGCAACTGGCGCCCTTCGAGCAAGCCCTGCTGCCTGGAGGAGCGGGCACGGTGGAACTGGGGCTGCCCATCAATACACAGGCCAACCAGCCCTGCGCTGTAGTCCCTCCCGCGACAACGCTGGTGGATTCGACCGGCACTCTGACCAACATCGCGTGCAGCGCCTATTTCGGCTACCTGCGCACGGAACGGGTGCGCACCTCGACGCCCACCGAGCGGGTCAGTTTGCGCAGCAATTACGTGCGCCGGCTGGATTTGACCGCGTCCTACTCGTACAGTTCGGCGGACATGAGTTCACCGTTTGACGAAAGCTTCAACGGCCTGGTGACGCGTACGTTCACCCGCGCCTACACCATTACCGGCCCGGCCAACGCCAACCGCGTTTCCGACGTGCTTGACCTGAGCGCAACGCTGCACCTGACCAGCCATTTGCGGCTGATCAACACCTTCTACTTCTGGGCGTATCGGATTCCGGAAAGCTTCACCTCGACCGAGACTGACTGGAACATCGCGACCACGCCACCCTGCGCGCCGCCGGCCTGCTCGTTGCTGGTTCCGATCAGCAGCCTTACGCCCAGCGTCACGGTCACGCCTTCCGTTCTGTCGTTCAACCAGAACTGGAAACGGAACCAGACGGAACTGGCCTGGGACATCACCAAGAAAGCCGGCGCGCGAATTGGTTACCGGTATGGCAACAAAGACTTTCATCATGTACTGGATTTTTCCACGGGCGACGTGGATGACATCGTAATCCGGGAATACACGGCACTGGTGGGGCTCTGGGCCCGTCCAGTGACGGCATGGCGTTTGAACTTTGACTGGGAGCACAGCAACTATACCGACGTTATTTTCCGGATTGCCCCCCGCAAGGAAGCGCGCTATCGCTTCCAGACCAGCTACAACCCGCGGCCCTGGGCGCTGATCGGAGGCTCTGTCAATATCCTGGAAGACAGGAACGATGATGCGCTGACGAACTACCTGGGTCACAGCCGCAACTATGGCTTGACGGCATCGCTCACGCCCCGCGAGCGTTTCGGGATGGACCTGGCATACAACTACAACGACACCATGCAGAACGCGCTCATCTGCTTCAACGATACGCCGCCTACCGGAGTTGACTTGCCGGTGGTTACGAACGCAGGATCTTGCCTGGTTAACGATCCGAACAACCCGCTGCTGACTGACTCCTTCTATACCAACCATACGCATTTCGGCATGGCTACCGTCATGTTCAAGCCGGTCAAGCGGGCGACGACGCGTGTGGGATACAGCATCGTGAGCGTGGCTGGCAGCACTCCCCAGTTCAACATCCTGCAACCGCTCGGATCGTTACAGTACAAGTATCACCAGCCGCTGGCGAATCTTGGCGTCGATCTGGGCCATGACCTGACCTGGAACGCCGGCTGGAACTACTACCAGTACAACGAACCGTCGTTTGTGGGGCCGACTGCACCACGCTATTTTCACGCCAACACCACGACCGTCTCGTTGCGTTACGCCTTCTAAAGCATTGGTTCCCTGAGCTTTGGGGCGGCGTTCGTGCCGCCCCTTCCTTTTTGGCCTGATCCGTGACTTTGTGACGCAGGTCACAGGCGCCGGTGAGATCACGCATTGCCGCTGCGCCGTGCTGACCGCGAAGATAGGGCTACGGCGGAGGTCCGATGGACGCGTCTGGCAAAGCCGGAAGGAACGAAAGCGTAACCGAAATGATGGCAACGACCGGCAAGAAACTGGTCCTGGCATGCATGGTCGTTCTGCTTGGTGCGGCGCTGGCGGCAGCAGCCAAGAAGCCCAGCAACGAAGATTGCCTGGCATGCCATGGGGATGCGAGCCTGACCCACGATGTCAACGGCAAGCCGGTCAGCCTCTACGTCAATCCGGACAAGTTCAAGGATTCCATCCACGGCGGCATGTTCAACTGCGTGGATTGCCATACCGATCTCAAGAGTTCGCCGCACGAGACCACGCCCGCCAAGGTATCCTGCGCCACCTGCCATGCCGATGAGCAGGCGCAGTACGACCGCAGTTATCACGCCAAGGCGATCAAGGCCGGCGACGGACAGGCGGCGACCTGCGTAGGCTGCCACGGCAGCCCGCATGAGCTTCTTCCTGCCAGCGATCCCAAATCAAAGGTCAACCACGTCAACATTCCGGCGACGTGCGGTTCGTGTCACGGGCAAAAGTTCGTGATGGCGGCGAGCGGACACAGCAACCAGCCTTTCTTCTCCTACCAGGAAAGCGTACATGGCCGCGCTGTGGCGGCAGGTTCGGAAAAAGCTGCGGTGTGCACGGATTGCCACGGGACGCACGAAATTCTGGCGGCCAGCGATCCGAAATCCTCGATCTTCAAGTTCAATGTTCCCATGACATGCGCGAAGTGCCACAGCGACGTGAAGCAGGAGTTCATGCAGAGCATTCACGGACAGGCGATCGCCCGCGGCAACTCGCTGGCTCCGGTGTGCACGGACTGTCACGGCATCCATTCCATCAAGTCGCACCTGGATCCGAACTCTTCCGTGTCGGCGCAGAATCTGGCGGGTGTCACCTGCGCGCGCTGTCACGAGGGAGTGCGGCTGTCGCAGGAATTCGGGTTCGAAGGGCGGCGGGCGACGACTTATCTGGCGAGCTATCACGGGCTGGCGGCCAAGCTAGGGTCGCAGGTGGTAGCGAACTGCGCCAGTTGCCACGGTGTGCACAACATTCTGCCTTCGAGTGATCCGCGCTCCACCATCAATCATGCAAACCTGGTGAACACGTGCGGGCAATGCCATCCGGGTGTCACGGAGAAATTTGTTGCCGCCAAAGTACACGTGGGCGCGCCGCTTTCGGCGGATACGGGCAGCATCGCAGTGCGATGGATCCGCAGTTTCTATCTTGGCCTGATCGCGGTAGTCATCGGCGCCATGCTGCTGCACAACTTCATCATCTGGCGGCGGAAGCTGGTGCTGCGGCGGAGTGCCGAAATGCGCACGGTGAGCCGCATGGACCGCGGGCAGCGCTGGCAGCACGTGCTGCTGTTGGCCAGCTTTTTCGTCCTGGTCCTGACCGGATTCGCGCTCAAGTTCCCGGACTCGTGGTTCGCCAGCCTGCTCGCGATGGGAGAGAGAGTGCGCCGCATCACCCACCGCGTGGCTGCGGTCGTGCTGATTGCGACCGGCGTGTACCACATGGGCTATGTTGCCTTCAGCAAGAAAGGGCGCCGGCTGCTGCTGGACTTCCTGCCGGACGTGAAGGATGCCCGCGACGCCTGGGAGAACCTGCGCTATCACCTTGGGCTGTCATCCACCAAGCCGGAATTTGCCCGCTTCAACTATGCCGAGAAAGCAGAGTACTGGGCGCTGGTGTGGGGCCTGATCGTGATGGCCAGCACCGGCACCATGCTGTGGGCGAAAGTCTGGGTCGGCAACCTGCTGCCGCGCTGGTGGCTGGACGTTGCTACGGCGATCCATTTGTATGAGGCGATTCTGGCTACGCTGGCGATCGTGGTATGGCACTTCTACCAGGTATTCTTCGATCCCGATGTGTATCCGATGAACTGGGCGTGGTGGGACGGCAAGATGCCGTTCGAGCACTACAGCGAAGAACATGTGCTGGATACTGAGACCCTGCTGGAAGCGTCACGCGCCAATGCTGAGAAGCAGGAAGTAGAATCTTCAGCCGAGCAGGCGCAGGCGGCGCCGGCTGCCGCGGAGCCACAGGCGGTGGACAGCGCCAAGTGAAATTCATCGGACTTGGATTTCCAGTCAAGTTGGAGGACAATCGTCCTTCCTTACTTACATGCCCAAGCTCAGGCTGCCATCTTGACGGACGGCAGCGGCGACCGGCACAACTGATCCGTTTATCGGAGAGCACGAATGAGTCCTGAGGGCACTCCTCCGCAAGCGACGGGTTCGCGTCCGAACCCGCTGTTGCTGCTGACGCGCAATCTTATCGGCCTGGTGGGGACGGCGCTGGCGCTGGTAAGTCTGGCCAACATTCTGTTCCTGTTCCTGATTGACCTCATCTCAGAAAAGCCCAGCCCATATGTCGGCATCCTGGCATACATGGTGGCGCCGGGGTTCCTGATCTTCGGCCTGCTGCTGGCGGGCATCGGCATCTGGCTGGAGCGGCGGAAAAAAGTGGTTGTGACCGCCGACATGCCGCGCTATCCGCGAATAGACTTCAACGACCCCGGGCAGCGCGGCACGATTGCCTTTTTCGGAAGCTTCCTGATTGCCTTTGTCATGCTCAGTGCCGTGGGCAGCTACAAGGCTTATGAGTTCACCGATTCGGTGCAGTTCTGCGGGCAGTTGTGCCATTCGGTGATGAAGCCGGAATTTACGGCTTACCAGTACTCGGCGCACGCGCGCGTGGCGTGCGTGGAGTGTCATGTGGGCGCGGGCGCCACGTGGTATGTGAAATCAAAGCTATCGGGAGCACGGCAGGTTCTGGCGGTGGCGTTCAATACCTATCCGCGGCCGATCCCCACGCCGGTGCATAACTTGCGGCCGGCACAGGAAACCTGTGAGGAATGCCACTGGCCGGCGCAATTTTATGGAGCGCAGCTCAAGGTTTTCACTCACTATTCGAGCGACGAGAAAAATACTGCACGGCAGATACGCATGCTGATCAAGGTCGGCGGGGGAGACCCGGCGACGGGCGCACCCGAAGGCATTCACTGGCACATGAATATCGCGAATGTCATCACCTATGTCGCCGCCGATGAGAAACACCAGGTGATCCCCTTCGTCCGTGTGAAAGACATGCAGGGACGCGTGACGGATTACTACGCCAAGGATTCCACCCTGAGCAAGGAACAGATCGCCAAGGCACCCATGCGGCGCATGGACTGCGTGGATTGTCACAACCGCCCCACTCACATCTACGTGCCGCCGGACCAGGCAGTAGACCAGTCGCTGCTGGCGCATCGCCTGGACGCATCGCTGCCTTACGTGAAGCAGCAGGCGGTGGCCGTCCTGACCGCGAACTACAAAACGACGGACGAGGCGATGCAGGGCATCGCCAAGGGAATGCAGGATTTCTACGAGAGTAAGTATCCCGAGCAGGCTAAGAGCAAGGCACTAGAAATCCGGAATGCGGTGGAGGAAGTACAAGCCGTCTACCAGCGCACGCTTTTTCCTGAGATGAAGCTGAACTGGCAGACCCACCCGAACAACATCGGACACCTCTATTTCAACGGCTGCTTCCGCTGTCACGATGGGCAGCACGTCAGCGCCGATGGGAAAGTGGTTCCAAAGGACTGCGACACTTGCCACACCATTCTTGGGCAACAGGAAGGCACGACGCAGATGGTTTCCTCGGAAGGCGGAAAATTCCAACACCCGGTAGATCTCGGGGACCTGACTCAGGTGAACTGCAGCGATTGCCACAACGGGGGCGTTAGTCCATAAGCCCTCTGTTTCTAATTGAT
>Ga0335077_10011558_pt1 | contig 11035 bp, 6 predicted proteins | sample Lox_Sample_31_FD_207151 | JGI IMG/M metagenome (GOLD analysis project Ga0335077, IMG submission 207151) | Soil microbial communities from Loxahatchee National Wildlife Refuge, Florida, United States - Lox_Sample_3.1 | ecosystem: Environmental > Terrestrial > Soil > Wetlands | place: USA: Florida...
TCTTTCTGCCCCTTTATCGCGGGCGCCTCCCCGACGCTCTTCGGGACCAGAGATTTCTCCGCGCTCGAATTGCCACGGGACCTCGATCGCCAGTTTAGCTCGGAGGAATACAGAGAGTGGCAGGCTCTCCGTAACCTGAGCGAGTCAACTTTCATCGGGCTCACCTTGCCTCATATCCTCTTGCGCCTTCCCTATGGCCAGGGTGAATTACGTGATGAATGCTTCGATTTCCGGGAGGAAGTCGACGGGCCCGACGCAGGCAAGTACCTGTGGGGTAACGCGGCTTATGCCCTTGGCCAGGTCCTGATGCGCGCCTTTGCCGAAACCGGCTGGCTGGTTGACATTCGAGGCGTCACCCGCGACGAGGCCGCAGGCGGCCTGGTCACCGGCCTGCCCGTTGCTTCCTTTGGCACCGATCGGGTCGGAGTCGTCGCCAAGTGCCCGACCGATCTGACGGTGGTGGATACGCAGGAAAAGGACCTGGCCGAAGTCGGCGTCATCCCCCTTTGCCATTGCCACGGAACCGAGTTCTGCGCGTTTTATGGTACACCTTCCCTGCGCCGGCCCAAAACCTATAACGAGACCGCGGCAACGCTAAACGCCAAGGTCTCCGCGATGCTGCATTATGTCTTTTGTGCCTCACGCTTTGCCCACTTCCTCAACGCAATTGCTCGCGATCTGATTGGCAGCAACGCCGAGGCCTCGGACATCCAGAAACGGCTCAACGATTGGCTGAACGATAACTATGTCCTTGATGATCCGAACCCTGCCCCCGAGCTGATAGCCCGGCGTCCGTTGCGCGCCGGTCAGTGCCAGGTCCGAGAACGGCACGGAACTGCAGGCAACTATGACTGCGTCATCCATCTCCAGCCACATTACCAGTTGGACGGAGTGACAGCGGAGTTGGAGCTGAAGCCCCTGCGCCTCGAAGCCGCCACCGCCTCCTGAACACGGACGACATGACTGCCAGTGAATACTACTGTGCGGGCAAGCTCGAGGATGCTACTGCCGCCGCAATCCGCGACGTCAAAGCCGAGCCGGGCGCTATCGACAGGCGCTGCTTTCTCAGCGACCTGCTCTGTTTCGCCGGCGACCTCGAGCGCGCCGACCGGCAATTGGACGCTGCCGCTCAACTCAGTACCCCGCCTGTCCCGGCCGTTGCGCTGCGGCGGCAGTTGCTCCGCGCAGAGCAGGCCCGTCGCGAGTTCTTCGCCCAGGGACGCCTGCCCGAATTCCTTGACCAGCCAACGGGCGAATTGCGCCTGCGAATCAAGGCTTCCATTGCCCTTCGTGAAGGAGCTCTGGATGCCTTTGCGGAATTCCTCACCCAAGCCGAGGACCTCCGGCCCGCTCTTTGCGGCGTTTGCAATGATCAGCCCTTCAGTACCTTCAGCGACCTTGATGAATTCACCTCGTCATTCTTCGAGGTCTTCACCGCCACCGGCAAATACTATTGGATTCCGAGTGACTGCGTCGAGAGGATCGAGTTTCTGGCCCCTGGAACGACGCAGGACCTTTTGTGGCGTTGCGCGCGCATCACCCTGCCTGCCAGCGGCGGGCTGCCGCCAAACGGGGTCGTTTACTTCCCCACTCTTTATCATGGGTCTCACGCCAATCCCGACAACCGCATCAAGTTAGGTCGCCTGACCGACTGGACTGGGGGCGGCGAAGCTCCTTTCCGGGGGCTGGGACAACGTGTCTTCGTGGCGGACGGGCGGGAGGTCCCGATTCTGGATTTCACCCGGCTCGAATTCTGCCGCCCAGCCCCAGAGAAAGTCTGACCGATGCCAGGCATGCAACAGTCTCGCCGTGACGAACTCGTCACACCGTCCGTGCTGGACCGTCTCCTCGTAGGGGCTGACGACTCCCAACGACCCGGCGGGGCGCAGACCTTGGGGGAGGTCCGCGAAACGGTGCGGCGCGACCTCCAGGACTTGCTCAACACTCGGCCTCGCTGCCAATCCTGGCCTGCTAGCCTCAAGGAGCTGAGCGATTCGCTGGCTGACTACGGGGCGCCTGATTTCACCGGGCCGAATTTGAGCGCGCCCGCCAACCACATGGCTTTCCGGCGGGTTCTTCAGAGGGTCGTGGAGACCTTTGAGCCGCGGCTCAAGAGCGTGAACGTTCAACTGATGACCAAAGCCGATCAGCTCAACCGCACCCTCGCTTTTCGCATTAGAGCCATGCTTTGCATCGAACCGTTCCAGGAAGAGATCGCGTTCGATTCAACCGTCGAGCCGCTCAGTGCCAGTTTTGCCGTTTCCCCCGGCCGGACGGATGCGCAACGAACTCCTGACATATTATAACCTTGAACTGACGTTCATCCGCAAGCTCGCCATCGAGTACGCGGAAGACCACCCGGAAGTGGCCGCTCGCCTGCGTATAAATCCCCAATCCGGGGCAGGCGCCGATCCCCACGTCGAGCGGATGATCTCCGCCTTCGCCTTCCTCACCGCTCGCATTCGCCAGAAACTGGACGACGATTTTCCGGAGATCACCCATGCATTGCTGGGGGTGCTCTACCCGCACTATCTTGCGCCCATACCTTCGATGGCCATTGTCGAGTTTCAGTTGGATCGCGGGCAGGCCACTTTGACCGAGGGCTACCCGGTCCGATCTGGACAGGCGTTGGAAACAGAGCCGGTGGACGGCGAGTCATGCACTTATCGAACCTGTTATCCGGTGACGCTTTGGCCGATCGAGGTAGTGGATGCCAGCCTGGGCCGGCTACCCGCAGCCTCCGCGGGCGTTGGAAAGGACGTCAGCGCCCTGCTGCGAATCCGGCTGAAGTGCTTTGCCCAGGACATGACGTTTGCGAAACTTAACCTGGAATCCTTGCGCTTTTTTCTGAACGGCCAAGACCAGCACATCTTCGCCCTCTACGAGCTCATTTTCAACCACCTGGCTGAGGTCACCGTCGCCGTCACCGGGGACTCCCCGCAACCCGTAACTCTGGGTGCAGGAAGCGTCCGCCCCGTCGGATTCGAAGCCGCGGAGGCGGTCCTTCCCTTTAGCGCTCGCTCTTTTCCGGGCTATCGGCTGCTCGCCGAGTACTTCGCGTTTCCGCAAAAGTTCTGCTTTTTCGAACTCGCCGGCTTGACCGAAAAGGTGCGCTCGAAGCTGGGAAACGAAATTGAAATTCGCATGTATCTGGATCGCTCGGCTCCTGATTGGTCGCCCAACGTTGCCGGTAGCACTTTTCGCCTCGGCTGTACCCCCGTCGTGAACCTGTTCAAACAGCCTGCCGACCCGATTCCACTTTCCCACGAGGAGAGTGAGTATCGAGTCGTTCCGGACCGCCGCCGCCCGGGGGCAAGTTGTGAGATCTACTCGATCGAAGGGGTCACCGCCGTTTCCCCGGAAGGTGAGCGCGTGCGTTACGAGCCTTTCTACTCGCTCAAGCACGCCGCGAAACCCGGCGTCGAGGCGAAAGCGTTCTGGCTGGCCAACCGGCGGCCTTCCTCTCGTTCCGAACATGAGGTGAGGCAGGGCACCGAGGTTTACCTCTCGCTGGTGGACCTGGCTTTCAACCCATCCTCACCCGCGGATCGAACTCTGGATGTGGAGACCGAATGCTTGAACCGCGATCTGCCAGAGCGATTGCCTTCCGGGGGCGGACGTCCACGCTTTCAACTGACTGAGGGCGGGCCGGTTGCGATCTCCTCACTCAGTCCACCAACCCCGACCCGCAGGCCGCCCCTGGGCCCGGGCACGCTGTGGCGAATCATTTCCCACCTCTCCCTCAACCATCTCTCGATTACCGGCAGCGGCGAGAGCACCGACGCCTTGAAGGAGATTCTCAAGCTGTACGATTATGCGGACTCCCCCGAAACCCGATCCAAAATTGACGATGGGATACTCAAGGTCTCCAGCCGCCGCGTCACCGGTCGGGTTAAGGGCGACCCGGGTGGAGGTGTTTGCCGCGGGGTGCGGGTCGAAATTGAGTTTGACGAGGACCGGTTCACTGACCACGGCCTGTTTCTTTTCGCGTCCGTGCTGGAAAGGTTCCTGGGATTGTACGCGGCGGTCAACTCCTTTACCCAGCTCTCCATCACTAGTAAGCAACGGCCGCGCGTTTTGAGGTTATGGGCGCCACGCAGCAATTATCTCATCTTACCCTAGCCGAGGATCTCCTGCGGGCGGCCCGTCGTTTTGACTTCTTTCAGGCCGTGCGCGTGATCCAGCGCCTGGCCGCCGGTCACCCGGTGGGCTACGATCAACAGCCGGAGGTGGCCCGGTTCAAGACGGCGGCCTCGCTGAGTTTTCCGGCGAATTCGGTCGTGGATTTGCGGAGCCATTCCAAGGGGAAAGGGACCCGGGCGGAACTGGAGTTGGTGGTGTCTTTCATGGGCCTGGCCGGACCAGCCGGCGTGTTGCCTCCTCACTATACCCGGCTGCTCATCGATCGCGTCCGCCAAAAGGACTTCGCGCTGCGAGACTTCCTCGATCTCTTCAACCACCGCCTCATTTCCCTTTTCTTTCGCGCCTGGGAAAAATGCCACTTTCCCGCCGCTTACGAGGACTCCCGACTTCGTCACGAAAAGGAAGACCTTTTTACGAGTTGCCTTTATTCGCTGCTCGGCTTTGGCACGGGCTGCATGCGGACCGGGGCGGCGGGAGAGAGACGATTGGAGTTCGACACCGAAGCTTTGCTTTATTACGGAGGTTTATTTAGCGACCAGCATCGGCCGGCTGTTGGGCTAGAACAATTGTTGGAGGATTACTTCGACGTGCCCGTGAGCCTCGAAGAACTGCGGGGCCGGTGGATCGGTTTGGATGAACCTGATCGGTCAGCTTTCCCGGACGCCAGTTGCCCGCAGGGACGCAATCTTCAATTGGGAATTGATTTCATCGTCGGCGACCGGGTTTGGGACATCCAGGGAAGCTTCCGCGTTCGGGTTGGCCCGGTTTCCTTTGAGCAGTTTCGCCGATGGATACCCCCCGGCGACGCCCTGAAGCCGCTCTGCCAGTTGGTTCGCACTTACGTGGGCCTGGGGCTGGAGTTCGACGTGCAGGTGATCCTCAAGGGCTCTGAAATTCCCCGCTGCCAACTGGGCAATGAAGAAAGCCAGGCGTTGCTGGGCTATACGGCGTGGCTTTTGTATGGACCCGCGGAGCCGGATCGCAAAGACTCATTAGACCCAATTTTTGTCCTGGATGAAATCTAACAAACTCGCACCGGAGATTCCGGCGCACGCGAGTGCGTGCGCGCGGGCACCCGAACCGACCTTAACCCTGTAATCACGAAAATTCTATGGAACGTATGTCTCTGAAATTCCTGGTGGAAAAGCTCAACCGCACGTGCAAGCAAACCCTGGAAACCGCCGCCGGTGTCTGCGTTTCCAGAACCAATTACAACCTCGAAATCGAGCATTGGCTCCTCAAGCTCATCGAACGGCCCAATACCGATGTGCAAGCCATCCTGGCGCATTTCGACGTGGACTCCTCCCGTGTACTGCGCGACCTGAACCGGACGATCGACGGTTTCGATCGCGGCAACGCCCGGACGCCGCCGCTGTCGCCGCAGCTCTTTGAGCTGGTTCGCGAGGCCTGGCTGGCCGGCTCGATGAAGTTCAACGCGACGCAGATCCGGTCCGCTTTTTTGTTGGTGGCCCTGCGCTCCCAAGATTCCCTGGCGCGCCTGGCCAGCGCTGCGTCCCCTGAGTTCGACAAGATAACCGTCGATGTGCTGGAGCGCGACCTGCTCAAAATCGTGGCCAACACGGAAGAGTCCGGCGCCACCCCCGTGGAGGGAACTGCCCAGGCTGCCCCTGGACCAGCCGCAGTGGCCGGAACTCAAGCCCTCGACCAATTCACGATTGATCTAACGGCCCGTGCCAAGGCCGGGAAGATTGACCCTGTCCTGGGCCGGGACGCGGAAATTCGGCAGATCATGGACATCCTGACGCGCCGCCGTCAAAACAACCCAATTCTCACCGGAGAGGCAGGGGTCGGAAAAACCGCTGTCGTGGAAGGCTTTGCCCTGCGTGTTGCCGCGGGCGATGTGCCTCCGTCGCTCAAGGAGGTGGTGGTGCGCACGCTGGACTTGGGTCTCCTGCAGGCCGGGGCGGGCGTCAAGGGCGAGTTCGAGAACCGCCTCAAATCGGTAATCGAAGAAGTCAAGTCCTCCCCGCGCCCCATCGTGCTTTTCATTGACGAAGCGCACACGATGGTCGGTGCCGGCGGCGCGGCCGGCCAAAACGACGCCGCCAACCTTCTCAAACCAGCCCTCGCTCGCGGAGAGATGCGTACCATCGCGGCGACGACCTGGGCCGAATACAAGAAGTACTTCGAGCAGGACGCCGCCCTGGCCCGCCGGTTCCAGGTGGTCAAGGTGGAAGAACCCTCCGAAGCGGCCGCGATCGAAATGCTGCGCGGTCTGGTTCAGACCCTCGAGGAGCACCACAACGTCCGGATCCTCAATGAAGGGCTTACCGACGCCGTCCGCCTTTCTCATCGTTATATCTCCGGCCGGCAACTTCCTGACAAGGCCGTCGGCCTTTTGGACACCGCCTGCGCGCGGGTCGGCCTGAGCCAGACCGCCACACCCGCAGCGGTCGAAGACTGTCGGCGCTGCCTCCAGCAACTCGGGGTCTCGATCACCATCCTCGAGCGCGAAGTTGCGACCGGGGCCGACCATCAAGAGCCTCTCGCCGAATTGGTCAAGGCCAGGCAGCAGGCCGAGACCGAGTTGGCTGCGCTCGATGCCCGCTGGCAGGAGGAACTTCGGCTGGTTCGCGAGCTGCGCCGGATCCGCGATCAGTTGGGCGGCGGTGCCGTCCCAAAAACAGAAGCTGCCCCGGTGCCAGTCAAGGCACCGCCTGCGAAGGATTCGGCGTCGTCCGCCGCCAAGCCTGTGGTCACAGGCGGAGAACAGGCCCCGCCCGTGCAACCCGCTCCGGTCACCAGCCTCACTCCAGAAGCGCGAGAAAGCCTGCGAGCTGAATTGGCCAGGCTGGCTGCCCAACTCGCCAATATTCAGGGCGATAAACCCTTGGTGCATGTCTGTGTTGACGGCGCCGCGGTCGCCGGCATCGTGGCGGCCTGGACTGGCATCCCCGTGGGCCGGATGGTGAAGGACGAAATCAGCGCCGTGCTCTCGCTCCGGCAGAACCTTGAACGACGGATCATTGGCCAGTCCCACGCGCTCGAAGTCCTGGCCGAGCGCCTCTCGACCGCTCGGGCTGGGCTGTCCGACCCTCGCCGCCCCATTGGAGTCTTCCTTTTGGTCGGCCCAAGCGGCGTCGGCAAGACCGAAACCGCCGTCTGCCTCGCCGAATTGCTTTACGGCGGCGATCAGAACATGACTGTGATCAACATGTCCGAGTTTAAGGAGGAGCACAAAGTCTCGCTATTGATGGGCTCGCCTCCTGGCTACGTCGGTTATCGCGAGGGCGGTGTCCTCACCGAGGCCGTCCGGCGGAAACCCTATAGCGTCGTGCTGCTCGACGAAATGGAAAAATCCCATCCCGATGTCCACGACATTTTCTACCAGGTCTTCGACAAAGGCACCTTGCGCGATGGCGAAGGTCGGGAGATCGACTTCAAGAATACCGTCATTTTGTTGACCTCGAACGCGGGGACCGATCTGACCACCAAGCTTTGTGCCGACCCGGACACCCGGCCGGAGCCGGGAAAACTGGCTGAATTGCTTCACCCCGAGCTGCTGAAGACGTTCAAACCAGCCTTCCTCGGCCGAATGACCGTCGTTCCCTATTACACTCTGCCTGACGAGGTGATACGGCAGATTGTGGAATTGCAGCTCGGGAGAATTGCCCGACGCATCCGGGAAAACCACCGCGCTTCTTTCGAGTACGCTCCGGAACTCGTCCAAACCATCGCCGCCCGGTGCACCGAGGCAGATGCCGGAGCCCGAAACGTGGATCACATCCTCACCGGATCTCTCCTGCCGGAGCTGTCCGCTCGCGTTCTGGCCCGGATGGCTCAAGGCCAGCCACTCACTGCTATCCGTGTCTCGGTTGATCAGGCCGCGAATTTCCAATACGACATCACCTGAGGCCCGTGAGGGCCGCCAGATTTTTGGACTTTTACCGCATTTTTCTCTTGACCCGGGGCCTCCGGTCAGGCTAGTTTGTTGATAGAATTCCGGGAAGTGGAACTGTGTGTCCCTGTGCGAACTCATTTGTTTCTCTGTAGACACAGGGGAAGAAACAGTGGGGGACTCGCGGCCGTGCATTCCGGTTCGAAAATGATGGTTAACAACTCATAACAGGAAGGAAGAAAGTATGGCAGGATTCGCGAAAATTGGAAACATCGAAGGTCAGTCAACCGACAAGAACCATGACAAGTGGATTAATATTGAGAGCATCAGCAGCCCCGTGTCCAGATCCGTCGCCGAAGGCGCAAAAGACCAGGAACGTACCCGAGGCACTACCACCTTGCACGATATCGTTTTGACTCGGCCGCTCGACAAGTCTTCGGTCAAGCTAGCCGAGGCCTGCGCCAAAGGCACCTTCTTTGACAAGGTCCAAATCCACCTCTCGACGCAGGTCAAGGAGCAGGAGGAACCTTACCTTAAGTACGACCTCGAGAACGTGATCGTCACCAGTTATAGTTTCAACGGTAATGCCTCCGGCAGTCCCCAACCAATGGAGTCGGTTACGTTGAACTTCACCAAGATAGACTGGACTTACGTGACCATTGATCCCAAGACCGGCGACAAGAAGGGCCAGGTCGCGGCCAGTTACGACTTGGGTAAGCGGAATTAACGTTCGGCGCCGCGCAGGGTCGCCCGCTGTGCGGCCTTCGGTTGTTCAAGGGCGGCCGGCGTAGCCGATGTTTTCATCCATGGTGAACTGGCGCTGGGGCCCGCTTCAAAGCCTCGCAGGCTGTTGCGGGAGAGGTGTGTCGCTACGGGGAACATTCGATGCCTGACCCAATCAGCTACACTCAAACGGCCGGCCAACTCAGTCTCGACACGCCCCTCGGCAAGGATGTATTGCTCCTGACGCAGTTGGATGGACATGAAGAGGTCTCCCGGCTCTTCAGTTTTCATCTCCAGATGCACTCGACGAACGATTCCATCTCCCCGAAGGAGATCGTCGGCAAGGGCGTCACCGTCACGCTCAAGATGCTCGACAGCAGCGAGCGCTATTTCAACGGTGTCGTCAGTCGGTTCTCCTACACTGGCACCGACGATCGGTTTAGCTATTACACCGCGGAAATCGTGCCCCGGCTCTGGTTCCTCACCCTTAATGCCGATTGTCGCATTTTCCAGGGAAAATCTGTCCCCGATATCATCAAGGAAGTTTTCGGGGACCTGGGCTTCTCGGATTTCGAGACCTCCGAGATCAAAGGTTCGCACCCCAAGTGGGACTACTGTGTCCAGTACCGCGAGACAAGTTTCAATTTCGTTTCCCGCCTGATGGAACAGGAAGGCATCTTCTATTACTTCCGCCATGGACAGGGCAAGCACGTGCTGGTCCTCGCCGACCAAATGGGGGCGTTCAAGGATGCGGTTGAAAACCAATTGAGCTATGCGGCCCGGCCTGATCCGTCGCAGAAAAGCGACAAAATCACCGCTTGGGAGCACCGCTACCAGTATCACTCCGGGAAGTGGGCGCAGACCGACTATAATTTCGAGACTCCCAGCGCCGATCTCATGGCCAAGACCAATACCGTCGTCCAATGGGACCAAATCCGGAAGTACGAACTTTACGATTATCCCGGGGAATACGAACTCAAGCAAACCGGCGACGACGAAGTCAAAATTCGCATGGAAGAACAGGAAGTCCCCCACGAGGTCGTCGAGGGTTCCAGCCTTTGCCGCAGCTTCTCCCCCGGTGGCAAGTTCACGGTCACGGATCACCGCGTCAAGGCTGAGGAGGGCAACACCTACGCGATCCTGACGGTCCGGCACTCGGCCTCGGAGGGCAGTACCTATACCACCGCCGGAGGCGCAGCCACTGAGTATCATAACACCTTCAGCTCCATCCCGATTGCCACGACCTTCCGCCCTGCCCGCCTCACGCCTAAACCGGTCGTGCAGGGCGTCCAGCCCGCCGTCGTGGTCGGTCCGGCCGGTGAGGAAATCTATACCGACAAATACAGCCGCGTGAAAGTCCAGTTTTTCTGGGACCGCAAAGGCCAAAAAGACGACAAAAGCTCCTGCTGGATTCGGGTCGCGCAAGCCTGGGCGGGTAAGAACTGGGGCGCCATCACTATCCCCCGCATCGGTCAGGAGGTGCTCGTCGAATTCCTCGAGGGCGACCCCGACCGCCCCATCATCACTGGCAGCGTCTATAACGCCGAACAAACGGTGCCCTACCCCCTCCCTGACGAGAAGACCAAGAGCACCCTCAAGTCCAACACCAGCAAGGGCGGCATCGGTTTCAACGAGATCCGTTTCGAGGACTTGAAAGACAAAGAACAGATCTTCATGCACGCCGAGCGAAACATGGACGTGCGCGTGAAAAACGACTCCATGGAACGGGTCATCGGCGACCGCCACCTGATCGTCGGCGGCGAGAAGGACGGCGCCAAGAGCGGCGACCAGAAGGAGATGGTTTATCAGGACAAGCACCTCAAGGTGCACCGTAACCAGGTCGAGCACGTCGGGGGCGATATGCAGTTGCTCGTGGGCGGCGTGGACGGCCCGGGCAACCAGGACATTGTCATCAAGGCGGTCAAGAAGGAGCTCGTTGAGGGCGATAACCATCTCCACGTCAAAGGCGCCCGGAACGAGAAGGTGGACGGCGACCAGTCGCTGACGGTGGGGGGCAGCCAGCAAGAGAAGGTGGGCATGAAACACGCGGTGGACTCCGGCCAGGAAATCCACCTTAAGGCCGGGATGACCGTCGTGATCGAGGCCGGCATGCAGTTATCTCTCAAGGGGCCGGGGGGCTTCGTGGATATCGGCCCCGCCGGGGTGACGATCCAGGGAACGATGGTCCTGATCAACAGCGGTGGCGCCGCCGGCTCCGGCAGTGGCTCCAGCCCGGAGTCGCCCGAAGACGCCAAAGAAGCCAGCCCCGCCGAACCGACCCCGGCGGACGATGCCAAGACTGGTCAGAAA
>Ga0335077_10011561_pt1 | contig 11033 bp, 10 predicted proteins | sample Lox_Sample_31_FD_207151 | JGI IMG/M metagenome (GOLD analysis project Ga0335077, IMG submission 207151) | Soil microbial communities from Loxahatchee National Wildlife Refuge, Florida, United States - Lox_Sample_3.1 | ecosystem: Environmental > Terrestrial > Soil > Wetlands | place: USA...
GATTCGCTTCCACATACCGCGGATCTTTTGTCACGTCCGGCACAAGCACCGCATGCTGGGTCTGCGCTGCATGTCCAACGAGGCCGCGTCCCAGCGGAATCTCATGTTTCAAATGAATGTTCTCGTTGAATCGCAATGAAAACCGATGCTGCAGTTTTTCGCCCGACGAATCCAGGAGCAGGATGCTGAACATCTGGTAGTCGATCAGCCGCCGCACCAACTCCGCGATGCGCCCCAGCAGTTCGTCGAGATTCAGAATCGACGTCAGCTCGCGCGCAATTTCATTCAGCATCAGCAGAATGCGCGCCTGCTTCGTCGTCCGCGTATAAAGCTGCGCATTCTCGATGCCCGCCGCCATGCGCGACGCCACAAGCGTGAGTACTCGCCGGTGTTCCTCCGTAAACGCTCGCGGCTCGCGCGCCTCGATATCGATCACGCCGATCACGCGATTTTTCGTGATCAGCGGGATCGCCAGCTCGGAGCACACGTTCGGCACGCCCTCGATGTATCGCGGATCTTCCCGGACATCATCGACCAGCACGGCTTCTCGAGTCTGCACTGCCAGTCCCGTAACACCCTGGCCAACTTTCACATGTGTGCGGCCCGCAAATTCCGCCGGATATCCAATCTGAAATCGGAATCGCAGCTCCTGCGTCTTCTCATTCAGCAGCAGAATCGCGAAAATCTCGTAGTCGATAACTTTCCGCACGACCTCGGCGACGCGTCGCAGCGTCGTATCCAGGTCGAGAGACGTCGCCAGCACATCCGCCACATCGAGCAGCAACGACTCGACCGGCAAGCGCTCCGGTTTGGAGATCACCGAATCCATAGCTTGGTTATGATAGCAGCCGCCCCAATTGGCGGTAGTTCAGAAGAGTTGAAGAAGAAACGGAAACTGAGCAGTTGAACCCAATGGCCCAAATGGCCCGATTACTCAGTCGCCAGATTACCCAATTACCCAAATACCAAATTACTAAATTTCTCTACTCTCTCGGCACCACGCAAATATCCGCCAGGTTCCGATACTTCTCCGCATAATCAAGTCCGTACCCCACGACGAACTCATCGGGAATCTTGAATCCCACGTAATCGCCCTCGAGCGGAAGTTTCCGCCGCGATGGCTTGTCGAGCAGAGACGCCACTTTCAACGACCGCGGCTGACGTGCCATCAGCAGCTTTTTCAGATACGTCATCGTCAGGCCGGTATCCAGGATGTCTTCGACCAGAATAATGTTCTTATCTTTCATCGTCTGGTCAACGTCTTTCGTCAGCTTTACCTCGCCCGTCGAATCCCATCCGCTCTGCAGTTCCTGCGTCGGAGTCGGACGGTTCCCGTAGCTCGACACTCCAATGAAATCAAACGTCGCGTCGAGATCGAGATGCCGCGCCAGATCCGCCAGAAAAATCGCCGCGCCCTTCAACACGCCGACGAGGACGACGGACTGTCCCTGAAAATCTTTTGTGATTTGCGCGCCGAGTTCGCCCACGCGCTTGGCAACATCCTCCCGCGAAATCAGCACCTTAAGTTCCGACATGGCGTTTCATATTAAACTAGGAAAGCATCTTCGGGGGAAAAAGCAGTCAGGCATCAGCACTCAGCCAAACGGATGCCTCAATCGGATTCGGTGTGCCCAACATTCACTAATACCGAACAAGCTAAGAGCTAAAAGCTAACAGCCAGGAGCTAAGTCTCATGAACCTGCAAGGCGTCAAACTCACGTGGCTCGGACACGCCACCTTCCGCATCGAAACTCCTGCCGCCAAGACCGTCATCATCGATCCCTGGGTGATGAACAATCCCATGTGTCCCGATACCGACAAGAAAATCAAGAAGGCCGACATTCTTCTCTGCACGCACGGCCACGGAGATCACATCGGAGACGCCGTCGAAATCTGCAAGCAGCACAATCCCATCGTCGTCGGAATCCCCGAACTCGCCCGCTGGCTTGGCAAGAAAGGTTCGAAGAACATCGCCGAGATGAACAAGGGAGGCACTCAGACCGTCGGCGATATCAAAGTCACCATGGTGCATGCCGACCATTCCTGCGGCATTCAGGATGGCGACGACCTGATCTACGGCGGCGAGGCCTGCGGATACGTCATCGAATTCTCTACCGGCCTGAAGATCTACCACGCGGGCGACACGAACGTCTTCGGAGACATGGCGATCATCCGCGAACTCTACGCGCCCGAAATCGCCATGATTCCCATTGGCGATCACTACACGATGGGGCCGCGCGAAGCCGCCTACGCCTGCAATCTGCTCAAACCCAAAACCGTCATCCCCATGCATTTCGGAACATTCCCTGTGCTAACCGGACGTCCCAGCGAATTGCACAAGCTCGCGCCCGCCGTCGAAGTCCTCGAGATGAAGCCCGGCCAGACCATCAGCTAACTCCACGCGATCACCGCTCGGAAAGGCAAGCCCGTGACTGAAACCAAGAAGACTGAAGCAAAGAAGACGAACGGCAAGAAGAAAGACTCGCGTCCGACCTGGCGACACTACAACTTCACGACTGCCGGACCCGTCGACGACTATCTCTACTCGATGCTGCCCAAGCGCAGCGAAGTCCTCACCGAGATGGAAGAGTATGCAACCGAGCACAAAATTCCCATCGTCGGACCTGCCGTCGCTTTCGTGCTTCAGCAGCTTGCACTCATGATCAACGCTCGCCACGTTTTCGAACTCGGCTCCGCCATCGGATATTCCACGATCTGGTGGGCCGAAGCCGTCGGCGAGGACGGCAGCGTTGTCTACACCGATGGCGACAAGAAAAACTCCGAGCGCGCCCGCGCCTATTTCACCCGCGCCGGAGTCGCCACCCGCATCACGCTCCACACCGGAGACGCGCTCGAATATCTCTCCGAGCAGAAACGCGAGTACGACATCATCTTCAACGATGTCGATAAAGACGACTACCCGCGCGTCCTTCGCCTCGTCGCGCCGCGCCTTCGCAAGGGCGGACTATTCATCACCGACAACGTTCTCTGGAGCGGCCACGTCGCCGAAAAGAATCCCACCGATCCAAGAACGAAAGCGATCCTCGAATTCAATCGCAAGCTCTATGACTCGAAAGATTTCTACACGACCATCCTGCCCATCCGGGATGGCCTCGCAGTCGCGCTGAAAAAATAATCGCGTGCGCTTTGTCGGAATTCACTTTCCGATCGCGTAGCAGCTTCCCGACGATCCTTTTACAACTCTCTAACTCCTGCGTGACACCGTTACTTTTCCGCCGTCATATTCTGCCTTCACGTTGATGTCGAAGTTGCCCTTCGATCCGCAACGGCACCGCACAAAAAACAAATCTGGAGTGTACGAACAATGAGCAACAAAACTTTGCCTTCTCCTGACGCTGCCCAAACCATCACGCAAGATGACGCCGCACCGCAAAAAGGCACGCACCGCCGCTCGTTCCTCAAAGGACTCGGAATGGCCGGCGCCACCATCACCGCCGGCGCTCTGCTGGCAGGAAAGAGCCGGGCCCAGACTGCATCCAAAAACACGCCCCTCTCCGCCGGAGACACCGCCATCCTCCGCTTCCTCGCCGCCGCCGAGCTCATCGAAAGCGACCTTTGGCAGCAATACGCCGAACTGGGTGGAGTCTCGACCGGCTCGCAGAATCCTTACCAGCTCGCCCTGCAGCAACTCGACGGCGACGGCTCGCAATACATTTCCAGCAACACGCTCGACGAGATCAGCCATGCCAATTTCCTTAATGCCTATCTCAAGATGAAAGGCGCGCCAACAGTCAATCTCAACAAATTCCGAACGCTGCCCAGCAGCCAGGCCAATGGCGCCAAGCAGATCGGACGCCTCACAAATCTCACGCAACTCACCGTCGATACCACCTACTACACGCGCTATCGCAGCAAGAACAATCCTGATTTCGGATCGACCTTCCCGCAAGCCATTAATCTCGTCGGCGTTCCCGCCATTCCGCGCGACAACTCCGATTTCGGTCCGGCAAAACACGTTCAAGCCATCGCCAACACCGCAGCCTTCCATTTCGGATTCATCGAGCAAGGTGGCAGCAGCCTCTATTCTGCGATGGTGCAGAAGGCACACGATGTCGAAGTCCTGCGCATTGTAGTCAGCATCGGCGGAGATGAAGTCGCTCACTTCCTCGAGTGGGTTGATTTCGCGGGTAACGGCGTTCAGACACCTATCGCTCCATTCACCGACCCGACAACCGGCCTCACGTTCCCTGACTTCAACGCCACCAACAATCCGTTGCTGCAGACGAACCTGATCTTTCCCGTTCCCTGCCAATTCATCAGCCCGAGTCTGCCGCACGCCGCGGTGATTCGCCCGACCGATCCCACCGGCATCGCCGCCGGAGCGGTCAAAGCCCTCACCGACGATGGACTGTTCATCGGACAGACCTCGGAATTCTTCGACACGCTCAACGCCCTGGCCGCCGCGGCCGACGCAGCCAAGCGAGGATTCTGAAAACGCTCTCCCCAAAGGGTGCTGTCGTCGGCAGCGGTGAACGACAGCGCCCGTTTTTCAAATGATCGAATGTAGGCAAAATTCAGGAGCGAATCATGTTCGAAGGACTCTTCCAACCCATGCATCTGTTAGTAATCGCCGGAATAGCCCTGCTGGTTCTCGGCCCCAAAAAACTGCCCGAACTAGGCAAAGGCCTGGGCGAAAGCATCCGCGGCTTCAAAGCCGCCATGGCCAATGACGCATCGAGTCAATCCAAGCCAGACGATAAGCGACCAACAAACGAGAACGGCTAACGACGAGCGACCAACGACCAAAGACGAGCAACCGAGACTGAGTACTGAGTACTGGGCACTGAGTACCGGGTACTGAGTACTCAAATGCTAAACTCGCTCCATCATGCTCACTCATCTCGAATGCACTCGCTGCGGAGAGCACTATCCCGCAGACCGGCCCCAATCCGTCTGTCCCAAAGACGCTGGCATTCTCTACGCCCGCTACGATCTCCCTGCCATCAAAAAGAATTTTTCTTCCGCACGCCTTCTCGCCCGCACGCCCACCATGTGGAGATACGATGCCATCCTCCCCGACGCCAATCCCGTCTCGCTCGGAGAAGGCTTCACGCCCATGCTCTCCAGCCGCGAATTTTCCAACGTCTATATAAAAGATGAAGGCCTGAATCCAACCGGATCGTTTAAAGCCCGCGGCCTTGCCGCCGCCGTCACCATGGCGCGCCATTTCGGCCTGAAGAAACTCGCGATCCCCTCTGCCGGAAATGCCGCTGGAGCCCTCGCCGCCTACGCCGCCGCTGCGGGCCTCGAAGCCCACATCTTCATGCCCAAAGATGTCCCCATGGCCAACCGCATCGAGTGCGATTACTACGGCGCCAACGTCACGCTCGTCGATGGACTCATCAGCGACTGCGCCAAGAAAGTCGCCGACATGAAGAAAGAACCTTTCTGGGAACGAGACGGATGGTTCGACGTCTCCACGACGAAAGAGCCCTATCGCGTCGAAGGCAAAAAGACCATGGGATACGAAGTCGCCGAGCAACTCGAATGGCGCATGCCCCAGGGCATCATTTATCCCACCGGCGGAGGCGTCGGCCTCCTCGGGATGTGGAAAGCGTTCGACGAAATGGAAGCCCTTGGCTGGATCGGCTCCGAACGCCCGAAGATGATCACCGTGCAGTCTGCTGGTTGCGCGCCCATTGTCAAAGCGTTCGAGGAAGGGAAGTCATCCTCCGAAATGTGGACCGACGCCGCGACCCTCGCCTCCGGTCTCCGCGTGCCGAAGCCCTACGGCGACTATCTCATCCTCGACATATTAAAGAAGAGCAAGGGTGCCGCTGTCTCTGCCACCGATGATGAAATCCTCGAAGCCACGCGCCACTGGTCGAAAGTCGAAGGCATCTTCGCCGCCCCCGAAGGCGCAGCCTGCCTTGTCGCCTACCGCAAACTCCGCGCGAATGGATTCTTCAAGCCCGAAGACACGGTCGTTCTGTTCAATACGGGCAGCGGCCTGAAGTATCTGGATGTTCTAGACGTGCCGCAGACCGCGGCGAAGTCGACTCAATCAGCGAAGCCCCAAGCCCGCCAAATCGCCGGCATCATCGGCCCGTACTGATCATTCAAGGGCGGATCCGAGAGCGATTTTCGCGATCTGTCATCCTGAGCGAAGCCGTGGCATGAGCGAAGCGAATGCAGCCGCGCAGTAAAAGGACCTTGTGTGGAAGGTTTGCGTGCACGAAAACTGTCATCCTGAGCAAAGCGAAGGATCCCCGCACTCCAGATTCCAGGAGAGGCGCCCAAAGGCATTCTCCCGGGGGCGCCAACCGGTCCCGGGACGCCTGAAGCGCCGAACAAATCCCGTACAATAGACGAACCGCGAAGCGCCGAGCTAGAAGCTCCTGACTCATAGCTCATAGATCATAGCTCAAGCTGTCCATGACTGACCGCCTCTACTACCACGACTCTTTCCTCTACGACTTCGACGCCGAAGTCACCGAGGTCCCCAACTCGAAGCGACCGGCCATCATCCTCGACCGCACCGCCTTCTATCCCACCAGCGGAGGCCAGATCTTCGACACCGGCCTGATCTCCACCGGTGACACCGAGTTCAAAGTCACCGAAGTCGCCGACACCGAAGACGGACGCATCGTCCACTACCTCGAAGCGCCCATCAAAGATCTCAAGCCCGGCACCCGCATCCAGGGCCTGATCGATCGCACCCGACGCCGCGATCACATGCAGCAGCACACCGGACAGCACGTCCTCTCCGCCGCGTTCATACGTCTCTTCAACATGCACACGGTCTCGTTCCATATGGCGGACGACTACTGCTCGATCGATCTCGACACGCCCGCCGTTTCGAAGACGCAGGTCGAACAAGCCGAGCGCCTCGCCAACGAAATCATTCTCGAAAATCGACCCGTGGACATTCGCTTCGTCACTCGCGACGAGGCCGCCAGTCTCGGCCTCCGCAAAATCCCTCCCGCGGAACGCGATCAACTCCGCCTCATCGACATCCGCGACTTCGACCTCAGCGCCTGCGGAGGCACTCACGTTAACCAGACTGGACAGATCGGCTGCATCCTTCTCCGCAAGACGGAAAAAGTCCGCCAGGGCACGCGTGTTGAATTCATCGCTGGACAGCGCTCCGTCGCGACGGCCCGCCGCGATTACACCGCGCTCACCGAATCGGCCGCGCTGTTCTCCTCGCACATCTACGACGTCCCGCAGCAAGTCCGCAAATTGCTCGACGACATCCGCACTCTCCGCAAAGAGCGCGAGCAATCGCAGGACGAACTCGCCACCGCGCAAGCCGCCTCACTCCTCGCCGACACCCCAGAATCCAACGGACGCAAGCTGATCGTCCGCACCTTCGCCGATCGCGACATGAGTTCCCTGAAGCTCCTCGCGCAAAAGCTAACGCGCCTCGCTCCGAACGCGGTCGCGCTGCTGGCCTCCAGCTCGCCGCAGCCGTCATTAGTTTTCGCGCAATCGCCCGGCCAACCCTTCGACATGGGCGCCCTGATGAAGCAAGCAATGTCGACCCTCGGAGGCCGCGGCGGCGGCAGCAAAGACATGGCCCAGGGCGGCATCCCCAAAGCCGATGCCCTCGAAGCCGCGATAGCAAGTCTTTCCGCATCCCTGCACTAACCGATCGAAGAAAATAAAGACAGGGTGCCCCATTTCTCGCCGATTTTGCGAGAAGTGGGGATTTTTGCCGGCAGTGAAGTCGTAACATTCCGCAACGTGCCCTTGTCATTCCGACCGAAGGGAGGAATCCGCTTTCCGCTTTCATCTAATCTTCAGATTCCCATGCTGGAATATTCCTCGTTGTACAGCACCTTACAAAGAGGGCGGCAGCCCTGAAGTTCAAGCCGCCCTCGTCCTTTCGGTCCCCCCCAAGGCCTTCTTCTCCAAACACATCCGGATGTGATTTGAATCACAGCGCTATCCAACGGCAGTGCTACGATTTGACGTAATCGACTCCCGTTTAAGGAGGTTCCCGTGAAGCGCTTTGCACTGGTTCTTCCAGCAATCTTTCTTCTCACTCCATCCGTCTTCACGCAACAGTCCTCCCCGGCCGCGCCGCAGAATCCGTCCTACTCGGCGATCCCGGTCGAAGCCACCAAGCAGCAGAATCCGGTGAAGCCTTCGCCCGAATCGCTCGCCCGCGCTAAGAAGTGGTGGACCATGGACTGCGAAATGTGTCACGGCAAAGCCGGCGACGGCAAAGGCGACACCGCGAAGGACATGAAGCTCAATATGCTGGACTTCACCAATCCCGACACGCTCAAGAGCCGCACCGACGGAGAACTGTTCTACATCATCAAGAACGGCCACAACGACATGCCAGCCGAAGGCCCGCGCGTCAAAACAGAGGAAGCCTGGGACCTGGTGAACTATGTCCGCGCCTTTTCGAAGAGGCCCGCAACCGACTCCAAGCCGGACGCAGTGAACTGATACTGAGGAATTAATAAATAATTGATAGATGTTGGGTGCCCCATCCTTGTCGCGCTTTTTGCGACAGGATGGGGATTTTGATTTTGAAAAAGAAGAGTCGCCCAACAGACTTCTCGGAAGATTTCAAACGATCACAAAGAATTGTCATCCCGACCAAGTGTCTGGATCGGTGTTAACAATCCGGACTCGCGTGGAGGGACCTTTTGTTCTGCAGTCGGGAACGTACTTTTTATCCGCTCGTATGATTTTCTGGCGGCAGCGAATGTTTACCCTGCCCGCCGAAACTTTCCCGCCGCTTCTTCTTTCGCCTCAGGCAACAATCCCACGACTCCGCGCAAACTATCCCACGCAGCCTGACTCAGCGACGGCTCCGCGCTCACGATGTCGCGGATCATATCCCACGCCGCCATATTCAGCGCGCCCTCCGGAGGCATTCCCATCGCCAGCGACACCGCGCATTGCGGACAAAAGCATATCCGGTTCGCCGCCGACTTCTGCCGCGGACGCACTCCCACCGTCTGCGCAAACATGTACACCGCCACCGATTTGTCCCCGGCCTCAATCTCCCGCCGGCACCGTAAGCACGTGATCGCCTGCATCGTTCCCCCGAACCTTCAAGCGTTCCCGTTACTACTCTCAGCCAAGAATTCGCTAAACGACAAGTAAGCAGAAAGATTCCCGCCCAATGAACATGGATACTTCGGCCGGGGTGGGGAACCTTGCGCATCGCTTAACCCTGCGACCCGCGTCATCCTGACCGGCGTCTTTCAGGCGGAGCAAAGGTTCTCGTGTGAAGCGCCGGGTGCCCCACTTCTGGCCGACTTTGCCAGAAGTGGGGCTTTTTGACTTTCACGCGCCGAAGAACAATAAACCCGCCGGTCCAGCCGCGAAGCGCCGAAAGAAGAGGAAGGAACCACGGTTTATCTTGTTACCTTAGTTCCCGCTGCCCCGCGACCTTCGCTCACTAGAATCTTCCCCGCCATCCTTTACTCTGGCATGTGCCCGCGTTCCACGGGCGGCCGAGGACGCGCCCTCGTGCTCTCGTCGTCTAATAGCCGACTGATCAGTGCTATGAACATCATCGCTGCCACGTTCTTTTCGATTCTTCCCCAGCGTTATCGTGAGCACTTCACCGACTATGAGATCCCTCCAATGGGCTGCGTCCTAAGCGGATGCCTTCAATCCCTCTCTTGCCTGTATCTCCTCATCCGCAACTACTACCCCTTCATGCGCGAACGCTTGGCATTGATATCGGATTCTGTCTACTACAGTGCCGCCAGAAAACGCGGCACGACCGGCGTCATGGGCCTCGGCACCATCTTCATGTTTGAGTACTTCATCCACATCACGACGATTCTCCTGCTCTTCTTTATGGTGGAAGGATTAGTCCGTATCGTGGCCGCGGTTGTTAGCGGCGAGAGCGTACCGACCCTGCCTCTCAAACTCGCCGCCATCGCGCAGACCCGCTTCGAAGCCGCAAAGAAAGAGCGCGCGCTGGGCGAACGCATACGTGATGTAGTGGAATCGCTCGACGGAACAGACTCGATTCGCATCGCCAGTTGTCGTCCCAAGCCCTGGACGCAACTCACGACGATCTCTCATGACGGAGCGCTATTCGAACTGGCGTCCGAACAGAAATCCACTCCACCCCGTCCTTTCGTCTATATCCTTCGCCGCAAGCCGCCCACAGCGGTGATTCGCGGCATCTATCCCTACCACCCCGACGAAGTCCTCCAACCCGCCGCATCCGTCAATTCCTGAACCTTGAATTCAACAGCCGAACGGGAAGCGGACGACTTCGCGGAGACCATCGCAACGGTCGGTGCCCCATCCTCGCACTTTTTTGCGAGGGCGGGAGTTAGCCGATCGGGACGCCTGCGATTGACATCTCGACGATTTAGGCGGATAGTGCGGCGGTAAGCTTTCGTTTTCCAATTACTGCTTAGCTAGGAAGTCCCCCCCCGAAGGCTCACGCCCAGGCCCCCTATTCGCGTCAGCATTTTCAGTGACGATCTCGCGGAGAATAACTATGAAACGACTTAGCATGTTGTTCATCTCAGTCGCGTTCGTTAGCCTGTTGGCTCCTTGCGCTGAAGCGCAGTTCACTGTCACAACTCTTTTGACGATGACCGGCGACAGTTCCACCGGAGGCAGTCCCGAATCCAGCCTGATCTTCGATTCCGCCGGCAATCTCTATGGCACGACCTCCGGTCCCGCCGAAGTCTTCCAACTCAGCCCTAACTCCGACGGCACGTGGACAGAAAACATCCTATGGAAATCTCTGTCTGCCTCCGATCCGAGTGACATCAGGCCAGGAGTCGTGTTCGACGCGGCGGGCAATCTATTCGCCACCTCCGTCTCTGGGGGGCAGAACGGATGCGGTACCGTATTTAAGCTCAGCCACAACTCTGACGGGACGTGGTCCGAAAAGAATCTGGTGGACTTCGATTGCGGCAGCGGAGGATCGTTTCCGGTTGGAGGCGTAACCTTGGATATCGCAGGCAATGTCTTCGGCGGCACTACGCAAGGTGGGAACTTCGGAAATGGAGTGATCTTTGAACTCACCCCAGACTCCGACGGAAGCTACACGGAAAAGGTAATCCACCACTTCA
>Ga0335077_10011562_pt1 | contig 11032 bp, 11 predicted proteins | sample Lox_Sample_31_FD_207151 | JGI IMG/M metagenome (GOLD analysis project Ga0335077, IMG submission 207151) | Soil microbial communities from Loxahatchee National Wildlife Refuge, Florida, United States - Lox_Sample_3.1 | ecosystem: Environmental > Terrestrial > Soil > Wetlands | place: USA...
GCCCCTTCGTCCAACCTTATTGTCCCGCACGCGGGGCTGCCGCGCGCCGTGCGAGAGGGTAAGGCCGGGAGTTGAGGGCCCATTTTGTTGGGGATGAAAATATTGCGAGAGTCGTGACTGACTTTGCCGGTCACAGCGGAGAGGAACGCCGACTCGATGGACCGCACCGCAAACGTACGCCCTTCATTGCACAACTCCCTCCGCCGGCTCCAGCACAACGCGCTGACCGGTCACTTGACGGATGGTTAGCTCACCACTGGCGGCAATTGTCCAAATCTCATTGCCGACGGTGATCGCAATGACGCGAGCCTGGCTGTGAATGGCGGCGCCGCTGAGCCACAGTTGCTCAACGCGTTTCCCTTGTGCGGTAGCCATTACCTTCAACACCTGCAGGCCACTGCCGAATTGCTCAACCTGAACGGCAATGGGGAAGGACTCGATATCGGCGGAGGCGTGTTTGAGTCGCCACACGCCAGAAATGTTCGACCCAAAGCACGCCAAGGCGGTCAAGAGAAGTAGCGAGACGGCTTTCATGAGACCTCCGAGCCGCTGAACCTGGGGACATCCCCATTGTCAATTAAAGATAAACAGGAGTCAATAATATAAATTACGTATGTGCTGAATACGCAGTGACTTGGGTGTAGGCACCCAACGCGATCCTATCGCTCAGGATGTGGGAACGTCCCTGCAATCGTTTGGCTGTTGGTCCTGGAAATGCCTCCCTTATGGAAAGACATCGGCGGCAGGACGTTCCCTTCCGCGAGGAGGTTTTATGGTCAAGGCAGTCACAATCGGCTTGGCGCTGCTGGGAGCAGTTGCGGCGCAACAGATCAAGAGAGTCTCGATCCAACCCACGCTTGCAGGCGACGGGAAGGCGATGTTTAAGGAGTACTGCGCTACCTGTCATGGCCTTGGGGGCAAGGGGAATGGCCCGGCGATGAATGCAACCAGGAAGCGTCCCGCGGACTTGACGCAACTGGCGCGGGAAAATGGCGGAACGTTCCCCGACGTTCAGGTGATGAACTACATCACCGGTGCAGATATCGTCGCAGCGCATGGGACGCGCGACATGCCGGTCTGGGGTACGCTCTTTCGGTCCCTGAATCCCGACAATGACGCGGTGGCGCAGGTCCGCGTTAAAGTGCTGGCGGACTACGTCAAGAGTCTTCAAGCGGAGTGACTTCAGGGCGGACGGGCAGCGTCAGGACGATGCTGCCCATCCTGCAAAACAAGTAGCCGGCGATGATGATTCGGCAGGATCAAGGTAACCGGAATATGGCCGACCCGTTCCCAATTGATAAATTTGAGCTGCGGCTGCGTGGCGAACTTGAGGACGCAGAGAGAGCATTGCGCAACGCCACGTTGGAAGAGAAGCCCCAGATGCTGCGGCGATTCAAAGCCGCACTCCATCAATTCACGGTCTGGGTTTTTGAAGGCAAGCTGGAACCGCGACGTAGATAAGCGCGGCCCAAAGCTCAAGCTGCGTTACATTGAAGCGAGGGAATAATACAATGACATCCGTTATTGCTTGTGCAGAAGAACGCATACGCTGGGAGTTTGCAGCGGCTCTGGAAGCGCTGGAGGAAGCGTCCGAGGACCAGAGGCCCGAGGCGACGCGACGGCTCAATCGCGCTCTGCGAAGCCTGTATGATTTCGTGGGGTACGGGAAGCTGTCCTCATACGAAACAAAAGACACCTCGGAAAATACCGCGCTGGATTAAGCGGCCGCTGCTCTCGCCAGGCTTAGCGTATACGTGTTCACAGGCAGGCACGAGTCGAGAACCGGCTTGTCGTTCTCATCACCTTTACAATCCGAGGTAATGAATTAATGAAGAATTGGCGCCGCCGGCGTAAGCCTCCCCGTAGAAAGCTGTTAATGAAGGGGAGCGCGGCATATTTTCCTCCCTATCAAGAACTATGGCCAGGGATCGGGAGTGCTCGGAGAAGGAGCGGCTGAGAGCGCAGGCAAATAGCGCCATTCAAACGGTAATCGACATTCTGCTCGAACAGCAGCGTCTATTGAACGAGAGTGGCGTATCCGCTTGTGTTTTCGATGCGGAGTTTGGAAAAGCGGTGGGCGAGAAGATCCGCGCTATCGGAGCCCTCAGCGAGCACGAGAAAGAGCACGGCTGCGCCTGACGTTTGGGAGGCGATACAGTCACCGCTAGGCGGGAACGGCGGAACGGATGAATTCGACGATCGAATCGAGCGAGGATCCCGGCTGAAAAACCGCCGCGACTCCCTGCTGGCGCAGCAGGGCGGCGTCTTCATCGGGAATAATGCCGCCGACGATTACCTTGACATCGGCCATATCCTTCTCTTTCAGCAGCTCGATGACACGAGGCACGATGGCATTGTGGGCGCCCGAAAGGATCGAAAGACCGATCACTTGGACGTCTTCCTGCAAGGCGGCGTTGACGATCATCTCCGGAGTCTGCCGAAGGCCGGTGTAGATCACTTCCATGCCGGCATCGCGCAGCGCACGGGCGATCACCTTGGCACCGCGATCATGGCCGTCCAATCCGGGTTTAGCCACCAGTACTCGAATCGGTCGCATGATGTTTTAAAGGTGACTGGTTTCCTGGTATGTCCCGAAAACAGCGCGGAAAGCGTCGCAGATCTCGCCGAGGGTGGCATAGGCGCGAACGGCATCGAGGATGGCGGGCATGGTGTTTTCCCTGCCCTCGGCGGCGCACCGCAGCGCATCGAGCGCCTTTTGAACCTGGCCGTCATTGCGGCGGCGCTTTAGGGCGTCGAGTTTGTCGGATTGCCGCCGGCCGGCCGTCTCATCGATCTGCAACAACTCGATGGGCTGGTCGTCGGACTGGAACCGGTTGACGCCTACGACGACGCGCTCGCCGTTCTCGATTTCGCGCTGGTACCGGTAGCTGGCCGCAGCGATCTCGCGCTGCGGAAAGCCGGCCTCGATCGCTTTGATCATGCCGCCCATGTCGTCGATGCGCTGGATGTAATCGTTCGCAGCGTTCTCGGTTTCGAGTGTGAGCTTTTCGAGGAAATAGCTGCCGCCCAGGGGATCGGGGGTCCCGGTGATGCCGGTTTCATAGGCAAGCACCTGCTGCGTGCGCAGCGCGATGGTAACGGCGTGCTCACTGGGAAGCGCATAGGCCTCGTCGAGCGAATTGGTGTGCAGTGACTGCGCGCCGCCCAAAACCGCGGCGAGCGCCTGCAGCGCCGTGCGGACGACATTGTTGTAGGGCTGCTGCCAGGTGAGAGAACAGCCGGCTGTTTGCGCGTGGAACCGAAGCTTGAGACTGCGTTCGTTGCGCGCCCCATACCGGTCGCGCATCACGTAGGCCCAGATCTTGCGCGCCGCGCGATACTTGGCGATTTCCTCGAAGAAATCGTTATGAGCGTTGAAGAAAAAGCTGAGGCGGGGGGCGAACTCGTCAACCGCCAGGCCGCGCTCGAGCGCCCAATCGACGTACTCGATGCCGTCACGGAGCGTGAACGCCAATTCCTGGACGGCGGTGGAACCGGCTTCGCAGATGTGATAGCCGCTGATCGAGATCGGGTTGAAGCGCGGCGTATGCCGGGCGCCAAACTCGATGGTATCGGTTACGAGGCGCATGGAAGGACGGGGCGGGAAAATATATTCCTTCTGCGCGATGTATTCCTTGAGAATGTCGTTCTGAATGGTGCCCGAGAGCTGCTCCCAGGCGACGCCCTGCTTTTCGGCGACCACCAGATACATCGCCCACAGGACGGCGGCGGGCGAGTTGATGGTCATCGAGACCGTGACATCACCCAGCGGGATGCCGCCGAACAGGGTTTCCATGTCCTCCAGCGAACAGATGGAAACGCCGCACTTGCCGACCTCCCCCTCGCTCAACGCGTGGTCGGCATCGTAGCCCATGAGCGTGGGGAGATCGAACGCAACCGAAAGCCCGGTCTGTCCTTGTTCGAGCAGATAGCGGTAGCGGCGATTGGTTTCCTCGGGAACGGCAAAGCCCGAAAACTGCCGCATGGTCCAGAGCTTGCCGCGATACATGTCGCGGTGAATCCCGCGGGTGTAAGGGAATTCGCCGGGCTCGCCGACGTCGAGCTGCCAGTCGAGATCACCGAGCTGCTCGGGCCCGTACAGAGGGTCGACGGGCACCCCGCTGATGGTTGTGAACTGCCGCTGGGCGGTCTTCATCCGCGTCCGTTTCTATCGTAACGCGGATGGTGCGACGGGCGGGGTAAGCGGGGGATTATCTGCAGCGTGGACTACGGCGTTAGTTGCGGACGCCGACTGTTTCGGTCCGGCCGGCCAGGGGGCGGACGACGCCGGTTCCGCAGACCGCCACTCCGGTCTGAGCGAGTGCGGTCAGAAAATTGAACAATAACGAGTAGAATACCTGTTCGGTGAGCGGTTGCTTTCCCGGAAGCCGAAAGCTGGCCGGCAGTTCCTTGGAAATCGACAGTCTCACGGCCTGATGATGTGGATGGCCGGCGCGGTCGCGCTTGTTGGCCAGCACCAGCGGCGTTTGCAGGACCGCTCCGGTGCGGCCATCCACATAGAACTGGCAGCGGGAAAACCAGCCGAGGTTGGCCGGATCAGCGGCATCGAACAGCAGCAACGGCGAACTGCGGTTGGCAGCGCTCAGGTCGAGCTGCATGAGCCGCGAGCCGTCCTTTACCCGCGCTTCAAACCCGGCCTGCCGCGCAATGTTGGCGATCATCTCGGGTTCCAGTTCGAGATAGATGAGCTTGTGTGCGCCGGCCTGAAGCACCTGCATGGTGTTCTGCTCATTGTAGCGCCAAATCGGGGCGAGGCTTCCTGAATTCAGATGCCGCGAAGTGTGATGCCGGCGTATGCCAGGGTCAAGCCGACCATCACTACGACGACGATCCAGGAAACGAAGTTGAACCAGCGCGGGTTCACCCACTCCTGCATCAGGTCCTTCTTGTTAATGAGCAGAACCATCGGGATCAGCACGAACGGCAGCAGCATTCCGTTCAGGACCTGCGAAAGCACGATCATCCGGACCAGCGGGAAGCCGGGGATCAGGACCACGCCGGCGCCGATCACGATCAGCAGCGTATAGAGGCTGTAAAAGATGGGGGCTTCTCCCATGCGGCGGTTCACGCCGGCTTCGAATCCCAACCCCTCGCAGACGGTGTAGGCGGTCGACAGCGGCAGAATGGATGCCGCAAAAATAGAGGCGTTGAAGAGCCCAGCGCTGAAGAGCAGGAAGGCGTATTCGCCAAACGGCCGCAAGCCCAACGCCGCTTGCTTCGCATCGTCAATATCCCGCGGCATTATGCTATAAATCGCGCCGGCGCAGGCCACGATGATAAAGAACGCGATTACGGAAGTCATGAAACAGCCCACCACGACCTCGATGCGGGACTCGGCGTACTCTTTGGCGGTGATTCCCTTCTCGACTACGGCCGCCTGCAGATAGAACTGCATCCAGGGCGCGATGGTGGTTCCCACCATGCCGATCAGCATGTAAATGTAGGCGGGCTCCAGCAGCAGCACCGGCTTGACGCTGTAGATGGCCGCCTCTTTCCAGTCCGGCTTCACCAGGAAACCGGAAATCACATAGGTCACGTAAAGGACGCAAGCGAACAGGAAGATCTTCTCGACGTTCTGGTAATTGCCCTTGACCACGAGCAGCCAGACCGCCACCGCCGCGAGGGGAACGGAGATGTACCGGCTGATGTGAAACAACTCAAGCGAACTGGCCACGCCAGCAAACTCGGCCATCACGTTGGTCATATTCGTCAACACCAGCAGCGTCATCATGAGGAACGTGATGCGCAGGCCGAATTCTTCGCGGATCAGATCGGAGAGGCCCTTGCCGGTGACAGCTCCCATCCGGGAGCACATCTCCTGAGTGATGATCAGGGCCAGCGTAATGGGCAGCAGGGTCCACAGCGGAAGATAACCAAAGCGAGCACCGGCCGCGGAATAGGTGAAGATTCCGCCGGAATCGTTATCGACAACCGCTGTGATGAAGCCCGGACCGAGGACTGCAAAGAAAACCGCGATGTGGTAGCGGAACCGGCTCAGGATGTTCCGCATCCGTCACTTGTTCCTCAGCACGGAAATCACATCATCGGCGGTGATGACGCCGGTCAGCTTGCCGTTTTCATCCACCACCGGCAAAGTCAGCAGGTTGTATTTGTCGAACAGTTCGAGGACACGATCCTGATGCTCGTCAACGGTGGCCTGGAGCAGGGTTTCGGTGGCCAGTTCCTTCAGACGTGCGTCGCCGGGAGCCAACAGCAACCGGGCCACGGGAACCGCCGCCGAAAGGCGTTCCTCCTCGTCAATCAGGAAGACCACATTGAGGTTTTCGAGCAGTTCTTCGTTGCTTTTCAGGATATCCATGGCCTCGCTGACCATAGCGCCATCGTGCAGGACCACATACTCGGTGTTCATCATGCCGCCGGCCGTGTCTTCTTCGTATTCGAGCAGCTCCTCGACGTCGGTCTTAGGCTCCGAGTCCATCTCCTCCAGAATGTCTTCGGAGGCTTTCTCTTCCATTTCCGAGAGTGCGTCGGCGGCCTCGTCGGGCGCCATCTCTTCGACGATATCCGCGGCCTTCTCCGGTTCCAGCGATTCGAGAATGCTGGCCTGCATTTTGGGATCGACTTCCGAAAGGGTCTCGGCGGCCACCTCGCTGTCGATTGTCTCGAAAATCGCTTCGCGTTCGGCCGGGCCGAGGTCTTCGACGATATCGGCCAGGTCCGCCGGATGGATGGTTTCCAGCTTCTGATAGGAAATATTGAGGCGCAGACGCCGCAGCGGGTCGGGTTCGACCACGTTGCAGAACTCCCACCGGATGGACTTCGGCGGCACCGGCTTCTGTAGCCACCGGATCCACAGCGGCGGCAAGACTCCCTGGAACAGACGCCGCAGAATGCTGCGGATGCCGATGTCGACATCGCTGACCGTGAGCGTGTCGCGCGTCTCGTCGTGGCGCATGTCAAACGTCAGATCGGTCACCCGGACGACTTTGCGGCCGGTGACGTCGATGATTTGCTGGTCCAGCAGGTCGCGGCCGAGGCGGAGCATATACTCGTCGTCGTGATACGGCGTGAGGTGTTCGTCGCTGAGATAGATTCCCTCGTTCAGGCCAATGGACCGGATCTGGTCGTAGCGGACCGTGAGCCAGGCGTCTTCACCCCCGACGAGATAGCGATCGATGCGGGAGGAGTGAACCAGCGGAACCAGGGCGGCGTCGCGAACGCGGCCGATGCGGCGTCCTTTGACGTCATAGACCGGCATTGAAACCAATTCGGTGAAGAACAGGAACTGACCCGTCATCGAAAGAGCCCCGGCGCCTGAACATAGCCCCTGTCCGCAGCGGGAACAGCTTCCGACTTAGGACTTTCAATACGTTCTACACGGCTTTGGCTGGTCGAGCGCCAATTCCAATATGGCGCATTCGCAAGAGAGGCCGCAAGGAAAAAATGCGTAACTCCAGCGATCTTGTCGCCGGCGACGAGATCGCGGGCGCTACGGCCTATTTCACGACGATCCAGTAAGGCATCAGACGCAGCATGCCGCCGTGCATCCAGGCCCGGAAGGGCATCCCGTGAAAGGCTTCGGCCAGCTTCGATTCCAGCAGGTCCGGCTGGGAGCGCTTGAACAGCAGGTCGAGGATGCTGCGGCGAGGCGGGTAGGGAACGATTGTCACCTTTTCGTCGGCCGGGATCCTGGCTCGTTTCTTCACGAGATCGATCGCATCGTCCAGGCCGCCCAACTGGTCCACCAAGCCGCGTGTTTTGGCTTGCGAACCGAGCCAAACCCGGCCTTGCGAGACCGGCTCGATCTCGCTGAACTTGCGGTGCCGGGCGTCGGCCACCTTGGTCACGAAATCCTGATAGCTGGCGTCGATGCCATCCTTCAGCTTTGCCCGCTCGTCGGGGCTGAGCGAGGTATAGTCCGAGTCAATATCGGCATACTTGCCGCGCTGGATGGCATCCTTGGTGACGCCGAGTTTGTCATACAAACCATGCAGATTGGGCTTTCCGAAGACCACGCCAATGGATCCGGTTTCCGTCCCGGGGTACGCCAGAATGGGGTCACCCGTCATGGCGATGTAATATCCGCCCGAGGCTGCGACATCAGACATTGAGATCACCAAGGGCTTCTTTTTGCTCAGCAGGTTCATCTGGCGCCAGATCTCGTCGGAGGCCACTACCTCCCCGCCCGGCGAATCGATCCGCACGATGACGCCTCGAATGGACGAGTCCTTGCCAACCTGATCGAGCAGGCGGTCAAACGGGTACGATGCCAGATTGGTCTCGTCGGAGGTTCCATCGGTGGGATCACCTCGAACGATATCGCCCTCGCCAACGACCAAAGCGATCTTGCTGCGGCCCTGCAGACCCGCTGGATCCGCGGCTTTCACGTAAGTGGTGTCGCGGACCTTCTTTAAATCGCGCACATGCAGGCGGTTTTTGATATCGTTCCACATCTCGTCTTCGAACCGCAGTTCGTCGACGAATCCGGCCTTCTGCGCCTGCGGCGCGAGAAAAACTCCCTGGTCGATAGCCGCCCGCACGTCCTCCGGTTTCTTTTTGCGCGCCGCCGCGATGCCATTGATGAGATCTCCGTATAGATCGTCCACGACAGAAGTGATGACCTCTTTGGTTTCGGGGCTCATATCCGAGCGCGTGAACTGGTCGCCATAATCCTTATATTTGCCGGCATGCTCGACGTCGACTGAGACACCGAGCTTGTCGAGGGTCTTTTTGAAATACATGAGCTCGGCACGCAGGCCTTTGACGTAGAACTGATCGGCCGGACCGAGGTAAATCCGATCGGCGCCGCAGGCTACATAATATTCACGCGCCTGGGGGGTGCGGAGATAGGCGTATACCGGCTTTCCGGATTTTCGGAACCGCTCGAGATCCGCGCGAATTTCTTGAATCTTGCCCCATCCGGCGCTCAACCCTTCCGGCTCCAGCACGACGGCCTTGATGTGGGGGTCAACCGCCGCCTTCCGCAGCAGGTTCCAAACGTCCGTCACCGTCAGCACCTGGCCTTCGCTGAGGAACGGGATCTCGACGGGCGCTTTCTCGGGCACTTCTCCGTTCAGCCGCAGCAATACCGCGGAGTTATCGGAGATCTCAGGCGGCTTCTCTCGAAACCGCAGCAGCGCGAAGAAGAGCAGCCCGACGGCGAGAATCACCAGCAGAACGCCCGTCACGAGCCCGATCAGAAACTTGGCCATAGCTATTCCGAAAGTATCACAGGCCGCGAAGCGGGTCCGTGCGATCGCTTAGCGGCCCACTGTGGCATAGATCACGTGACTGCCGCCCCGCAGATCGCGGCCATAGATCACGTTTACACGCAGCCCGCCGGCAACCCGCACCGACGTATCGAGCCCGCTGTCTACCAGCCAGGGTTGAAACCGGCTGCGGCTGAAGACATCACCAGTCCGGCCGGTATCCACGAATGGACCCGCCGCCACGGTGAACAGTTCGCGACGGTACAGTTGCTTGTGGAAGTCCCAGTTGGCCAGGAAGTAGTTCCGCCCGATCGGCGCACTCCCCTTTTTACCGGCAATCGTCCCGGCATGGCCGCGCAGCGACAGGTCGTTGTCTCGTTCGACGCCCAGCATGAACAGTTCGTCGAAGGGAGCATGGCCTTGGGTGGTTCCGGCCTGCGCTCGGGCGTACACTTCGTAGTCATCGCCGCGGGCCTGAGGCAGCCAGCGGGCGTCGAGGCTGGCGCGGGCCTGAGCAAACAGAACGCCGGGAGCGGCGAACATCCGGCCGACGTCCCCGTTCACGGCAGAGACGATACGAATGCGGCGTTCCGGAACCCGCAACAACTCGTAGGTGAGCCCGGAACTGTACTTGATGGCGGCGCCCCCCCCGAAACCCGGCAGATTCGCGAAGTGGCGCGAAGACACCTCGACGCCGGTCTGCCAGGCCAGCCGCCAGCTCGGAATGGCCTGAAACTCCAGTCCGCTGGCCAGCCGCTGCATCCGGAAATCCTCTGGCCCTCCGGCGTTCCATGTTTCGCTGCGCGCATCGGCGTACCAGCGGTATCGCCACTTCGCGTTGTGCAGCAGCGGTCCGGCGAGCGACGTGCCGATCCGCCTCTTTTGGGCGTCCCACCGCAGGAGCGCGTCCCAATTCACCCCGGTCCCGCCGATGTCGCGCAATTCCGGTAAGAGGGTTTGATAAGCTACGCCGCGGAGTGCCGAAGCGACGCCCGTCCAAGCCGGAAGCTGCAGCCAATGGAGAGTTGCATCAAAACGCTCATCGGCATGCGCCGCCAGGTCCAGCCGATAGGAAGGAAACGCGTCCAGAGCATCGAGCCGCGCCTCGGCGGTGCGGAGTTCGTCGAGCGTCAGAACACTTCCCGGAGTAATAGCGAGCGCGGAATCGAGCAGGACCGCGTCGAGTTTTGGCTTCGGAGCGACCTGCACATCAGCGATCTCCGGCTTACCGATGCGATTCCAATACTGGAGCGCCGCCTCGAGGTTGCCTTCGAGGTAATAGATGGTTGCCAGAAAGTCGCAGGCGTATCGATCGGCGGGATCCAATGCCAGTGCGCGCCGGAGATAGCGCTTGGCGGCGGCAAGATTCTTTTGGCGGTACTCGACGCCGGCTAATTCAACCAGAAGACGCCGGTCGCGCGGAGCCAGCCGGGCACCTTCGAGGAACGCCGCGCGCGCCTCCGCCCATCGCCCCGATTGCGCCAGCTCAGTCCCGCGCTGCAGGTCATCGGCAGCGGAGGCCGCGCAACCGGTTGCCAGGATCAGGAGAGCGGTCGCGGCACGGCCAACAGCGTCCAATTCTCAGCGGCCCTCCACTTCTTCTCGAACTCGGCGCGACCGATTTTGCGGAGCTTGCGGTCCGCGGGATCGTTCATCTCGACTACCTCTCCGCTCATACCAGCGATCACCACGTAGTGCGATTCGCCGCCGCTATGCATCGCCACAATGAGCGGCCGGCCTTTGGCTAATTGCTGACTTAAGTCGTCCCAGCGCCCGCGAAAGGCCAGCGCCTGGAAACCGTGGTTTTCGAGATACTGCTGCATCTGGCTGGCGAGAATTCC
>Ga0335077_10011563_pt1 | contig 11031 bp, 9 predicted proteins | sample Lox_Sample_31_FD_207151 | JGI IMG/M metagenome (GOLD analysis project Ga0335077, IMG submission 207151) | Soil microbial communities from Loxahatchee National Wildlife Refuge, Florida, United States - Lox_Sample_3.1 | ecosystem: Environmental > Terrestrial > Soil > Wetlands | place: USA: Florida...
ACTGCCCATCACGTTGAACGCGATCACCGGCCCCAGAAAATAGGAGACCAGCTGCGGCTTGCCTTTGGCGAAGACACCGCCGTAAAGGAAGAACATGACCAGCGGAAAAATCACGCTGAAAAAGAAAAACATGCGGTTCCGTAGAGCCAGCAGCATCCGGGTACGCGTGAGAGTGGCAAAGTTTCTCAATCGCGGAGCCTCCTTCCGGTGAGTTCGATAAACACGTCTTCGAGCGAAGGCGAGGCAATTTCCAGGCTGACCAGTTCGTTGTTTTCCGCCTCGAGACGTTTTACAAGGTCAACGATAGTTCGCGGTGGGCGCTGCGAATGCAGCACGTAAGAGCCGTCAAGCACGCGCGCGTCCACCACGCCTTCGAGAGTTTTGAGCTCGCCATCTACAACCGGTTTCGAAAGACGGACTTCGATGCGCGTGGTATTCGCCGAACGAGTTTTCAACTCGCGGGGCGTGCCCAGAGCGATCACTTTGCCGTGATCCACGATGGCCACGCGATCGCAGAGGCGTTCGGCTTCTTCGATGTAGTGCGTCGTGATGAGAATCGTTTTCTTGTCGCGCCGCAGCTCTTCGATGATGTCGTAGATTTCGCGGCGCACCTGAGGGTCGAGGCCGGCGGTGGGCTCATCGAAGAACAGCACTTTCGGATCATTAACCAGCGCCATCGCCAAAGCGAGGCGCTGTTTTTGGCCGCCGGAAAGCTGGTGATAGAACGTGTTGCGTTTTTCTTCGAGCCCGAACCGTTTCAGGAGTTCTTCGGGATTGCGACGGCGCTTGTAGAAGCTGGCGAAGAGGCGCAAAGCTTCCATAACGCGAATCTTGTCGGGTAGGGAAGTGGATTGCAGGGCAGCGCCGATTTCGTGCTTCAGTTCATTGGATTGTCGTTGCGGATTCAGCCCGCAAACCGAAAGGGTGCCGCTATCGGGGTCGCGCAGCCCTTCCAGAATTTCGACAGTGCTCGTCTTGCCGGCGCCGTTAGGGCCCAGGAGACCGAAGACTTCGCCTTCTTCGACGGAAAAGCTGACCCCGCGCACGGCTTCCACGTCGCCGTAACGCTTGACCAGATTTTCGACTTGCAGAACGGGATTGCCCATTGCACCTCAACCGATCGCCACCTATTGTACGCAGAAAGCCTTCACCGAGTAACGCGGCGTCACGGTCCGAGCAGCGCTGCAACAGAAAACGCGTTTCTTGCGAAAGATCGGCGCAGCCGACGCTAGGCGAACCGTTCCGCTTCCGCTAAGACCTGAATCCGTCACGGCATTGACAGGTGCGGGCGGGCCTATATCATCGGGCCGGCTTTTCTAACTAGGCGAATTCTTTCTCGATGAAAATAACTAAAAAGAGCAGCATCGTACTGACCGCGTCTCTCCTGATCCTCGGCGTCGCGCTGCGGGATGGCTTTGCACGCCAGGCTGACGAGCCGGCTCTCAAAATGGCGACGAGCCCTTTTCTCCCGCCGGCGGGTCCCTATGCAGTCGGCACGCACGAGTTTTTGTGGATCGATCAGAGCCGTCCGGATCCCTTCTTGAAAGATGCCAGCTTCAAACGGCACTTGCTTGTGCGGGTGTGGTATCCGGCGGAATCCGTGCCCAATGCTCAGAAGTCCACCTACATCCTGGACCCGAAGGAGTTTTCCGAAAAGAGCAGCTACGCATCATTCACGGCGGTGAAGACCAATGCCGTGACCGATGCGCCGATCGCCAAGAGTAAAACCCCTTTTCCGGTTCTGGTTTATCAGCCGGGTGGTGGCACAGCCCGCTTTATCGGAACTTTCGAAACCGAGCAGTTGGCTAGCCATGGATATGTCGTGGTGGCTGCGGATCATCCCGGCTTCAGCGAGACGATGCGGTTTCCCGACGGAACTACTTTTACTGCCGATCAGCATGTGCAGCCCAAGGAAACCGGTGACTTCAGCCAGGACGTAAAGAACAGTTGGAATTGGCTGAACGACGAAGTGTTTGCGACGTGGACCGCCGACGCGTCCTTCACGTTAGACAAAATCGAGCAGCTCAACAAAACCGTAGGCCAAATTTTCTACCGTCAACTGGACCTCGCGCGCCTCGGCATGTTTGGCTGGTCGTTTGGCGGAGCCACTGCGGTCGAGATGAGCATCGACGATCCGCGAGTGAAAGCGGTCATCGATCAGGATGGACAGCTTTTTGGAAAGGCGCGAGAGAAAGGGACGGCGCGTCCCTTCATGCTGATGCATCACGGCGGCGAGGACAAGCCGTCCAAGCCCGAGCAGGCCGAACTGCTCAAGCAGTTGATTGCGCAGACCAAGGCCTGGGATGACTCGCTCCTCGACCATTCCACTGGCGACCGCTACGAGGTCACCATTGCAAAAACACAGCACGGGCATTTTAGCGACTTCATGCTGGCCTTCCCGGCGGGCCCAGACGAGCTCGATGCACGGCGCGCGCACGCGATCATCGTCGCGTACACCGAAGCTTTCTTCGATAAATACCTGCGCGGGCAAGGCAGCGGCTTGCTCAGAGCGGCGCCTTCCCCATATCCTGAGGTCACTTTCAGCAAGCAGCCGTGAAGACGAGCGGTTGATAAAAAAAGACGCGCCAGTGGGCGTCCGTTCCACAGCAATCTCGGAAAGCATAGGGTAAAGTGAAGCGCATCGCGGATTTTTTTCGATCCGACCTTGGAATCTTAGTGCTCATTGCGGCCGTTCGCGTGGTTGTGCACACCGCGACCAATGGCCAGTACGGCTTTCATCGTGACGAGTTGCAGACACTCGACGATGCGCGCCATCTCGATTGGGGCTTCGTGGTCTATCCGCCGATCACACCCCTCCTCGCCCGCTTCGAACTGGCTCTTTTCGGCACGTCGCTCGCGGGATTCCGCTTCTTTGCGGCAGTTGCCGTGAGCACGGTAATGGTATTGGCTGGACTGATCGCCAAAGAGTTGGGCGGAACGCGCAAAACGCAGGTGCTCGCCGCAGTGGCGACGGGAGTTGCGCCATTCTCGCTGGTGCAGGGGGCGGTGCTGCAATATGTGTCCTTCGATTATTTGTGGGGTGTTTCGGCGGCGTACTTCCTGATTCGTCTCTTGAAATCAGAGAATCCGAGATGGTGGATCGCCGTCGGAGTGATGCTGGGCTTAGGCATGGAGACGCGCTACACCATGGGATTCCTTGCCTTGGGGATTGTCGGTGCGGTGTTGCTGACTCCGGCGCGCCGTTATTTGCGCAGCGGTTGGCTGTGGGCAGGAGTGGGCATTTCGCTGTTGATTTTTTTGCCTAATCTCATTTGGCAAGCTCGGCACCAATTCATTTCGCTGGATTTTCTGGCGCATCTCCATGCGCGAGATTTGGCGCAAGGGCGATATAAGGATTTTTATCGCGAACAATTTCTGACCTGCGTCAACGTCGTGACGGTCCCGCTGACGCTCCTGGGACTGTGGTTTTATTTGCTGCGGGAGGAAGGGCGGCGTTACCGGTTGGTGGGATGGACGTTCGTCGTGACGTTTGTCCTGTTCGCCGTAGCGGGGGCGCGCTCGTACTACACTGCGCCGCTGTACCCGATGTTGCTGGCGGGCGGCAGCGTGTTGCTCCAGATCTTGTTGCGTGATGCGCGGCCGCTACTGTCGCGAGTTGTTTATCGTGCGCAGTGGGTCTCGATTGCGGTGAGTGGCCTTGCTGTCGCGCTGCTGACCATGCCCATCACTCCGCGAGGGTCCGCGTCGTGGAAGTTCGCCAATAGGACGCACGATCAGTTCCGTGAGGAGGTGGGCTGGCCGGAACTGGCGCAAAGCGTCGCGCGGATCTACAACTCACTCTCGCCGGAGGAGCGGCAGACGACCGGAATCCTGACCGGCAACTATGGCGAAGGCGGCGCCTTAAATCTGTACGGCCCCCCGCTCGGCTTGCCCCACGCGATGAGCCTGACCAATTCTTTCTGGTATCGCGGCTACGATCCCAAGCTGCCTCAAATTGTCATTGTCACCGGCTTCGATTTGGAGGAAGGACGAAAGCTATTTGCAAGCTGCGCGGTAGCAGGAAAGAACACCAATCCGGACGGCGTAGTAAACGAGGAGTCGCGCGATCACCCGGATATCTTACTGTGCCGCAATTTGCGAATGCCGTGGCCGGTGTATTGGGCGCGATTCCGCCGCTACGGGTGACGCTTCAAATATTCTCGCCTCGTCCGTGCTTTGCGACCTTCAACAGATCCAGCACTCCCAAGAATCCTGACTCCCGCGCCAGCTCCGGCGTAATATCGGGCAACCCGATCCGCTCAATCGAGTCCACCTCAACAGCCCCTTGATCGATGGCGTACTGTTTTCCCACCGTCACTCGCGGCGCGATCCAAAACCGCACGCTGCAAGTGATCTCGCCGCTCTTCACGCCTGCGCGCAGCCGTTTTTGTAAACGTCATGAGCCAAGTCTACTCCCCCTGCCCCTCCTCTACTGCCTTCCGCTACGCGGCACTCAATGACATCCTCGGCGAAACCGTCTATTCTCTTGCGACCATGGACCGCCGCGAGTTCCTGCAACTCTCTCTGGGGGCCGTCGCCGCTTCCGCGCAGCCGCAACAACAACCTCCCTCGCCGATCCCCCGCCTCCGCGACCTTGCGCTCTCCCGCTCGCTCTTTTTCGGCACCGCCGTCTCCGATTCGCAACTCCATCGCCTCGACTTCACTCCTCTCTTCCTCGACCAATGCTCCGTCCTTGTCCCGGAAAATCAAATGAAGTGGACTGCCACGCATCCAGAGCCCGACCGCTTCGACTTCACGCAAGCCGATTTCTTCGCTAACTTCGCCGAATCCAATCATCTCCTCATGCGCGGCCACAATCTCTGCTGGCACGAACATAACCCGCCCTGGCTCGAACAAACCATCACTCCGCAAAACGCTGCAAAGATCTTCACCAATCACATTCGCACCGTCGTCTCCCGCTGCCAGGGCCGTATCCACTCCTGGGACGTCGTCAACGAAGCCGTCCGCCCCGAGCATCACAATCACCACGATCTGACCACTTCCATTTGGCTCACCAAGATCGGCGAAGGTTACATTGAGCTGGCTTATCGCACCGCTTCCGACGCCGACCCCAACGCGCTCCTCACCTACAACGACTTCGACATCGAAACCGATGCTCACGATCAGCAACAAAAACGCGAGGCGGTCCTCGCTCTCCTGCGTCGCCTCAAGAGCAAAGGCATACCTCTCCATGCCCTCGGCATCCAGGCGCACCTGCGCACCAACAAAGGCACGCCCACGTTTACTCAGCTCCCGAAATTTCTGAAGGAAATCGAAAAGCTCGACTTGCAAGTCTTCATCACCGAACTGGACGTCGACGATCAATTCCTGCCCGCTGATATTCCCGAGCGCGACCGCCAGGTCGCCGACCTCTACCGCTCATTCCTCTCCACCGTCCTGCCCCACAATTCCGTCAAAGCCGTTCTCACGTGGTGTCTCTCTGACCGCGATTCCTGGCTGCAACACTTTCGTCCGCGCAAAGACGGTTTGCCCCAGCGTCCACTTCCCTTCGACGCTGATCTCAATCCGAAGCCCGCCTTCTTTGCACTGCGCGATGCCTTCGCCTCTAAGTAGCATCTGTCCCGTACTCGCTACTTTACAGGTCGATCACGACATCGCTGGTCGGCTGCGAACAGCAGACCAGGAGGTTTCCATCCGCCGGTTTGTCGAGCGGCTCCGGTGCGTAGACCACGTTCCCTGAAACCAAACCACTCTCGCAGTTGTGACAAACACCAGTTCGGCACGCCCAGCGCACCGGGACATCGCACGCCTCGGCCATTTCCAAGATGCTGCCGTACCGCGACGGGTCCCAGTGTGCCGAAATGCTGCTGCGCGCGAACGACACCAATGAGTCAGTGTTTGCTTCCTTGTCAGGCCGATGCGGAGTTCGCGCTGCAGCGCCGACAACACCAGGGGTCATGGACTCGCCGCCGTTGAAGATCTCAACGTAAACACGCTCTCGCGGCACACCAAACTCCATGAGCGCCTGTTTCATGTCCGCCATAAATCGGGTTGGTCCGCAAAGGTAGACATCCGCGTCTCGCGGCAGTCCGACAGCATCGAAAACCGATCGCGAGAAACGACCTGTGCCATCGAAATCTTCACCCGTTTTTTCTGCCGAGCCGGGCCGCGTGAAGCAGATGTAGCTACGCCCATTCGTCAGCCCACGCAGCAGGCCGCGCACTTCACCGGCAAACGGATGATGCTGCCCATCCCGTGCTGTGTGCAACCAAATGACCTCGCTTGTAGAGCGCGCCGCCGCGAGTGCGTGCAGCATGGCCAGAACGGGTGTCGCCCCGATTCCGGCACTGAGCAGTACGATCGGTCGCTCTCCGGGCTGCAGAACAAAACTTCCGCGCGGCGAACTCACCTCGAGACGGTCGCCCACGCGCAGATGTTCGCGCAAGTAGTTGGCGGCCGCTCCATTCGGCTCGATCTTTACGCTAATTCGATAGCAGTCCATTGAGGGCGCGCCCGAAAGAGAGTAGCTGCGAAAGAGCGTCGGGCCGGCGGCAGGTTTCAAGCGCAGAACCACGTACTGCCCCGGCAGAGCCATAGGGAGTTGCTGAGCAGCAACACTTTGCATGGCAAACGAAAGAACGTCCGCAGACTCTCTATTAATCGAGGCCACGACAAGCGAGTGAAATCCCGGCGAGGCCGGATGCGCCGCAGCGGCGGGCGCCAGTCCGGCGTTTCCAGTTGACGCTCCCTTCTGCTCGCTCTCGAGCAACGCCTCAAAGGACTCGCGCCAACCGTGCGAAAGCGGTTGGATCCGTAGCGCGCGCTTCAGGCCATCTCGCGGGTGCCCCGGCAAATAGAGGAGCGCGTTAATCTCCGCGACGCTCATGCGCTCTGGCGCCTCGCCCACCTTCACGATTTCGTCGCTGGCGCTCACTTCGCCTTCACGGAGAACACGGAAATAGAAACCGGGGCGACCGCTCGATGTCAGCAACGATGCCATTCGGGGTTCGTTCATCCGGATGCCGACGCGAAAGCAAGTCACGCGGGGTTGCGTGACCTCGAAAAGCGCGGTGCCGATCTGAAAGCGATCGCCGATACAAACGGCGTCATCGGCCAGTCCTTCAATCGTAAAGTTCTCACCGAACTGTCCGTAAACGAAATCGCTTCCCTTCAATTGCTCCTGCCAATACCGATAGGACTCCATCTGATAGACGAAGACGGCCCGGTGCTCGCCCCCGTGACCGGCCAAGTCTCCTTGACCGTCTCCCGCGAGATTTAGTCGCCCGACGCGGCAGGGACCGGTCACCGCGTTCTTCCAGACCGCGGTGTGCACAGTGCGGTCCTTCCACGCGATGTCGCGGGGGAGCCCAACGTTCACGGATAGCAGCCGAGCCATGGGTTTAGGATTTCTCCGATGAATCTTTCTATCTCCGAAGGGAGATCGGATCAGCTCAGTAGCTTGGCGGCAAGCCAGTGATCGACACTGAATTTTCCCGGGCCCGCGCAGGCCAGCCAGGCAAAGAAGAGCACATAGAGGACTTCCGGAAGGTAGAGAAAATCGTCGAGCCAGCGAAGAGGCGAAAGCCCTTTAGGTATGGTGGAAATCGCCTCCGTGAAGGTGGCGACAATCATATCAATCAACAAAACCACCGAGGCCGGGCTCGAAAGCAATCCCACGGCAATCAAGGACCCGCCAACGAATTCGATGCCCGCTACGAAATAAGCGGTCAGTTGAGGAAACGGGATTTTGGCCTTAACGAGCGTGTCGTAAACGGGTTTCGTCCCGCCAGCGACAAACAATTTGTTTGCGCCGGAGATGGCGAAGAACAGCCCGATCGAAACGCGTACCAGCAAGATGGCATACTGTTCGAAATCACCGCTACCCAGCAGCGCAAAATCGACTAGCCGTTTCCAATCCATTTCTTACCACCTCCGCCAGAGGATCTTTTTAACGCAAATGGCACCGTCGTTGGCGACGATCCTGCGAGCCGAGACTACGGGTCCATCCGTTCGACCCATTGAGCACGGAATGCGGGAGCCACAAATGCATCCGCAAAGTACTGGGTTTCCCGCGCAACCTTGTCGCCCTGGAACTCCATGATGCTCACCGTGTAAGACGGCTTGCCGTCGTAGGTCAAGATGAATTCGGTGACCCAGAGTTCACCGCTGCCAATGATTCGTCGGATAGAAAATCGCTTTTGGTTCGGCTGACTGGCGCGCTGGTTCTGTATGTTGGCTCGACCGCGGGTTCGCTCGCCAGACTGCGGATATTCCAGCACGGCGTCCTCGAGATAGATGCGGTGCTCCGTTGCAAAATCGTTGGCGTCGGACGCCGCCCAATGCTGATCCAGCGCTGCACGGATTTGTTCGTCTCGCGCGGAGCACTGTAGCTGCGGTTTTGCTTCCATGTTCATGCTCCTTTCGCGATGAACCCAGGGACGCCGGTTTTGAGCATGTCATTCAACTCTTGCGCTAACTCGCACTTTGAAGATCGTGGCATTTCGCCTAACGACTTAGATGTGCTCGTCTTAGAGGCGGCTATGTAAATCTTCCGCTTTCTGCAGATCCCGTTTTGAAGGAGGGGAAAGGAATGGCTCTTCGAGCGAAAGTCATGATGTCGCGACGTTATGGTGGTAGGATGCTGCCACTATTGGGTCGGATCAGATTGCCTTTCGCCAAACAATTGGGAAGCCGTTCGGCTCGTCGTTGAATAGTAGCAATCCGAATTCAGGAGACCATCACGGATGCTCTCCCTTGTTCAACTTAGACAGATCCTGAGAAGGCTCGCCAACGCACCCGCATTTACTGCCGTCACGTTGATCACATTGGCGCTCGGTGTTGGCGCCACTGTTGCCATCTTCAGTGTCGTCGAGAGTGTAATCCTAAAACCTCTCGACTATCCCGGTTCCGACCAGTTGGTTGGCGTATGGCTGAACGCGCCGGGATTTGGGCTTCAGAAAATGGCTTTGGGTCCAGCCTTCTATTTCATCGATCGCGAGCAGAACGCAACATTTCAGGACATAGGCGTGTATTGGAGCAACACCTTTAACGTGACCGGCTCGGGCGAGCCGGAGAACGTGCGGGGCCTCATTGTAACGGAGGGCACGCTTCCTATTCTGGGCGTAAAACCCGCGCTGGGACGACTATTCACGCATCTGGACGACACGGCCGACGCGCCAGAAACAATCCTGCTTTCGTATCCCTATTGGCAACAGAAGTTTGGCGGAAACGCCTCCGCTATCGGCCGTTCGATCATTGTCAGTGCCAAGCCTCGAGAGATCGTCGGAGTTCTTCCGAAAGGCTTTCATTTTCTTGACGAGCCGGATCCTGCGTTGATTTTCCCCATGCAGTGGGATCGGAGCACCACGAAGCTCGGAGACTTCAGCTACAAGGCCATTGCCCGCTTAAAGCCGACCACAACGCTCGCGCAGGCGAACGCCGATCAGGCACGCCTGCTTCCGGTTGCCCTCCACAGTTTTCCTCCGTGGGAGGGATTCAGTATCGCGGATTTTGAAAAAGCCCGCCTCGCGCCCAAGCTGGACCCACTGAAGGAAGACGTAATCGGCAACGTTAGTGCCGTGCTTTGGTTGCTGATGGGCTCAATCGTCATCGTTTTACTGGTAGCGTGTGCGAACGTAGCCAACCTTCTGCTCGTGCGAGTCGAAGGGAGGCGACAGGAATTGGCCATTCGCTCCGCACTCGGAGCCGGAAAGGCGCACATTGCCACGGCCATTGTGCTCGAGAGTCTCGTTCTGGGATCTGCCGGGAGCATCCTTGGACTGGCCCTCGCGTTTGGGGCATTGCGGGTTGTGGTGGCTATGGCACCTGCGGGACTGCCGCGCCTGCATGAGATCACCATCGACATTCCCGCGCTCCTTGTTACGCTGGGGATCGCGCTGTTTGTGAGCCTTGGAATCGGAATGATTCCGGCCATCAAGTACACTCGCGCCGACCTGCGAGGCGCACTGAGCGAGTCCGGACGCGGGCAGGGCCAAAGCCGCGAAAGGCAACGGGCCCGCCAAGTCCTGGTTGCCTTCCAGGTGGCGCTTTCGCTCGTACTGCTCGTTTGTTCCGGCCTGATGATCCGGACGTTTCGGGCTCTGCTGAGCGTCGATCCCGGCTTCGCCCAGCCCAGCACCCTGGAGACATTTCACGTGTACGTTCCCAGGGCCCAGATCCCAGACACACAGTTTGACCGCGTGGTTCGTCTGGAACAGCAAATCTTGCAGAACATCGCAGCGATCCCCGGCGTGTCGTCGGCTGCGGTAACCAGCGCGGCGCCCATGGACGGTAACCACTACACGGATCCGATTTTTGTCCGCAACCGCACTTACAAAGACGGCGAGATCCCGCCGTCGCGACAGTTCAAATTCATTTCACCGGAATTCTTCACCACGATGGGCATTCCGCTCATTGCCGGCCGCGATCTGACCTGGAGCGAAGCCTACGAGAGAAGACCGGTCGCCATCGTTTCCGAGAATCTAGCCAGGGAGTACTGGAATGATCCGTCCAGGGCTCTGGGAAAGCAGATCCGCGCAACGTCCGCTGATGACTGGCGAGAGATTGTCGGAGTCGTGGGGGATATCCACGACGGGGGCCTCGACAGGCCCGCGTCGAGCGCGATCTTTTGGCCCCGCCTTCAAGATCGCTTTGACGGTGAGCAGCAATTCCTGCTGCGCGACGTTGCCTTCGTCGTGCGTTCTCCGCGGGCTGGGTCGGCCTCACTGGTCAAAGATCTGCAACGCGCGGTGTGGTCCATCGATCCTGAAATGCCGTTGGCTGATCCCACGACTGTCGGCGAGTTATACGCCAAATCGATGGCGCGGACATCGTTCACGCTCATCATGCTCTGTGTCGCGGGAAGCACGACGCTGATCATGGGAATTGTTGGAGTGTACGGCGTGATCTCCTATGCCGTGTCGCAGCGCTCGCGCGAGATCGGCATTCGCATGGCTCTCGGCGCGGAGCCCACGGAGCTTACGACGATGTTTGTTAAGCAGGGATTATGGCTGACTGGCATCGGAATCGCGTGCGGAGCAATCGTGGCCCTCGCGGCGACGCATCTGATGT
>Ga0335077_10011565_pt1 | contig 11031 bp, 9 predicted proteins | sample Lox_Sample_31_FD_207151 | JGI IMG/M metagenome (GOLD analysis project Ga0335077, IMG submission 207151) | Soil microbial communities from Loxahatchee National Wildlife Refuge, Florida, United States - Lox_Sample_3.1 | ecosystem: Environmental > Terrestrial > Soil > Wetlands | place: USA: Florida...
GATGGCGGCAATCCGGAGGCCCGGATTCTGGTCGTGCATCAGCGTGAAGAGAAGCGTCGACTGGATTTCCTGGTCGTACTGATATGCCGACAGACCGCGGAGTGCTTCGAGACGGACGGCCGCGTTCTTGTCGTCCTTCAGCGCGGCAATGAGTGCTCTCTTCACCTGGGCATCGGCGGAGGGACGCGACGCCATAGCACTGACCGATTTCAAGCGCACGCCGGGGTTCTCTTCATTCAGCATGGCATGGGTCAGCACCTTCTGGATCTGCATGTCCTCGATGTTTCCCTGAAGGTGCACCGATTTCACCGCATCGAAAACAAAATCCACGTCGCCCGTAGCCGGATTGGACTGGAGGAATCGGACATTGGAAATTCGGATATCACTTTCACTTCCCGTCGCCGACGAGATCACCGCAGGATGTACGGGAAGAGCCCGCTCCGCCGGATGAAAGAGGATGAATCCGATCGCCACTCCGAGCGCAGCGGCAATTGCTCCGCCGAGCACGAGCTTTCCATTCGGCCAGATCAATGCAATGAGTTTTTCCTGCCACGATTCCCCGGGCTGCTCGTCATTCCGGAGTGCCTCCCGAAACTGGCGGCGGGCGGCTTCCAGCATCTGTTCCGGCTCCACCGCGGGAGCGACCTGTCCGAGAACATGATGAAGGCCCTTGAGAGAGGCGATCTCACTACGGCATTCATGACACGCTGCGAGATGCCGGTCGAGCTGTTCTTTCTCGCGAACCGTGAGCTCATCATACAGTGAGAGCACTATGAGCTTCTTATATCGTTTATGATTCATCGTCGAGCTCCTTCTTTTCCGTCTGTCGGCCTACGCATAACTCTCGAGCACATCGGCAAGCTGTTCCCGCATCCGTTGTGTTGCGGAAAAGAGATACCGCTTGACGGTGCCTTCGGTACATTTCATCATGGAGGCAATTTCCCGCAGTTTGTAGCCCTGATAATGACGCAGTGTGAATACCATTTTCTGTTTCGGCGAAAGAATTTCCAGCGCCTGTTCGACCCGCGATGCGACTTCTCTGTCGGCAGCGTGCTGCTCAGGTGACGGGTCATTCGAGACTGCTTCGATTCTCCCGGAGCCCTCTTCACTGTCACCGTTCCCAAGCCCGCCCGAACCGGTCCACTGCGAATGGTGCTTCCGTTGTGAATGATATGTGAGACAGACGTTCATCGTAATCCTGTAAAGCCAGGTTGAGAACTCGCTCTTCGACTCAAAACGCCGGAGCCCGTTGTACACGCGCAGGAAGACTTCCTGGTAAATATCCTTGGCATCGTCAGAAGACGTGACGAAGCGTGCAGCGATGCCGAACACCCTCTTATCATACCGATAAACAAGCTGTTCAAACGCGCGCATATCACCTTTTCGGGCATTATCGATTAATTCACGATCGCTCGGCGCCATGGACGATTGAGATCCAAAGGATTCACAAGATTAGACTATGACCTGCGGCAGATAGTTGCAGGCAGGTCGATCAAAGGTAGGGAGAAAGTACGGCAATTTCACCATAATCTCATGATCTGAGCATCTGGAACGCGGTCGCTTTTCGGTCGGAAGAATCGCTGTCGTGGACGGCGGGAAGTCGCCAACAGGTCAGATGCCTCCCACCGGAATTGCAGGTAATGGGGGCGCTGTTATTTTCCCTCGAGGACCTGATAGAGCGCCGCCCTGGCTTTGTCACTTCCGATATTGCCAAGATAGTAGATTGCCTCGCGACGGAGGTCATATTCCGAGCCGCCGCGTGCAACGCCGGCGAGAAAATCGACAGCCCGGTCATTTCCCACATCGGCAATGAAATAGAAGATCGTCCGCCGCTGATCGTGACGGTCGGAAGGAATCGTATTGAAGAGATCAATCAGCGCACCGACGGATTTGTTCTTGTCTTTGGTGTCAGTGCTGAGATATTCGAGCGAGAGATCCTGCATCGCCTGCACGGTGTCATGTTTCGCAATCTCGAGGTAAATCGGAAGAAGGTCGTGATCCTTGAAATTCGAAAGCGCGTCGATTGCCGCCTCTCGCAATCGGACATTCTGGCTCCAGTCAACCGCCACTTCCTTGAGCCGTTGAAAGGCCTTGTCGTCCTGATTCCCATTACCAAGAGCATAGAGCGCCTCGATCTTCAACTGTGTTTCCGGATCGACCGATTCATCTTTATCCGACAAACGTCCGTGGAGAGTATAGAGCGTCATCGGACCCATGGAGGGCATATGCGGCATGCTCATGATGCGTATTTTGTGTTCGAGGTCTCTCGTGGTCCGCTCCACCTCCGGTGCGCTGTAACTGTATGAAAACGCGCGGGCCTCGGGAGCTCCGGATGATTCTACGCTCGCTCCCGGCGCCGTACTCAGAACATTCAGCGAGTACGCCTCGAGCTCGCTGAGATCTGCCTGAGCATCATCATAATAGTTGCTGGTCGGATTTTCCTTGATAAACTTCTTGTATTCTGCAATCGCATCCTTCCGCGAAATATGCTTCATCGCATACGCAGACCAATATTCGGCATCATCCACATAATTGCTCTTCGGATAGAGCTTGATCATCTCCGCGAATTTCTTTCTGGCATCTTTCCACTGTTCGTCGAGCACCAGATTGTACCCGTCCTTGTACATCTTGTACCCGGGATCGTCTTTGCTGTCTCCGTCACCCGGCTCGGCAGGAGGTTCCGCGTCACCGAGCGTGAGAACAACGAACGGTTCGGATGGCAGAGCCGGTGAATATTCGCCGGCATTCGACTGACGCGCGGGTGCGAGCGCAACCGCAACCAGCATGCTTGCAATGATCAAGAGTGTTTTCATATGCTTCCTCGTTCAACGGTAATTCTGTTCGGACTGCGACGAATCGTAGAGGGATTCCGCAATCCGGATTTTGAATAAAAGGTTTTCCTGATGGATCCCGCTCCGGATGAGCTCGACATTGGGCGCGTCGCCTTCTTCCTTTGCGTTGGCAAGCTGAATGAGAATTTTCTTCAGATCGGAAACGAGTCGCGCGGAGCGGTAATCGATCGGCTGGCCTTCGAGATAGCGGGCTTCCTGAAGAAGCCCGCGGGAATAGTTCCGTTCTGAGCTCAGATCAACCGTCTGGTCTTCGTCGAGCTTCATGTTCGTTATGCCAATCAGGAGGATCTTCGATTTCCGGAGATAGTCTCCCATCCGGCGATCGACATTTGCCGAATCATATGCGGCAGTCTGTACCGGAATGTTGTTCGCAGTCTTCTCACCAGCCGGTGATCCGACCGTTACAATGTCCCGCCACAGGACGACAGTTACGAGAAGCAACGCGGCGACGCCGGCAAGGGACGAGACAACCATGGGGCGCCGGGTCACGAAGGTGGTGAGCTCTTCCCAGACCTCAGACCAGACCGACCGGCGTTTCCGGGCATTGCGCAGTTTTCTCTCGACAGCATCGGCGAAGGCGTTCCAGTACGCCGCCGGACGTTCGTCGCTCGGCAGCGGAAGCCGCGGACGAAGCATCTCGAGTGCTGCACGGATTGCTTCAAGATCGGTCCGGCAAAGCGCACATTTTTCAAGATGTCCCGCAATCTCCTCCTGCTGCTGCGGGGAGACATCCCCGGAGAGATACTCATACAACAACAGATGTATTTTCTTGTGGGAGTTTCGCATCATTCATCCTTCAAGTACTTCATTTTAATCTTCATTTTTTTCAACCCGCGGTAAAGATGCGTCTTCACCGTTCCTTCAGAACACTGAAGGATCGAACTCACCTGTTTCGTCGAGAGGCCGTTGATGTGCCGCAGGATGACCGCGGCACGCTGGAGCGTCGGCAGTTCATGGAGTGTTCGTTCAATATGCATTTTCAATTCGCTCACTTCGTGCAGTTCCAATCCATCACCCCGCTTCAGGAGTGATTCTTCGGCGTCATGCACCTCTCGGGCGGCAATCTGCTTTTTCTGGCGCACCCGGTTCAGCGAGAGATTCGTGACGATTCGGTACAGCCAGGTCCCGAAACCGGCCTCTCCGCGGAAGCTGCCGATCGACTGGTACGCCCGTACAAACGACTCCTGTGCGATATCTTCAGCGTCGTCATGATCACTCACAAATCCGTAGGCAACGTTGTACGCGTGCTTCATGTACCGCTCTACGAGAATACGGAATGCCTCATGGCTTCCTTCCTTCACGCGAAGGATTAATTGCTGCTCGTCCGCAGCGGTCATGCAGGGGATCCCCTTTTCCGGTTTCTATGCATTGGACAATAATTTCAGCAGTCTCGTTGACAGGATGGCACAAAATGATACGGAAATTGCGGGAAATAGTTTGGAAACGGGAGGTTCTTGAGTTCCCGACCAGGCGGGAAGCCAAAAGCTATCCGGGGATCAGAGACTCCACCAGTAGGAGATCTTGGCGAGGAAAACGTTATCCATCGGCACCCTGAATGCATTCGCAAAATCGGTACCGAAAGAAGTACCGAACACAGTATCCGTTGCATCGCGCGCCTGCGTCCAGACAAGATAGATGGTGCTCCCGGGAAGATACTCCCACCGCAGGACAAGGTTCGCATTCAGAACTTTCTCGTTGAAATCAGGATTGGCGTAGATTGGTGAGTCCTGATAGTCGTAGGGAGCAAGTGTTGTGGGATCGAGAAGCTGCTTGAAATTCTCGTAGTGTCCCTTCGCAAGGAAGACCTGCGTGAAGAACTGGAAGCTGAATTGCCGCGTAAACGTGATCGTCCCGCGCAGCGACATGCTGTACTCGTCGACGTCACGGTTGCCGAAGAGATTCTGTCCGTTTTCCGTGAGGTACGGAATGACCCACGTTTCCTCGTTACGGGACCTATAATAGAGCAGTTCCGGATCAAATTCCATCCACGTGCTTGGACGGAGCGTCACGCCGACATCCGTGTAGACCGTTCCCATGCCCCGCGTCGTGCTGAGATATCCTCCGACGAGTGTCACAAAAGCGGCATTGCGTGCATCGGTCTGCACTGTTGTCACAAGCTGGTTTCCCGAAGGACGCCGATACACTCCATAGACGATCCTGTTCTGATCGTCGTATGCGGGAAAGTCGTGGAGATAATCAATCGAAAGCGTCCAAAAATTTCTGAACTGCCATTGCGGCTCAAGTTCCAACTGTTTGACGGTATTGATGCCGTCCCAGTTCCACCGATAGTTGGATTGTGCAATGACGCCATACCGCAGGGCCGGATCAGATGCCCTGTCGACTTTGTAGATGATTTCGGTATATCCGCCATGCTCCAGCGGCTGACTGTAGAATCCGAGATTCGAAATGGAGAAGTTCCGTGAAGAGTAGTCGTATGCCGAGAAGAAGAGAACATGCTCACCCTGCGGTTTAGCGAAACCGATCCGACCCGCACTCCCGACCTGTTTCTGTATTCCGTTTTCCGGAAGATCCGATGAGCCGGCAAGATATCCGTCGAGAAGATAGTTCCCCTCATCCAGGCGCAGGTTCCAGTCGACTCCGCCGTTCAGCGCGGGGTAATTGTCATCCTTAAACGCTCCCGTCGCCATCATTCCTATGGTGGATTGGTCACCGATTTCCTGTTTCAATCGGACAACATCATAGCTTGCCCTCGGCTCTACAACCACCGGAGAAAGCGCAGTTCCCTGAATATTCTGCTCCTGGGCATCTTCCCTGCTGGTAAGTGCAGAAAGCGCCGCAAGTGTCAACCCGTTGTCGGTTCTTCCGGTCACCTTGGCGGCACCGAGAATTGTCGTGACCTGCGGCGGATCGAGATAGGCGTATCCCGAATCGGGGAGCGGAATTGTCGGCTTCACACCGATCCTCCGGGAATAGAAAAGCTGAAGCGATTTATTGTCGAACATGGTCCCGAATGCGAACTGCTGTGCTCCTTCAAGGAAGAAGGGGCGCTTCTCGGGATAGAACGTCTCGAAATGCGTGAGATTGAGGACCGCCTGGTCAACCTCAACCTGTCCGAAATCCGGATTGACGGCGAGATCAAGCGTGAAGTTGTTGGTAAACCCGTACTTCATATCCAGGCCGGCAGAGCCGCTGAAATTGTTCTGCGTGGAGAATGGCTCGGATTGTGACAGCGACGTGAGTTTTGAAACGGTGTACGGGAGAATTTCCATATGCAGCGGAGGATGGATGTCGGCGATGCCGGAGACATTCCCCATTTTTGAAACGCTCGAAATCGTCCCCTGGGTGGTTTCCCGCCGCGGCACCATAACCCACTCATCCGTTTCCTGCTTGCGGGCAATGAACCTTCGAAAATTGATTCCCCAGACATATTCGCTGTCCTGCGGAGCAAATCGCAATGCGCTGTATGGGATTTTAAATTCTGCCGACCAGCCGTCGGGAAGAATGGCGGCGTCAAAATCCCAGACCGCGTCCCACTGCACGTCATAGACTCTCCCATCCTGAGAGAGTACGCCGTCCGACTGGACACCGGAGGCGGAACCGCTGAAAAGGAATGCCGTGCTGTTGTCCCGGTAGGAGTCGATCATCACCGAGATGCGGTCTGCCTGAACGGTGCGGTCGCGCCGAGTCAGCTGTTCCACAATATCCGGGGCATCGGAATCATAACACATCACGCCGATATAGAGTGCATTGTCATCATAGAGGACCCGGACGGAAGTTTGTTCGGTTGGGAGTGCTCCCTCGTCGGGGTCAAACTGGGTGAATCCGGAAACGGGGATCGCTTTGTTCCAGACCTCATCCGTAAGCTTCCCGTCGATGCGAGGAGGCACATCTGTGCGGGCGGCAACAATACTTTTGGTCGATGTTCCTCCCAGCAATACTCCCGAGCACCAGAGGAGAAGCGCTGCACTGTACCAAAGAGTTTTCAGAGGGGGTTCTTCCCTAATGAAATTTTTTGAACTTAAGTGAAAGAATTCAAAAAAGCAAGTAATCGGCACTTGCATTTCAATACTGATTTGGGGAAATTCATGCCGATGTCCCCGAACAGAACGATCCGGCGTGATGCGCCGTCAAATATCCGCGCGATGTTCGATTCCATCGCTCCAACCTATGATCGACTGAATCACCTGCTGAGCTTCGGCATGGACATTCGCTGGCGAAGGAAGGCCGTTGCACTCCTTGCGGAGAAGAAACAGGGCGTCTTTCTGGATATTGCCGCCGGCAGCGGCGACTCCTCCCTCGAGCTTCTCTCCCTGCAACCCGAGCAGGTTATCGGTTCAGACTTTGCGCTCTCGATGCTGAACGTCTTCGATGATAAATTGAAAAAAACCGGGAAACGCGGGGTGATTGGGCTCATATCGTGTGATGCTCACGAACTCCCCTTTGGCGACGCCTCCTTTGACGGAACCATGGTCGCTTTTGGGATTCGGAATTTTGCCGACCGGCTGCTCACTCTGAAAGAAATGCATCGTGTTCTCAAACCGACGGGAATAGCCGTCATTCTGGAGCTTTCCACACCAACCAACCCGTTCGCACTGCAACTCTACCGCCTTTACGCGCAGCTCTTTCTCCCGCTCATCGGAAAGATCATTTCACGGCACCATTCCGCTTATCGCTACCTTCCCGAATCCATTGCGCAATTTCCCGATCCCGTTGAGTTTCTGCAGTTGCTCCGCACAGCGGGGTTTGGCGAGACGGATTCCCGTTCGCTCTCGTTTGGAGCCGCCACGATCTATCGCGGAAGGAAGAAATAATACTCACCGCGTAAACAACGCTACCGCTTCAATGTGATCGGTGTGGGGGAACATGTCCACCGGCTGAATGCGCCCAAGCCGGAATCCCTGGCCGGCAAGAAGTTTCGCATCCCGCGCCTGCGTCGAAGGGTTACAGCTGACATAGATGATCCGGCTCGGACCGAGCCTGACAATCTGCTCAATGACTTTCGCATGCATGCCGCTTCGCGGAGGATCAACAACAATCACCGACGGCTTCGGATGCTCACGGAGCCAGTCGCAGTTCTTCGTGAGGCGGTCTTTCAAATCTCCCTGCAGAAAATAACAGTTTGCCACATGATTCATTTCGGCATTTCTCTCAGCGTCCCGGATCGCGCTTTCCACCATTTCGATACCAATCACCCGTTCGACTCCCGCCGCGAGATAAATGGCAATCGTGCCGGCACCGCTGTAGAGATCATAGACAACATCGGAAGGAGTCAGCTCAGCCATCGACCGGACGACCCCGTACAAGCGTTCCGCCTGGAGTGTGTTTGTCTGAAAGAACGAGTTCGTAGAAATGCGAAAGAGGCACTCCCCGATTTTTTCCGTGATCGTGCCCGGACCGTAACAGACAATCTCGCGTTCCCCGACAGCGACCATCGACCTGCGCCCGGTGATATTATTGACAATCGTCGTAATGGCGGGGAAATGCTTCACCAGAAGATCGGTCATGTTCTTCATCCCCTCGGGCCATTCGTGCGAGGTGACGAGATTGACCATGACCTCCCCCGTCTGCTTCCCCTCGCGAATTACCAGATGCCGCAGGTATCCCTGCTGATCGTCGGATGAATAGACCGTAAGATTCCAGCCGCGTGCGACTTCACGTACGGTGTTCAGGATTTGTGCGGAAAGTTCGGACTGCAGCCAGCATTCCTGGATGTTGAGGACCTTGTCGTACCGTTTCGGAACGTGGAGGCCGAGTGCGACTTCCGGAGCTTGTTCTTCACCAATTTTCATCTCGTCGGTGCTAAGCCACCGATACCGCGAGAAGGTGAATTCCATTTTATTCCGGTAAAAAAACGGATCGGCACAGCCGAGGACCGGCAGTACCTCCGGCGATTCGAACCCCCCGATTCTCCGGAACGCATCGTCAACGTGGCGCGCCTTGAATGTCAGCTGCGCTTCATACGAAAGATCCTGCCAGGCGCATCCCCCGCAGACGCCGAAGTGCCTGCACCGCGGTTCGTCTCGAAGCGGAGAAGGTGTGAGGAGCTCCATCGCCCGCGCCTCCGCATAATTTTTCTGGAGCTTCCAGATGCGGGCACGTACCACATCTCCGGGGACGGCATCTTCGACAAAAAATACCATTCCCTCCCGGCGCGCTACGGTCTTGCCGTCGCCGGAAAGGCTCTCAATGGTGAGCTCGATATCACTTCCTTTGGCGAGTTCCATCCTCCAATATACAAAAGAGGCTGAACTTTATGAACGAAGCCGGAGAAGAGTACGGCAGCTACAGAGAGCGGATTCAGAACTGCGTGATCATGCGGTCGCGGTATTTCTTCCTGAGTGTGCGGACCATCTCATGAATGTACTCGGGAGTCGTACCGCAGCAGCCGCCGACGAAATCCGCCCCGAGGTTGGCGAGGACCTGAGCGTACATTGCAAAGTTGCGCCCCGTTGTCGGATAAACGATTTTGCCGTGGATGAGCGTCGGCTTGCCGGCATTCGGCTTCATCCAAATCGGAAGATACGTTGCAGTATGCAGGCGCCTGCAGATCGGGAGATATTGTTCGATGCCCATGCCGCAGTTCGCACCTATCACGTCGGCTCCCGCTTCCGCAAGAGTCAGAGCGACAAGCTCGGGCGACTGGCCGGATGCCATCCGGTCCATCCGGTCACCTGAATCGAATACAACGGATGCGACGACCGGCAAGTTCGTAGATTTGGCGGCATGAAGTGCAATCAGGAGTTCGTGAAGATTGTGGAACGATTCGAGCACAATTCCATCCACGCCGGCATTGGCGAGAATGATTGCCTGCTCGCGGAAGACATCCTTCAGCACGGCATCCGGCGGAAGGTTTCCACCCATCGTGAGTGTCGATGCCGGGCCCATCGTCGCAAAGACGAAACTCTTTCCCCCCGACGCCTTGCGTGATAATTCCACTCCGGCGCGGTTGAGCTGTTCGAGTTTTTCAACAAGAGCATGTGCATCGAGCGCAAGCCGGTTCGATCGAAAGGTGTTGGTAAGGATGATCCGGCTTCCCGCTTCAACGTATGAGCGTGCAACTGACTCCACGCTCTGCGGCCTGGAAAGGTTCCAGGCATCCGGACATTCGCCGGCTTCGAGACCCGAGCTCTCAAGCTCCGTTCTCCAGGCACCATCCGTTGCTACCGGTGCCTCCAGGAGCAATTTTTGAAGAATCTCCTTCATTGATTTCCCCAATCCGCTCCAAAATCATCAAAACATCATACCCGTTCAATCTTCCGTTGCGCAGAATCACAGACTCGGGAAGCCGGGAAGAGGATTTTGCGGCGGGCGATGGCAAATCATCAACCGAGCATCGCCGCATCAGTGCCTTGTGTGACTGCGAACACCCAAAAAAATTATTATCGTGCGTATCTTCGCCCGAGCAATTATATTGGGTGGAGTTCATTTCACACAGAAGCTATGAGCGGTTTGGATTGGAATAAAGTCGAGGCAAAATTGAAGGCGTTAATGGACAACACGAATCCAGTCGACGTCTACCTCAAGCTGAACATCGTTGCCCCGCTGCGCGATCGCTTCTATAACGGCGAACGCTCGCTCCGCCTCTACAATGAGGTAATGAATATCCGCGTGCGGTCGCAGCAGCCGTCAACTCCCCCGCCTGCCCGTTCAACTCCGTAGGATCGGTCTGTTTTTCTTGAATCCCGTTCTGATGGTTGGCTTCGCAATCCCACGTGGCCGCTGTTGGAGCGGGATCTGTATTTTCGGAAGAGCCCCGGCAGGATGAGCGGCATCTCTCCTGGAATCCCCGTCTGCCGATTTGTATTCACGGGAAATTATTGGTACATTCGGTCGGACATTTTACACATTTTCAGACAAACGTTCCGGAGGAAGGCAAATTATGTCTGCAGCGAGAATTTGTGTTGCAGATGATGATCCCGTTCTTGGCTCGGTGCTCAGCGAGGATCTTCAGGCATGCGGCTATACCGTTTCCGTTGTCAGCAACGGGGAAGATGCGATCAACCAGCTGAAAGAGCAGCCGTTCGATGTGGCAATTCTGGATATACGGATGCCGAAAGTGGACGGCTTTGGCGTGCTCAAGTTCATCAAGGAACAGAAACCCCAGACCAAGGTCATCATGCTGACCGCCTTTGCGGATCTCCGGCATTCAGTAATGTCCAAGGAATACGGCGCGGACGATTTCATGAGCAAGCCGTACGATTTTGAAATGCTCCGGCTG
>Ga0335077_10011567_pt1 | contig 11030 bp, 8 predicted proteins | sample Lox_Sample_31_FD_207151 | JGI IMG/M metagenome (GOLD analysis project Ga0335077, IMG submission 207151) | Soil microbial communities from Loxahatchee National Wildlife Refuge, Florida, United States - Lox_Sample_3.1 | ecosystem: Environmental > Terrestrial > Soil > Wetlands | place: USA: Florida...
CCCCTCCTCTTACTCGACGGCACCATCGTTGCTGAAGGAGCCTATCCGACACGAGAAGAGCTTGCGAGTCTCGCGCATCTAGAATTCGAGCCCGGGGCAGTTATCACGCAGAACAAAACAGAGCAGCCATTCGTAACAATTGATGGCGCGGGCAAGTCTGGAGCAAGGTGAGCCATGAACCTGCCCCAAGATTTGACTCGCAATCTTCTCTTCACAGGAAAGGGCGGCGTGGGCAAGACTTCGATTGCCTGTGCCATAGCCATTTCACTCGCTGAAGGGGGAAAGCGAGTCCTGTTGGTGAGTACCGACCCTGCTTCTAATCTCGACGAAGTTCTGGAAACACGTCTGGGAATACGACCTACTCCAATTGCCGGGATGGGTGGCTTGCACGCCATGAACGTTGACCCGGAAGAGGCCGCTCGTCTTTATCGCGAGCGGGTCGTCGGCCCCTATCGCGAACTTCTTCCCAAGTCAGCAGTGGACAATATCGAAGAACAGCTATCCGGTGCCTGCACCGTCGAAATCGCAGCGTTCGACGAATTTGCGAAGCTCTTGGGAGATCAAAACGCAACGGCGGAGCACGATCACATCATCTTCGATACCGCTCCCACGGGCCATACGCTTCGGCTTCTACAGCTACCCGCAGCTTGGACTGATTTCATCGAGAGCAACATGACTGGAACATCTTGCCTTGGCCCATTGGCAGGTCTCCAGGCACAGAAGGAACTCTACGCAAAAGCTCTACTGGCCCTCTCGAACTCAACCACTACGACAGTGTTTCTCGTGAGTCGGCCAGACCATTCAGCACTGGCCGAAGCAGAACGTACGCGCAGCGAACTTGAAGGCCTTGGGATCAAGAATCAGAGATTGATTCTCAATGGTGTCTTTCACCCCAGTGGCAGAGAGGATGGAGTCGCTCTCGCATTGGAATCAAGGGGCAAGAAAGCGTTGGCGGACATGCCACAGGGGCTCTCCGTGCTTCCGCAAGATGAGGTTGCGCTGGTTTCTAACGCTCTCATTGGGGTCGAGGCACTTCGCCAGTTATCTTCCAACCAAGCTTCATTCACGAAGGAAACTCTCGGGGCTACTCCTCCGGCAACTCTTCCCCCACCCCTTGCTGGCCTGCTGAGTGAAATGGCGGCAAGCGGAAAAGGCGTCATCCTGACAATGGGCAAAGGTGGCGTCGGCAAGACTACGGTGGCGGCTGCCACCGCTGTGGAACTCGCGAGGATGGGTCATCGAGTCCATCTGACGACGACTGACCCGGCAGCCCACGTTTCGATGGCGTTGAACGGCAAAGTGCCGGGATTGCAAGTCACGCGGATTGATCCAGCTAGTGAGACCCGTGCCTACACCGAAGAAGTAATGGCCGAATCTGGCCGCGACCTTGATGAGAAAGGCAAGGCCCTGCTCGCAGAGGATCTTCGCTCCCCTTGCACGGAAGAGATCGCCGTCTTTCGGGCCTTCGCTCGCAGGGTGGATGAAGGCAACGATGGTTTTGTGGTCATTGACGCGGCTCCGACAGGGCATACGCTTCTGTTGCTGGATGCGGCGGAGGCTTATCACCGCGATGTGGCCCGCAATCTGAGTTACATTCCCGATTGCGTCCGCAGATTACTTCCGCAACTGCGGAACCCCGAGTTCACGCGGATTCTGATCGTGACGTTGCCCGAGGCAACGCCTGTACATGAGGCGGCACGCTTGCAAGAGGATCTAAAGCGTGCGGGAATCCATCCGTATGCTTGGGTGATCAATCAAAGCTTTTGCGCCACCCATACCAAGGACCCCGTGTTGGCGGAACGCGGCCGGCTCGAACACCGCTACATCTCCGAAGTATGTGATACTTTGGCCAGTCGTGTGGCGTTGATTCCCTGGCAAATCGAGGCGCCCGTTGGAAGCCAGCGGTTGCGACAAATCGCAGAAGTAACAGCATAAAAGTGAAGAGGAATCTCTGCATGAAAGAACTGGAACAATATTTCAAGGCTCTCGGTGATACAAACCGGCTGCGCATCCTGAATCTGCTGCTGCATGGTGAGTTGTGCGTCTGCGACATCCAGTATGTCTTGGAGGCGACCCAGCCAAACGTTTCTCGTCATCTCTCGTATCTGAAGAACTCAGGCCTCGTGCTGGACCGCCGGGACGGCTACCGAATCTTTTACCGCCTCGCTGACCCGAAACAGGGGACGAAGAAGCGTTTATTCGAGTTTCTCCAGGGCGCTTATAAGAACGAAGAGCAGTTGGAGGCAGACAAGAAACGGCTGAGAGAAGCGATTGAAGCGGGCTCCTGCACGCTCGGCGAATGGAAACCCTACTCGGCAGTCGGCGGGACAAAAGGTGTGCAAGCAAACCGGACCTGAATCCGGCCCCACGGATCTGCACTCGTTCTTCGCGTTTTGTTGCCCGGTCTTTTCGTTCAACGACATCGCGGCGATCGGGGCCATTCGCGCGCTGCGGGACGCGAATTTGCGAGTCCCTGAAGACGTCTCGGTGATTGGATTTGACGACATCCAGGCGGCCGCTTATCACAATCCGAGGCTGACGACGATCCGCCAGCCGCTGCGCGATATGGGAGAAACGGCGGCGCGCATTCTGCTGCAGCGGCTGCAAGGATTCAAGGATTACCCGCAGGAGTTTGCGGTGCCGCCGGAGTTGATTCTCAGGGAGACGACGGCTCCGGCGAATGCGAGGAAGAGGAAGCGATAGATTTCGAGGAGTAAGGTTGCGCTGCACAACAGAACGGCTTTCGAGGGAACGGGATCGAGCACGGAGGGAGATGGCATCATGAGCAAGATGGAAAGTTCCAGGCGCGAATTCTTGATGACCGCTGCAGGAGCGGCGGGAGCTTCGATGGCGACGAAGTATATTTTTCTGGAGCCGGACCCGTTGATGGCGTCGGGGCGGCCTGTGCCGCCGAGCGATCGGGTGCGATTTGGGATCGTAGGAGTGGGCATGGAGGGCACGGGGCTTTTGACAACGGCCATTGCGCTCCCCGGCGTGCAGTGCGTGGAGGCGTGCGATTTGTACGACGGGCGGCATGAGCTGGCGAAAGAGATTGCCGGGCCGTCGATTCGAACGACGCGGCGGTACAAGGAGTTGCTGGAGGACAAGAGCATCGACGCAATCATCGTGGCGGTGCCGGATCATTGGCACAAGCAGATCGTCGTGGATGCGTTGAGCGCGGGCAAAGACGTGTATTGCGAGAAGCCGATGTCGCACAGCGCGGCGGACGGAGTTGCGATGGTCGACGCGGCAAAGAAGACGGACCGCATCGTGCAGATCGGAGCGCAACGCACAAGCTCGGTGATTTGCGCGAAGGCGAAGGAATTGTATGAGAGCGGGGCGATCGGGGAGCTGAGCCTGGTCGAGGCCACGAATGGAAGGAATGATCCGACGGGGGCGTGGGAGTATCCGCCGCCGGCCGATTTGTCGCCCGATAATCTGGACTGGGATACGTGGCTGGGAACGGCGCCGAAAAAGCCCTTTGACCCGTACGCGTTCGCGCGGTGGCGCTGCTGGAGGGAATATGGGACGGGCGTCGCGGGCGATCTGCTGGTGCACCTCATCAGCGGGATGCAGTTTGTTTTGGGGATCGACGAAGCGCCGAAGCGCGCGTCAGCGATGGGCGGAATCTACCGGTGGAAAGATGGCCGCAACATGCCGGACGTGCACGCGGTTCTGTTCGAGTACGGAAATATCCCGGTGTACATGAGGCTGACTCTTGGAACCGAAACGACGGAAGTGACGAGGTTCATGGGTTCGAAGGGGATTCTGGAGCTAACGGAGTTTGGTTTGAGCCACACGCCGCAGGCGGGGATCGATTTGGCGCCGAGCTACTACTGCTATGGATTGCCAAGCCGACTGAAAAATGCGTACTTCCAGAAGTGGCATGAAGAGCATGATCCAAAACCGGGCCACGAGCCTGCGCCGCAGAGCATCAGCATCAAGGGCGACGATTACGACGATCTGCGGCCGCATCTGTGGAAGTTCTTTGAGGCTGTGCGGTCGCGGCAGCCGGTGGTTCAGGACGCGGTGTTCGGGCACAACGCTGCTTTGGCGTGCCACATGGCGAACGAGTCGTACTACCGGAAGAGCCCAGTGTATTGGGACGCCAGCTCAAGGACGATCAAATCGTAGTGCGGATTAGCGGGCCGCAAGAAAGCAAAGGAGCGGTACTTTGATGAAGGCGCAGGGCATCGCGTTAGTTTCTTGTGTAGCGATATTGGCGTCGTGCGGTTGGGCGCTGGCGAATGACAAAACCCGCGAGGCGGCTGCGTCCTCGGAGGATGCAACATCGTCCGTTAAGGCTTTCCTGGGGCGGTGGGATCTGACGCTGAGATCCCCCGAGCGCGAATATCCCTCCTGGCTCGAGTTAAACCAGGAGAAAGGGCAGTTGAAGGCGCAAATGGTTGGCCGATGGGGAAATGCCCGACCGCTTCCTAAGGTGGAACTGTCGAAGGGACACTTGATGTTTGTCTCGCCGAAGGAAGAAGAAGGAGCGAAGGCGGACTTGGTATTCGAGGGAAAGCTGGATGGAAAAAGTTTGTCCGGAACGTTGAACGGGCCTGACGGAAAAACGTGGCAATGGACTGGAGTGCGAGCGCCGACTCTGCAGCGCAGTCAAGCGCCGAAATGGGGAAAGCCGATCGAGCTTTTCAACGGAAAAGACCTGAGCGGCTGGCGCATGGACAATCCCAATGCGCCATCCGTCTGGAAAGTCGAGAACGGTGCGATGATTACGCCGGGAAATGGCCCTGAGTTGATTTATGACCGTAAGTTCGAAGATTTCAAACTCCACATGGAATTCAATTGTGGAGAAAATTCCAACAGCGGCGTTTATCTGCGCGGACGCTATGAAGTTCAAGTAGAGACCGATTCGATCGAGGAGCCACCGAGCCATCACATGGGCGGTGTCTACGGCTTTTTGGCTCCCATGCCAGAGCAGCCGCGCAAGCCTGGCGCGTGGCAAACGTACGACATCACTTTGGTTGGGAGAATGATCACCGTGGTCCAGAACGGCCAGACGATCATCAACAACCAGGAGATTCCCGGCATTACAGGGGGCGCGCTGGACAGCCACGAAGAATTGCCGGGTCCCATTTATCTTCAGGGCAGCGAAAAAGGGCACGTGTTGTACCGCAAAATCGTCCTGACTCCGGCGGAGAAATAGTCAGTGCGCGTTTAGACGGAAAACGGTCTGCAGTTTGATATCGTCAGAAGAACTGCCAACCGAAATCGTGAAATCTCCCAGGTCGACGGTCCAATCGTGCTTGGCCACATCAAAAAAAGCGAACGCGCGCCGATCGAGAGTCAAGCTCACAGGTTTTGTTTCGCCGGGCCGCAGATTGATCGTCGCGAAGGCCTTGAGCTCCTTCACCGGACGCGGAACTCCAGGATGTGATTCTCCAACGTACAACTCCGCCACCTCGGCTCCGTCGCGGGAACCGGTGTTTTTGATTGCGAAGGAGACGCGAGCGATGCCGCTGGCATTGGGAGGAAGAGGCTCAGCTTTTAGACTGCTGTACTCGAAGCGCGTGTAGGAGAGTCCGTAACCGAAAGGAAAGAGCGGCTTGACGTCTGAGCGGTCGAAATGGCGATACCCCAGGAAAATGCCCTCGCTGTAGGCGACATGCTTATCGCCTTTTTGCGGATAGTAGCTGTGGTAGGCAGGATTGTCTTCCCAGCGGCGCTCGAAAGAGATAGGCAATTTGCCGGAAGGGCTCGCGTCGCCAAAGAGAATCTGCGCTAGGGCCCTACCGCCTTCTTGCCCGGGATACCACGCGTCGAGCAATACGGGCACCTTATCGATCCATCGCGTCATGTCCACGCTACCGCCGGCGGTGAGAACGACGATGACATTCTTGTTTAGCTTTGCGACTTCTTCGATGAGAGCATCTTGTCCACCCGGCAAACGAAAGGTGCGATCAAAACCTTCTCCTTCTGTGTTTGGATCAAAACCGACACAGACGACAACCGCATCCAACCTGGCAATTTGCGTTTTTGCTGCGCTTCCCAACGGTTGCGTGGCGGAAGCGATTCCGAATCGCGCCGTGGCGGTTCCGGTTGACTCGAAATATTCCAAGCGGATCTTGTGAGGCGTGCCTGCTTGGAGGTGCGTTCCGTAGGTGTCGAGCGTCTCGGCGTGGGTGTGCCAGTCGTCGATCACCAAAGCGTCGTCGAGATACAGCCGGACGCCGTCATCGGCCGAAGTGTAAAATTTGTAGTCGTCCTCGGCGGGAGGAACAAAATATCCTCTCCAGCGGACAGAAAAGTGATCCACAGGGCCATTGTCCGAATAACTGCCGTCTCCCCAGCGAAAATCGATTTGAGGGTCGGTCCGCAGTAGCGTAGGCTCACCGGTCAGACTATCGTTGTTGAAGTACTCTGCTTTCAATCCTGCGGGGCCTCCCGGCGCAGTCAGAAATGCGGTTTGGCTGACGATTGCATCCAGTGACACTTCAGGGGGCAGATAGAGCACGCTTACTCCCTTCGCCTGGTAGTCGCCAATGCCTTCCAAATAGCTAATGGCACGAAACGGTTTCGTCTGTGAGCTACCACCGCCGCCGCTCACCGCGGGGTAGGCATCCGGCCCAATCACCGCGATGGTCCGGAGCTTTTCCTCGTCGAGCGGAAGAAGATGGTTCTCATTCTTCAGAAGAACCATTCCGCTCTTCGCTTCCTCGAGGGCAAGCTTGCGTCCTGCCTGGTTGTAAAGGGGAATAGTCGGATCAAGCTGATCGCGATCCAGAAAGCCAAACTCAATCGCCTTGCGCAAAATGCGTCGAACTTTGTCATCGATTGCCGCCATGCTGACTTCGCCATGCTGGATCGCGGGGAGTAGAGTTTTCGCATTCATGTAGGACGCGAACGGCATTTCCAGATCCAACCCGTTGTTGGCGGCCGCGATGCCATCGTGAGTCGCTCCCCAGTCGGACATCATGATGCCGTCGAAGCCCCATTCTTCCTTTGCAATCGCCTTGTTCAATTCGCCATTCTGGGTCATGTAGACGCCATTGAGCAGGTTGTAGGCGTCCATGAGCGCGCCCACGTGCGCTTCCTTGACGGAAGCCTCAAAGGCGGGGAGATAAATCTCGCGGAGCGTGCGCTCATCCATGTCAGAGCTGTGGTCCATGCGTCCGTATTCCATGTTGTTCGCCACGAAGTGTTTTGCGGTAGCGATCACGCCCTGTGACTGAATCCCTTCGATCACGCCCACGGCCATCCGAGAGGCGAGGTACGGATCTTCACCGAAATACTCAAAGTTCCGTCCGTTCATCGGCGCGCGATAAATGTTCATGCCAGGCGCGAGAATGAAGTGAACGGCTCGTGCGCGCGCGTCTTTTCCCATGGCCTCGCCGACGCGTTTCGCCAGATCGACATCCCACGAGGCAGCCAGATTGATGCCCGCAGGGTAAGCAGTGGTCTCGCCATAGTCGTGCACTCCCATCGGTCCATCGGACATGCGAAGAGCCGGAATTCCAAGACGAGGGATCGCACGAGTGTAAAAATCATTGATCCCGCCAATCAGCGCGATTTTCTCGTCCACAGTCATCTTGCCGAGCAGTGCGTCAACTCGCTTTTCCACTTCCGCGGGGGATGGATGCTTGGCTTGGGCCCTGCTCACCACGAGAGCGCTGAGCAAAGCAAACAAAGTCACAACCGCGAGCGTCACGAATCCGCAGCGGGCGCGTTCATTCGGTTTCATGGTGTTCTCTCTCCAATCAGCAGCACTCGCATCTTACAGCTTGAAGGCTATTTCCCCGCAAGGCCCAAAGACCAGACGAAGGGCGGAGAGATCCTTTGACATGGGAGATTTCAAAGACGCGCACCGCGAACGCCAGATCGAAATTGTCTGGACAAACCAACCGTTCAGAGCGATAAGGAATGCGGCCATGGTTCGTTCGCCATTGATTTCCCGAAGATATCTCCGGAGGAACTGCTCGAAAAAATCCGAGCCGCAGCCAAAGACTTGTCAGAGCGGGAACAATTCGAGCCGTTTTGTTACGCAAGAGGCTCGCAAAGGCGAATGCCACTCTTCACCGAGCAAAGTTTAGTTCAGGAGTTCGCGCATGCGTACGTCAAGGAAACGAAACGCATCGCGCCGTTTCACGTCTTGGGCGTCAGTGGTACAACCGCTGCCCGCGCGCTTGGAAATGCAGATGTGGTCGTTCTGAATGATCGTACAATATTTGAATACGAGCTTTCACCGGACGATATCCACCTAATTGGGCAACGTTGGCTTTCGTAACGAAGTCGTTGTCTAGCTCCTGGTAAGTCCCAGGTTTTACGCTCCGGCCGTTTTCTTCAAACGAAGAGCAATCCGAAGGTAAACGGCGAGTAAACCCGGAACGGAATCAGGATGGGTCGCTTTCCCGCACTCTTCAGAAACCCGCACAAACATTGGGAATTTTGGTGGACGAGAGGGGATTCGAACCCCCGGCCTCCTCGTTGCGAACGAGGCGCTCTCCCAGCTGAGCTACTCGCCCACGAGCAGCAAAAACAATCTTAACAAAGGCGCCAGGGCTTGCCAACATGCACGCGCTGAAGCCGTTTCCGTCCGCGAATAAAGGACAAGCTGGGCGCTTGATTGTTCGCGGTTTTAGCCGCCGGGCTAGAAAAGGAATCTTGGCTTGCTCTTCGAAAGGGACGAATTCAAGACAAAGCAGGCGGCGACGTGAAGTCGCAGCTACAAATCTCGCCGGAATTTTTCAACTGGTTGCCGAAATTGCCGCGAGGGGCTATGGCTGATCGATCGAACCGCCGATGCGCTGCGCCACGATTTTGCGGGCGTTTTGATAAAGCGCGCGCGCTTGCGGAAGAGCTTCGACCGCCTTCTGCACTTGAGGATCGGCCTCGAGCAAGACCTTGAAGCCTTCCTGCTGGTCGAAGGCCGACATGAACACTTCCTGCTTGATCTTGCGCTTGATCCAGTCAAGGCTCTCAGCAATCTCCGGTTCTGTATAGCGGATGCTGTGTTTGCTTAGGTACTCGCGGAAGATGCGCATCACGTTGTCATCGGCCTCGAAATCCTTGGTGACGGTGGGTTTCGAGCCGAGGTAGAAGCGCGTGAAACCGCCAACGCCCGTTTCCGCAGGGTAAAAGACGTCATCGCGGAAAAGCAGTTGCTCGAATTTTGTGAGCTTGGGGGCATCCACGACGATGTCCGGAGCAATGCCGCCGCCGCCGGTGACTTGCCGGCCACTGTCTGTAAGTTTCACTTCCGTTGGATGATCGGGCACCTTGCGTTCGTAGTGGTATTCGTAGAGAGAGATGGACTTGTAATCGCGCTGAATAAGGCGCCCGCTCGGCGTGTAGTAGCGCGCCGTCGTCAACGCCAGCCCGGTACCCTCGCTGAGCGGAGTGACAGTCTGAACCAGGCCTTTGCCGAAAGTCGTTTCGCCGACAATCAAGCCGCGGTCGTGGTCCTGTACCGCGCCGGAAACAATTTCGGTGGCGGAAGCAGAGTTGTTGTTGACCAGGATGACTAAAGGCGTGGTCATTCCCTGATTGCCGCGCACCGCGTAATAGCGGCGTTCGGGAGAAGTCCTGCCATGGTGAGAGACGATCAACTGATTCTTGTCGAGGAACATGTCGGCCACAGCGACCGCTTCATTCAGCAAGCCGCCAGGATTATTGCGCATGTCGAGGATGATGCCGTCCAAGTTAGAAGCGCCCAACTGCTTCAGCGCATCTGCAATTTCGCGATCTGTCGTCTCGTTGAATCCGGAGAGGCGGATGTAGCCGACGCCGGGCTTCAGCATGAAGGCGAGATCCACGGAATGGCGGGGAATTTCGTCGCGGGTCACGGTGAAAGCCAGCGGCTCGGGATAGCCTTCGCGCGACATGGTGATTTTTACCACCGTACCCTTGGGCCCTTTCAGCAAGTCAGCGATGTCGCTCGAAGTCAAGCCATCCGTGGATTTCTCGTCCACCTTTATGATGACGTCGCCCGGCCGGATGCCCGCGTTGTACGCCGGAGCGCCCGCATAGGGAACAATCACGACAGTCTGATTATTGCGCTGCGAGATGAGCATGCCGACGCCGTAGTACTTGCCGCGCTGATCTTCGCGGAGCAGCGAGAACTGCTTGGAATCAAAGAAATTGGAGTGCGGGTCGAGCATGCGGAGCATGCCTGGGATAGCGCCCTGGTAAACGGCTTTGTCGACGTCGACAGTATCCGCGTAGTTGTTTTGAACTACATCCAGAACGCGCGTGAATTCGCGCACGGCGGTCTGGTAGTCGTCGGCCGTGGCGGCAGTGGCCTTGACGTTTGGCCCGTAAATGCCGCCAAGCACGGCAGATAGCAACAGTACAGCTATGGCGATTATCAGCCCGCGACGCTCAGATTTCATCGTGACCTCGCGTGTGAACGTAAGCCAAAATTATAGCACACGACAAACTCCGGTTTGACAGCGCGTGAATACCCTTTCTATGATGCCAATGAGGCATTGGACGGCTGCCAAAGGCAATGTTGAGCATCCCTCACATGATTGTGGTTTTTGTCGTGGTCCTGGTGCTATTTGGGCCACAGAAGCTCCCAGAGCTGGCCAAGGGGCTAGGGAAGCTCATGGCGGAGTTCCGCAAGGCTTCCCTGGACTTCCGGAGCGCGTTCGAAGAGGAAATGCGCGACCTGGAGCGCCAGGCCCTGCTGGCGGAGCGCAAGAAGGCAGCAGACGCGGCTGCAGCTTCGGCGGCTGCGGTGCCCAGCCAGCCGGCGACTTTGGCGACTCCGGCAGGGACGGAAACGCCTTCGACCGAGGACAAGCCAGATGGCGGCGCCACTGAGGCCCCTGTAATCGCGCCGGTCGCGGAAGCCGTGGCGCGTTCCAGCGAAGAGACGCCGGTAGCGACTCCGGAGCAAACTCCGGCGGCCAACGGCGGCCAAGAATCCCACCAAGAGACCCAGCCACCGACCTGAACCTGTGCCCGACGAGACCCCCAACCCGAAGAACGGTGCGGGCGAAGAGCCCGGCGGCGCGATGACGTTTTTCGAGCACCTCAGCGAGCTGCGCAAACGCATCATCTATTCTCTG
>Ga0335077_10011568_pt1 | contig 11030 bp, 11 predicted proteins | sample Lox_Sample_31_FD_207151 | JGI IMG/M metagenome (GOLD analysis project Ga0335077, IMG submission 207151) | Soil microbial communities from Loxahatchee National Wildlife Refuge, Florida, United States - Lox_Sample_3.1 | ecosystem: Environmental > Terrestrial > Soil > Wetlands | place: USA...
CTGTTGCAGAATTGTCGTCGGATGAAATTAATTTCGCGCTTGATCGAGGAATTATTCTGGCTGACCAACTCAGAGCGGAGGGCCTGATTCATTCCGCCGCACTGCGTCTTCAGGGAGAAACCCGGATCGTGACTACGAAGCAAGAGTTCGCGCCTCAAGCTGAAGGTCTTGGGAGCTTCGCCCATGCCTGAGGTGCAAGTCAGAAAGAAGCTGACCATCGTCGAAGAGGTCTTTCACGAAGGCGGTCCTGTCTCAGGGCAGCCATTGCGCCGCGGGGCCAGTCTCGCCGTAATTCACAATCCGTTTGCTGGCCGCTATGTCGAGGACATCGTCGGTTTTATGGATGATCTCAAACCTCTAGGTCTGGAGATGGCACGATCTTTGATTGCCGCTCTCGGCGACGCTAACGCCGTCGAGGGCTTCGGCAAAGGTGCGATCGTAGGTTCTTCTGGCGAGCTTGAGCATGGTGCGCTGTGGCATGTTCCGGGTGGATATGCCATGCGTCAATTGCTGGGAGACGCCAAGGCGATCGTTTCCTCGACCAAAAAAGTTGGAGGACCTGGCACCCGTCTGGATCTTCCGGTAACTCACATCAATGCCTCGTACGTGCGCAGCCATTTCGATGCGATGGAAGTTGGAGTCACGGATGCCCCACGTGCCGATGAAATCGTTTTGGCTCTGGTGATGACAACCGGGCCGCGTATTCATGCGCGTGTCGGTGGTTTGAAAGCTTCGGAGATCAAAGGAGAAGACGGACTGCGATGAAGGCGCGTATCCGAAAACTGGCAACTTTTCTCGAAGAAACCCGTCAAGAGATGGGGATGCCGATCGATCCGCCCACCCGACGTGCCGCTGCGGTTGCGGTGATCGAGAATCCTTACGCTGGTAAATACGTCGAAGACCTATCCGAATTGATGGCTATCGGCGAGGAATTAGGTGAACTTCTCACCCAGCGGGCGGTGGCCGTCCTTGGTATCTCGGGCCCGCGTGCAGAAAGTTACGGCAAAGCTGCAGCAGTCGGGGAAAATGGTGAGATCGAGCATGCCGCCGCGATCCTCCATCCCAAACTCGGTACGCCTGTACGCAAGGTCCTGGGGAAAGGTGCAGCTCTCATCCCGTCATCGAAGAAGCGCGGAGCCATGGGCGTAGTGCTCGACATTCCGCTCGGTCACAAGGACGCAGCTTACGTTCGGAGCCACTTTGATGGCATGGAGGTTCGCATCAACGATGCTCCCCGTGCCAATGAGATCATGGTGGCGATCGCAGTTACCGACAGCGGGCGGCCTCTCGCGCGCGTTGGCGGCCTGACCAAAGATCAGATTAAAGGCGAGGATGGGCTGCGGTAAGAATTGGCAGCCTAGGCCTTCAGAATTTCCGGAATCCTCGTCGCCGGTGGCGTATTGCGGCTTCGTTGAATACTCACGCTGCCATCAATGATGACCATTCCAATTCCCGGCAAATCTCCCCGCTGAATACTTTCCAAAACTGTTTTGCCTGAGGAATGTTGAGCTTTGTCAATCAGCACAAATGTTGCTGCGCGGCCGACTTCCGCGATTCCACAATCCAGCTTGCGAATCTTTGCAGTGTTTCCCGTGGCAAAGCACAGGGCAATCTCCGCAGGCAGATCGCCGAGGGAGGACAACATCGAAATCACGCGCAAAATGCCGAGAGGTTGTACTCCCGAACCGGCAGGAGAATCGGTCCCCAGAATGACGCGATCGAGTTTCTTCAACTCCTTCGCCGTCCGCAGCGTGAGCAGTGCCGCTTTCTCATTGCCGTTGTGAACAATTTCGAGTGCGCGAAGTGATTTCTCGCACAATGCAACGATTTGATCTTCGGGCAGCGCAGTGTGCCCGCCATTGATGTGACCAATGACATCGGCGTCGGCGGCGAGCACAATATCTTTATCGATCAGGCTGGAACCTGGAATTGATGGTCCGCCGGTGTGGATTGTGCTCTGGATGCCATATCGGCGTGCCCAAGCAACCATTTGCCGGGCCGTCTCTCCGTCCTTGACGCTGCCCAACCCAACTTCACCAAGCATGCTTACGCCGGCAGCAGCAAGTTCCTTGAAATCCTCCTCGACCATGCCGTGTTCAAGAACCGGAGCGCCTGCAAGTACTTTCACACCGCCGGGGCGGAAATTCGAGAACGCACGCTGGGCCGAAATGGCCATTGCCTTAAGCCCAACCACATCTTTCGGACGTCCTGGGGTATGCACCTCGCCGGCGGAGACCATGGTTGTGACTCCGCCATGCAGGCAGCTATCGATCCATCCGAGCTGGTTCTGCCGCGGCGTCCAATCTCCGGCGACCGGATGCACATGACTGTCAATTAGGCCGGGAGCGAGGGTGGTGCCATTCGCATCAATAACCGTGGTCGCACCGTCAACGTCGACATCTTTCTGCCTACCGATGGCGCTAATCTTCCCGTCGACTGCAACAATCGTGTCCGCGTCAAGGAGCGGTCGATTGAGATCACCGCTCAGACATAATCCAATGTTGCGAATGACGAGTTTGCCAGTTCCAGCTTTACCACCTGATTCCTGAGACATAAATCGCCCTCCCGGATGCGCGAGCCCTTGCTTTTGTAAACAAACCGGGGCGCAAGCGCAACTGGGCCAGGGCCAGTTCAGCAGAGTGCTGCGTGGAAAATTTAGAGACTTAGAAAAGGCCCGACAAAAAAGGCCGGGCCCGAGATTCTCGTATTAATTAATAGCATTGCTGCAGGGAAGGTACGGAGTTACTGAGCCGCTGTCCTGATTATTGATTTTCGATTCCTGTTGCAACACCCAGCTGCCACTTTCATTCTTGTAATACTTCCAGTCGTACAGACCAATGTGGTACCCGAGCGTGAAGACCTCTTTGGACGTGCAATTCGCGTAACTGGAATCGCAACTGTATTGGTAAGTGAATTCTCTGCTCTGGATGGTGCCGAGGTCGCCTTCGGTATTGACCATTGCAGGCGCAGAGATTTGGTTCAGAACGTATCCCAGATTTTGGGTATTGGTCACTGCGCAACGCTCATAAAAACTGAAGTTTGTTTTAGCGGAAGATACCTTGATCTGCGGCGCCGGTTTTCCCAGGGCGACACAGCGTGGCGACATTGGCAGGTCGTAGCTGAACCGCTTGAAACTGGTAGCATCGGTCCAACTCAGCTCGGTGGTACGGTCGTAAATATAATTCTGGTCGAACGATTTTACGTCCCATGGATAACGCGCCGAACTTTTGGTCCAAACTAAGTATCCGGTTTTGGCGTAGCTCACGCCGTAGTCCGGAACAACGGTCGTGTAGATAGGATTGGCATCTCCCGGGCCCATGAATTTTGTCTGCCGAGCAGGAGAGGCCATACTGAAATAATTCATCATGTCTTCGGTGCCGCTGGGACAGCTCATGACGTTTGAATTACCGCTGGTAATCGTAAGGCCAATTGAAGTCTTGGTCGCGCCGCCACAGTTGTCCCACTCCTGCACCGCGATGTTGTAAGTGCCGGGAGTCAAGCTAAGAGACGTATTCAGACTTGCGCCATTCACCGTGTACGCGAGCACATCTGGGGCCGTGTAGATCCCCATGGCGGAAACGCCTTTACTGCAGGCCGAGGTTGCTGTCGCGACAAAATGTACCGGGCTGGTTGCAGATATATTGGTTGTGGGAGTACTCACATACACGGTCGCAGAGGCGAGCGAAGCCATAGCCAGGACGAAAGGCACGCAAACGAATCTCTTCAAAGACCCCTCCGAACGGCTCCCGAACGAAGAACTGCGAAGCGCACAACCAGACGCGCTCTCGGGACTCCGATCGAGCCAGAAAATTTGTTCTTTCGGACTTACGCGAAGGAAACTTGCCGCAACTGTAACGATCGGTTACACCGGCTGCAAGGAAAATCTATGTTCCCTGCTAATCAGAAGTGCACGTGAGTAGATCGGACAACTGTTCGAGCTCCTGTCGGCCAGTCTCCAGGCGAGCTGAATAGACCAGATTCGATGGGGAGTTCAGGGGACTGGCAGTAACACCGTAAATCGACCGGAAAGCTTTTAGACCTGAGCAAATTCGGCTAAAGTATGGCCGATGAAATTTAGCGTCTTAGCTTTTCTGTTGATCTGCTCGACTCTTACCGCCGCGCAAGACGAGCGCCAATTCGACATCAAAGCTGCCAGCCGTTTTGCGAAGCTTGCGCTTGCGTGCGTTAACAAAGAATTTCCCAATCATATCAGCCACACACTGAACAGCGAGGCCGACGTGGCGCCGCCGCGAAAACTGACGCCCGCGTTCTATGGCTGCTACGATTGGCATTCTTCGGTTCATGGGCACTGGTTGCTAGTGCGGCTGATCAGAACTTTTCCGAACGCCGATTTTGTGCCACAAGCGCGCCAAGCACTGGCTCAGAGTTTGACAGCAGAAAATATCTCGCAGGAGGCCTTGTACCTCAATGGAGAAGGCCGTGCCAGCTTTGAGCGTCCTTATGGTCTTGCATGGCTGTTGCAACTTGCCGCCGAACTCCACGAGTGGGATGATCCACAAGCAAAGAAAATGGCGACCGATGTTCATCCACTGGAGGAAGTGGCTTTGAAGCGGTTGTCCAGTTGGCTTCCGAAGCTTTCGAATCCTGTGCGCATCGGCGAACACGATCAAAGCGCGTTCGCGCTGGGCCTGATGCTGGACTACGCGCGCGCGTTAAATAATCAAGAATTCGCGGTACTGGTGGAATCCAAAGCCAAGCAGTTCTATTTCAACGACAAGAACTGCCCGCTCGCCTATGAGCCCTCAGGTGAAGACTTCCTGTCGCCGTGCCTCGGTGAAGCCGACGTGATGCGACGGGTCTTAGGGATGCATGATTTTGCTTCCTGGCTTGGTACATTCCTTCCGCAGATTGCTGGAAATGGCGATTGGCTACGGCCGGTGATCTCGCCGGATCCGAGCGATCCCAAACTGGCGCATCTTGATGGCCTGAACCTCAGCCGGGCGTGGATGCTTGAAGGAATCGCAGCGGCGCTCCCCAAAGAAGACAAGCGACTCCCATCAATCATCGCCGCCGCCGAAACCCACCGGCGCGCGGGTCTGGTTGCGGTTACCGGCGAGCACTACGAAGGTGGACACTGGTTAGGCAGCTTCGCCGTCTACCTGGTCACACGCCGTGGTATTTCAAACAGGTGAGGGAAGCGTGATCGAGACTACTTGTGGGCGGGCGATGAGTTAGCTCGTGTAGGGCGGGCATTCCTGCCCGGCTCGCGGACAAGAATGTCCGCCCTACTCATATCCGCACGAAAAAGCGGCCCCATTTCTGGGGCCACTATCTCAAAAGAGGCAAGTTGGAAAGGAGTCAGGAAAGGCGATGCAAGGGGCCGATCCAGCGAACGGAGCGGCACAAAAGGAAAAGTCGGTCAAAGAGAGTGAAGGTCATTCGTCGGCGGCCTCTTTCATTGACTTGGGGAAAGTGCATTTTCTGCTCCAAAGAGAAAGCCCTTGGATCGCTAGTCTGCCTACAAAGCAAAGTCTTTAATTTTGTTAGATTTGAATGTTCACTCTTGAAGTTTTTGCGCAACCGAAGGCTGGCCCTGGAGGAACTCGACTGCAGACTCCTGCACATTCACTGCAGGCCACCTTCGCAAGTTGCTGGTCAAAGGTCTGATTTAGGAATTCCCGGCAACCGTGCGCAGCTTGCCAGGCAGGAAGTGATACGGCGGCCATGGACCGCTCACCGTCAGCTCGCAGTTCTTCAACTGCTTGGCTGCGCTGCTGTAGCGGTTCTGGTATTTTTCTACGGATTTGGAATCGATCAGGTGCGCGATATCGATTAGCATCCCGTCGGTATTAACCCTCTTGCAACTAATTTCTTCTTCTAGAGGATTGAACATCTTGTGCACCTGCACAGAGAGGGCCCGTGCCTTGGTCCGCCGTTCACGTTCGCGGGATGCTTTTTCCCGCAGCTTCATCAGGTATTCGCCTCCAACGGTATCCGGCAGTTCGACATCGAGCAACGCCTCTCGTAACGAACCATCCCGCACCATCAGCTTCAAATGCATCTCGGCTTTGCCCCGCAAACGGGCCACGCTCTGGCCAAAGGCGCGGCGATTGGCGCGCACCGCCTGGCGCAGCGCTTCATCGCTATCAAAAATCGTTCCAAATCGGAAGGGAAGCACCGTCGACGTCCGGAAACAAACGCTCACAACCCGCGCATGCTCCAACACCGCCTTATCGTCCAAGCTTCCGGTCGCCCGGTCGAATTCGCTTACGACCACTGAAAATTCACCGCTGGGATAACTCAAAACTGACGCTGAGTTCACACCTTGAATGCCTTCCAGAAGGAAGGGGCGCCGCGCGCGTGTTCCGTTGGGGGTCTGTTGCTCAGTTATGCAATATGCGTACCACGCCATACAGGTATTCTCCGAACCTCGTCGGGACAGATATCTCCCGAAGTGAGACAGTTGGTTACGGCACTTGAACCTTGGAAGAAAGGGCGGTACCACGAATAAAGAACGCGTATTGTTACGTTCGATAACATATTACTTCGGTACTCTGGAAAATTGCAACCATTTTGTTGCAGGGCGCATCGCGGACTGGGAAGAAATTACGCACTTGGCACCAAGAAGGTGCCACTGGAAAGGTATGTGCCTTCGAGTCAGCCCCTCCTGTCAAGGGTCGTCTGCCGGGTTTGTTCGCGCTCCTGGAGGGCCAAGACCGCCACGCGCTGCATCTCATCGACGGGGGCGGGTTTTCCCGTCCAGATCTCGAATTGCCGTGCCGCCTGCTGAACAAACATCTCAATGCCGGGAATGATTTGCGCCCCAGTTGCTCTGGCTAGCTTCAGAAAGCGGGTTTCCAGGGGATCGTAAACCATGTCAAAGACGTATCGCGCTTTGACTTCATCTTCCTTCAAAGGGGACTCGCGGCTGTTGCCCAACCCTACGGGAGTAGCGTTGATAATGACATCAAAGGAAAGGCGCTTCAGATCGCTGCGCTTCATGGTTCGCACGCGCGCCGAACGCGCAAGTTTCTGGGCTGCGGCTGGGGTGCGGTTCAGAATATAAACCTCCGCGCCTCGTTCCTTCAATCCGAAGACGGCTGCGCGAGCTGCCCCTCCTGCTCCGAGAACCAGTATTTTGGCATTCTCCAGTTCAATCCGTTGTTGCAACGGACGTACAATTCCAGCCGTGTCGGTATTGAACCCATAAAGCTTCCCATCTTGGGCCCGAACAACCGTGTTACACGCGCCGATTTTCGCCGTGTAAGGATCGGTGTTATCGAGATACCGAAGGATCGCCTCCTTATACGGCATGGTGACGGATAGTCCGTGCAGCGGGATTTCGCGAACGCAAGCCAGCAAGTCTTTCAAACTTTTGGCATGCAGCGCGAGATACACGCCGTTCACCGTCTCCCGCCGCAACGCGGCGTTCATAATCACCGGCGACAACGAGTGCGAGATGGGATCGCCGGCCACACCGTACACCCGAGTTGCGGCATCTACCTGCTCGATGCGGTAAACACCTCGCAATTCCTGTGCGGTCACTTGCCCGGGAGCTGTCTTTTCATCGTGGCTCACCGCGGCGAATGTAAAAATGCTGCCCGCCCGCAATCCGAGCACCCGGCTGATAATTCCTTGTTCCCCCATGCACAGCCCAATCAAGGAGTATTTGTCGCTGTTCTGCTCGATGAACTTCATCAGCACGACATTGTCGTACAGATTGGTCGCCGTGGTTACGAGCTTGTAAAAGTCAGAGGAGATCGCAGTCATCTTTTGGAGCGTTCGTTCCAGGTTCTTGGTGCCGTGAAAATCGTGATAAGAAAGGATCAAAGCTGCCCCGTCGCGCAGACGTTGCACTTGCAGCGGTTTAAGGCGCGCGACGGTTTGCAGTTCCACGTCGATCAACTGGCAGCCAGCTGCGGCTGCTTTGCCTAATATGTCCAGTTGCGAAGCAATTGTCCCTTTGAACTTCCCACCGCTTCCAGCTCGCCGGCAGGTTGCGACTACGGCCACATGAGGATGGGACTCGGTGAATTGTTTGATTTTCGAGAGCGCAAAGCCGGGACGGGGGAGATAATCCAACCTGAGTTCGAGGAATTCATTGTCGCGAACCAAGGCTTCTGCCTTGTCCAAGAGTTCACTGGGCTCGTTGGCGATGACCGCCACGCAAACCCGCGGCAGTCGGAGCGGACGCAGCCTCGCCACAAAATTACCGGCATTGCTCATTAAATTGAGAGTGGCGCGATATTACAGGTGCGTAAGTTCAGATGCAACAACCGATTATGCTTCGCGCTGCCAAAACTTTTTAACGTAGTTTGCATGGCACCGCCGTAACCTTGACCCGTCTTACTGCCCTTGTTACTGTCCGGGCTGGGAAACTTCTATTTTTCTGCAACTTAACGGAGGCGAGGTGGATGAAACCACCGCGACTTCGGAGGTAACATGAACAAAACAGTGCTGTTGCTCTTTTTGAGCCTGACACTTGCTGCGGCTGCGCAGCAACCTGCCGCCACTGCCGATCAAACTACTCCCTCTGGCACTGTGGCCACCAATGTCAATTTTCCAATTGAGCGCGTTCCCACGCCAACATCCTCAGATCTCTACTGCGCGGGGTTCGTCAGTAAGAATCTGGTGCCCGATGCCAACTTCATTTCCGGAGGCCTCGACACGCCGAACACCACCAAGTATGGACTCGGCGAACTGATTTATTTGTCAGGAAAGGGCTACGAACTGGGGCAGCGCTATTCGGTCGTGCGTGAGTTGCACGATCCTAATCGATACGAGATCTATCAAGGCCAGTTTGCCCAATTGAAAGCGATGGGGCAGCCCTACGCAGAGTTGGGGATCATACGCATTGTCGATACGCGGCACCGCACAGCTATCGCGCACATTGAAATGAGCTGCGGTCCCATAATGCCGGGCGACATCGTAGCACCCTACGTTGAGAAGGCCAGCATTCCGGCGCGCGGAGCGCTGCACTTCGATCGTTTCCTGCCCTCGACCGGGAAGTCCAGCGGGCGAATCGTCATGGCGAAGGATTTCGACACAGAGCTGGGAACCGGAATGAAGGTCTACTTGAACTTAGGTTCAAACGAGGGTGTGAAACCCGGCGATTATATGCGCGCGGTACGTTCCTATGAAGCTGATCTGAATAACCCGGTCGATTCACTCTCCTTCAAGGCCTCCACAGCGGATGACACCCAGACGAAACCGCCTTCTTTTGAATCGGGCATGCTTGATCGACCCAAGGGGCCGGTAATTCACGTCGCGGATCTACCGCGCCGGGCGGTCGGAGAGATTGTGATCCTTAGCTCCACTCCCACAACCTCAACTGGAATGATCGTATTCGCGTTAGAGGACGTTCACATTGGCGACGTAGTGGAGCTTGATCCGCAGTAACTGCCGCATCCCGTATTTGCCAAGCCGGAAGTTTTGCTTCCGGCTTTTTTCTTCTTCAGCTGCGATTCACTTCGGAGGTGATGTTTATTTCAGATCACTATCTCCGAACACCTCTGCAGTGAAGGCCTCCACTCGCGCACCAGTTTTCCAGGCGTCGGTTGGCAACCCCGCTTTGCGGCAAGTCTGTTCCAGGAAAGTAATGGGCGTCCATCGATATTCGACTGGAACCTGGGGCAGGAGCAGTCCACGATGCCCATGCAACGAAATTACCAGCCCATGCCGGCCAACTTCCACTTGATCGGGCTGTATTTCTTCCAGCGGAGAAAGGATGCTAAGTGAAATCCGAACCTGCGGAGCTTCTTCACGAGTAACCGGCCGAAACCTGGTGTCCTCAAACGCGGCGGCGCGCGCCGTGTCCGCTACCGTGCGATAAAGCGATTCGATGGGAAAGACGTACCCTACGCAGCCGCGCAACTGGCGTTGCGAATAAATCGTGGTGAACGCGCCGCGTGCTTCCGCTAAATGCGGCGAAGGAGGATCCAAGGGAATCTCGCGGCCATCCAACGCCGACTCGATTGCGTCATGTGCGAGCCGCAACAAAGCTTTGCGTTCTTGCTCGTCGAACTCGGGGATGTCGGTCCAGTCCGCCTGACCTGCAACCCGGACCGGGGATTTTTCAGGTTGCGGCGACATCACGTTTCCTCCGGCGACTCAGAACGAAGGCGCGGCGGCGGCTGCGCACCACCTGGCGGTCAATCTTTGACCAGAACGCCACGAAATAGTCACCTGCCGAAACGAGAGACAGAACCACCATAAACCAGATGGCGACGCGAGCGATCCAGTGCACCGGAAATATGTACGGCCCGTAAATCGCCAGATACTTCCATCGGTGGTCAAGGATCACTGCAACCACCGAAATGATCTGAACCAGCATTTTGAATTTTCCGAGATCGCTGGCTTCGATAGTGAACCCTTCCGATGCGGCAATGGATCTTAATCCGCTTACCAGGAATTCACGTCCGATGATGATCACTGCGATCCATGCGGGTACTAAACTTGGATTGAACTGCACGAGAGTTATGAATGCGGCGGCGATCAGGAGCTTATCTGCGAGTGGATCGAGCAGCATACCCATGGTCGTGATTTGGCCGCGCTTGCGCGCCAAATAACCATCGATGCCATCAGTAATCGAAGCTGCAATAAATAGCGCCGACGCCAGCAGTTCTTTTTCCCCGGGTGTGCTGTCAAAGCGGCTGCTCGAGAGAATCCAAATCAGCGCAGGGATACTGGCAATCCGGGTGAGCGTGATGGAGTTGGGGAGGTTCACCGGCTAGTGCAATCTCTCACGGCGTGCCAACGCAGCACCGCAATTGATTATCCTCCACCTTCCTGCGCGAAAGCAATGAAGCTGGCATACCGTTTGGCCCTCGACATCTCGCCTGGAATCTAGCACTATTTAGCTCACATGCCGGACCAACATGTAGACCTGGTGATTATCGGAGGAGGAATTGTTGGCCTTGCCACAGCAATGCAATTTTCCCGCGCGTTTCCCGCCTTTCGCCTGCTGGTTTTGGAGAAAGAGCAGGCCGTCGGCCAGCATCAGACCGGACACAATAGCGGAGTAATCCATTCCGGAATTTACTACAAGCCCGGTTCGCTGAAAGCTAAGC
>Ga0335077_10011570_pt1 | contig 11029 bp, 8 predicted proteins | sample Lox_Sample_31_FD_207151 | JGI IMG/M metagenome (GOLD analysis project Ga0335077, IMG submission 207151) | Soil microbial communities from Loxahatchee National Wildlife Refuge, Florida, United States - Lox_Sample_3.1 | ecosystem: Environmental > Terrestrial > Soil > Wetlands | place: USA: Florida...
TTCTGGCCGGTTCCCTCATCAACGCATTTGTCGTCCGGAGCTCGACGGCAGCCCCTGCTATTGTGGTTGTTTCCGCTCTGTGCTTCGGCCTCAGCCTGCTTAAGAAAGCCGGATGAGAATCCCGCGGCGCTTCTGGCAGCTCCTGGACAGATATCAGCAATGAGTAGGCGAGGGGCCCTCCCTGAGTTCGCCGCACCTTGATTCCCCGGCGGGCCAGGGTTAGCATGCCCCAATTCCCCTGGTCCTATCCGCAGACAGGTCTTTCGGGGGGCGGAGAACTATGACGCTCGTCACCACGCGCCCGGTCATCAAACCCCTGTGCACGCGCCATCATTCCCTCATGGCGCTGGGCGAGTTCGGCGAACAGGCCGGTGTTCCGGTCCAGGCGTATAAATGCGGAGAGGCCGACTGCACGCGCGCCTACAATTCCTCGCAGGGATATTTTGATCTGGTGGACGACGGAGTGATGCTGCTCCAGATGGAGCAGCGCGACTGTCCCGACTGCGGTCTGCCCATGTACCTGCGCTCGCTGCAGCCCGACGGCGCGGAAACCTGGCGCTGCGCCCAGGTGGGTTGCAAGAGCTCTTCGCAAGGGTCCACGAACCCCTAGCGCCGCGGCCGGCCCAATCCGTTCCGCCGCCTGGACTCTGACTGCCGGAGGAATGAATGTTTCCCGTCGTCGATCAGCTCGTCCTCACTTCCGTTGTGGACAATTCCTACGACATCTTCACCCCAGGCGGAAAATTCGGCGAGGTCACCGTTCAGCGGACTCCAGTCCCATACCCTTTCGGCTCCGGCCCCGTGCTTCTCTCGGAACACGGCCTGGCCTATCACCTGGAATCCACGCGCGGCACGGAGCGGCGCGAAATTCTGCTCGATTTCTCGCTCACCGCGCGGACTCTCACCAACAATTACCAGGCCCTCAAGCTCGACCCCGCGAAGGCCGATGCCCTGATCCTCAGCCACGGCCACGACGACCATTACGGCGGCCTTCCGGAATTCGTACGCGCGTTCCAGGGTCGTCTGCGGCCGGGCATCACTCTCTATGCCGGAGGCGAGGACACCTTCGCCCATCGCTGGGCGGTGAAGGACGACGGCAAGAAAGTGGACCGCGGCCAACTGAGCCGCGCCGATCTCGAATCCCGCGGCATCCGCGTCGAGCTGGCCAAAGAGCCCGCCGCCATCGCCGGCCATGCCATCAGTTCCGGACAGATTCCGCGCCTCACCGATTTCGAAATGACTCCGCCCTCAGCGCGCGTGGAAGCCGCCCCCGGCGCGGAATTGGCCAAGGATACTTTCCAGGGCGAGCTCGCCACCGCCTATCACGTCCAGGGACGCGGCCTCGTCGTCATTTCTTCCTGCGGCCACGCCGGCATCGTCAACACCACCCGCCATTTTCAGAAAGTCACCGGAGTCGACCACATCCACGCCGTCGTCGGCGGTTGGCACCTCGCGCCCTACGCGGACGAAATCACGGCCAAAACCGTCGCTGCGCTCAAGAAAATCAATCCGGATTATTTCATTCCCATGCACTGCACGGGATTCAGGGCCCTCGCTGCCATCCACCGCGATATGCCGGAGAAGCTCATCCTCCCGTCCACAGGCACTCGCGTGGTGTTCGGCGCCTAGCGCCGGAATGGGGTCGGTCCCATCGGTTTCCGATTTTTCGGCGAGTAGCCGTGATGCTGAGCGATGCTATACAATGCGCCGCAAGCATGATCGGCACCACAGTCAGCCATTACCGCATCCTGGAGAAACTGGGCGGCGGCGGCATGGGCGTCGTCTATCGCGCCGAAGATACGCGCCTCGGACGCCAGGTCGCGCTCAAATTCCTTCCCGACGAGTTGGCCCACGACGCGCAGGCCCTCGAGCGCTTCGAGCGCGAAGCCCGCGCCGCTTCTGCGCTCGACCATCCGAACATTTGCACCATTTACGACATTGGCGAGGGCGGTGGCCGGCGCTTCATCGCCATGCAGTTCCTCGAAGGCCAGACCCTGAAGCATTTGATCGGCGGGCGCCCCATGCCGCTGGAGCGCATTGTGGAAGTGGGCATTGAGGTTGCCGACGCGCTCGAAGCCGCCCACGCCAAGGGCATCATTCATCGCGACATCAAGCCCGCCAACATTTTTGTCACCACCCGCGGCCACGCCAAGATTCTCGATTTCGGCCTGGCGAAACAGACGGGAGCGCCCGACTCCCCGCTCACCATGTCCGCGGACGCCTCCACCGGAGGCGACCTTACCAAGCCGGGAACCGCCGTGGGCACCGTGGCCTACATGTCGCCGGAGCAGGCGCTCGGCAAGCCGCTCGACGCGCGCACCGATCTGTTCTCATTCGGCGTGGTGCTCTACGAAATGGCCACGGGTGTCCAGCCGTTCGCCGGCAACACTTCCGCCGCGGTCTTCGATGCCATCCTGAACCGGCCGCCGGCTTCGCCCGTCGGCCTCAACCCGCAACTGCCCCGCGATCTCGAGCGCATCATCAGCAAACTGCTCGAGAAGGATGCTGCCAAACGGCATCAATCCTCCGCGGACCTGCTGGCGGAGATGAAGCGGCTGCGGCGCGAATCGTCCGGCGGACGAGCCACTGCAGCCGCCGCGCCGGTCTCGAAGCCGCTGCCCATCCGCGCTCTCGCGATTGCTGCGGCCGTGATGGTTGTCGCCGCTGGCGGATACGCTGCATTCCGCTGGCGAGCGGGACATGCGACGCCGGCTGCCGTCGTTCCAGCGCCGACCGTTCCTGCCGCTAAGCCCTCGGTGGCCGTGCTGCCGTTTCAAAACCTCAGCGGTGATCCCAAGAACGAATATTTCAGCGACGGCACGACCGAGGAAATCATCACCAAGCTCTCGAAGATCCAGAACCTGGAAGTCGCTTCGCGTATGACCGTCGCGCGCTACCAAGCCTCTCAGGCAGACGTCAAGCAGATCGGCAAAGAGCTCGGCGTTCGCTACATCCTCGAAGGCAGCGTCCGTAAGGCCGGCAACCGCGTGCGCATCACCGCGCAGCTCCTGGACGCCTCCACCGGCTTCAATCTTTGGGCCGAAGACTTCGACCGCGATTTGAAAGACGTCTTCTCCGTGCAGGAAGAAACCGCCTTAAAGATCGCCGACGCCCTCAACCTGCGCCTCAGCCCGCAGGAGGAGCAGGCCGTCAAGAAGCGCTACACCCAGGACGTGCAGGCCTATGAAGCCTATCTGCGCGGCAGCTCGCTGACCTGGGAGTTTGACCAGCCGCAGAAGCTCGAAGAAGCGCGCAAAGAGTTCGAATCGGCGCTTGCCCGCGACCCGAACTACGTTCCCGCGCTGGCCGGACTTTCTCTCGTCGAGTCGCAGTATTTCCGAAACGTGGATTCAAATCCGGTCCACGATAAGCGCTCCGAGCAGCTCGCCGGGCGGGCACGTGCATTGGACCCCCAGTATCCCGCGGTGCACCAGGCGTTTGCTTTCATTTATTCCCAGCGCTTCCAGTACCGCCGCGCCGCCGAAGAATTCCAGGAAGCCACACGGCTTGCTCCGGACGATGCCGCACATTGGGACGGGCTGGCCTGGGTCCTCGGCTACGAGCAGCCGCCGGATGCGGTCGGCGCGGAGAAGGCGGCCCGTGAAGCCATTCGGCTGGGGATGGAGCGAATGGTCGTCTACTATCACCTGGGCCGGGCGCTCTATCTCCAGGGGCGATTCGACGAGGCCATCGCGGCAATGAAGCACGCCCAGGAGCTCAGCCCGAAGTCCACAACCTGGGAATTCGGTCTCGCTCGGGTCTATTTGGCGAAGGGCGACTACGATCAGGCACTTCACCACTGGTCCCAGCAGCCCGCCGAGCAGATCCACACGGCCGTCGTCGCCTACCTCGGGAGTGCCATCTATGCCGCTCGTGGCGAGAAGGAAAAGGCTCTGGCGCAATTGCAAATATCCCTGGAGAAAGGCTATCGCGATTTCGCAGCGATTGACGCCAGTCCCTACTTCGCCTCGCTGCGCTCCGACCCGGGCTTCCAGCAGCTCCTCAGCCGCTACCGTAAATAGCGGAGACCCGCCCACCGCGAGGTTGGCTGCCGTGCAAGACGTTCAGATCACGAGTGGCGAGGAATCGGCTGTTGGGCCGATGCGGCGCCCACACCCAGTTTCTTCAGAATGATTTCCGCCAGGCACCAGTTCGTGAATCCCGACTGCAACAGGTTCGCGCCCACAAACGCCGTGAACCAGAACCAGTTGTGGTTCACCCAGATTCCCAGCGCCAGCGACCCCAGCACAAACGTTCCCGCGATGATTCGCACCACGCGTTCGACAGTCATGACCGACCTCCATCCCGGCAAAATTGAATTCCACACATTCGCCTATTTCGATTCCTCGCTCATGTAATACAGGACCGGCACGGCCATCCGCGACAGCAGCGTCGAAGCCACTTCTCCCGCCATCAACGCAATGGCCAGCCCCTGGAAGATCGGGTCGAACAGCATCACGCTCGCCCCCGCCACCACCGCCGCTGCCGTCAGCAGCATGGGACGAAACCGCACCGCGCCCGCGTCCACCACCGCCTCCGCCAGCGGCATGCCCTCGCGCCGCCGTAGTTCGATAAAATCCACCAGGATGATCGAATTCCGCACGATGATCCCCGCCTCGGCGATGAACCCGATCATCGATGTCGCCGTGAAAAACGCTCCCGCCGCCACGTGCGCCGGCAGAATCCCCACCAGCGTCAGCGGAATCGGCGCCATGATCACCAGCGGCGTCTTCAGCGACCCGAACCACCCCACCACCAGGAAATAAATCAGGATCAGCACGGCCGCGAACGCCAGCCCCAGGTCGCGGAACACTTCGTAGGTAATCTGCCATTCCCCGTCCCATTTCACCGCCGCGCGCTCGGAGGTTTCCGGCTGGTGCGTGAACAGTTGCGCCACTCCCGTGCCCGCCGGCGTCCTCAACTCCGCGATTTTTTCTTTCAGCTTCAGGATGGCGTACGCGGGACTGTCCTCCGCTCCCGCCACGTCGCCGGTCACATAAATCACCGGCAGCATGTTTTTCTGATAGAGCGCCGGCGCCACCTGCGTCTGCTCCACGCGCACCAGTTCGCCCAGCGGCACCTGCGTCCCATCCGCCGCCGGGAGATACAGACCGCTCAGGTCCGCCAGGCTCGAACGCCGCGCGCGCTCCAGCCGCACACGCACCGGCACATCCTCGCGCGCGTCCGGACGGTCGAGCAGCGTCACGTCCGCTCCGCCCAGCCCCATGGCCAGCGTCCGCGAAACATCCGCCGCAGAGATTCCGCGCATCGCCGCCTTGTCCTGCTCCACCTCGAAGTCCAGCTTCTCCTGCTCGCGCGTCACCATCCAGTCCACGTCCACCACGCCCGGAGTTTTCTCGAAGAGGTCGCGCACCCGCCGCGCCAGCGCCAGCCGCTGCGCGTAATCCGGCCCGTACACCTCCGCCACCAGCGTGGCCAGCACCGGAGGCCCGGGCGGCACCTCCGCGATCTTCACGTTCGCGCCCCATTTCCGCGCGATTTCCTGGATGGGCCCGCGCATCTCCTCCGCCAGCGGGTGGCTTTGCATTTTGCGCTCCTCTGCGGGCAGCAGGTTCACCTGGATGTCCCCCTGCTCCGGCCCGTGCCTCAGAAAGTAGTGCCGCACCAGCCCGTTGAAGTTGTAAGGGCCCGAAGTGCCCGCGTAGGCCTGGAAATTCGCCACCTCCGGATTCGTCCGCAGATAGCTGGAAATGTCCTGTTCCACGGCCAGCGTTTTCTCCAGCGGCGTCCCCTCCGGCATGTCCACAATCACCTGGAACTCGCTCTTGTTGTCGAACGGCAGCATCTTCACCCGCACGATTTTCAGCGGCACCAGCACGCAGGCCGCGCACAGCAGCACCGCCACTCCGCCCAGAAAAATCCAGCGCCACCGCGCATCCGCAATCAACGGACCCATCAGCCGCCGGTAGAGATGCGTCGTCCGTCCTTCCGCCTCCCCGCCGGCTTCGTGCTGTTTCGCCTGGCCGCGCAGCAGCCGCAGCGCCGCCCACGGCGACACCACAAACGCAATCACCAGCGAAAACACCATCGCCGCCGACGCGCCCGTGGGAATCGGCCGCATATACGGCCCCATCAGCCCGCGCACCATGGCCATGGGCAGGATCGCCGCGATCACTGCGAACGTCGCCAGAATCGTCGGATTTCCCACCTCGTCCACCGCTTCCACCGCCACTTCGGCCAGCGGCCGCCCCGCATTCGACGGCAGGCGGAAATGCCGCACTACGTTCTCCACCACCACAATCGCGTCGTCCACCAGGATCCCGATCGAGAAAATCAGCGCGAACAGCGTTACGCGGTTCAGCGTGTATCCATAGAGGTAGAAGATGGCCAGCGTCAGCGACAGCGTCACCGGAATGGCCAGCAGCACCACCCCCGATTCCCTCCATCCCAGCGCCAGCGCCACCAGCAGCGTCACCGAAAGCGTCGCCAGGATCAGGTGTTTCAGCAGTTCGTTCGCTTTCTCCTCCGCCGTCCGCCCGTAGTCGCGCGTCACGCTTACCTGCAGGTCGCGCGGCAGCACACTTCCGCGCAACTCGTCTACCTTCGCCAGAACCGCGCGGCTCACCAGCACTGCGTTCGTTCCTTTCCTCTTTGCCACCGTCAGCGTCACCGCCGGAAAATCGGCGGGCGCCTGTCCCGCAGCCGCCGCGGGCACAGCGCCCGCGCCCGTTCCGTACACCACGTATTCGTTCGCCTCGCCCGGACCTTCGCTCACCTCCGCCACGTCGCCCAGAAATACCGGCCGGCCCGAAGCCACGCCCACCACCAGCCGCCGCGCATCCTCCGCTCCCTTGAGGTAGCTGCCCGCCTCCACCGCCACTTCGCGGTTGCCCTGTGAAAACGATCCCGCTTCCGTCCGCTGGTTTGCGCCTTCCAGCGCCCGCGCCACCGCCGGCGGGCTCAGCCGGTACGCAGCCAGCTTCTGCGGATCGAGCACCACGCGCAGTTCGCGCCGCTCGCCGCCGATCAGCGACGTTTCCGATACGTTGTCCACCTGCTCCACCGCGTGCCGCACCTCCGCCGCGATCTGCCGCACCTGGTAGCCGTCGTAGTGCGCCCCCCACAGCGTCAGCGCCAGAATGGGCACGTCATTGATGGAGCGCACTTTGATCAGCGGCTGCGAAACGCCCGGCGGGATGCGGTCGAAATTCGAATACATCTTGTTGTAGGTCAGGACGATCGCGTCTTCCTCTTTTATTCCCACCTCGTACCGCACGATCACCAGCGCTCCGCCGGGCCGGCTGATCGTGTACACGTACTCCACCCCGGGAATTTCGCGCAGCAGCCGTTCCATGGGCACCGCCACGCGCTCCTCCACCTCCTTCGGCGACGCCCCCGGCATGCTTACGAACAAATCCAGCACCGGCACCACGATCTGCGGCTCTTCCTCCCGCGGCGTAACCATCACACTCGCCACGCCCACCAGAATCGCCGCCACGATCAGCAGCGGAGTGAGCTTCGAATCGATAAAGGCGGCCGCGAACCGCCCTGCCAGCCCTCGCTTCACGATCCCCCTCCGGGGCGTTTCCCATCCAGTTCCCGTTCGCCCGGATTGGCCGCGTATCTCTCGCCCGCCCCCAGCCCGGAGAGAATCTCCACGTTTCCGCCCGCACCGCTCGATTCACCCAGCGTCACCACGCGCCAGCGCAGCACTCCCGCGGCATCCACCGCGTACACGCCGGTCAGTTGTCCCCGTCGCAAGACGGCGCTCTGCGGAACCACCAGCGCGCGCCGCTCGCCCTTCCGGAACCACGCCCTCCCAAACAGCCCCGAACGGATCGCTCCATCCGCCGGCAATTCCAGCCGCACTCCAATCGTGTGCGAAGCCGGGTCCGCCCCGCCCTCCACCTCCACCACCCGCGCCTCGAAGTCGCGGTCGCCAAGCGAATCCAGCCGCACCCGTGCCACCGCACCGGTGCGCGCCAGTTCGGCCGACGCGGCTTCCAGTTGCACCCGCAGCCGGAACCGGCCCGTGTCCTCCACCACGAACAGCGGCGCACCCGGCGACGCCATCGAGCCCGGCTCCGCCATCCGTCGCGTAACGATTCCTGCGAACGGCGCGACAATCCGCGAGTAGCTCGCCGCCGTCATCGCCGCCCGTTCCTCGTCCCGCGCGCGCGCCACCCCCGCCTGCGCCTGTTTCTCGCGTTCCACCGCCGCGGCCAGGCTGGCCTGCGCCGAGCGCCGCCGCGACTCCACCTCGTCGAATTCCTGCGGCGAAACCGATTTCTGGTCGCGGAGATACACGAACCGCTCGTAGGTCTTTTCCGCCACGTCGGCCTGCGCCTTCGCCGCCGCCCCGCCCTGCGTCGCTTCCGCGCGCGCGGCCAGCGCCGCTTCCAATGCGGATTTCGCCGCCCCCAGGTGCGCCGCCAGTTCGCGATCGTCCAGGCGCGCCAGCAGCTCACCGGCGTTCACCGTCTGTCCTTCACGCACCAATACCGCTTCGATCGTCCCCATCGTCCGCGGCGCCACCTCCGCCGTGCGCGCGGCGAACACCGTGCCCGGCGCTTCCACCTCGTCTGCCACATTCGCCGGCGCCGCCGTGCGTATCTCGACTCCGGCCGCAAGCTCCGGCGCAGCCTCGGCCTTCTTTTCCGCCGGCGCGCATCCCGCCACGGCAAATGCCAGCGCGCCTGCCGCGGCAGCCGTCATCACCGCCTCTCGTACACGTCGAACACTCATGGCTTCTCTCCAGCAATCAGGATGGGAGAATCGATGGTCAGTTTCCCCGCGGCCCGCTCCAGCGACGCGCGTGCCGTGTACCAATCGCCCACCGCGGCGATGTAACTTGTGCGCGCTTCCACCACCGCCTGTTGCGCGCGCAGCAGCTCCGTGATGGTCACCAGTCCGGCCTGGTAGCGGTTCTCGATGATCCGCAGGCTTTCGCGCGCCTGCGCCGCGCTCTCCCGCGCCGCCGCGGCCCGCGCCGCCGCGGCTCCGCAGTCCAGATAGGCGCGCTTCAACTCCAGCCGCACTCCCGAACGCGCCCACTCCAGGTGGTCTTCCGCCTTCCGTTTTTCCGCCGCGGCCTCTGCCGTGCGGTACCGGTCTGCGCCGCCCGCAAAGATATTCCAGTCCAGCCGCACCCCTGCCGTCCAGTTCGTTCCGGAGCCGCCGCCCAGCGTCAGCGCGTCGCGCTCGAAATCGCTGAACAGTCCTACCGTGGGCCCCAATTCCGCTTTCGCCAGCTTGGCCCCTTTGTTCGCCGCGTCCGCCTGCATCTCTACCGCGTGCAGCAGCGGCCGCTGGTCCAGCGCTTCCTTCTCCCAATCCGCCATGGTCCCGGAAATCTCTTCCGGCTCTCCTAATCCTGCTGAAGGCTCGCCGGCCGCCCCGGCATCGATTCCCATTTCGCGCGCCAGGCTCAGTTGCGCCACCTCCGCCGCATTCGCTGCACGGATCTCCCGGTCCCGTGCCTGCGCCTCGAACACCTGCGCGCTCAGCAGGTCCGACGTCACCACCTGTCCGGCGTGCTCCAGCGCCGTGATGCGTTCCCGATTGGATTGCGCTGTCTTCAGCGCGTCCTGCGCCGCCGCCAGGTCTTCCCGCGCCACTACGGCCCCGAAATACGACTCGACCACGCGCAGGATCAGGTCCTGCCGCGCCTGCTCCAGCGCGAAATCCGCCGCCGTCTTCTGCCGCTCCGCCACGCGCGTGCGCAGCCACGTTCGCCCGGAATCGAACAGCGTCATCGAGGCCGAAAAGCGCGTATCGAAGTTGTCCAGCGGGTGCGGCGTATTCAGTTGCGAGAGGGCGAAGTCCGCGGCCGTAAATCGCCGCTGCGTCAGCAGCGTCCCGAACACATACACGGGATTGTCGCTGCGCGTGAATCCCTGCGAGAAATCCAGCCGCGGATACCACCCCGCGCGAGCCTCCCCGGCCCGCGCCTCGGCCGCGCGGTCATCCTCCCCCGCCGCGCGAAGCTCCGGATTGTGGTCCAGCGCCGTGCGCACCGCGGAGCGCAGGGGCAGGGGGTGCTGGGCGCGGGCGCAAGGGGAGAGCAGGGCCAGCAGGGAAAAGGCGGAAGCCAGACGGGCGGTCGAACGCATCACGCACCTCATTTTTCTCTTGACATAGTATTCGTATATAGCTATATTGTCAAGCAGAAGCTTATCGCGCGAACGGAGATCTCGTGCCCCCCCAATCCACAGGGCCCCTGCGCCCCCAGATCGAACTCGCCGCTGAGTGGTTCCGCCTCCTCGGTGACCCCACCCGCCTCCGCCTCCTCCACTTCCTCCAAGGCGGACGCCGCTCCGTCGGTGAAATCACCGCCGCTCTCCGCACCAGCCAGCCCAACGCCTCCAAACACCTTCAAGCCCTCCGCCAGGCCGGCCTCGTCCGCCGCGAACGCTCCGGCAATTTCATCTATTACTCCATCAGCGATCCGGTGGTCTTCCGTCTCTGCGAGCTGGCCTGCCACAGCGCCATGAGCGCTGCGCGCGGCCGCTACGGCTCCCTGTTTGCCGCGCGGCGCCGCTAGAACCTCTCGTCCCTCCGCTTTGCCTCTCGCCCCGGTTTGTGCGACCGTAGTCCTGCAGTCTCCTGATGGGGGCACCCTTGTGAAATCCCGAATGCTGCAGTGGGTTAGCGTATGGTTTGCGGCCGCGGTGCTGCCCGGAATGGCGCTCGCGGCCGGTTTCTGGATGCCGGCCCGGACAGCCGCCGCGCTGCCCGGTGCATCCGGATATCACCTCAAGCAGAAGTTCCCGATCGGCGGCGAGGGCTTCTGGGATTACCTCACTTTCGACAGCGCCACGCGCCGCCTGTTCCTTTCCCGCGGCACCCACGTGGTGGTGCTCAACGTGGATTCCGGCAAAGTCGTCGGCGACATCCCCGACACGCCCGGTGTGCACGGCATCGCTCTGGCGCTTGATCTCGGCCGTGGGTTCGTCTCCAACGGCCGCGGCAACAACGTCACCATCTTCGACATGAAAACGCTGGCCACCCTCGGCCACGCGCCCGCCGGCCAGAATCCCGATGCCATCATTTACGACATCGCCACCAA
>Ga0335077_10011571_pt1 | contig 11029 bp, 6 predicted proteins | sample Lox_Sample_31_FD_207151 | JGI IMG/M metagenome (GOLD analysis project Ga0335077, IMG submission 207151) | Soil microbial communities from Loxahatchee National Wildlife Refuge, Florida, United States - Lox_Sample_3.1 | ecosystem: Environmental > Terrestrial > Soil > Wetlands | place: USA: Florida...
TAGCATGGCGCCGCGCCACGCGGGTAGGCCCCAACCGGATCAACCGTGCCATGAAGATCGTCGATCTGTCTCATACCATGAGCATCCATACGCCCGGCTGGGTTGGCTATGCCGGCAACAAAATGTATTACGCACAAAACCTGCAGACGCAGATGATCGTGGCGCAGCGCGTCGAGACTTCGATGCACAGCGGCACCCATTTTGACGGCGCCATGCACGCCACCGATGGTCGCACCGGCGACATGGCCTCGCTGCCGCTCGACTATCTGGTCAGCCACGGCGTCGTCGTCGATCTCTCTCCGCAGGTCTCCGACTGGACGCCGATCACGCCGGAAATGATCGAGAACAGCGGCGCCGACATCCGCTCCGGAGATATCCTGATTCTGCACACCGGCTGGCACCGCTACTACGAGGGCCAGAGCCGGCAGGATCTGGTGCGCTACTTCTGCTACCACCCCGGGCCGACGCTGGCGACGCTCGAATGGATGCTGAGGAAGAAGATCAAATGGTTCGGCATGGACACCGGCTCCTGCGACCATCCGATGAACACCTCGATCCGCGCCATGCGCCCCGACATTGCCCGTGAATTCGAACGCGTCATGGGCAAGGCTCCGGCGGATTTTTTCGGCACGTTCGAATATGTGCACAAGCGCTCCGGCCGCAAAGTGCGCCAGGACGTGTTCCCATTCCACAATTACGCGTTCCAGGAAGGTTTGCTGCACGCCGAAAACCTCGGCGGCGATCTTGAAACCGTACTCGGCAAGCGCTGCATCATCGGCGCATTCCCGTGGCGCTACGAAGGCCTCGAAGCCTGTCCGTGCCGCGTCGTCGCCATGTTCGAGGCCGGCGACGCGCCGGTCGAAGCGCTCGGCGATGCCGCGCGCGGCATTCTGCGCAACTAGAGACCAGAGATTGGACGGGACGGATCATGCCCAAGATCAGGACTGCCGACGGCACCAGCCTCTATTACGAGGAGGCCGGCATCGGCACGCCGGTCGTCTTCGTCCATGAATTTGCCGGCGACTACCGCACCTGGGAGCCGCAGATGCGCTATTTCGCGCGCACGCATCGCTGTGTCACCTACAGCCAGCGCGGCTATCCACCTTCCGACATTCCGGGCGATCCGGCGCGCTACGGCCAGGACATCGCGCGCAGCGACGTGATAGCGCTGATGGACGCGCTCGGCATCAAAAAGGCGCACGTCGTCGGTCATTCGATGGGCGCCTACACATCGCTTCATGTCGGTATCCGCCATCCCGAGCGCTGCATCTCGGTGACCGCGGCGGGCTGCGGCTGGGGCTCGCTGCCCGATCCTGCCGCGCGCGAGGCGATGCGCCAGGTCGCCGCCGAAACCGCCAAAATGTTCACCGCGAAGACCATGGCGGAAGCCGCTGCGCTCTACGGCGACGGGCCGACCCGCAACACCCAGAAATACAAGGACCCCCGCGGTTATGCCGAATTCATCCGCATGCTGTCGGAACATTCCTCGCAGGGTCACGCCATGACAATGGCGATGCTGCAGAGCAGGCGACCGACGCTGTGGGATCTCGAGCCGGAGCTGAAAAAATTTACCGTGCCGCTCCTGATCATCGTCGGCGACGAGGACGAGACCTGCCTCGACGGCAGCGTCTTTCTCAAGCGCACGGCACCGACCGCGGGCCTTCTCGTCATCCCGCGCAGCGGCCACACCATCACCAGCGAGGAACCGGCGGCGGTCAATGCGGCGCTTGCCGATCTGTTCACCGCCGCCGAAGCCGGCCGCTGGCTCGCCCACAGGCCGCCACGCTGACGGTCGGTTACGCCGCGTCGTGAAAGATGATGCCGAGCGTATGGCGTTGCCCGGCGCGGACGCGGCTGACGCCGTGGCGCAGATTGACGCGGTAGACGCCCTTGCTGCCCTGCACCGGGCGGTGATGCACCGCGAACAGCACCGCGTCGCCCTGCTTGAGCGGCACCACCTCGACGCGGCTCTGCATGCGCGGCCGCTGTTCGGTCAGCACGAATTCGCCACCGCTGAAATCGCGCGCGGGGTCTGAGAGCAGCACCGTCGCCTGCAGCGGAAAGGCCAGCTCGCCATAGAGGTCCTGGTGTAAACAGTTGAAGTCGCCGGGGCCGTAGCGCAGCAGGAGCGGCGTCGGCCGTGCCTGCCCGGCCCGGTGGCAGAGTTTCAGATAGTCGGCGTGGCGTGCCGGATAGCGCGTGGCATCGTTGAGCCGCCCATTCCAGGCATTGGCCAGTGGCGCCGCCCTCTCGTAGAGCTTGTCGCGCAGCTCGGCGACGAGCGCCGGCAGCGGATATTTGAAATAGCGGTATTCGCCCTTGCCGAAGCCGTGCCGCGCCATGTCGATGCTGCTGCGAAAGTTCTGTTCGTGCGGGTAGAGCGCGGCGAGGCCGTCGCATTGCTGCGGGGTCAGGAGCGCATCGAGTACGGCGCAGCCGACCGCATCGAGCGCGGCGTCGATCGCGCTCCAGTCGTAGGCGTCGAGGTTCGGCCCCGGCACGGTTGTTACGGCGGCGTTCGACCGCATCGGGCAGCGCTCCTTCATTTCGACCTTGCGCTGATGCTAAGAGCTTTGCCACCGGGAACTCACCCGAAAGCTGTAGGATTGGGCAGGATGGAGCCCATCGTGAGCAGCGCCCCCGAGCCGAAAGCCGAAAAGCCGGCGTCCTTCGTGGCGCCGTTCCGCCATCCGGCTTTCGCCGTGATCTGGACGGCGACGCTCGTCTCCAATGTCGGCGGCTGGATGTATAGCGCGGCGTCTGGCTGGCTGATGACGAACCTCAATCCCGATCCGCTGATCGTTGCGCTGGTGCAGGCGGCGAGCACCTTGCCGATCTGCCTGTTCGCCATCCCGGCAGGTGCGCTCGCCGACATATTCGACAAGCGCCGTTTTCTGATCGTGGTCGAATCGCTCACCACCGCGGTCTCGGCGATCTACGCGGCGATCGTCGGCTTCGGCCTCGCCACATCCGGTAATCTCCTGCTGTTCACGTTCCTGATCGGCGCCGCCGGCGCACTGACGGTGCCGGCCTGGCAGGCCGTGGTGCCGCTGCTGGTGCCGAAGCCGGATTTGGCCGATGCGGTTGCGGCCAATTCGGTCGGCGTGAACATTTCGCGCGCAGTCGGTCCGGCGCTCGGCGGCGTCGCCATTGTCGGCATCGGCATAGCGGCGCCGTTTTGGATCAATGCCATTTCCAATCTCGGCATTGTCGGTGCGCTGCTGTGGTGGCGCGAAACGGGCGCCGTCGGGCGCCTGCCGGCGGAGCGCTTTGGCCCGGCGATCTGGGTCGGCCTGCGCTATGCCCGGCACAATCTGCATCTGCGCGCGACGCTGGTGCGCGCCGTCGGATTTTTTCTGTTCGCCAGCGCCTACTGGGCGCTGCTGCCACTCGTCGTGCGCGACCGCGTCGGCGGCGGCGCTTCGCTCTACGGCATTCTGCTCGGCGTTATCGGCATCAGCGCCGTCTGCGGCGCGTTCCTGCTGCCATGGCTGAAAGAAAGGCTCGGGCCCGATCGGCTGATGGCGGCGGGTGCGCCCGGCCAGGCGCTCGCGATGGCGCTTTACGGCATCGCGTGGCAGCCGGCGATCGCGCTCTTGGCCAGCGCAATTGCCGGCGCCTCGTGGATCGCCGCGCTGGCGACGCTCGGCGTTTCGGCACAGGTCGCTTTGCCTGATTGGGTGCGCGGCCGCGGCCTTGCGCTCTACACCACGGTGTTCTTCGGCTGTCTCACGCTCGGCAGCGCCGCCTGGGGCGAAATTGCGTCGCTGGTCGGCCTCGCCGATGCGCATTTCCTCGCCGCCGCCGGCGCCGTGGTGGCGATTGCGGCGACCTGGAGCTTCAAGCTGCACACCGGTGCCAACCTCGATCTCACGCCGTCGATGCATTGGCCGGCGCCGCTCACGACGCAGCAGATCGCCCACGATCGCGGGCCGGTGCTGGTGACAGTCGAATACCGCATCGATCCGCGCGATCGCGAAGCCTTCCTCGACGCGCTCGGCCGGCTCGAGCACGAACGGCGACGCGACGGCGCTTATGCCTGGGGCGTATTCGAGGACGCGGCGCAAGAAGGCCGTATCGTCGAGACTTTCCTGGTCGAGTCCTGGATGGAGCATCTGCGCCAGCACGAGCGCATCACCAATGCCGACCGTGTAGTGCAGGAGGCGGTGCAGAAATTTCAGCTCGCCGGCAGCCCGAAGGTGACGCATTTCATCGCCGCGGAAGCATGATGACGCGGGCCTGTTGCCGGCCGTCGCGCCGCATCGTGGGGCAATTAAGCCTCTAGGCGGCTCCGCCGCGCTGTGGCAGCCTTTTCACTCGAGCTCATACTGCACGCATCCGTCGCCGTTTCGGCGGACCGGGGACAGCGGGAAGCGGCAGCGGGCGAACGACGGGACGAAACAAGGGAGAGTTCGATGGCTGGAATGTTGGATCGCACCGCAAGGCGCGCGACGCGGATCGCGATCGTCATTGCCGCAGCCGCCACGCTTGCCGGGTTCATGTCGCCCGCTTCCGCGCAGGGCACTGCGCCGATCACCATGAAGCTGAGCACGGCAACCCTCAATGACACCCAGCACGAATGGCTCAAGCGCTTCGCCGCGGCGGTGGAGAAGGATTCCGGCGGCCGCATCAAAGCCGAGATTTATCCGGCGAGCCAGCTCGGTGCCATTCCGCGGCAGATCGAGGGCGTGCAGTTCGCCTCGATCCAGGGCTGGACCGGTCCGCCCGAATTTCTCGTCGGCGTCGACGAGCGCTACGAAATGCTGAGTGCGCCCGGCGAGTTCACCAGCCGCGACCAATACGAGCGCTCGATCAAGGACCCGGAGATCACCAATCTCATCCTCGGCCTCGGCGCCAACAAAGGGTTGATCGGTGCTGGCATCTTTCCGATCGGACCTTCGTCGATCATCACCCGCAAGCAGATCCAGCATCTGTCCGATTATGCCGGCCTGAAGATTCGCGTGCTTGCTTCGCCGTTCCAGCTCGAACTGATCAAGCGAATGGGCGGCTCGCCGGTCGCGATGACGCTTGCCGACGTGCTGCCGGCACTGCAGCAGGGCGCAATCGACGGTTCGCTGACGACGATGACGCAGTACACCACGCTGCACTATATCGACGCCGCCAAATATGTCGTCGAGACCGACCAGCCCTATGTCAGCTCGATCAGCGTGCTGAGCAAGAAATGGGTCGAGGGCCTGCCACCCGATCTGCAGAAGATCGTGCGCGATGATGCCGCCAAAGTCTCGGTCGACATCATTCCATTCATCGATCAGTTCTTCGACGCGCAGCGCAAGCTGTGGATCGACTCGGGCGGCAGTGCGACCAAGTTGCCGGCCGCCGATCAGGCCGCGATGCTCGCCAAGATTTCCTCCATCGGCGAGGATCTGTCGGCGTCGAAGCCGGATTTGCGCGCGGCGGTCAAGACCGTCTTCTCGGTCGCCGCCAAGAACAAATAACGTCGGCCTGCGGCGGCTGCCGGCGGCCAGGTCTCCGTCACCGGCAGCTTGCGATTGTCTGCTGCGGCAAGAGGACGCGTCGGCGCGTCGCAACAGCAGGCTGCGCCAGCTTTGCCGATAAGAACGAGAAGTTTCCCGCCGTTCCGGTCGCCGGCGCAGCGCGCCGATGGCCGCAGTGCCGCGCTGGTTACCAGAACGTAAAAAATCGGGCCCGCGACCGGCAGCAGCTCGATCGCGCGGCATGGTTTCGTCGGTAACGAAAAGTAGATTTTAAGTCGTCCTTAAATCGGAGCGCGCAAAAAGGGTGGCGGACAATCGGAACTGCCTCCCATGGTCGAGCCCCCCGACGAGGAGCCGCCGCGCACGGCCCTTGTTCTCGACGACGAGCTTCAGATCGGCGCTCTCGTCTGCAAAGTGCTTGGATCGGTCGGGATTGCCGGCAAGCAATTCACCGATCCGCTGGAATTCCTGCTCGAGGTCAAGCGCATGCCGCGCGACCTCCTGGTCATCGACCTCAAGCTTGAGCGTTCCGACGCGGTCGATGTCATCCGTAAGCTCGATGTCCTTAGATTTCGCGGACAGGTCCTGCTCATCAGCGGGCGCGACGAGGCGACGCTGCGCGAGATCGAGCGGGTCGGACGCAGCCATGGCCTGCGCATGCTGCCGTCGTTGCAAAAGCCGTTCCGTGCCGGTGAGCTCAAAGAGCGGGTAAAGGCGCCGTTCGACCATGCCGCTGCCCAGAGCGGACCGGACAAGGCGGCCGAGCAGCCGCCGGAAAATCCCGGGGCGTTGCTCGAACAGGCATTACAGGGCGAATGGCTCGAAGTGTGGTACCAGCCCAAGCTCGAGCTTGAAAATTCCGCGATTTGCGGTGCTGAAGCCTTGATCCGCGCGCGCGATGCGAACGGGCGGCTGCTGCTGCCGGCACAACTGCTGCCGCCGCCGGGCGATCCGCTCTACAAGACGCTCACTTTGTTCGTCATCCGGCGCGCCGTCTCCGACTGGAAGCTGTTCGTCAACAAGGGGTTCCCCTTGCAGCTCGCCATCAACGTGCCGGCCTCGATTCTCAGCGCGCCCGGCTTCGTCGGCTTCATGCGCGAAATCCTGCCCGACCACCCGAAATTCCCCGGCCTCGTAGTCGAAGTCACCGAGGACGAGGCGATCCGCGATATGGGCTGGATCCATGAAGTGGCGACACAGCTTCGGCTCTATAATGTGTGGACCTCGATCGACGATTTCGGCTCGGCTTACGCATCGCTGTCGCGGCTCAAGGATCTGCCGTTTTATGAGGTGAAGCTCGACCGCGGCTTCGTCCTCAACTGCGCGAGCGACGCGCTCAAGCGCGGGCTGTGCCAGACCGTTGCCGACCTTGCCCATTTCTTCGAAGCCTCGGCCTGTGCCGAAGGCGTCGAAAATCTGGACGATCTGCGCTGCCTCAAGGAAATCGGCTTCAACACCGCGCAGGGCTTCCTGTTCGCTCACGCGATGCCGGCGGCAGAGTTTCTGGAGTTCCTCGCCAAGTGGAAGGTCAGCCCGCCGGATTTCCTGCGTTCGGTCTCCCCTAGCAACACGTTGCGATCGGCCAAAGCATGACGGTCATGACTTCTCCGGTCTCACCCGGCATCGTTGGGACTTTCGATGATGCCGCGGATGGGCGCCCGGATTCGCGCTCCTTCCTCTCCACCGTTCCGGCGACGGCTGCCGATTGGCGGCTGGCGATCGGCGTGATGGTGGTTTCGGTCGCGGTGTTCGCCGCCATGGTGCCGTTCGTGCGCGTGGCGCTGCCGAAGATCACGGCGTTCATTCCGGCCTACGAATCGGCGCTGGTAGTGATCGATCTGATCACGGCGATCCTGCTGTTCAGCCAGTTCACGCGACTGCGCTCGCGCGCGCTGTTCGTGCTCGCTTGCGGCTATCTGTTCGACGCCTTCATCATCGTGCCGCACGCGCTGACATTTCCAGACGTGTTCGCACCGACCGGCCTGCTCGGCGCCGGCAGCCAGAGCACCGCCTGGATCTACGTGTTTTGGCACGGCGGCTTTCCTTTGTTCGTGATCGCTTATGCGGTGCTCGGCTCGGCCGGCAGCATCAACGACATGACCCGCATCCGGCCCGGCGCGGCGATCGCCGGCGCCGTCGCCGCGATCCTCGCCGTGGTCTGCGCGCTGACCGCCCTCGCCACCGCGGGCATGAACTGGCTGCCGGTGCTTATCGAGAACGGCAATTTCGCGCGCCTGATCAGCACCGGCACGAGCCCGGCGCTGTGGGTCCTGAGCCTGTTGGCGCTGATTGCGCTGTGGCGACGCAAGACCACGACAGTGCTCGATCTCTGGCTCATGGTCGTGATGGGCGTGTGGCTGCTCGACGTCGCACTGTCTGCCATCATCAGTTCGTCGCGCTACGAACTCGGCTGGTATGGCGGGCGCAGCTACGGACTGCTGGCGGCGAGCTTCGTGCTCGCGGTTCTGCTGCTCGAAATTAACTGGCTGCACGATCGTCTGGCGGCCGCCCGCGTCCAGCTCGCCGAGCGCGCTCGCGAGCTCGAGCGCCGGGTGCGCGACCGCACCGATGAGCTGCGCCAGTCGAACGATTTCCTCAAGCTCGAGATCGACGAGCGTCAGCAGGCGGAGCAGGAACTGCTGCGTACCCGCACGTTCCTCGACACGATCATCGAAAGCCTGCCGGGCATGCTGCTGGTCAAGGAGGCGGACACCGGCAAGGTGCTTTATCTCAATCGCGCCGGCGAGGAGCTGACCGGCATCGATCGCGCCGAGATCATCGGCAAGAGCGTCCACGACGTGGTCGACAAGGCCGATGCCGAGCTGATCGATCTGCAGGACCACCGGTCACTGACGTCCGGCAAGCAATTCGAAATATTCGAGAATACGCTGCGCACGCGAAAGCTCGGCTCGCGCTTGGTGCGCACCAAGAAGCTGACGGTGCCGGACGAGTACGGCGCGCCGAAATATCTGATCGCCTTCTGCGAGGACGTGACCGAACTGCGTCAGATCGAGGATCAGCTTCGGCACTCGCAGAAGATGGAAGCGCTCGGCCAGTTGACCGGCGGCCTGGCGCACGACTTCAATAATCTGCTCGCCATCATCATCGGCAACCTTGACGTGCTGTCGGAGCTGCGCAAGGGCGACAGCGAAGAGGAGGAACTGATCCAGGGCGCCATCGGCGCGGCGATCAGCGGCAGCGAACTGACCAAGCGCCTGCTCGCCTTCGCGCGACGCCAGCCGCTGCAACCGGAGCCGGTCGATCTCAACGAGTTGATCGAAGAGATCAGCGCGCTGCTGCGGCGCACGCTCGGCGAGAACATCGAAATCGTGCTCGAACTCGATGCGGCGATCCCGCGTGTTCTGGCCGATCGAATTCAGTTGCAGACCGCCGTTGCCAATCTCGCCAACAATGCCCGCGACGCGATGCCGAACGGCGGCCGCTTGACGATTGCAACGCGCAAGGCAGCGCTCGATCAGGATTATGCCGACAGCCATGCCGAGGTCGTGCCGGGCGACTATGTGGTCATCGAGATCACCGACGCCGGGCAGGGCATGTCGCCGGACGTGCGGGCGCGCATCTTCGAGCCGTTCTACACCACCAAAGGGCCGGGCAAGGGCACCGGGCTTGGGCTCAGCATGGTGTTCGGCTTCATGAAGCAGTCGGGCGGGCACATCAACGTCTACAGCGAGCCCGACCGCGGCACCACGTTCCGTCTCTATCTGCGGCCGGCGACGCAGCAAACCGCCGCCGCGCTCGCCGTCGATGCGCCGCCGCTGCAGCCTGACGGCAACACCCGCGAGACCATCCTCGTGGTCGAAGACAATCACAAGCTTCGCGAGATCGTGGTCAAGCAGCTCAAGAGCCTCGGTTTCAATGTCATCGACGTCGACAATGCCCAGCGCGCGCTCGACATCATCGGCTTGCATGGCGGCGTCGATCTCTTGTTCACCGACGTCGTGCTGCCGGGCGAGATGGACGGCTGCGCGCTCGCGCGCGAGGTCCTGGCGAAGTCGCCGCACGCGAAGATTCTGCTGACGTCCGGCTTCCCCGGCGCGCGACTGACCGAGATGCAGGGACTCAGTACCAGCGTCCGACTGTTGAGCAAGCCCTACCGGAAGGAGGAGCTCAATCGCGCGGTGCGGGAGGTGCTGGAGGAGGCTGTCTAAGGATCATACGCAGCCGCTGCGGCGTGATCGGAAGCTCACGCACCAGACCCGGCTTGCCCAGCGCATCGTCGATCGCCGCGGCAATCGCAGCACCGACCGCATTGGCGCCGCCTTCGCCGGCGCCTTTGACGCCGAGCCCGTTGAGCGGACTCGGCGCATCCTCGGTAATCAAAGTGTCGATCGGCGGCACCTCGCGCACGGTCGGCATCAGATAATCGACGAAGCTGACGCTGAGCGGCTCGCCGCGGGCATCGTAGCGAAATTCTTCGAACAGTGCGCCGCCAAGGCCCTGCGCGACGCCGCCCGCGATCTGGCCGTCGATCAGCATCGGATTGACCGCCTTGCCGACATCGTAGGCAACGAGATAGCGCTCGACTGCAACGGCACCGCTGTCGCGATCGACGCGGAGCTTGGCGAAGTGAATGCCGTAGGGATAGTTCATGTGGTGCGACTCGAACCAGCCTTCGGCGGTGAGGCCGGGCGCCGTGTCGCCGAGGAATTTCGAGCCGGGCGCGAGCGCTTTTGCGATCTCGCCGAGACCGATCGAGGCGCCGCTGTCCTTGCGCACCACCCGGCCGTCGATCACATCGAGTGCGTCCGGCGCCGATTGCAGCAGGCCCGCCGCGGCGCCGATCGCCATGTCGCGCAGTTTGCGCGCCGCTATGCGCGTCGCTTCGCCGGTCATCACCGTGACCCGCGAGGCAAAGGTGCCGAGGCCGTAATTGATGCGGTCGGTCTGACCGTGCACGACGCGAACGCGCCGGTAGTCGGTGCCGAGCGCGTCGGCGCAGATCTGCGCCAGCACGGTCTCCATGCCCTGGCCGACCGAAGTGGCGCCGGTGACGATCTCGACTGCGCCGCTGGTGTCGACGCTTGCGCGCACGCCGTCATAGGGTCCGAGCCCGCTTTTTTCGACGAAGAAGGCAAGCCCGGCGCCAACCGTCTCGCCGCCGGCGCGGCGGCGATGCAGTTCCTCCTGGACTCCCGTCCAGCCGGCATGCGCCAGCGTCTTGTCGAGCAGGGTGGCATAGTCGCCGGAATCGTAGGTGAGATCGGTGCCGAGCGTGTCGAGCGTGCGCTTGAAAGGCATCTCGCTCTTCGAAATCAGATTGCGCCGCCGCAACTCGATGGCATCGATGCCGAGCCGTGCCGCGGCGGCATCGATCAGCCGTTCGCGCACGAAGCTGCTCTCGTACCGGCCGGGTGCGCGATAGGTGCCGCACGGCGTCTTGTTGGTCAGCCGGATGTGACCGACCATGCGATAGGCCGCGATGCGATAGGGACCGGGCAGCATGGCGGCGGCGAGATCGGGCACCGTCGCCGCATGGGTGCGCACATAGGCGCCCTGGTCGTGAAAGAATTCGCCGTCGATGGCGAGGATGTGGCCGTCCTTGTCGACCGCGG
>Ga0335077_10011572_pt1 | contig 11029 bp, 9 predicted proteins | sample Lox_Sample_31_FD_207151 | JGI IMG/M metagenome (GOLD analysis project Ga0335077, IMG submission 207151) | Soil microbial communities from Loxahatchee National Wildlife Refuge, Florida, United States - Lox_Sample_3.1 | ecosystem: Environmental > Terrestrial > Soil > Wetlands | place: USA: Florida...
GAGGCCGACCCTCCGGCCGGGATGCACAGATCGATGACGACGCCCTCCGCGCGGACAATGTCTCGGCGTGACTCAGGCAGCCGATAAAAATTGCGCGGAAACGAAGAGGAGACAATGGGATTAGAAGAGAATTCAGAAGTTCTTGACCACGATTTGGCCCTGGCCAGTGTCGGCGGTGACCGAGACTTTCTCACGGAGGTTGCCGGCCTCGTTCAAGCGGCATGGCCGACCTTGTTGGGCGAGATCGGCCAGGCTCTGGCAGCCGGAGACCTTGGCGCGGTACAGAAAACTACGCGTCTGGCCAAAGCGGCGGCGCGGAATGTCTCCGCCGCCAGGGCTTATGAATCGGCATTGCGCCTCGAGGCCGCGGCGCAGGCCGGACGCCTGGAAGACGCTCGAGAAGCGGGCGTGAACCTGGAACGAGAGGTGGAAAAACTCAAGGCAGCTCTCGCGGGCCTGGGAGGAAGGGATTAGGAGTAGCGAGCAGGAACTAGGGACCTGGCAGGCACGATTGCTCCTATTCCCGACTCCCTGCTCCCTAAGGTGCACGCTATCATGAGCGAAAAGGCACAACTTGTGGTTGCCGGTCCGGTCCGCAATGGCGACCACTTTCTCTATGAGTGCTCGTTGTGCGGGCAGCCGTTTATCCTGCCCGAAGACCGAGAGCCAAGGGACGGGGCCGCGGAGCTCTTGGCGGCATTCAGGGAACATGTGCGGGAACAGCATCCGGAAGACGTCACCGGCTGAGGTTCGACCCCGCGTTTAGTGAAGTGCGAACCCGCTTCTCAATGGCCGCATAAAGCTCATTAGCCTTAACGGGCTTGGCCAGGTAGGCGTCCATCCCGGCCGCCAGGCAGCGCTCTTCGTCGCCTTTCATGGCATGGGCGGTGAGCGCGATGATCGGAATGTGCCAGCCGGTCGCCTCCTCCTGAAGCCGTATCGCCGCCGTAGCCTCCAGCCCTCCCATCTCCGGCATTTGCACGTCCATCAGCACAAGGTCAAAGTCCCCCTCCGCCAGCGCGTTGAGCGCCTCCCGACCGTTCCCCGTCACCATCACCTGATACCCTCGCTTTTCCAGCAGGCGAACTGCCAGTTGCTGGTTCACGACGTTGTCTTCGGCGAGGAGGATGCGCAGGCCGGTTGCTGCCTCCCGCAGGGAGTGCCGGGTTACCAGCGCGGTAGGCGCGGAGGCTTGAGGCCTGGTCCTCATGACGTTGCGAACGGCTTCGAGGAGTTCTTCAGCAACGATGGGCTTGGTAACGTAAGCGGCGACGCCAAGCTCACGGCACCGGGCAGCATCGCCGCGCCGGCCCGCCGAGCTCAGCATCATCATCGTGGGAACAGCCCATTCTTTCCTCCCGCGGATCTGTTCCACCAGAGTGAAGCCGTCCATTTGAGGCATCTGGGCATCGATCAGGACCAGGGCAAACGGCCGGCCCGCTCGGTGGGCATCCTCAAGCGCGCCCAAAGCCTCCCATCCGTTGGCGGCCGCCGTGGACTTCATCCCGGCCTCGATGAGGGCTCCTTCCACAATTCGTCGGTTGGTGAGATTGTCGTCCACCACCAGCACGCTCACGCCTGAGGTGTTCACCGGTTCCGCTGCCGGGGAGCGGGCACCCGGCTTGCCGATCCCCAGCGGCGCCGTGAAGCAGAAGGTCGACCCCTGTCCCGGCGCGCTCTCGACTTCGATCCGGCCTCCCATCATCTCCACCAGTCGCCGCGAGATGGTCAAGCCAAGCCCTGTTCCACCATATTTCCGCGACATCGACCCGTCAGCCTGAGTGAAAGGGGCGAAGATCAGCCCCTGCTTTTCCACCGGAATGCCGGGGCCTGTATCTTTTACCTCAAATTGCAGGACGATTTCCTGGCCACCCGCCGATTCCGGTCTGACCCGCAAGCTCACCTCGCCCTTCTCCGTGAACTTAATTGCGTTGCCCACCAGGTTGGTCACTATCTGGCGAAGCCGGCTGGGGTCGCCGATCAGGACCGATGGCACGTCCGACTGAACCTGATAGCTGATCTCCAGTCCCTTTTGATGGGCCTGCCCTGCCAGCGTCCGCATAGCGTGGGCAAGGCTGGAGCGGAAGTTGAATTCGATTCGTTCCAGGTCGAGCTTACCCGCCTCAATCTTGGAAAAGTCCAGAATGTCGTTGACCACGTTCATGAGCGCGTCGGCCGACAGCTTGACGGTGGTCAAGTACTCTCGTTGGTCCGGCTGGAGCGGCGTTTCCAGCGCCAGATCGGTCATCCCGATGATGCCGTTCAAGGGGGTACGAATCTCATGGCTCATGTTGGCCACAAACTCGCTCTTGGCGCGGCTGGCCCCTTCAGCGGCCTCTTTGGCCCGGAGGAGTTCAGACTCCGTGAGCCTTCGTGCCGTGACGTCACGCACCAGAGCAAGGTAAGCGGCTTGGCCCTGGTATTCGATGGCGTCGGCGAGCACCTCGACTTCCATACGGCGTCCGCTCTTGGTCAAATGGGTTCCCGGGAACGGCTCGCCGGTTCCTCGCCCAGGGATGCCTATGGGCTCAATCCCGAATTCGGTGCCACTTGGGACTCCGGCCAGTGGGACCAGCTTGGCCAAGTCGGCGGCGAGGGCCGCGCGGGCTTCCGGGGGCCGCAGATCGAACGGCGTCATCGTCCGAATCTCGTCCCGGGAGTAGCTGTAGACCTTGAGAGCCGTTTCGTTGCAGTCCAGATACTGGTGGCTCTTCGCATCGAGAATAAAGATGGGATCGACGACCCGATCGAATAACGAGCGATACTTGCTTTCGCTGCGGCGCAGAGCATCATCCGCCAGCTTGCGCTCACTGACCACCGCCCCGACCGCGAGACCGGTCAAGGCAAGCACCAGCATCGCGAGTTGCAGGCCAGGCAGGCCCTCCGCGTCCAGGTGCGCAATATAAGCGATCATCACCCCAATGTTGATCACCAGCGTGCCGAGTGTTGCTCCCGCCAGACCGTTGCGAACCGCCGCCCAAATAACCGGAATGAAGAGGATATAAAGAGGGTGGTAGGCAGCCGTCGTCTTCAAGCCGAATACCAACCAGAGCACCGCCACCATGGAGGCCAGTTGGGCTACCGTCTCTAATCCCTTCCACGAGGTCCACCGGCCCCACCTTCCCGCCCGGGTTACGCTTCGTGAGTTCCCGGCGGTCATCCAGGCGTCAATCCTGGGGAAGGCATAGATCAGGAGAAATGCAGTCAGCGAGACGATGGAAATGGAGTCCCCCGCCCACCATCTGAACATCGTCGTAAGGCAGTCGGATCGGGGAATCAGACCGTCTCCCCACAAGGAGAGCACCCCTGCAATGGCCGACGGGATGCTACCGATTAGCATGGCCAACGTGAACCGCCCGACGTCGCGAAGATGACGCAAACCAGGATCGATAGGGCATCGGCTCCGCAATAGCGCCGCGCCGCCGATATAGCCTACGTAGATGGCTGTAGCCCCCGGGATACCGCCCCAGGAAATCAGCCCTCGGTGGTAGTTGAAGACCGCCGCCACAATGGATAACGCGATCACCACGGGCGCATATTCCATTCCGCCGCCAAGGAGAATAGCCCAAGCCAGCCCAACCGGTAGGTACCAGGCGGGTGCGACGCCTGCGTGTATTTCAAAGGCCGTCGACGATCGGTCAAGGAGCAGAAAGATGGCAGAAAAGATCAGCGACAGTAGCACTTTCTTGTAAAGGGGCGCGCCGCTCCAGTTAGGAAGCCCATGAGAGGCCGGACCAGCTTTTGCCGTCGGTGCGATGCTAATGGTCATCGCAGTAACTTTCGGCACATTTCGATGCAAACCTTAACACAGGGCAGACTGGCAGAAGCAGTAGGCGGAAGGCGCGGCAAGCAATGGCGGGCCGGTGGTCGTAGACGGAATAAGGGGAAAACGCACTTGTTCCCCCTTTATGCCGTCTACCACCTACCTTTAGCCGGGCATCTTGTCGAATTCAAGGTGCCGCCCCTTCCCTTCGCTCAGGGCAGACTCCAAAGGGCGCCGCTACGAAAGCCGCTGAAACGGTGTCTTTCAGCACCCTGCCCTCAGCGAAGCGCAGGAGCGGCACTTTTGAATTCATGCCCCCTTCGGCCAATGACGTGTTTCTTCGAGCGACTCACCGGTTTCGAGTAAGCTCTTGAGGCTCGAAAGTATCATGGGCCACCCGCCCGACACCGCCTCGATGAACTTCGAGCCGGGTCGACCGATTTCATGGATCACCGTGAGCTTCACCGACCCGCCCGCTTTTTCCAGTTCATAAGTCAAGCGTGAATACCCTTCTTCGCGCAACTCGGGTTTGAATTCGTTGCGCCACGACAGGACGAGCCGCCGTTGCGGTTCAATCTCCAGGATTTCTCCGGTGTCTCCCACGCGCCCGTCAGGAAGCATCAGCCGCCATGATGTTCCGGTCTTCCATTCGGACTCCTGCCAGCATTCCGCCCAGAATTGACGGGTGAATCCGGGCTCGATCAGGGCCTGCCAGAGTTTCTCAGGCGTCGTGCGGATGTAAGTCACATAAACGAATCGTGAATCAGCCATGGGCATCTCCTTCCAGATTCTTCTTGAGTTCGGCGAGGACGCGAAGACGGCCTCGCTCGTATTTGCCAATCCAACGCTCAGCAATCTCGTGGATCGGCACTGGGTTGAGGTAGTGAAGCTTCTCGCGGCCTCGCCAGATCGTGGCGACCAGCGTGGCTTCTTCTAACAGCTTGAGGTGCTTCGTGACAGCTTGGCGGGTCATGTCCAGGTGCTCGCAGAGCTGCCCCAGCGTTTGCCCGTTGTCGCTGCGTAGGCGGTCGAGCAACAGTCGGCGGCCCGGGTCGGCCAGCGCCTTGAACACCTTGTCGACATCAACCTCCATACTTCCATTATGCAACCTTTTGGTTGCACGTCAAGCGCGCAGATCACAGCGGCAAGTGGTACAGCCACTCTTGGCTGTGTTCACAGGCAAGCTGCCTGTGCCACCTCCCGCTGCAATCATGATGCCCTGGTGGCTGATTTAGAACCGGCACCCAATTCCCGAAAGCCTTGCAGCGTCACCACGAAAGTGCTACACATTCACCCTAACGGTTTTCAGACCGGCGCACCCCCAAGGGAGACCTCATGAAGCCCTCGATTACACCCCACCTTAAGAAGAAAGCCATCCGCAGACTATCTCCGGGCCCGCTCGCGCTCTTGATTCCCTTTCTGGCGCTGGTGCCGGTCTCGATCTCACCCAGCCAGGACATCAGTCCGAACCTGCTGGACCGTCGCTGGAAGGCGGAATGGATTTCCTGCCCCGGCGCTCCCCGGCGCGAGTTCGGGGTCTACCACTTTCGCAAGACTTTTGCCCTCACGTCCGTGCCGGAGCACTTTGTGATTCACGCGAGCGCCGACAATCGCTACTCGTTGTTTGCCAACGGCGCCCGCGTAGGGGAAGGGCCCGCGCGCGGCGACCTGAAGCACTGGCGCTACGAGACGGTGGATATTGCGAAGTTCCTGCGCGCCGGCAAGAACGTGCTCGGCGCCGTGGTGTGGAACTTTGCCGAGCTGGCACCCATGGCGCAGATGACCAACGAAACTGGTCTGATAGTCCAGGGCGATGGCACGGCGGAGCAAGCGGTGAACACGGACGCGTCATGGAGAGTGGCGAGCGACCCGGCCTATGAAGCCATTCCGATCAGCCGGCAGATGTCCCGCTTCTACACGGTAGTGGGGCCGGGCGAGGGTGTGGACGGATCCAAGTACCCGTGGGGTTGGGAACAGCCGGACTACGACGATAGCCGGTGGCCACCAGCGCGCACGATGGACGAGGGCGGGCCACGCGGCATCCAGGATAGCCACTCGCAGTGGATGCTGGTGCCGCGGCCGATACCCCTGATGGAAAACACGCCGCAGCGTCTGGCGCGCGTGGTGCGAGTAGTCTACAAGGGCGGCGCCGCAGCCGGAACGGTCACCGCCGCTTTCCTCCAAGGCAAGGCGCCGGTGAACATACCGGCCAAGGCGCACGCGCAGATCCTGTTTGACCAGAGCTATCTCACCACCGCGTACCCGGAGCTCACGGTGCGCGGCGGGCGCGGCGCCACCGTCACGCTCACATATGCCGAGGCGCTTTGGAAAGGGCGCGAGAAGGGCAATCGCAATGAAACCGAGGGCAAAGAAATCCTCGGCTACAGTGACGAGTTCCGGCCCGACGGCGGCGCCGGTCGCGTCTTCCGACCGCTCTACTGGCGCACCTTCCGCTACCTTCAGCTCGATATCGCAACCGGCGACCAGCCGCTGGTGCTGGAGGACCTCCGCGCCGTGTTTACCGCCTATCCGTTCACGATGCGCGCCGAGTTCAAAAGTGACGATCCGGTGCTGGAGCAGATTATGGCCGTGGGTTGGCACACGGCGCGCCTCTGCGCCCACGAGACCTACATGGATTGCCCTTACTACGAGCAGCTCCAGTACGCAGGAGACACGCGCATCCAGGCGCTGGTCTCGCTCTACATGACCGGCGATGATCGGCTGGTGAAGAATGCCATCGAGTCGCTCGACGAGTCGCGCACACCCGAAGGTCTTACTCAGAGCCGCTACCCAAGTTTCTTGCCGCAGTATATCCCGCCTTTCTCGCTGCTTTGGATCGGAATGATGCACGACCTGTGGTGGTACCACGGCGACGCCGACTTCCTGCGCCAGTTCCTGGTGAACGAGCGCGGCGTGATCGACTGGTTCGAATCCCGTCTTGTAGCGCTGAGCGGCGCTCGGCCCGAAGCGAACGCGAGCCTCGGGGCTGAACCCAAAGGCGAAGGGGCCGAACGCCGTTCGGGCGCAGGGGCCGAACGCCGCTCGGCCCTACTGGGCAAACTGGAGTGGTGGGACTTCGCCGACTGGAACGACAGGTTTCCGGATGGTGTCCCGCCGCAGGAAGCCGACGGCGAGTCCGCCGTGCTGAGCCTCCAGTTTGCCATGATCCTACGCGACGCGGCCGACCTTGAATCCGCCTTCGGCAGCGCCGAGCGCGCCGAGCATTATCGCGCCTTGTCGCGGCAGGTTGCGGAAGCCGTGTATAAGACGTGTTGGGACCCGTCCCGCAGTCTCCTCGCAGATACACCCACGCGCCGGCAGTTCAGCCAACACGCCAGCCTTCTCGGCGTGCTCACCGATGCCATTCCAGCAGCTGACCAGCAGGCAGTGATGAGAAAGATCCTGAGTGATACCAGCCTCACCCAGTGCTCGTATTATTTCCGCTTCTACCTCTTCCGCGCCATGAAAAAGGCCGGGCTCGGCGATGAGTACCTGGATCAACTCGGCCCGTGGCTCAACATGCTGAAGCTGGGCTTGACCACGTGGGCCGAAACTCCCGAGCCAACGCGCTCCGACTGCCACGCCTGGAGCGCACACCCGAATTTCGACTTGTTGGCCACAGTCGCCGGAATTGAATCGGCTGCACCCGGCTTTGCCGAGATTGCGATCGAGCCTCACCTCGGCCGCCTCAAGCATCTTGAAGTGACCCTCCCTCACCCGCAGGGAGAGATCTGGGTGCAATATGAGCGCCAAGGCGCGGACGGCCTAGTGGCCGACGTGACCCTGCCGGGTACGCTAACGGGTTGGTTCACCTGGAATGGGAAAAAGGTACAGCTTCATCCTGGCGATCAGCACCTGGTGTACCAGGCTAAGCTGTAAGGTGGGGCAATTCTTGGATTGCTCGGTGGCAGCGGGTGGACGACCGCGGTGCGCAACGTACCGCAAGGTAGCGAGCTAAGGCCGCCACCCTTTACTCGCCAGCCAGCGGTCCCACCACCGTTGATTCTCTTCGATCTTCCGCCGCTCTTCCAATGTCAACTCCGGGCCAGGTTCGGGAATGGGGTGTAGCGGACCGAGACCCACTTCCGCACGCAGTTGGTTCACTCGGTCCGGTTCCGCAAGTCTCCACGGTCGAATTCGCCCATCAAGCGGATCGTCCATCCACTGAGTACCGTAACGCTGCGGCCGACCCTCGTGCATCGCAATGCGGTCTTCCAGAAACGCCGCATGCCAAAGCGGCACGCGCTTCGCCATCGCGCACGCGCGCAGAAGCCGCAACGCCTCCCGCTGAAAATCCGGCTCGCCAATCGCGTGCTGGACGATCAGCCAAGCTGCTTCCGCTCCATCCTTCCCGGCAATATCTTCGCCAGGCCAGCCATGAACTGCAATCATCTCTCGAAGGCGCGCTGCGTTACGCGTGTGCACAGCTTCCATTCTCGGTACATAGCTGCCTCCCAGTTCGCCGGATTCCAGCAGTTCCTGCCGGACCCGGATGTCCTCGGCACGCATCTCCAGGAGCTCCCGACGCAGCCCATCGTTGATCACCAGCTTATTATATCCGCCTTCGGACACGTTCGTCTTCTATCCAGGTGTCCTAGGCGTCGCTGGCGGAACGCACACGGTGGTTCAGGGACAAGATTCGATCCTAGCAGGCTGCTGAAAAACCCGTTTTGGCACTCGTAGAGGCCGGCTTTAGCCGGGCATCTTGTTGAATTCAAAGTGCCGCCCTAAAGGGCGCCGCTAAGAAGACCGCTCGAAACGGGGTTTTTCAGCAGCCTGCTAGGAGACGCGAGCCGCTCGGAAACGATAGAATTACCTTGACAAGGTTCTATAGTTGATTTAGTATTTGCAGATGTCTTCTCCTGCGTCGAACCGTAGCCTCGACCCGGGCGACAGGACGGAACCCGGTGCAATTGCGCATCCCAGGATGAATCACATTTGTATGTCGCGGAAAGGAAGGTTAACTCACGCGATTCGAAAACTAATCCCCTCCTGTCGCGGCAAGAACGCTCAACCCATTGAAAATGTGACGCTTAAACGAAATGCAACCGATATCTTGCGTGTTTTCAATAAGATGATCCATTTTCAGGCGATCGAAATATTCAGCATCGAGCCTTTTGTTATGTTAGACATAGGTGGTGTTTGCCGGGAAAAACTCGTTCGAATCCGATTGCTGAATTGGCGGCAGGGCGGGACGAAGGGCGAAGGGTGCGGATGCCCGAACTGTTCAGCCAAAGGTTCGGCAGCGCCTGATTCGGGATGCTCGAGTCCCGAGCCCCGAGCCCCGATTCCAAGTCGGCGGCGAGTGGGTCGGCGAGGCCGAAAATTGGCGTCAGTTATACGGAAGTCGGAATGTTGTTTATTTTCATAGATATCAAGGTAGTTGCCAATAAGCCGATTGCTGAATTGCGGAGCGCGGTACGAGAGGCGAATCATGGAAGCTGCCATTAGGGTTGAGACGGTTGAGAAGGTAGGCGACCCGGCGGCGGTCCGACCGAAAATCCAATCGTTGAACCCGGCGACGGGTGAGGTGCTGGCGGAGTTTGACCCCGCATCGGACGCGGACGTCGGAGCGGCGGTGGCGAGGGCCGGCCAAGCGCTCGTCGATTGGCGCCGGGTGGGCGTGCGCGAGCGGGCGAAATATTTTCTGCGGTTGAAGGAGGTCCTCTACGACCGGCGGGACGACATCGCCGCGCTGATCACACGGGAGGCGGGCAAGCCGCTGGTCGAGGCCATGCTCACCGAGGTGACGGTGGTGCTCGACGCGCTTGGCTACTTTGCGCAGAACGCGGCCAGCTTTCTGGCGCCGCAGTCGGTCCCTCACCACAACCTGGCGATGAGGCTGAAGCACGGACGACTCGAATACGAGCCCTACGGCATCATCGGCATCATCTCGCCTGCCAACTACCCCTTCAGCATCCCTTTCAACGAGATCATTCCGGCCTTGGTCGGCGGCAACACGGTGGTGCTGAAGCCTTCCGAGTTCACGCCGCAGGTGGGACTGGCCATTCGCGACCTGCTGGACGACGCCAAGCTACCACCGGGAATAGCAACCGTCGTGGTGGGCGATGGGCTTACGGGCCGGGCGCTGGCCGCGTCGCCGATCCACAAGTTGATGTTTACCGGCAGCGTGGCCACCGGCAAACGTGTGCAGGCCGCGTCGGCGGAGCGGTTGCTGCCCACGGTGCTGGAGTTGGGTGGAAAAGACCCGATGATCGTGTGCGCGGACGCCAATCTCGATACCGCCTCGAGCGGCGCCGTCTGGGGCGCCTTCACCAACGCCGGCCAGGCGTGCCTTTCGGTGGAACGGGCCTACGTCGTGCGCGAGGTGGCCGAGCGGTTCATCGACCTTTGCGTCGAGAAGGCAAAGAAGCTGCGAGTGGGACGCGGCGATGATCCCGCTACCGACGTGGGTCCGCTGATCCGCGATCGCCAGGTGCACATTGTGGAAGAGCAGGTGGCGGAGGCGGAGTCCCAGGGCGCCGAGGTCCTGTGCGGCGGGCGCCGTCCGGACCTTCCGGGCCTGTCGGGTTTCTTCTTTGAGCCCACGGTGATCACGCGCGTGAACCACGGCATGAAGCTGATGCGCGAAGAGACCTTCGGGCCGGTGCTGCCCATCATGGTCGTAGCCGACGAAGCAGAAGCGGTGCGGCTGGCCAACGATTCCGACTTCGGCCTGTCAGCCAGCGTGTGGACGGGCGATAGGAGCCGCGGCGAGCGCTTGGCGCGGGAGATCGAAGCTGGTGCCGTCATGGTGAATGACTGCATCAGCTACTTTGGGATTTGCGAGGCGCCGCACGGCGGCGTGAAGGCCAGCGGCATCGGCCGCACCCACGCGCGGCTTGGATTAATGGAAATGGTTCGGGTAAAATATCTTGACGTCGATCTCGTGCCGGGCATGCACAAAGTCTGGTGGTACGGGTACGGGCCTAAGGCCCAGCGCCTGGCGCAGGGCTTTACGGACTCCCTGTTTGGCCGCGGTTGGGCGCGCGTGCGTGGGCTGGCGAGAATGGCCGGGGGCCTGACGAAGAAACTATGAATGCTGAGCGATGAACGATGAACTGAAGACGGGTTTCGGGTTTCGGGGTTCGCGGAAAAACCGGGTTTCGGGATTCGCAGAAGGGTCTGAAGAACAGGGACTCGGGACTCGCGACTCGGGACTCGCGGAAGAAACGGGGCTCGGGATTTGGGATTCGGGGTTCGCAGAAGAAGTCGGAAGGTGGCAGTAGACGCTTGCCACGAATTGTCCTGTGAGCGCCAAAGAAG
>Ga0335077_10011573_pt1 | contig 11028 bp, 3 predicted proteins | sample Lox_Sample_31_FD_207151 | JGI IMG/M metagenome (GOLD analysis project Ga0335077, IMG submission 207151) | Soil microbial communities from Loxahatchee National Wildlife Refuge, Florida, United States - Lox_Sample_3.1 | ecosystem: Environmental > Terrestrial > Soil > Wetlands | place: USA: Florida...
TCCACGCTGCCACCAGCCCCGACCTGGGGGAATTGTTCGGAGCGGGTGATGCCCAGGTTGGCGTGAGCTGCTTCCACGCGCGTGTAGGCGTCGCGCAGGTCGTAGTTGTGCACCAGGGCGGTGCGAATCAGGTCCTGCAATTGTGGGTCTTTGAAGACCTGGAACCACTTCAGGTCGGCGAGGGATTCGGCCCGGCCGGGCGGGAGCGGCTCCGGCGCCCGGAAAGTGGTGGGAGTGGCGATGGTGGGCCGCCTGTAGTTCGGGCCGACCATGCAGCCCGCCGAGAGCAGCGCCAGCAGAGCAAGCAATGATCCGGCGCGCATGATCAGTCACCTTCTCCGGGCAGGGGCGCCGGCGGCGCGAGCGGCACATGTTGACGCGCCGCCCCCGAGAGTTTTTCGACCGCGTAAAAAATGGCGGGCACCAGGAAGATTCCAATGCCGCTTGCCGCAGCCATCCCGCCGATTACGGTGGTGCCCATGATTTGTCGCGCCACCGCCCCGGCGCCCGAGGCGATCCACAGCGGCACGCATCCCAAAATGAAAGCGAAGGAGGTCATGAGGATGGGACGGAGGCGCAGTCGCGCGCCTTCCATGGCAGCTTCCGCCAGCGGCCTGCCTTTGGCGAGTTCGTCGCGGGCGAATTCCACGATCAGAATCGCGTTCTTGGCGGCGAGGCCGATCAGCATGACCAGGCCGATCTGGGAGTAGACGTTATTCTCGATCTGCACGAGGTACGCTGGTGCGGTGTAGGTAAGAAAGGCCCGGCGCAGCCAGAGGACGCCGAAGGCGCCGAACACCGCGACCGGCGTGCTGAGGAGCACGCTGAAAGGCAAGGTCCAGCTTTCGTAGAGCGCCGCCAGAATCAGAAACACGAACAGCAGGGAAAATCCGAAGATGGTGCCCGAAGAAACGCCTTCCTGCGCTCTCTTTTCCTGAAAGGAGATGCCGGAATAGTCGAAGCCCATCTGCGTGGGCATGGTTTGCGCGAAGGTCTCTTCCAGCGCCTTCATCGCCTGGCCGCTGCTGTAGCCGGGCGCCGCGCTGCCGTTCAGTTGCGCCGATCGGTATTCGTTAAACCGCATGGTAAATTCCGGACCGTACCCCGGCTCGAAGTGAGTGAGGGCAGAGAGCGGCACCATCTCTCCGGCTGCATTGCGGACGTAGAACTGGCCGACGTTTTCCGGACGCGTGCGGTACTTGCCTTCCGCTTCCACGTAGACCTGCCACTGGCGTCCGAAGAGGTTGAAGTAGTTGACGAACAGGCCGCCCATGAAGGCCTGGATGGTGCGGTAGACATCGTTGATGGCGACACCCTGTTTGATCACCTTGTCGCGGTCAACCATCACGAACTGTTGCGGCACGCTGGGCAGAAACGTGGTGCTCAGGCTGCCGATCTCCGGCCGTTTGCGCGCCGCCGCCATGAATTTGTCGACATTGCCGGCGAGGAAACGGACAGAGCCGCCGGAGCGGTCTTCGAGGATGAACGTGAATCCGCCGGAGGTGCCGACGCCCGGAATGGCCGGCGGCGAAAAGCCGAAGGCGACCGCGTCGGGGAGCCTGTTCAACTCCTGATTGAGCCTGGCCTTGATCGACTGGAACTGCTCCGCGCGTGTTTTGCGGTCGTCCCAGTCCTTCATGCGGATGAACGCGAATCCGTTGTAGCTGGTGCGCACCAGGCTGAGGAGGCTGAAGCCGGAGACGCCGGTGACGCTTTCGACGCCCGGAATGCCCGCGGCGATCTTCTGGATTTTCGCCATCACCTCTTCGGTGCGTTCCAGTGAACTCGAATTCGGAAGCTGGACATTCAAATAAAAGTAACCTTGGTCCTCGTCGGGAACAAAGCTGCTGGGGATCTTGCCGCCCACCCACAGGCCGACCACGGCAAAGCCGGCGAGAAGCAAAAGAGCGAATCCGCTTTTGCGCAGCAGCGCGCCGGAGATCCGGACGTAGTTGTTGGTGGCGCTGTCGAACGCGCGGTTGAACCAGCCGAAGAAGCGTGCCAGCAGCCCTCTGCTCCGGGTTCTTGGCTTCAGCAGCAGCGATGCCAGCGCGGGGCTAAGCGAAAGCGCGTTGAATGCCGACAAGATCACCGAGATGGCGATGGTTACGGCGAACTGCTGATAGAGGCGGCCCGTGATACCCGGAATGAAGGCTGTGGGGATGAATACCGCCGAGAGCACCAGCGCGATCCCAACGACGGGCCCCGAGATCTCCTCCATGGCTTTCAGCGCCGCCTGCTTCGGATCGAGGCCGTCTTCAATGTGGCGTTCTACCGCCTCCACTACCACAATGGCGTCGTCCACCACGAGGCCGATCGCCAGTACCAGGCCGAACAGGGACAGGGTATTGATGCTGAAGCCGAACAGCGGAAAGAACACGAACGTTCCAATCAGGGACACGGGTACCGCGAGCAACGGAATCAGAGTAGCGCGCCAGCCCTGTAAGAACAGATAGACCACAGCAACCACCAGGAGGATGGCGATCACCAGCGTTTCGACGATCTCCTTCATGCCTTCGGTGACCGCAAGTGTGGTGTCGATGGGGATGGTATAGTCGATGTCGTCCGGAAAACTGCGCTTGGCCTGGGAGAACAGCTTCCTCACGCCTTCAGCGGTGGCAACCGCGTTGGAGCCGGGCAACTGATACACTGCGATGACCGCGCTGGGCTTGCCGTTGAGGTGTCCGGTGATGCTGTAGTCCTGCGTTCCCAGCTCGACTCTCGCGACGTCGCGCACGCGTACGATGCCGGTATCCGGAGTCTCGCGGAGGACAATGTCTCCAAACTGCTCGGGCGATGTCAGGCGGCCCTGCGCGCGGACGGCGTACGTGAAGGGCTGTCCCGCGGGGATAGGCTCGCTGCCTACCTGGCCCGCGGGGTTGACCGTGTTCTGGGTCTGGATTGCGGAGACGATCTCGGGAACCGTGATGGAGAGCTTCGCCAACTGATCGGGCTTTACCCAGAGGCGCATGGCGTACTGCCCGGAGCCGAAAATCTGCACGGTACCGACGCCCTTCACGCGCGTCAGGGGATCGTCCAGATTAATGTATGCGTAGTTCGCCAGGAACTTCGCATCGTGCGAACCCTTCGGCGAGTACAGCGCCACGAGCATGAGCGGGGCCAGTACCGATTTCTGAACGGTGACGCCATAGTTAGTGACGTCCACGGGCAACTGCGACGCAGCCTGGGTTTCGCGGCTCTGTGCCAGGATCAGATCGGTGTTCGGATCGGTCGCCACGTCGAAATCGACAAACATCCGCATCTGTCCGTTGGCAGTCGCGTTGAGCGAGTACATGTAATTCATGTTGTCGACGCCGCTCATCTGTTGTTCGATGGGTGTGGCGACGGATTGCTCGATGGTCTGGGCGTCGGCGCCCACGTAGGTCGCGGTGATCTGGATGTCGGGCGGAGCGATTTGAGGGAATTGCGCTACAGGAAGACCGACGAGCACGACCACGCCGATAATCACGGTGAGAACGGCGATGACCATCGCTACGATGGGGCGGTTGATGAAGAATCTGGACATGACAGTCACCTGGCCTGGAACGGCTCCGGATCGACGACCGTTCCGGTGCGGACCTTTTGCAGACCTTCGACGACGACGCGCTCGCCCGGCTTCACGCCCTCGCGAACGATCCACATGTTCCCGACGGTGTCACCGACCGTGACGGGCCTGATGGTGACCTTGTTGTCAGCATCCACCACCGCGATCTCTTGAGCGCCCTGGAGATCGAGAATCGCCCGCTGCGGAACAAGCAGAGCGTCTTTCTGCACCTGGATGGCGGCTCGGACCCGGCCATATTCCCCAGGCCGCAGGATATTGCCCGGATTGGGGAACAGGCCCGCCAGCCGGATGGCTCCGGTGCGAACGTCCACCTGGCGGTCTGCGAAGTCGAACTTCCCTTTGTGCGGGTAGGTGGAGCCGTCGGCGAGAATCAAATCGAGTTCCAGACGCTTGTGGTTTGCCGCGCGCTCCTCGACTGTGGGAAACCGGCGGGTGTATTCCAGATACTCCTGCTCGCTGGCCGTGAAGTAGACCTTGATCGGATCGACCGTCGACACGGTGGTGATCGCACCGCTCGCCGGGCTGACCAGCGCGCCCACCTGCAACTGGGCGATGCCGGGAATGCCGTCGATGGGCGAGGTGATGCGGGTAAAGCCGAGGTTGATGCGCGCGGTTTCCACCGCGGCCTTGTCCGCTTCGACAGCGGCGAGCGACTCCGTGATCTGAGCTTTGCTGGTGGCCACCTGGGCCTGGGCGGCCTGCAGTTGCGCTTTGGCGGCCATGTTGTTCTGCGTGGCGTCGTCGAGATCCTGCTGAGTGATGGCCTGCGCCTGGGCCAGCGGGATGTAGCGATCGACATCAAGTTGGACGCGGCGCTGATTGGCTTGGGCGACCGCTACGCCGGCTTCGGCTTGGGCAAGCTGCGCCCGCGCCTGTTCCAATTGGCCCTGCGACTGTGCCAGGCGCCCTTGGGCCTGATCCAGTTCCGCCTGGAAGGGACGCGGATCGATCTGAAACAGGAGCTGGCCCTTGCGAACGAAGGAACCTTCGGTATAGGCCTGCTGGACCAGATAGCCCGAGACCTCAGCCTTGATATCGGCGTTCACCAGGCCGTCCAGCGTGCCGATCCACTCCTTATAGATAGGAACGTCCCGCTGCTCCACATCCGCCACTTCGACCTGCAGCGGCGGATGCGCGGGCGTTGCTGCCCTTGTGTGGGAACATCCGGCAGCGATGCCGAGGACGGCGGCGACCGCCAGAATCCAAAGGCCGGATTGCGGGCCAGCGCCCGTTAGAAACGTGCGGTTCTGTCTCAATACAGACATTCAGTGGTTACCCTCCTCGCGGCGTTTGAGGTTCCCTGCCGGAATCCACGGCAGATGGAGCACACATCCGGCCAAACGGTCACAATCACGATCTACGGCTTCCCGTCGATTCGGTCTCCCTCCATCGCTATCCACCCGGCCGTCTTCATTTCTCCTTTGACGATTGCAATGCCAAGGCCATCGCTAAAGTAGTGGAATCGCGAGCGGCAGTGGACGCGCCACGGGCAACTGTTAACAGCCGGAGCCGGACGGCCGACACGACAGCCGAAGAGCAAGCGGGTCGCGGCCACCACCACCGGCAGAACGCCCGAATCGATGCTGCGTCTGCCGCTGATGGATTTGAAATGGATGACCAAGCAGCCGCCGGCTTCTTTTATCGCGTTTCTGTTTTCGTCAACAAGTCGACCGGTCGACTCCATTTGTGGCCAGTTGACGGTGATGGCCTCCGTGTTCTCCGAGCATTGCGCCGACGCTGATTAGCCGGCAGATCTGGTTCCACGCGTTCCGCGTGCAGTATCTCAAAGATGCCCGGGACACGAGCGGGGGATGACGGCAGTCGGTGCCGGGGCGTTGGCGGGCGGCGGCTTGAGTCTCCCCGGGCACCTGAACGGAAAGTCGGATCGCGTCGACCGGCTGGGTCGGTCCCCTGTGGCGCCGTTGATGACGCCTAGCGAATCGAGATCGGAAGCGCCGGGCTGGTCTGGCCGGCCATGCTTATGGCGACCGGGACGTTATCGCCGGTCGGCACACCGGCAGGAATGACGGCGTTTACCTGGTAAAGGCCCGTGTATTGGGACGTCAGTCCCTGGTAGAGAACCGTGGCGGACTGGCCGCCGATTGTCATCTGGATCGGGGCTGCCCAGGCGTAAACGCCGTCCGGGGGCAAGCCTCCATCGGGCACGGAGGGGTTGGTTGCGCCCAGCCCCAGGCAATACAGCGTGATGTAATCGCCCACGTGCGCGGGGCTGGAGGGGCTGACGAAGTACGGCTCGCTGCCATCTGCCGGGGAGGCAAGGATGGCGTTGCCGCCGCCATAGATGGTAGGCTCGGCGGTTGCCACGGTGACCGTAACCGGCAGGGAAAGCGTGTTGCCGCGCTCCACCAACATTTGCAACGGCGCGTTGAGGCTGTTGCCGCTGACCTCGTACGGAACGACGGCGTTGATCTGTCCGCCGCCGACGTAATAGAGCGGCATTGACAAGCCCTGGACGGTGACGGTGGTGTCCACCAGCGTATTGGGCAACGGCGGCGGAGGCGCGGCCAGGGCCGTCTCCGCCAGGTTCGTGCCGTAAATCGAGATTACGTCGCCCGGCGCCAGCAGCCCGGGCGTCACTCCGCCAAATGCGCCGATGATACTGTCCCTTTCAAACGCCGGCGGCGTGTCGGAGGCCAGCGTGCCATTAGTCTGCAGTTGGCCGGAGACTCCCTGGGGACTCGCCGCGTTCACCGTGAGGTTCACGTTGGAGGAAGGATTCTGCGTGTACCAGGTGCCCTCCCAGAGTCCACCCTGCAGCGGTTTGAGGGCGACCGCAGTATCGCCATTGGAGAAGCTGACATTGACGGAACCCGATTCCATCGGAACGCCGCAATCGTCCTCGACGAAAACGCCCACCTTGATGCCGAAACCGGTGAAGCCGCTGAAGGAGTCGGTGGGCGCGGTGAGAATGGGCTGCAACTTGGCGGGCGTGCAAGCCGCAGTATCGGCGGGGATGGCGGCGCGCGCGTTGCCGCGGACGCTGCCGGCGGACGCCGCGGCTGCGGCTGTCACGATCACCTTGACCGTGAGACGGACAATACGGCCATCGTTGAACTCCAGGGTTACCACGCCGTTGTAGATTCCCGCCGCGAGCCCGGTGGTGAAGGGCTGTACCACGATGGGTGTGGGGTTCTGGGGATCGAGGGTGGCCGCGGTGGGCAGCGTGACAATGGAAAGCCCGGTGTCCGCGGAGACCAGCGAGCGGAAGCTCTTGGCGTTGGCCGTGACGTTGTAGACCGACACATTCTGCGAGCCGGGCGAGGAAGCTCCGGCGGTGGCCGTGAACAGCAGCGAGCCGGGCGTGAGGGCGGCGCCGACATCGGTGCCGGCCGGCAGCAGGTGCAGAACCACGGTCAGCACCTGCGGTGTGTTGGCGGCGGAGGGTGCGTCCACTTCCACGAGACCGTAGTAGGTGCCGGCGGTCAGGAGCGCGGAGGGGTCGACGCTGACGCTGACGGTGGGCGGCGTTTGCCCGGCGTCGGTGGTTCCGCTGGCCGGGGAGACGCTGAACCAGGCGGGCGTCGCGGGGATGGCGATGGTCTTGGCCGTCCAAGGGACCGAGCCGCTGCCGATGTTGAGCACGGCGAAGGTCTGCGGCGGGATGACGCCGCCCTGAGCCACGGCGGTAAACAGTAGCCCGCGCTGCGAGAGGAGAATGGCCTGGTCGAGCCCGCTGACGGTGATGGTGAGCGGCGCGGAGAGAGTGGTTGAGCCCGCGGTCACGGTAACTGTGCCGGTGAAAGTGCCGGTGCCGAGAGCGAGGATGGCCGGGTCCGCGGTGATGACGATGTTGGCGGGGGACGCGGGCGTAGCTTGTCCCGAGGTCTCGGAGAGTGCGAGCGACTGGGCGCCGGCAGGAGTGGCGATGGTGGCGGCGACGGTGAAACTGAGTGTCCCGCCGCCGGCATTGGCGACGGTCAGCCGCTGGCTCTGGGCCGGCGAGGATTTGGCGAAGGCGAACGAGAAGCTCTGCGGATCGAGCGGCGCCAGCGCGGGAGGTTGCGCGGCCGAGACCTGGAAGGTCACGTTGACGGTGGACGAAGGCGGATTGCCGTTCGGCGTGGCGACGGTGATGATGCCCTGGTAGCTGCCGGCAGAGGTCAGAGTGGAAGGATCGGCCACGACATTGATGAGCCTTGGTGCGGCGCCGTTCTGCGGGCTGACCGAGAGCCAGTTGCCGCCGTCCGTGGTCGAGACCGAGAGCGAAAAGGCCAGGCCCGGCACGGAGGCGATGCTGAAGCTCTCGGTGGGAGCGGGAGCACCGGTGGCCTGCGCGCTGAAGGAGAGACTCGCGGTCGAGACCTGCACCGCCGGCTGCGCCACCGGGATTTCGCGGATCCGGTAGTTATCCATGTCGGCGATGTAGATATTGCCGGCCGAATCGATGGCCAGGCTCCAGGGTTCGTCGAGCGACGCGGCGGTGGCCAGCCCGCCGTCGCCGGAGAAGGCCTCATCGCCATTGCCGGCGATGGTGGTGATCGTCCCATTGGTGACTTTTCGGACGCGGTTGCTGAAGGTGTCGGCGATGTAGAGGGTGCCGGCGGAATCGACGGCGATTCCGCGGAGGCGAAGCTCGGCACTGGTGGCGGGCCCTCCATCGCCGGAATAGCCTTCGCTTCCATTGCCGGCGACGGTCGTGATCGTGCCGCCGGAAACCATGCGAACCCGGTAATTCTGGGAATCCGCGATGTAGACATTCCCGGCGGAGTCGACGGCCACTCCGGTGGGATATTGGAGTGCCGCGCCGGTGGCGGGTCCTCCGTCGCCAGAGTAGCCCTTGGTTCCATTGCCGGCGATGGTCGTGATGGTTCCTCCGGACACCTCGCGGATGCGGTGGTTGCCCCAGTCGGCGATGTAAATGTCGCCGGCGGGATCTACGGCGATTGCCATGGGGCCGTACAGCTTCGCGCTGGTGGCGGGCCCTCCGTCGCCGGAGAATCCGGAGGTGCCGTTGCCGGCAACCGTGGTGATCGTGCCGCCGGATACCTTGCGCACGCGGCTGTTGAGCCAATCGGCGATGTAGACGTTGCCGGCCGAATCCACGGCCACTCCGTATGGGTTGTTGAGGGCTGTGCCGGTGGCGGCCACGCCGTCGCCGCTGAATTCCTGGACGCCGTTACCGGCAATGGTGGTGACCACCCCGCCCGACACCAGTCGGATTCGGCTGCTGACAGGATCGGCGATGTACAGATTGCCCGAGGAATCGACCGCGATTCCAGCGGGCTGGGCAAACGATGCTGCGGCAGCGGAGCCTCCGTCGCCGGAAAACCGGTACGCGCCATCGCCGGCAATGGTGGAAATCGTCCCGGCAAACACGCGGCGGACCCGGTCGTTGAGAGTATCGGCAATATAGACGTTGCCGGATGAGTCCGCCGCGACCCCTTTGGGGAAATCGAGCATGGCGCTGGTGGCGAAGCTTCCGTCGCCGGAGAAGCCTTCCTGGCCGTTGCCGGCGACCGTCGAAATGATTCCTCCGGTCACCTTCCGGATGTTGCAGGAGATGTAATCGGCGATGTAGAGGTTACCGGACGGATCGACGGCGACACCATAAGGGAAAGCCAGCGACGCCTTCGTGGCGGGCCCTCCGTCGCCGAGGGAAAGGGGAAGTCCGTTGCCGGCGAAGGTTGTGATGTTGCCGCCCGACACCTTGCGCACGCGGTAGTTGAACCAATCGGCGATATAGAGGTTGCCGGCGGAATCGATGGCGACACCGGCGGGGTCGTTCAGTTTCGCGCTGGTAGCGGGCCCTCCATCGCCGGCGAAGCCGCCGCTGCCATTGCCGGCGATGGTGGTGATGGTGCCGCCCGAAACCTCGCGAATGCGGTTGTTGATGGTGTCGGCGATGTAAATGTTGCCGGCGGAATCGACGGCGATTCCCGCGGGGGCGTTCAACTCCGCGCTGGTTGCGGGACCGCCATCGCCGGAGAACCCGCCCTTCCCATTGCCGGCGACAGTGGTAATCACGCCGCCGGAAACTTTGCGAATGCGGTCGTAGTCGACGATATAGACGTTTCCCGAAGCATCGACGGCCACTCCCGCAGGCTGGTCGAGCGAGGCGCTGGTGGCGGGGCCTCCATCGCCGGAGAAGCCCTGGATGCCATTTCCGGCGACGGTCGTCAGCGTGCCATCCGGCGAGATCCGCACCACGATGTTGTTGCCGGAGTCCGCGGCGTAGATGTTGCCCTGGGCATCAAGGGTCACACCCGGGATGTTGCCGAACGGCGCGCTGACCGCCGGCAGCGGCGTGGCGGGGAAAGCGAAATCGGTTCCCGCAACGGTGGTGATGATCTGCGCATGAGCGGCGCCGCACCACAGGCACAACACGAAAACCGTTGTTAAGATCAAGGCGCCCGAGTTATTAGTTCGCATATGCCACAACTCCACGCCGGAATTCCGGCGGGTCTGGCCTCGCAGCCAAACATCCTGTGAGCGTATTCTGCGCCGCTTCATGGCAGGAATCAAGAGCAAGGCATCTCGAAGTCTGAAAACCAGATGCTGGCATGTCCTAAATAAATAGTGACTCCCGGCAAACTACCATTTCACGCGCACGATCACCTGTATCTGACGGGCGGCTTCCGTAAGCGGGATCAAGCCGGGGAAGCCCGACTGTTCGGGTTTGCGGCCGTAGAGGGCCACGCCAAATCCGGGGCCGATGGTGGAATCGGGATTCCCGAGGTTGGCGTGGTTCAGCACGTTGAACAGATCGCCGCGCAATTCGACGGCGCCGGTATCGCCCAGCTTACGCACCACGATGGAGCGGCTCACGGAAAGATCGGCGTTATACAGGCCGGGGCCCGCGATGGCGTTTCGCCCGAGGTTGCCGAGCGGCGTGGATGGATTGGCGAAAGCGGCGGGGGACAGCAGCAATTCGCCGCCGGGAGCGGCCTGAGCGGTGAACTCCTGCGCGGGATCGACCAGGGTGCCGCGGCGGTTGACGATGCCGGCGGCGCCGGTGCTCGCGTAGACGGAGTACGGGAAGCCGGTACGGAACGCGGCCAGGCCGGAGATCTTCCAGTTGCGAAGCGGGTTCCAGGCGCGGGATGAACCGCGAGGGTTGGGGATGGCGGCGGTCCACATCAGGACCAGGTCCTGGCGCTGGTCGAAATCGGAGTTGCCGCGATCGACACGGAGATCGCCCTCGCTCGAGAACGCGGCGCGGTGCTGGGACGCGGCGCCCGCGGTAAGGCTGGCGAAAGACAGATCGAAGTAGTCGCCGGCCAGCGGGGAACTCTGGTTGTCGATGCTGTGGCTCCAGGTGTACGCGGCCTGGAGTTGCACGCGGGACGTGCGATAGCGCAACACGGCCATCAGCGCACCGTAATTGGACGACCCCTGATTCGCGAGGTATGAGACTTCAGGCAGCGATGCGTTGTCGTCCGAGCCGCGATTCAGTACGTCAGTGGTGATGAGGCGACGGCCCAGCGTTTCGGCGCCGTTCACCT
>Ga0335077_10011574_pt1 | contig 11027 bp, 10 predicted proteins | sample Lox_Sample_31_FD_207151 | JGI IMG/M metagenome (GOLD analysis project Ga0335077, IMG submission 207151) | Soil microbial communities from Loxahatchee National Wildlife Refuge, Florida, United States - Lox_Sample_3.1 | ecosystem: Environmental > Terrestrial > Soil > Wetlands | place: USA...
ACCGGCGCGATGAGCACTGCGCGCTCCGTGCCGTTCCTGCCGAACCACAGTCCGAGCGGTATCGCGATCGCCGCAAAGGCCAGCTCCTGGCGAAAGGCCGCCTCGTCGCGGAACGCGCCCGTGAGCCCGCGCAGGCTCGCGCCGAGGGCGCGCAGCACGCGGGTGAGGCCGCGGGGCTTGTACCGGTCTAGGGCTGCGTCGTTGGCGTCCATGTGAGGTCCAGGTGACGGGCGGCGCGCACATCGTCGAGGCGCCGCACCGGCATGGTATGCGGTGCGGTGCGTACGCGCTCGGGTTCCTGCTCGGCCTCCCGCTGAATCTGTGACATGGCCGCCACAAAGGCATCGAGCACCTCCTTGCTCTCGGTCTCGGTCGGCTCGATGAGCAGGCACTCCGGTACCAGGAGCGGGAAATATGTCGTCGGGGCGTGGAAGCCCAGATCGAGCAGCCGCTTGGCGAAGTCCATCGCGGTCACGTTGAGCTCGCGCGCCTGCCGCTTGATCGTCACGATGAACTCGTGGCTGGCGCGGCGCTCGGGGTAAGCGGCCTCGAAGCCCACGTCCTTGAGCCTCTTCAGCAGGTAGTTGGCATTCAACGTGGCGTACTCGCCCACCGCGCGCATGCCATCGCGTCCGAGGAGGCGCATGTAGATATAGGCGCGCAGCAGCACGCCGGCGTTGCCCATGAAGGCCGAGAGGCGCCCGATCGACTGCGGCAGATCGCTCTCGGTGAGCCAGCGGTAGCGCTCGCCGTCCCTGCCGACGATGGGGACCGGCAGGAACGGCATGAGGCGCGCCCCGACGCCCACGGCGCCGGCGCCCGGCCCGCCGCCGCCGTGCGGGGTCGAGAAGGTCTTGTGCAGGTTCATGTGCATCACGTCGAAGCCCATGTCCCCGGGACGCACCTTGCCGAGGATCGCATTGAGATTCGCGCCGTCGTAGTAGAGCAGCCCGCCGGCCTCGTGCACCACGCGCGCCACCGCCTCGATGCCGCGCTCGAAGACTCCGAGCGTGGAAGGGTTGGTGAGCATGATGCCCGCGGTGTTGGGACCGACCGCCGCCTTCAAGGCCGCGAGGTCCACATCGCCCGACGGGTTGACGGGAATCTCACGCACCACGCAGCCGCACATGGTCGCAGTCGCGGGGTTGGTGCCGTGCGCGGCCTCGGGAACGATGATCTCGTTGCGTTTCAGATCGCCGCGCGCGCGGTGATAGGCGCGGATCATGGCGACGCCGGCAAACTCGCCATGCGCGCCCGCCATGGGCGAGAGCGCCACGCCCTGCATGCCGGTGACTTCCTTCAGCATCTCCTGCAGCTCGTACATGCAGGCGAGGAACCCCTGGCCATGCGACTCCGGCGCGAGCGGGTGGCGCGCCAGGAACTGCGGCAGCATCGCGTACTGATTGCACGCCTTGGGGTTGTATTTCATGGTGCACGAGCCGAGCGGGTAGAAATGAGTGTCGATGGAGAAGTTGAGCTGCGACAAGCGCGTGAAGTGCCGCACCGCCTCGAGCTCACCGACCTCCGGGAGCGCCGGCGCCGTGCCACGCCTGAGCTTCGCCGGCAGATCGGCGAGCGGCGCGCTACCGACATCCTGCGGCCACTGATCGCTCGCCCCGCGTCCGGGCTGCGAGTACTCGAAGATCAGCTTTTCACGGCGGGGCATCGGTTGCATCCTTCTCAGGCGGCGCGCGCCGTTTGCATGGCATCACTGAGCGCAGCGCGGTAGCGCTCGAGGTCCGCGGCGGTCTTGGTCTCGGTCGCGCACACGAGCAGCGCGGGACCGAGCTCGGGGTAGTACGGCGCCAGGTCGAGTCCGCCGATGATCCCGCGGGCGGCGAGCGCCTCGAGCACCGGCTCGGTCGCACGGTCGAGGAGCAGCACGGCCTCGTGGAAGTGGGGCCCGTTGAAGGCCAGGCGCACGCCCGGGAGGCGCGTCAGCATGGCGGTGAGCTCGCGGCTGCGGGCATGGCTCGCGGCGGCGGTGCGCGCCAGTCCTTGCGGCCCCATGAGCGACATGTAGATGGTCGCCGCGGTCATCAGCAGTCCCTGGTTGGTGCAGATGTTGGAGGTCGCCTTGGCGCGGCGGATGTGCTGCTCGCGCGCCTGCAGTGTGAGAGTGAAGCCCTCCTGCCCCGCGACATCGAGCGTGCGGCCGACGATGCGGCCGGGCATCTGCCGCACGTATTCCATGCGGGTGGCCATGAAGCCGAAGTACGGGCCGCCCGAGGACAGCGGCACGCCGAGCGGCTGGCCCTCGCCGACCGCGATGTCGGCGCCCTCGCTACCCCACTCGCCCGGGGGCTTGAGCAGCGCGAGCGAAGTGGGATTCACCACCGCGATTACCAGGATGCCGTGCGCGTGTGCCCAGTCGGTGAGCGCATCCACGTCCTCGAGCCGGCCGAAGAAGTTCGGCTGCTGGATGATGAGCGCGGTCACGTCCTCGCCGTCGTACCTGGCGAGCGAGGCGGGGAGCGTCACGCCCTCGACGGTGCAGTAGGGCAGCTCCTCGAACTCGAGTCCCTGGTTGCACGCCATCGCCACCGCGACCCTGCGGTAGTGCGGGTGCAGGGTCGTCGGCACGAGAATGCGCGCGGACTTCGACTTGCGGTTGGCCCGCACCGCCATGAGCGCCGCTTCCGCAGTCGCGGAGCCGCCGTCGTACATCGAGGCGTTGGCGACCTCCATGCCGGTGAGTCGCGCGATCATGGTCTGGAACTCGTAGATCGTCTGCAGCGTGCCCTGGCTGGCCTCCGCCTGGTAGGGCGTGTAGGCGCTGTAGAACTCGCCGCGCGTGGTGATGGCCCACACGGCCGCCGGGATGTGATGCTCGTAGGCGCCGGCGCCGATGAAGCTCAGCGGGGTGCCGTCGACGGCCGCGCGCTCGCTCATCAGCCGTCCGACCTGCATCTCGTTGAGCTGCTCCGGCACTCCGGCGAGCGAGCTCGCCCGCAGCGAGGCCGGAATCTCCTCGAACAGGTCCTCGATCCGACGGACGCCGATGGTCGCAAGCATTGCCGCGACGTCGGCCTCGGTATGGGGAATGAAAGCCATCAGTCGCCCTCCGCTGCCAGGACTTTGTGGTAGTCCGCGGCCGAGAGCAGCTCTGCCGCGGCCAGCGCCCCGGCTCCCGGCCGCAGCCGCATCAGCCAGCCTTCGCCGTAGGGGTCGGAGTTGACCGTCTCGGGCGCGTCCGCCAGCCTCGGATTCCCGGCGGTGATCTCGCCGGCGAGCGGTGCGTACACATCCGACGCCGCCTTCACCGACTCGACCACCGCGCACGGCTCGTCCTGCCGCACCGCCCGGCCGGCTTCCGGTACTTCGACGAACACCAGATCCCCGAGCGCATGCTGCGCGTGGTCGGTGATGCCGATCTCGACCGTACCGTCGCTCAGGGTGCGCACCCATTCGTGCGACTTGGTGTACTTGAGGTCTGCTGGAACGTTGCTCATGAACGGGTCCTCATGTGACCAGGGACTTGCCGAAACGCACGAACGGCGGCTTCACCACTTTGGCGTTGAGCAGCTTGCCGCGGATGTCGACCTGAACACGCTGAGGCGTAGCAGCCGGTACGCGCGCCAGCGCGATCGAGCGCTCGAGCGTCGGGGAGAAGGTCCCGCTGGTGATCTCGCCCTCGCCGGCGCCCGCGACGACGACCTTCTGGTGGCTGCGCAGCACCCCGCGGTCCTCGAGCAGGAGGCCGACGAGCTTGCGTCCCGCGCCGCGAGCGCGGATCGCCTCGAGCGCCTCGCGTCCGATGAAGGCACGCCCCTGCGGCTCGAGCGCCACGGTCCAGGCGAGGCCCGACTCGAACGGGTCGGTGCTCTCGTCCATCTCGTGGCCGTAGAGGTTCATGCCGGCCTCGAGACGCAACGTGTCGCGCGCCCCGAGGCCGCACGAGGCGACCCCGAGAGAGTTGAGGCGCCGCCATGCCGGGACCGCATCCGCCGCCGGCATCATGAGCTCGAAGCCGTCCTCGCCGGTGTAGCCGGTGCGGGCGACGAACCAGCTCCCGAGCTCGCCTCCGACGAACACCCCGAGCGCAAGCGCCGCCTGCGCCTCGGCGGGGGCGAGCAGCTGCGCCGCCTTGGCGCGCGCCTCGGGCCCCTGAACCGCCAGCATGGCGAGGTCGGTGCGCTCGGTGACCTCGACGCCGAAGGGCGCCGCGTGGCGGCGGATCCAGGCGAGGTCCTTGTCGCGGGTCCCGGCATTCACCACGGCGCGGAACCAGCTCTCGGTGAGGAAGTAGACGATGAGATCGTCGAGGACGCCGCCGCGCTCGTTCAGCATGCAGGAGTAGAGCGCCTTGCCGGAGGTCTTCAGCTTGCCGGCGTCGTTCGCCAGCAGCTCACCGACGAACGCGCGCACGCGCGGCCCCTTAAGATCGACGACGCACATGTGCGAGACGTCGAAGACCCCCGCGGCACGGCGCACCGCATGATGCTCGGCGATCTGCGAGCCATACTGCACCGGCATGTCCCAGCCGCCGAAGTCGACGATGCGGGCACCGAGCTCCTGGTGCAGACCGAACAACGGGGTTTTTCTTCCCACGGAGCCTCCGCAGAGCAAAAAAAGCAGCGGGCCAGCCTCCCCATGCGAGGCGCCTGCCGCCCTTCTGTCCCTGTGACCTGAGAGATCAGGCACCCTCGAGGCGCCGCTCCCCTTCGGTGGGTGAACCTGGCGTCCACCGCTCTCCAGAAGCCCCGCGGAGCGCGCCTCAGAGGCGCGCTCCACCGCCTGCCGTTCTTGTGCCTGAGCGTTTCCGGGCGGAATTGCGCCTTCGGCGTTCCGGTTCAGTGACCGGACTCTCTCCGGACAGACCGATTCGGGCCGCAGAATGATACCAGCACGGTAGAATCCGCGCCCCATGAGCCGCCCGCGTCGCACCACAGCGCAGGTATCGATCGGAGGGGTCCGCGTCGGCGGCGGTGCCCCGATCGTGGTGCAGTCGATGACCAATACCGACACCGCCGACGTCGAGGGCACCGCGCGCCAGGTGCGCTCGCTCGCGCGCGCCGGCTCGGAGCTGGTACGCATCACCGTGAACACCAGCGAGGCCGCGGCCGCGGTCGCGCCGATCCGCGCGTGGCTCGAGCGCGCCGGCGTGCAGGTACCGCTGATCGGCGACTTTCACTTCAATGGCCACAAGCTCCTGCGCGAGCATCCCGACTGTGCCGCGGCGCTCGCCAAGTACCGCATCAACCCCGGGAACGTCGGCCGCGGAACGAAACGCGATCCGCAGTTCGCCGAAATGATCGAGATCGCCTGCCGCTACGGCAAACCGGTGCGCATCGGCGTGAACTGGGGAAGCCTCGACTCCGATCTCCTGACGCGCCTCATGGACGAGAACTCGGCCCTACCTGAGCCACTCGACGCGCAGACCGTCATGCGCAACGCGGTGGTGCTCTCGGCGCTGGGAAGCGCGCAGCGCGCCGAGGAGCTCGGCCTGGCACACGACCGCATCATCCTCTCCGCCAAGGTGAGCGGCGTGCAGGACCTGATCGCCATCTATCGCGATCTGGCGGCGCGCTGCGACTACCCGCTGCATCTCGGCCTCACCGAGGCCGGCATGGGCTCGAAGGGCATCGTGGCATCGACCGCCGCAATGGCGGTGCTGCTGCAGGAAGGCATCGGCGACACCATCCGCGTGTCGCTGACGCCCGAGCCCGGCGGCGACCGCACCCAGGAGGTGATCGTCGCCCAGGAGATCCTGCAGACCATGGGGCTGCGCGCCTTCACGCCGCTGGTGATCGCCTGCCCCGGCTGCGGCCGCACCACCAGCAGTTTCTTCCAGGAGCTGGCGCAGCAGATCCAGGCACATATTCGCGCGCGCATGCCGCAGTGGCGGCGCGAGTTCGCGGGTGTCGAGGACATGACGGTGGCCGTCATGGGATGCGTCGTGAACGGCCCCGGCGAGAGCAAGCACGCCAACCTCGGCATCAGCCTCCCCGGCACCGGCGAGCGCGCGGTGGCGCCGGTCTACGAGGACGGCGAGAAGACCGTCACGCTGAAGGGCGAGCGTATCGCCGAGGAATTCCAGGAGATCGTCGAGCGCTACGTGGCACGCCGCTACGCGCGGCTCGGAAGCGGAGGCGAAACATGAGCGAGCCGCTCAGCGCGCGCAAGTGCCGGCCCTGCGAGGGCGGCGTGGCGCCGCTCACGCCGGCCGAGGCCGCCGGGCTCCTGACCCAGATCTCGAGCGACTGGGTGCTCGTCGCGGGTGCCCGCGCCATCCGCCGCGAGTTCGCCTTCCGCGACTTCTATCGCACCATGAGCTTCGTCAACGCGGTCGCGCATCTCGCCAATATCGAGGACCATCACCCGGACCTCGAGGTCGGCTACAACTACTGCCGCGTCGTCTTCACGACCCACGCGATCAAGGGACTGTCGGAGAACGACTTCGTGTGCGCGGCGAAGGTGGACCTCATACCGTTGGCGTAGTCACCGCGCCCATTCGTAGAGCGGCTTGCCCTTGTCGACCACGTGCACCGTAAGGAGCTTGAGCGGCCGATCACCGACGACGGTGAAGCCGGCGTGTGCCACGTCGCGCGGATTCATGAAGCTCGACCCGGTCTGCATCATCGTCGGCGCCTGGCCGGGCAGCTGCACCATGGATCCCTGCAGCACGTAGCCGGTCTCGATGCCGTGATGCGAGTGACGCGCCACGGTCTCACCCTTCCTGATCTCGCTCACCGAGGTGATGACCTCCATGTCGGAGGAGAGGTCGGCGCGCCTGAGCTCCTGCCGCTGCGGCAAGTCGCCCCGCACCGTGGCGGCCCATGCGCTCGCCAGCAACGCGCAGGCGAGGAGGATCGCCACCGATCGTACTGCCCGCATGCTCATTCTCCTTCGGGACGGGTCACTTGCCCACGAGGCCGAGACACTGCTGCGCGCCCGCCTGGACCTGCTCGAGGCTGAGGAGCGCATTTTGCTGCGGATCGAACGCGAACCCTTCGAATCGTGACACGAGGACCGCGGCGGAGAGGAATGCAGCCGCGCACTCCTCCGGGCGTCCGAAGCTGAGCGAATACACCACGGGCTCGGTCAGCGGCAGCTGCGCCAGCATCGGATACAGCACCGCCGCGTCGGTCGCGGATTCGAGCTGGAAGTAAAAGCCGGTGGCCCGGCCCGAAAGTCTGACGGGCAGGAACCCGCTATGGCGCTTGAGGTCGACGGAGCGCGCCAGGCTCGCGGGCGCCCGGGCCTCCCACAGCGCCTGATTCCAGCTCGACCAGTCGGGGGCCTTAGCCGCCGCGAGGACTATCAGCAGCTCGACGGTCATGGCAGTCCCGCCCGGTACCTCACGAGGCCCGCCGCGCCGCTTCCGGCAGCTCTCCGGTCATCCCGAGCGCCCGCCGGATGAAGAAGCGCCTGAGCTCCTGGCTGCGATTGACCCACCCGAGCCCCTGCTGAGCGAGGCGGGATAGGGGACCTGAGCCGTGGGCGAGAAAGCGGTCGAAGGCATCGATCGCGGTGCTCATCAGTGCGACCTCGCTCTTGCGCCAGCGCTCGTAAGCGCGCAGCACCCCGAGCGATCCCGGGTCTTCCCGCGCCGCCACGGCCGCCGTCAGCTGCTGTGCCAGCGCCCCGGCGTCGAGCAATCCCAGGTTCACGCCCTGGCCGGCGAGCGGATGCACGACGTGCGCCGCATCGCCGATCAGCGCGACGCGCCGTGCGACGTAACGGGGCGCCGTGAGGCGCCGCAGCACGAAGCTGGCGCGCTCGCTGACGAGGCGCGTGGCTCCGAGCGCCAGGTCCGAGGCCGAATCGAGCGCCCGGGCGAAATCCGCAGGCCCGGCCGCGCACAGCGCCTCGGCCATCGAATCGTCCGCCGACCATACGATCGAGCACGTGCCGTCGAACAGCGGCAGGAAGGCGAGCGTGCCGTCCTTCAGGAAGCGCTGCCACGCGGTCATCTCATGGGGGCGCTCGGTGGCGACCGTGGCGACGATGGCCGTCTGCCGGTAGTCGCTCAGCTCGGCGGCGAGGCCCGCCGCACGGCGCAGCGGCGATTGGGCGCCATCGGCCCCCACGACCAGTCGCGCGCGCAGCGTGCCGCCACTGCTCTCGATGGTGACGGCCTCGTCGCCGACCGTGAGCGAGGCAAACTGCCCCCTGCGGAGCTCTCCACCCCGGTCGGTGAACGCCTCGAGCAGCGCCGACTGCAGCAGCCGGCTCTCGAGGATGTAGCCCAGGTTCGGCTCGCCGACGTCGGCGGCATCGAAGGCCAGGACGCCCGCACTGCGCGCCGCAACACTCTCGTGCCACACGCGCATGTGCTGGTAGGCGCACAGGCGCGGTCCGGCGATCCGTGGCCAGGCGCCGGCCGAGCGCAGCAGCCGCTCGCTGGCGCGCGAGATGGCCACGACCCGCGCATCGGGCGGGGCGTCGGCAGCGGGTGGCGTGGCGACGTTCGGCTCGAGCAGCACCACGCGCAGCCGCCCCGCCCCCGTCGCGCCGCGCGCGAGCAGCGCCGCGGCGCACGCTCCCACCGGCCCGCCGCCGACGATCGCCACATCGAACGGCGCGGACTCAGACATGACGCACCGGCAGCCCGCGGGCCAGCCGCGGTGTCGGACCCGAAAAGCCGAGGCTCACGCGCGCGAGCGCGCTCTTGGCCGGCGGCATCAGATCGAAGGCGAGCAATCCGAGATTGCGCAGCAGGCCGACACCGGCGCGCGGATCTCCAAACAGCTTCACCAGTCCGTCGGTGAAACGCGTGACGCCGAGGCGATCGGCGGCGCGCCAGGCGGCAAAGCGCTCGATGAGCTCGGGCGCGCCGAGGTCCCCGGACGCGTTGGCCAGCACCTCGGCGAGCATCGCCGCATCGCGCAGGCCGAGGTTGAAGCCTTGGCCGGCGACCGGATGCAGCGCCTGCGCGGCGTTGCCGATCAGCACCGTGCGGACAGCGGTCGGGGCGCTGGCACGGGTGAGTGCCAGGGGATAGGAGGCGCGGCGGCCGGCCCGCACGAAGCGCCCGGCGCGCCAGCCGAAGCGCGCCTGCAGCTCCGCAAGCCACGCCGCCTCATCGAGCGCGAGCACGCGGGCGGCATCCTCGCCGCGGCACGCCCAGATGACGCTCACCGTCCCGTCGGCGAGCGGCAGCACGGCGAGCGGACCTGCGGGCGTGAAGCGCTCGTAGGCGATGCCGCGGTGAGGCCCGTCGACGGCGGCGTTGGCGACCACGGCCACCTGACCGTAATCCTCGATCGCGGCCGCGATGCCGGCGGCGGTGCGGACCTGCGAGTGAGCGCCGTCGGCCGCGACCGCCAGGCGCGCCGCGACCGCCTCGCGCCCGGCTGCGCTCTCGAGCGTGAAGCGCACGCCCGCGGCATCGATCTCGAGGTCCGCGACGCGGCCAGGCACGCGCAGAATGAGCTCCGCGGCGTGCGCCAGCCGGCCCCAGAGCGCCGCTCCGATCCGCCGGTTCGGCGCCACGTAGCCGAGGGCCTCGATCCCCTGCTCCTCGGCCGTGAGGCGCGCGCTGCCGAAGCGGCCGGCGTCCGAAACGTGAATGGCGCGGATGGGGGCGGCCTCGGAGGCGATCTCGTCCCATACGCCAAGACCTTCGAAGATGCGCCGGCTCGCGTTGCCGAGCGCCGTCGTGCGCTCGTCGAAGCTCGGCTGGGTGCTCGCGCCGAACGGCACGGCCTCGACCAGCAGCAGCCGCACCCCGGTGCCGATCAGCGCGGCGGCAAGACTCGCGCCCACCATCCCGCCGCCGATCACGGCCACGTCGACGTCGAGGGGTTCGCGGACAGCTGCGCTCATTGCCGGCCCTCGCGCGGCCTCAGCCGTGCGCCATCACCGCCTCGATCTGCTCGGGGTCCTTGGGCGCGCGCGCGCTCAGGACCTCGGCGCCGCGCCGCGTCACCAGCACGTCATCCTCGATGCGGATGCCGATGTTGCGGAAGCGGCGCGGCACGCCGCGCGCGCCCGCCGGCAGATAGATTCCCGGCTCGACGGTGAGCGTCATGCCGGGCTCGAGCACCCGCCACTCATCGCCCACCTTGTAGTCGCCGACGTCGTGAACGTCGAGCCCCAGCCAGTGTCCGGTGCGGTGCATGAAGAAGCGCCGGTAAGCGCCGCCGCGTATCAGGGCGGCGAGACGCCCCTTGAGGAGCCCGAGCTTCATCAGGCCCTGCGTGACCACCCGCACCGCCGCCTCGTGCGGATCATTCCAGTGGTTACCGGGACGCACGCGGGCGATGGCTGCGCGGTTGGCCTCCAGCACCACCTCGTAGACGGCGCGCTGCTCGGGAGTGAAGCGGCCGTTGACGGGATAGGTGCGGGTGATATCCGCGGCGTAGCACTCGACCTCGCACCCGGCGTCGACCAGCAGCAGCTCGCCGTCGGCGAGCGGCCGATCGTTGTCGCGGTAGTGAAGGATGCAGCTGTTGGCACCCCCGCCCACGATCGGCTGGTAGGCGGTGTCGGCGTTGTGACGCCGGAACTCGTGCACCAGCTCCGCCATCACCTGGTATTCGGTGGCGCCCGGGCGGCAGAAGCGCATCGCGCGCAGATGCGCCCGCGCACTGATGCGCGCCGCGGTGCGCATGAGGTCGAGCTCGCCGCGCGACTTGTAGAGGCGCATGTCGTGCAGCACGTGATCGAGCGCGACGAACTCCTGGGGCGGATGACGACCGTTCCTGGCCTGGGTGCGCAGGCCGTTCACCCAGCCGACCACCCGCTGATCGAAGTCCGCGTACGCTCCCATGGTGTAGTAGACCCGGGTGCGGTTCTCGAGCAGCCCGGGGAGGATCTCGTCCATGTCGGCGATCGGGAAAGCATCGTCCGCACCATGGTCGCGCGCGGCTCCGGCAGGTCCTGCGCGCCGCCCGTCCCAGGTCTCGCGCGCCGGGTCACGCTCGCGCACGAACAGGATGTACTCGGCCTGCGCCCGCCCGGGGACCAGCACCGCGACGGCTTCGGGCTCGCCGAAACCGGTGAGATAGTGAAAGTCGCTGTCCTGGCGGTAGGGGTACTCGACGTCGCTGTTGCGGTGCCGGAGCGGGGCCGCGGGCAGC
>Ga0335077_10011576_pt1 | contig 11027 bp, 7 predicted proteins | sample Lox_Sample_31_FD_207151 | JGI IMG/M metagenome (GOLD analysis project Ga0335077, IMG submission 207151) | Soil microbial communities from Loxahatchee National Wildlife Refuge, Florida, United States - Lox_Sample_3.1 | ecosystem: Environmental > Terrestrial > Soil > Wetlands | place: USA: Florida...
AAACCTGGTGAAGGCGCACCAGGGTTACTTCGGTCAGCTCAACGTGACCGCTCCGAACAACGCAGGCCGGGAGCTCGTGGCCACGGTGCGCGTTCCCGCGGGGCAACTGGACGCCGTGCTCGTGGAACTGCGCAAACTTGGCCGAGTGGAACAGGAAAACCAGTCCGCGGACGACGTGACGCGCCAGTACGTGGACCTGACGGCGCGCCTGGCCAACGCGCGCGAGGAAGAAAAGCGGCTGGTGGACATCCTTCGCGAACGCACGGGACGCGTCAGCGACGTGCTCGAGGTGGAGCAGCAAATCGCCAGCACCCGGCAGCAGATCGAGGAAATGGACGCAGAGCGGAAAACGCTGGACAACCAGGTGCAGTACGCCTCCGTGGACCTGCGCATCAAGGAAGAATACAAACAGTCGCTGGACACGCCGGCGCCTTCCGTGGGCACCCGGATCAACAACGCCGCGGTGGAAGGATTCCGCGACGCGGCGGACCTGGTGATCGGGCTGGTGCTCTGGCTGCTCGGGGCGATTCCCACCCTGCTCGTGCTGGTGGCGCTGCTGGGATGGCCCACGTGGCGGCTGGCAGGCTGGGCGCGCCGCCGGTTCTTCATGCCGGCCGCAGCGGCGCCTCGCTAACGGACGCGCCCCAACCCGGTCCTCGGCGGGGAGGGAGGACTGCCGACCTCCCAAACCGCGTAGAGTTCAGGCTGTGCAGATACTACAAAATGTAGAATTCCGGACTCCTTCCTCGTGCCTCCCCTGTTAAGGATATGGAAAACAAAGCCTTAGAGATACGCGATGGCATAACGGAGGTGGAAGGAGGCGTGCTCGTTCCGGCACAACGGGTTTGTTTCCCGGGGTGATGTAGAGGCTGGCAGCCTGAAAAGAGGCTTTAACAAGGGGGCCCTTCCAAGGGCCCCTTTCCTTTTCTGAAGACCGGAAGAGCGCCGTGGACCGCGGCTACTGGATCTCGCCCCTGCTCAATCCATTGCTAATGGCCTGAGCTTCCAGCGTGTCAATTTCCTGCTGCAATTCGTCCCGCCGTTTCTGGTAATAGGTCAGCTGGTCCTGCGGCCTCACAATCTGGTTGCCGTATAGATTGTTGTCCGGCCGGGGAGGATTGGAGTCGGGCGTGGACGGCGGTCCCGGAGGCGCGGACTGGGTGGTGTTGATTTTATTGGTTCCATTGTAGGGATTGGCGAGCGCGTCCTGGATCTCCTTGATTTTCTTTTCGACCTCGGCCAGTTCCTTCCGCTTGGGGTCCAGTTTGTCCTTGTAGAATTTCGCGGTTTTTTCGGGCGGGAGCTCTTTCTCTTTTGCCGCGCCGGTTGCCGGGGTGGAGGCCGCTTCTCCAGACGCAGCACCCTCGGCGGAGGGCGTGGCCGCAGCGGTGGTCACCTGCACGGTGGAGCGCAGCTCGGCGAGGTCGTCGTTCGTCCACACCTTTTTGGGTTTTTCGGCGGGCTTCTGGGCCTGCTTCTCGCCGGACTGCGAAGCGGGCGGCGCCTGGGCCTGCCCGGCGGGGGTGGCCGCAGCGGACACAGCGCCGAAGGCGAGAGCCAAAATTGCGGCCGTCAGATAAATGCGCATGGAGGGCCTCCTACGATGAGATGAGTATACCTCCGCGGACGGCTAGGGCGCGGGGACTTGCAGTTCGGGGTTGCTCAATTCGCGACGCACCCGGGGAAGCAGTTCGGCCGGCGGCCCCACGCGCAGGTGGTCGCGCGTCCGGACCGTGCGGATGGATTCCTCGTGGAAGATGAATTTGCGTCCCCGCACGTTGCTGGCGATTACGCGGGGCAGCCAGATGCCCGGGGCCACCTCCGTCTGCTCGATGTGCACGCGCCCGCCCTTGTCAATCTTGCCGAGCAGCCCGCCGCCGAAGCTCAGGTCGCGGATCAGCTCGGCATCCAGTTGCACCACGCCCCCGGTGCCGGGGACAACCCACATGGTGATGCGGCTGGCCGCCAGCAGCTCCGTGGCGATCGAACCCGGGGACGAACCTGATTTCGGATCGAGCAGGAGCTTGACCAGGGGCTCCGGGCCGGAGAAGTTTTCCAGACGCTCGGTACCGAGCCAGCGGATCTCATAGGCTTCGCGAAAACTTTCCACGGCACGATAGCGCTCGGCGGTGCGCTTCTTCCATTTCTCGACTCGTGCGTGCTGATTGGGTTCTTCGGGATCGAGCGCCCACTCCAGGTCCTGCTCCAGTTCGCGGAGTTCGCCGCGGTATTTTTCGGGTGTCACCCGCGTTCCGGATTCAGCCAGCAGGACTTTCAGCGTTCCCGTGCCTGTGGGATACACGCGATAGACGCGATCGAGGCTGGGGGCCGCATCGCCCGCGTGCCGGCGCTCCACCCAGTGTTCCGTGCGGGCGTAATCCGCTTCCGCGGCGTCGCTGCGATGCGTGGAGGCGATCACACGCTCCAGCAGCAGCCTCAATTCCTCGGGCGTGGGAGCGGGCTGGGATCCAACCGCCGCGGCGCGGGCCGCCCCAGGGACGGAAGCCGCCCGTACGAACGAAGTCTGACGGGCGGGCAGGGCCGCCGCGGCGAGCAGCGTCAGGCTAAACCACCAGTGGGTCCGCGTCGCACGGCAGGCCACCCGGCGGGAACTGTGCCGGCGGCTGTGCGGCTGCCCGTGGAAGAAACGCATGGATCTGGGATTCGGGCCCCGTCGGGCGGGGTTGCCGCCTGCGCCGCCCTAATTCTTTGCCGGCTTTGGGGGCGCGGGGTGCTCGCTCCACGGCGGCACGATTGCGTTCACGCGAGCGTAGGCGATCAACTGGCCGAGATGCTCGTGGCAGTGCGTCACCGCCTGGAGGATGACTTCACGAATGGTCGCCTCGTGGTTGAACAGCTTCACGGTCTTGTCCAGGTCGGGCGCGTTCTGGATGGCCGCTTCAATGTGGGCAAACGAAGCCTTTAGCGTCTCCACCACTTTTTCCTTGTCGGTGATCTTTTCCAGCGCGGCGCCCGTGGTGCCCTCCGGCCGCGTCGCGCCAAAAAAGGTGGCGTAGCCGTAATTCCCGGCGGCGATGTGCATAAAGACCTCGCTGGTCGAACGGACACCCTCCCCCGGACGCCAGCCGTACTTCTCCTGGGGAAACTTCTCCGCGAGCGCCACCAGTTTCTTTTCCACTTCCTGGATGTTGCGGACGGCTTCGGCCTTGAACGATGCCGTCGCCGGAGGGGTTTGCGCCAGGGCGGGGACGGCCGGGGCCGCCAGCGCCATGGCGAACGCGAGAGCCCCGAGTGCCGGGATGGATTTTTGCATGGTTTCCTCCTGCTTTCCTGCGTCGTCCGCGGTGCCGGGTCCACGGGTGCGATCGATTTCCGCCAGCCCTCTTTTACCCCAAAGGCGGGGGCGGTGTACAGGCCCGGCGGAAACTTCGAACGGGCCGAAAGCGTATACACTAGAGATGAGCGGACCCCCTGCCATGAAGCAAGCCAGCCGGGCCAATGCGGTGGCCTTCGGCGAGACGCTGCGCCTCGCCGTGGATACGCTGCGGGTGAACAAATTGCGCACCTTCCTCACGCTGCTGGGGGTCATCCTCTCCGTATTCACCCTAGTGCTGGTGATGTCCGTGGTGGCCGGGCTGAACCGCTACGTCTCCGACACAGTGGCCAACCTGGGCGCAAATACGGTGATCTTCACCCGCTTCGGGATCATCACCAACTTCGAGGACTTCGTGAAGGCGCAGAAGCGTCCTCCCTTCCGCGTGGACGACTACGAATTCGTAAGGGACCACGCCCAGCAGCCGCAGCAGGTGGGCGCCAGCTCCAACCGGCAGCTGGACGTCAGCTACGGCAACGAACGCGTGGAAGGCGCGGACGTGTTTGGGGGCACGCCCAACATGCTGGACCTGCGCGGGCTGACCATTGACCAGGGACGCGCGCTCAACGACACGGACGAGCTCCACCATTCACCCGTCTGCATTCTGGGGAGCGACATCGTGCAGCGGTTCTTCCCCAATGTGGATCCCATCGGCAAAACCGTTCGCGTGGGACCGCAGACCTACCTCGTGGTGGGGACGGCAAAACCGCTGGGCTCCGTCTTCGGCAACTCCCGCGACAATTTCGTATGGCTGGCCTTCTCCACCTACCTGAAGAGCTGGCATCTGGCCGACGATTCGGTGGACATCTGGGCCTCCTCGGCCTCGCCGGAGCTGACGGACAGCATGGTGGACGAGGTGCGGGTGCTTCTGCGCGCCAAGCGGAAGGTGGCCTACGACCAGCCCGACAATTTCGGCGTGGTGACCAACAACTCGATCACCGCCACCTGGACGCAGATGACCGGAAACCTCTTCGGCCTGGCCATCATGCTCACCTCCGTGTTTCTGGTGGTCGGCGGCATCGTGATCATGAACATCATGCTGGCCAGCGTGACGGAGCGGACCCGCGAAATCGGGATCCGCAAATCGCTGGGCGCGCGCCGGCAGCACATCGTCATGCAGTTCATGGTGGAGTCCGCCATCATGGCCGCGGCCGGCGGCATCGTGGGCGTGCTGGGCGGCATGGGCGTCACCGCGCTGGTCCGCAATCTCACCTTCATGCCCGCCACCACTCCGGTCAGCGCCATCGTGGTCTCCCTGCTCCTGGCCACCTCCGTGGGGCTGTTCTTCGGCATTTATCCCGCGATGCGCGCGGCCCGGCTGGATCCGGTGGAAGCGCTGCGGTACGAGATGTGAGGACGGACGAAGATGCGCCACGACTACCGGGAAAACCTGAAACTGGCGCTGGACACGCTGCGCGCGCACAAGCTGCGCAGCTGCCTGACCATTGTGGGCGTCGTCATCGGCGTCATGATCATCATCGTGGTGGCGGGGCTGCTGGCCGGCTTCAACACCACGGTCACCGAAGCGATCACCGGCTACGGCGCGGACACCGCCTTCATCTCCAAATTCGAACAGGGCTTCCGCACCGGCCGCCTCACCGCAGAAGAACGCAAGCGCAAGGACCTGACGCTGGAAGAGGGCCAGGCCCTGGAAGACACCGCGCCGGACATCAAGGCCGTGGCCATCTCCATTTTTGCCGACGGCCTGAACAGCTCCGTGCGCTACAAGGACCAGGAAGTGACCGGCCTCGATTTCCGCGGGACCTTTCCGGAGTTCGCGGAAGTGTATGCCAACGCCAACTTGAAGGAAGGCCGCTTTTTCTCCGATGGTGACAACGAGCACAAGCGGGAAGTGACGGTAATCGGCGAAAGCGTGGCCAAGGCCCTGTTCCCCAACGTGGACGCTATTGGAAAGATGGTGGTCGCCAACGGCCACCAGTTCGAAGTCATCGGCGTCTTCGAGCTGCCCAAGGGCGGGTTCGGGATGAACAACGAGGACCGCCGCGTGGTCATCCCCTATTACACGTTCCGCAAGCTCTATCCGAACAGCACCTTCCACGGCTACCGCATCCAGGCGTATCCCGGCCGGCTGGATGCCGCGGTGGATGAGGCGCGGGTGATCCTGCGGCGGGCTCGAAAGGTCTCCTACGACGCGCCCGACGATTTCGCCATCCAGACCTCGCAACAGGCCATCGAGAGCTTCTACGCCGTGCTGGGCGCGGTGGCGCTGGCCATGCTGGTGCTCAGCTCCATCGGGCTGATGATCGGCGGCGTCGGTGTGATGAACATCATGCTGGTGAGCGTAACGGAACGCACGCGGGAAATCGGTGTGCGTAAAGCCATTGGGGCGCGGAGGGGGGATATCACCTGGCAGTTCCTCTTCGAGGCCATGACCCTGACGGGCGTCGGCGGGGTGATGGGGATCCTGCTGGGCTGGCTGGTGACGCTGGGGCTTGGAGCCGCGCTCGACTGGCGCGCGGTGGTCCCCATGTGGTCCGTGATCGTCGGCTTTGGCGTTTCCGTGGCCATCGGCCTGGTCTTTGGCGTGTGGCCCGCGCTCAAAGCAGCGCGGCTCGATCCGGTCGTCGCCCTCCGCTACGAGTAATCCTCGCACAGGAATACATGTGCGCAGCCCCATCCGGAGGGAAAGCTGCGTCTACTGAGGCCGGGCGCTGGCGATTGAGGCGAGGTCGTGATCGGCGGCCAGCCGCTGCGGGAAATTCTCCACGTACGTTTCGAGACGAGGAAACCAGAAGTGGTGGTAGTGGTAGGCCTTCATCTCTGCCACCGCGCTCGCCGCACACCAGCGATCCGCGGCAATGCGATACAGGGCCACCATGACTCCCGTGCGGTCGCGTCCCTGCTGGCAGTGTATGAAAATTCTTCCGTGACGGCCGGCAGCCAGAACCGTGAAGAACTGGCTGACTTCCGCATCCGTCGGTTTGTCCCAGGCGCGCCACGGCAAACTGACGAAGCGCATTCCCGACGATTCCACGGCGCGCCGTTCGATGGAATTCTCGCCCTTTTCATGCCGGAAGCTGATCACCGTGTCGAATCCCATCTGTTTCAGCTCGCGGTAGCCCTCCGTGGTGGGCTGGCCGCCGCGAAACAGAAACGGGGCCACCTGGCCAAAATTGTGAATGCCGCGCGGCGCGGACTGTCCGGAGGCCGCGGGGATCACCGCCTCGATACAACCCGGCATGGCCACGGCTGCCTTGGCGTTCGCCTTCGAGTGCCCGCGCACTTCCAGGCCGGACAAGACCACAGCGAGAACGGCAGCCAGCGCCAGGCTCGTGCGTGTTTGCGTGGTCATCCGCGATGCACCAGGAAAATGTGAAAGTAAAATTGTACGGCGAAATGGGCGGATGGAAGTGTGAATCCGGCCAGTTTCGGGAAGGCATCCACAATATCTGGACACTTCCGACACATCACCCCACTATTTTGTATCTCACCTCTTGACACGCCCTATCGACCGGCGCATACTCCCGCCCCAGCACGGGGGAGCGAAACCGCACCGGACAGGGCCAGCCAACCGGATCGGCTTCGAATGCTTCCCGCCGGAGGCCAGACCTAAATAGCCGAAGCGCCCGTGGGAAAGTGCCGCCAGATGTTTGCGAAGCGGCGCTCTACAGGGTTGGCTTTCCCTTCTTAGGACGACCTTTCCGACAGGATCCCCGGCAAGTGATGGCAGACTCCGGCTGATTCGGCGTTACAACTCTCGCGGGTGGGCGAGGGTTGTTGAAAACCGAACAGGCGGAAACTCACGATTTTGAGAAGCGGTATACTGGAGAGGTTTCTCTCTGCCGCGGAGCCTCTCCGGGCCGGTGCGCGGCCGGCCTGAGATCGACGAGAGGAGCTTTGCACATGGGGGGAAAAGCCGTACTGAACGGGCACACTGGCGTGGGAACACAGCTACAACGCAAAACGGGACTGGAGTTCCGGCGGCTATTCACAGACGGGAAGACCCCGCCCTTCGATGTGATGGAATGGGAACGGCGCACGGCCCAGATCGGGAATGAAAAGGGCCAGGTGATTTTCCGCCAGGACAATGTGGAAGTCCCCAAGTCCTGGTCGCAGACGGCCACGAACATCGTGGCGTCCAAGTATTTTCACGGCAAGCCGGGCACCAGCGAGCGCGAATCCTCGGTGCGCCATCTGATCTCCCGCGTCGCGGACACCATCGTGCGCTGGGGCGAACAAGGAGGCTACTTCGCCAACGCGGAATCGCGCGATGCCTTCCACGACGAGCTGCGCCACCTGCTCATCGAGCAGAAGATGAGCTTCAACTCGCCCGTGTGGTTCAACGTGGGCGTGCAGGCCAAGCCGCAGTGCTCCGCCTGCTTCATCAATTCCGTCAACGACTCCATGGATTCCATCATGTCGCTGGCCAAGACGGAAGGAATGCTCTTCAAGTGGGGCTCGGGAACGGGCACGAATTTCTCCGCGCTGCGCTCCAGCCATGAAGGGCTTTCCGGCGGCGGCATCGCTTCCGGGCCGGTGAGCTTCATGCGCGGCTTCGACGCCTTCGCCGGCGTCATCAAGAGCGGCGGGAAAACGCGCCGCGCGGCCAAGATGGTGATCCTCAACGCCGACCATCCGGACATCGAGGAATTCATCAACTGCAAGATGAAAGAGGAGCAAAAGGCCCACACGCTCATCGAGCAGGGCTACGACTCCGGGATCGACGGCGAGGCCTACAGCTCCGTCTTCTACCAGAACGCCAACCATTCCGTGCGCGTCACCGACGACTTCATGCGCGCCGTGGAAGAAGACCGCGACTGGTGGACCCACAACGTCACCGACGGCCAGCCGGCGAAAAAATACTCCGCGCGCGACTTGCTGCGCCAGATTGCCGAGTCCACCTGGCATTGCGGCGACCCGGGGATGCAGTTCGATTCCACCGTCAACCGCTGGCACACCTCCAAGAACACGGCGCGCATCAACGCCTCGAACCCCTGTTCGGAATACATGTTCCTGGACGACACGGCCTGCAACCTCGCGTCGCTGAACCTGATGAAGTTCCTGGAGCGCAACGGCCAGTTCAATGTCGAAGCCTTCCGCCAGGCCGTGGACGTCACCATCACCGCGCAGGAAATCCTGGTGGACAACGCCAGCTATCCCACGCCGAAGATCACGCAGAACTCACACGACTTCCGTCCGCTCGGCCTGGGCTACGCCAACCTCGGCGCGCTGCTCATGTCCATGGCTCTGCCTTACGACTCCGACGCGGGCCGCGACGTCTGCGGCGCCATCACCGGCCTGATGACCGGCCAGGCCTATCTGCAGTCCGCGCGCATCGCCGAGCGCCTGGGCCCCTTCGCGGGCTACGAAGGGAACCGCGAGCCCATGCTGGAAGTGATCCGCATGCACCGCGATTCGCTGCGGCCCATCAAGGCGGAAAACGTGCAGGCCTCGCTGCTCCGCGCGGCGCAGGACGCCTGGGATAAGGCGCTGGCCGAAGGCACCAAGTCCGGCTACCGCAATTCCCAGGTTTCCGTGCTCGCTCCCACCGGCACCATCGGCTTCATGATGGATTGCGACACCACCGGCATCGAGCCCGACCTCGCCCTGGTGAAGTACAAGAAGCTCGTCGGCGGCGGCATGATCAAGATCGTCAACAACACCGTGCCGCTCGCGCTCAACCGGCTGGGCTATCAGCCCGAGGAAGCGCACGCCATTGTCGATTTCATCGACCGCAACGGCACCATCGAGGGCGCTCCGGGACTGAAAACCGAGCACCTGCCCATTTTCGATTGCTCGCTCGCTCCCGCCGCGGGCTCGCGGTCGATTTCCTGGACCGGCCACGTGCGCATGATGGCCGCGGCCCAGCCGTTCCTTTCCGGCGCCATCAGCAAGACCATCAACATGCCGGAAAGCTCCACGGTCGAAGAAATCATGCAGGCCTACACCGAGTCCTGGAAGCTGGGACTGAAGGCCGTGGCGATTTACCGCGACAATTCCAAGCGCGCCCAGCCGCTCTCCGCCAGCCAGGGCAAGAAGGAAGACAAGTCCGCTGCGGCGCCTGCAGCCGCGCCCTCCGCGCAGCAGGAACTGTTTGCCGGCACGCGCCGCCGCAGGCTCCCGGAGACGCGCAATTCCGTCACCCACAAGTTCAACGTCGGCGGCCACGACGGCTACATCACCGTCGGCATGTATGAGGACGGCGCTCCCGGGGAAATCTTCATCAAGATGTCCAAGGAAGGCTCCACGCTGTCCGGCTTCATGGACGGCTTCGCCATGTCCGTCTCCATCGGACTGCAGTACGGCGTGCCGCTCAAGTCGCTGGTGGACAAGTTCATCAACACGCGCTTCGACCCCTCCGGCTTCACCGCGAATCCCGATATCCGCTACGCGAAGTCGGTGCTGGATTACATCGGCCGGTGGCTGGGCGGAAAATTCATCTCGCGCGATTACCTGAGCTCCGCTGTGCCGGTGGAAAACGGAGAGAACGGCGCGGCCGCGGCGGCTGCTCACGGCACCATGACGGAGAGTCTTTCCGCTCCGGGCGCGTCTCCCGCTGCGGAAGACGCACCGACCTGCTCGAACTGCGGCAGCCTGATGACCCGCAACGGCAGTTGCTACAAGTGCGGCAACTGCGGCGAAACCTCCGGCTGCAGCTAGGCACGCGAAACAACCCGGGGAATTACGAGGCCCACCCGCGCGGGTGGGCCTTTTTTTGCGGTTCGATGTGCGAGAAAGAACCTCAGGTCAGCCGTTCTCCGGCGCACCACGCCGGACAACGGCGGGACCTGAGCTACACCCGATCTGGCGCGGGCGGCGCGCATCTGGGCGATGCGTTCCTGGAACTGGCGGGTAAGGTGGGGAACGATGCCGCCAGATTACGGCCGGGGGAGATCCAGCAGCACCACGTCCGAGTGCTCCTGCACTCGTTCGAGGACAACTTCACGGGCGTCTGGGGAGATGTCGAAGTGGGAAATCTCGAAGTCCGGAGGGAAGTCGGTGAGTTGCCGCTCGGCACCCGTTTCGAGGTCGATGAGCCAGAGATTCTTATGTTGAATCTGTCCTCGCAGGAACACGAGCGCGTGTCCTCCAGGCAGAAAGGCCAGATGCCGGGCCCCGCGGGTCAGAGTGAGGGCCGGCAGGGGAAGCGGCGCGGCCTCGTTCGTGACGGCTTTCACCGAAAATGTAGTGCCAATGTCCGGCCCCGAGTAGAGAATGAAGCGGCCGTCGGGCGCCCACACGGGATCGACCGAGTATTCCCGAAGAAAAACAGTGGGGGAGCGATTGTCGACCGGCACACGGAAGAGGTGTGGAACCCCGTGATCCACAACGGCCGAGAGGATGGAACGGCCGTCCGGCGCCCATGCGGGATCGCCCTGCAACTCCAGCGAATCGGCCACCACCCTCGCGTTCGTGCCGTCGGCCCGCATCATGCACAAAAGTGTCTGCCCGTGCTGCCGGACCGAAAATGCGACGGACGATCCATCGGACGAGATTGCCGGGCCGCCAAAGACTTGGGCATCCGGAGCACTCCACAGCTCCGTACTGGTTCCGTTGGCGAGCTTCCAGATACTCTCGCGGGCGCCGGTAGCGGAAACATACAAAAGATAACCAGGACCCAGCCGGGGCGAGAACCCCGTGCTGGTTGTCAGCGAGACCTGAGCGGCCGCCGATAGTCCGGCGGGAGGATCAGCAATCGGCAGGCGCCACAGGGTTTTCTTCGGACTTGCGA
>Ga0335077_10011577_pt1 | contig 11027 bp, 9 predicted proteins | sample Lox_Sample_31_FD_207151 | JGI IMG/M metagenome (GOLD analysis project Ga0335077, IMG submission 207151) | Soil microbial communities from Loxahatchee National Wildlife Refuge, Florida, United States - Lox_Sample_3.1 | ecosystem: Environmental > Terrestrial > Soil > Wetlands | place: USA: Florida...
TTCATGTCCCAGCATTTCCTGAATCGCGCGTAAATCCGCGCCTTCCTCCAGCAGGTGTGTCCCGAAAGCATGCCGCAAAGTGTGCGGATGAACATCCGGGGGCAATCCCTTCGCAACCGCAATTTTTTTGATGATGCGCCCCACGCTGCGAGTAGTAAGGCGTCCACCGCGATGATTGATTAGCAAGGCGTTCGTACTCTTCCGGGCTTCCGCGAGCGGTTTCTGGCGAGTCGGCAAATAGGCCGCGAGTGCTCCTTTGACTGAATCTCCGAACGGGACGTAGCGTTCTTTTTTTCCTTTTCCCCGGATGAGTATCGCCTCCGCACTCATCCGAATGTCATCCACATTAATTCCGATCAGCTCGGAATTGCGAATACCGCATCCGTAGAGCAGTTCGAACATGAGCCGGTCGCGCTCGGGAAAAGCCGCAACTTCCGGCATGGATCCATTAAGCACGTTATTCATCTCCTCTATTGTAGGAACCCGAGGGAGTTTCTTGGGAAGCTTTGGTGTTGAAACCAGAGCCGCCGGATTCTGCTCAACCATTCCCTCCTGCGCCAACCAGCGATACAGCGATCGGACTGCAGCCAGCGCCCGCGCGACCGAGGTCTTACTTAGACCTTTTTCGTAGAGGTGCGAGAGAAAGCCCCGAATTGTAAGGTGATCGATTGCGGCGCATCCACGTTGCCCAACATAAGCTGAAAAACTCTCCAGATCGCTAGCGTAGGCTTTGATCGTGTGCGCCGAACTATTGCGCTCGCACAGCGAACGGAGAAACCGATCAACCGCCTTTCGGATGATCGTTCTCGGGCTTTCTGTTTTCCTCATCCGCTTGTGTTCTATCGGTGCGGCCTCCTGTCCTTTGTGGTGGACAACCAACCAGGAAGCAAACTATCTCGCTTTCGCCCTGGGATGATGCTTTTGATAAACATTCTTCAGCCGATCCAGCGCCACATGCGTGTACACCTGCGTGGTCGAAATATCAGCGTGGCCGAGGATTGTTTGCACAGTGCGCAGGTCAGCTCCGTTCTCCACCATGTGGGTGGCACAACTGTGCCGCAGCATGTGAGGACTGGCATGGCGACCCGCCCTGGCCGATGCCGCCCCCACCATTTGCCAGACGCGTTGCCGCGTAAGTTTCTTCGCGCCACGGCCCACGAACAAAAATGGAGAGCTGCGATTATGAATTAGTGTCGGTCTCCAAGCTCGAATGTATTCACTCAAGACCTGTTGCGCGGACCTGCCCAAAGGAACAATTCGTTCCTTGTCTCCTTTGCCCCGAACCAGAACGTAGCCAAAGTCCAATTTCAGATCCTCGAGCTTTACGCTGACCAACTCTGATACGCGCAATGCGCCTGCATAGAAGACCTCCAGAATGGCGCGATCCCGTGCTGCAATCGCCGGCGCCAGGTTCTGCTTCGGTCGGCTTGTATCGGCCGAATCCAGCATTGCTGTAATCTCGCTGGGACAAAGCGATTTCGGAAGTACTTTCCACTGCTTAGGAGAATCGATATTGAGCGTAGGGTCGTGATCGATGATTTTGTCCAGCAACAGATAGCGATAAAAATGACGAAGCGCCGAAAGCTTTCGCCCCACGGAGCGGCCATCTACCGCATTCGCAAAGAGTTCCTGCATGAAATCGCGGACATCATTCCGGCGAGCCGTTATCGGCTTGCGCCGTCGCCGCTTCACAAATTCGGAAAATTGGGAGATGTCAGTCGAGTAAGCCGTAACCGTGAGAGGCGCGAGCCCTTTCTCGATTTTCAGGTAATCGAGGAAATCCGCAAGCACGCGGTCGCCAGACTCTTGAGACACAAGTTGAGTATGCTCGTTATCAGACCTTGCGCAAAGTGATCAGCAGGGTGCCGAAAACGGAAAACAGTTCAAAGCCGAAAGAGATCAAGAACCTCTGTGCATTCTGTGTCCTCTGCGGTTGCTATTGAAATTCCTTCAGCACTTCCACGGCATAGAGCGCTCCCTGCGGCGTTTCTTCGTGCTTGAAGTACGCGAAGACGTTCCGTCCCGCGCCGAGGTGTTCCCGAATGCGATTAATCATCGCCTGACGTTCTTCTGGCGTATAGGTCGGCTTGCGATATCGGTAATAGCAGAACTCAGCCGTAACGACGTCGGGCGTAACTCGTTCCTCGGTTTCCGCCACACACAACGCGCGATTGTGCTTCTTGAGAATGTCAAAGATCGCATCGTCGAACCACGACGCGTGCCGGAATTCAAAAGCCGACGGTACGCCGCGCGGCAAAGTGGCCAGAAATTCCTCCAGCAGCATAGGGTCGGCCTTCAGATTTGGAGGAAGCTGAAAGAGCAGCGGTCCAAGCTTCCCTGCCTGCGCAATCGGCTGAAGCGTCGACAAGAATCGGGGAATGAAATCCTCCGTCTTCTTCAGCCGCTTGATATGCGTGATGACCTGGTGCGCCTTCACGCTCAACCGAAATCCCGCAGGAGTTTCGGCAATCCATTTTTGTGCAGTGCTCTCTTTTAGCAGCTGCCGAAACGTAAAGTTCACTTCCACGGCATTGAGCTTGGTAGCGTAAAATGCCAGAAATTTCGCTTGCGCGAGTTTCTCGGGATAGAAGTCAGGCTTCCAGCTCGGATAAGCCCATCCGGATGTCCCCGCGTACAGTTGTGCCATCGTGCAGACCTGTGGCAGAGGGCATTATAGCTGTCAGGCTTTTTTTCGTGCTGCGGGCCTGGATGCTGCACGACGACGCCCGCGCGCGGTCGGGCCTTCCGCCTGCGCTGCGATGTCTAGCCCTGAAGTGATTACCTCTGGCTGGGCTTCTTCGATTCCCGGAAGTTTTGGCAGCTTCTGCTTGAGGGTGAGCACGGGTTCAAACAGATCCCCCAACTTTTCCACACGCTCAATTACCTGCGGGGCTTCGAATACCAGCATCTTCGGATCTTTCTTCTTGAATGCGCGCTCCACTTCCTCCCACGTCACCGGGGTGGATACTGTAGGATGCTCGCGTGCTCGCAACGAATAGACACCGATCGTCGTCTTGTGCACGTCATTCTGGCTCCAGTCCACCAGCACTTTGCCTACACGCAAGCTTTTCTTCATGTCGGAAACGACGAGCTCTTTATGTTCGTTCTCCAGCAGGCGCGCCAATGCGTGGGCGAACGGTTTTGTAATCTCGTAAGTCGTGGGCGTGTTCAACGGCACATAAATCTGTAAGCCCTTTGATCCGGAAGTCTTGGGAAAGCTCTGCAACCCAAAGTGATCGAAGATCTCGCGTAACCAGAATGCAACCTGAAAACACTGCACAATGTTCGCCGGAGGGCCGGGGTCAAGATCAAAGGCGATCAAAGTCGGTGACTCAATCTTCTTCGCAAGAGAGAGTGACGGGTGCAGTTCGATGGAAGCCAGGTTCGCCACCCAAATAAGCGTCGGCAGGTCGTTGGCGAGAACGTAATTCACATTGCGATTGTTGCCTTCGCTCCAGATCGGGGCAACCTTCACCCAGTCAGGCCGATATTTCGTTGTGTTTTTTTCGAAGAAGAACTCCTTGTCCACACCCTCTGGATACCTTTTAAGTGTGAGTGGCCGTCCGGCGAGATGCGGGATCAGTACAGGCGCAATTCGCGCGTAGTAATCGATCACCTGGCCCTTAGTAAACCCGGTGACCGGATACAACACCTTTTCGAGATTTGTAATTTTGAGGTGTTTGCCTTCGATTTCGATGCTTTGTGAGCTGCTCACGCGCTTTCCTTCTGGAGGCCGGATCGCAACCGGAGGAATTGTGGATGCGCTACCTGTATATCCGTAACCCTGCGGCATAATCAACTCTTGGATGCGCGGCGGTTTGACAATGTCCCCTTTTGCCACGTAATTTCAAACTTCTAATCCTCGCGATCGTCCAACCTGTGGGAGGTAGCCTTGGGAAAACGTGATCAGCTCCAAGCGGCAAATGTCCAAAGTGTGTCGGAACTGCACATTCGTCGGCGCTCTGCGCCCTTCGGAATTACAACTCTTTGCGTGATTTGCCTTATGGCTGCGGCAGCTGCCCAGGACATAGCCTCCTTTGAAAAGCGCATCACGCTCAAAAAGCTCGATAACGGGTTGACAGTGCTGATCTGCGAGCGGCCGGAGGCGCCGGTGTTCTCGTTCTATACCCACGTGGATGCCGGCTCGGTTCAGGATCCGCTCGACAAGACCGGCCTGGCCCACATGTTCGAGCACATGGCGTTCAAGGGCACGGACACAATTGGCACTAAAGATTACGCTGCTGAAAAGGCGGCACTGGAAAAAGTCGAGCAGGCGTATGCCGCTTACCTTCGGGAGCGGGATAAACCGATTACCCGCGATCAAAACAAAATTAAGCAACTTGAAGCCACATGGCAGGACGCGGTCAAACAAGCTAATCAATACGTAATCCCCAACCAATTCACTGAAATCATCGAACGCAATGGCGGCGAGGATCTGAACGCGTCAACCAATTACGATGAGACCAATTATTTCTATTCCCTTCCCACCAATCGATTCGAGCTTTGGGCTTACCTGGAATCCTCACGTTTTCTGCACCCAGTAATGCGGGAGTTCTACAAAGAACGCAATGTGGTGATTGAGGAGCGCCGAATGCGCACCGACAGCAATCCCATCGGGCGCTTACTGGAGCAATTCACCACGGCCGCATTCCAGGCCAGCCAGTACCATCGGCCCACCATTGGCTGGATGTCGGATCTGAACTCGTTCTCTGCCACAGACGCGGAGAATTTCTTTCACGAGTATTACATTCCTTCCAATATGGTGTTGACCGTGGTCGGCGACGTCAAGGCCAGCGAGGCCATGCCGATTATTGAAAAGTATTTCGCCCGCATACCGTCCCATGAGAAGCCCGACGAGAGGATCACCAACGAGCCGCCGCAAAATTCTGAGCGACGAGTTGTGCTTCAGGAAATGGCACAACCGGTTTACCTCGAAGGATACCATCGGCCCGACTACCTCAGCCCCGATGACGCGGTTTATGACGGAATTGCCAACCTACTATCGGAGGGCCGAACCTCGCGCCTCTATCGCGCCCTGGTTCGCGATAAGAAGATCGCGTCCGACGCGGCGGGCTTTACCGGATTGCCCGGCAATAAATATCCGCATTTATTCGCGTTTTACGCATTCTGCATGCCCGGCCATAAGCCGGAGGAAATGGCAACGGCCATTCACGAAGAGATCGACAAACTTAAAACGCAAGACATCAGCGACGATGAACTCAAGATGATTAAGACGCGGGCGAAGGCGAATTTGATCCGCAGCCTCGGAAGCAACTCTGGTTTGGCCTTCGAACTCGGAATTAATCAGGCACGCTACGACGACTGGCGCGAATTATTCCGCCAAGTGGATCGGATCGACAAAATCAGCAAAGCTGACATTCGCCGCGTCGCCAACAAAACGTTTACTGACAACAATCGTACCGTGGGCATCATCGAGACAGCGCCGCCTCCCTCCGGCCAGCCCACCAAAGGAGGCGAATAATGAAAATCCTCAAACTTGCCGCTTGCGTCTTCCTGGTGCTAGCGGCGTTGATCGCAGAGGCAAACGCGCAAGCCACGGATTGGCAACAAATCTCCATTCCGCCGCTTCCCACCTTTCATCCCAAACAGCCCAAACGTATCGAATTGCCGAACGGCATGATCGTTTTCCTGCAGGAGGATCATGAGCTGCCGCTGATCGATGGCATCGCCCGCATTCGAGGTGGATCGCGCTCCGAACCGTCGGCCAAAGCCGGCATGCTCGATATGTACGGCGAAGTCTGGCGCACCGGCGGCACAAAGACACAGACCGGTGATGAACTCGACGACTACCTGGAAGTCCGGGCGGCAAAAGTCGAGACCGGAGCCAGCTCAGATTCGACCACCATTTCCTGGTCATGCCTGAAGAGCGATTTTGATGATGTTTTTAAGGTATTTGCCGAACTACTGCGTGAACCGGAGTTTCGCGCTGACAAATTAGATCTGGCGCAACGCGAAATGTTCGACGCGATTTCCAGGCGCAATGATGATGTGAGCGACATTGCACAACGCGAATCCGCCAAACTCGCCTATGGCAAGGACAATCCCTACACCCGCCAGCCTGAATACGCCACCGTCTCTGCCGCCACGCGCCAGGACCTGCTGAATTGGCATCACACGCACGTGTATCCCAACTACATCATTCTTGGCGTGGTCGGCGATTTTGATTCGGCCGCGATGGAAGCCAAGCTCCGCGAGGCTTTCGCACAATGGGCGAAGGGCCCGGCGTTCAAAGCTCCAGACATCAAGTTCGAGCCCGCCAAACCCGGCTATTACTTGATTCCAAAATCGGATGTGAATCAGAGCAACATTCGCATGGTGGATCTCGGAATCAGAAAAGACAATCCTGATTACTTTGCTGCGCAGGTTTTCAATGAAACATTCGGCGGCGGATTTTCCTCTCGGCTTTTTCGGAATATCCGCTCAGCCCTGGGACTGGCGTACGCCGTTGGGGGCGGGATCGGCAGCGCATTCGACCACCAGGGCATCGAGCGGATTGCGATGGGAACCAAAAGCCAAAGCACAGTAGAAGCGATTCAGGCGCTGGACAAGCAAATTGATGATCTGAAGATCAACCCCATCTCCGAGGACGAGATCAAGCGGGCGAAAGATTCGATCCTCAATTCTTTTGTCTTCAATTTCGACTCGCCAGAAAAAGTCCTGCGCGAACGGATGGCCTACGAGTTTTACGGCTATCCGGCCGACTTTCTGGAACGGTTTCGCGCAGGGATCGAAAAAGTTCAGCCGGCCGATGTACAGAGGGTCGTAGCCAAGTACCTGCACAAAGATCAAATGCGAGTGTTAGTTGTCGGAAACACATCAGAATTCGATAAACCCCTGTCGGACCTGGGATCTGTAACAAATATTGACATCAGCATTCCGCCTCCGCCGGGAGAAAAGGGCGCCTCGGCGGGATCGCCATCACCATGATTGCTGTCAGTATCCTCGCCGTATCAGAACGCAAGCCTTCACCTGAGTTCTTGTCGCTGTTGGGCAATCCTATCGTTTGGTCGATAATCGGGTTCGCGGCAGGAATTTATCTGTTCTTTCGGGGTTTTGCCCTGCTACGGCGCAAGCGCTTCCTTGAGAATGTCCCCCGGTCTACCATTCGTGGTGCCTCTCTGGGACTGATCGAGGTCTCCGGCAAAGTCGAGGGACCTTACACAATCATTGCCCCCCTTTCCGAAGAAGACTGTTTTTACTATCGCACCATAGCGTGGACAGGCGGCGAACGCAGCTGGCGAAAAGCCGCTGAAGAGAGCCTATCCGCACCATTTTTCCTGGATGATGGCACCGGAAAAATGATGGTCGACGCGCGAGGTGCGCAGTCCGAATTGGAAGCAGTATTTTCTGAGGAGTACGAAAGCATGACTCCCGATTACGCCCAGCACTTCCTGAACCGGCACGGAGTTTCAACCGGAAAGCCCGTGAAGCTGGAAGAACACATTATCCGCTGTGGACAGACTCTGTTTGTCATGGGAACGCTGCGTGAGACCACACCAGAAGAATTGTCGAGTTCCAATCGCTTTCTGAGCGCCGAAGCCGCGGAACTCCAGAGAGAGGAGGAAATTGGCGGTGTGATCCTGCCGGGCGCGGTGGCGACTCGGGAGAAGACAACTCCAGCGAAAGAATTTGATCTTCACCCGAAAGTCATTCTCGGTAGCTGCCCGAATCGTCCTTTGTTCCTCTCCCCTCGCAGCCAACGTGAAATTGTGCAGGACCTGGCATGGAAATCTGCAGTTTATATCTGGTGTGGCCCCCTTCTAACCCTATTGTGCTTCTGGTATCTGCTGAGCCGGCTGGGACTACAGTGAGTCAAGGACGTGGGGCTTTGAGTGCTATGGCTTGTTTCCAGCAATGGACATACATGCAGTTTGGGCTTGCTCTCCCACAATGTCAGATTGCTTTCGTCGCAGTTCGATACAGACACACAACGATTTCTCAGTAGCAAGTCGGGTTCTGCGTAGCGGTTTCAAGCGGCTACTGGTATAAGCTGTCGGGGTTGTGACCAAGCAATCGATCTCTCTTCTTTCCGTTCTGTTTGTGTGCGGAGTTCTTGCAGCGCAGCAGACTCGCTGGCAGCCATCGGCAGGGCATGCGCAATTGGCGATATGGCCGAGCACGCCGCCCGATGCATATGGTGTTCCGGGGACGGAATATGTCGAGACGACGAAAGACGAAATGGTGGCCGGCAAGCCGTATGTTTGGGTTAGCAACATCGCAAGCCCCACGATGACGGTCTATTCGCCAAAAAGACAGAATACGCGCGTCGCCGTGGTGGTGTTTCCAGGCGGAGGCTTTGAGGGGTTGGCTATTGACTTGGAAGGCACAGAGGTCTGTGACTGGCTCACATCCGAAGGGATCACCTGCGTGCTGCTCAAATATCGCGTGCCGAGCCTTCCGTACGACTGGCACTGCAAGTGTCGGCCCAACGATCTTGCGACCTCGACCCTGGCGTTGGAGGACGCGCAGAGAACGATGGGGCTGGCGCGATTTCATGCCGCGGAGTGGCACATCGATCCGCACAAAATTGGAGTGCTCGGATTTTCGGCGGGCGGGTATCTAGTGGCGGAAATCAGCGCCCAATTTAGGCGGCGACTGTACACGCCTGTCGATGCGGCTGACAAAGAAAGCTGCCGACCGGATTTTGCAGTGGGTGTTTATCCCGGGCATTTACGGGTTGGCGACTACGGTTACAAGCTGAATCCGAACCTTCCGGTCACGCGGCAGACACCGCCGACATTTTTGGTGCAGGCGGAAGATGACAACGTGGACGGAGTAAACCAATCACTGGCGTACTACATCGCCCTGAAGGACGCCGGTGTTCCCGCAGAGATGCATCTGTTCGCTCAAGGTGGTCATGCATTTGGATTGCGGCGTACGAACCTCCCGATAACCGGATGGCCTCAGTTGATGGAGACGTGGCTGGGGACGATCGGGATGGTATGAATTTGTTGCTTAGTGTTACGTCCTAACTGGTTGATAAATCCCCCATATTTCGTTGCACGGCATGAGCGCAACAATTGTGCTTAGCAGAAAGCCAATTGGATGGAACGGTGCGCCAACCGCAGCCTAAGTCGGCCAATCTCATTTGCAGCATTGATGTCACTGCTTTCGCAGGGGTGATGTTTGCACTCGTTGCAATGTTTCTGTTTCCCGCCGCAGTTGTGATCGATTCTCTGAGAGATGCTGGGCACGTAGCAGTCGACCTTGCAAGGGCCGGAAAATCAACTGACATGCACGGAGCACTTCGAGCCGATGCTCTGCTGGTTGCTATTCAGCGAGACGGACACATCTGGTTCGACAGAGACCGAGTCACACCCGAAACTTTGCCAGCGATGATTCGCCAACGTGTGAGCCACGGTGCGGAGCCAAAGGTCTACATTCGCGCCGACAAACGGGTAAGTTACGGCAGGGTTCTTCAAGTATTGGGCAGCGTGCGTTCTCCAAGAATCGAGAATGTCGCGTTTCTGGTGAACGAACGGAGTTCCCCTCAGCTGTCGTAACATCGCCATAGCACTGAAATTCCTTCGCTCTTCATCTGGCCCCTGCTGGTTGACACGACGCGACAATCCCCGTACTATAGGTGAACAAAAAGCGAAATACAATGGCTTCCTTTCCCCTCATTCCTGACTCAGGTCCGAAACTCGTCGGCATTGCCCGGTTGGCTACCGAAGGCCAATCCGTGCGCCAGGGACATGAGGTCGACTATTTCACTCTGCCAGTCCGCTCCCTGCTGAACCGCTGCACGGTCGAGCGGATGCCCTTTTCCTGGACCATCAATCCATATCGCGGCTGCGAATTTGCCTGCAAATATTGCTACGCCCGATACACACATGAGTTCATGGAAATGCGCGACGGCATTGAATTCGAGCAGAAAATCTTTATCAAACAGCACGCAGCCAACTTGCTGAGGCAAGAATTACGTCAGGTCAAATCCGGCGAAGAGATCGCCATCGGAACTGCCACTGATCCTTATCAACCCGCCGAACGGCGCTTCGAGGTCACACGCGCAATTCTGGAGGAGTTCGCCAAACACAAAGGATTCGACATCGGAATCGTCACAAAATCCAACCTGGTCCTGCGCGACACGGATCTCTTACGAGACATTTCCAACAATAATAAGCTGTTCGTGAACCTCACCATCACCACGCTAAACGCAGATCTCGCGCGCATTCTCGAGCCCCGCGCGCCACGTCCCGATCTTCGGCTCGAAGCAGTGACCAAACTGAATGAGGCCGGGATTGATGCCGGGGTAATCTGTGCGCCTGTTCTACCCGCGATCACCGATGCCCCGCGCGATCTGGAAGCTCTGGTGCGTGCCACGGCCGAAGCCGGCGGCAAATACGTCTTCGCCAACTCCCTTTTTCTGAAGCCCTGCTCAGCCGCAGTATTTATGCCACTTCTTGAACAGGAATTTCCGCACCTCGTAGCCAGCTATCGCGAGCGTTACAACAACCGCGCGTTTCTTCCTGGCTCCTATCGAAAGCGACTGTCGCAGCTTATGGCGCGCCTCCGTCAGAAGTACGGCATCCGCAGCGACTATGACCGCTACAGTGAGCGAAGCCATCCCTTGCCCTCTGCTGATACAGAGCAACTGAGCCTCTTCTGAGTGGTTTCAGCCAGATATCTGACGGTTCAAGATTCCTCCCTTGGTTTGGTTACGCCATGAGGACACGACGGCAGGCGAAGGTGAGTTCTAGCAGAGCAAGGTTCCGAGCATTTGTTCGAATCAGTAAGCGCGCAGTCGATCTGCTAGTGCTTGCGAAGCTTTTAAATCGTCGGACAGTTGCTGGGCTTTCGCATGCGCCACTGCCGCTTCGGAACTGCGGCCGCAGTTTTGTAACGCATGTTCGAGAAGCAAATAATCCACCGCTGAAGGTGCCAGTGCCGCAGCATGGGAGAATGCGTCCGCCGCTCGATCACATTTCCCTAATTTGTTCTCAACCAGCCCCATGCCTATCCAGGTATTGTGATTGTTTGCGTTGATTCGCACCGCCTCGGTATAG
>Ga0335077_10011578_pt1 | contig 11027 bp, 9 predicted proteins | sample Lox_Sample_31_FD_207151 | JGI IMG/M metagenome (GOLD analysis project Ga0335077, IMG submission 207151) | Soil microbial communities from Loxahatchee National Wildlife Refuge, Florida, United States - Lox_Sample_3.1 | ecosystem: Environmental > Terrestrial > Soil > Wetlands | place: USA: Florida...
GGTACACGGCCCCGTCATCGCGCTCCACCACGGCGTAGCCGCGCCTGTGGTCCGGGAGCCGGGGAAACGTCACGCGCATATCCCCACTATGCGGAGCGGGCGAACCGCGTGCCTAACGATTTTCGCCGGACCGGCCCGTTGCGCCCCGGCGCTTCCCTTCACGCGCTGACGAGGGGGTGGTATCTCCAGCCCGGTTCACTCTCGGGGGTGGTGCTGGCCCCACCCCCGATCCGGGGGCCTGGGGCAGTGTGCCCGGCCAGGCCGGCGTGACACCGTGGCTTCAGTTTCCCCACCCAGGAGGATCTGATGATCGACCATGATGCGCCCGGCGATGTCATCCGGCTGGACGGCGTGACCAAAACCTATTCCGGCGGCGGTCCGCCCGCGCTGGCGGACGTCAGCATGGGTGTGGCGGGCGGCGAGGTGGCGGCCGTGATGGGCCCGTCGGGCAGCGGCAAGTCCACCCTGCTCAACCTGATCGCCGGCCTGGACCGGCCTACCTCCGGCACGGTCACCGTGGCCGGACGGCGGATCGACACCCTGGGCGAGAGCGCGCTGGCCAGGTTCCGCGCCCGCCACATCGGGATCATCTTCCAGTTCTTCAACCTGCTCGACGACCTGACCGTGGAAGACAACGTGCTGCTGCCCGCCCAGCTGGCCGGGGCGTCCCGGCGTCAGGCGCGGGCGCGGGCCGGCGAGCTGCTGGCCCGGATGGGCATCGAGGAGCACCGGAACTCCTACCCAGCCCGGATGTCCGGCGGGCAGCGGCAGCGGGTGGCCATCGCCCGCGCGCTGGTCAACAGCCCCGAGGTGCTGCTGGCCGACGAGCCGACCGGGGCCCTGGACACCGCCACCGGGCAGGAGATCGGCCGGCTGCTGCGCCAGCTCAACGAGGGCGGGCAGACGCTGGTACTGGTGACCCACGACCCGGACCTGGCCGAGCGGTACGCGGCCCGCACCGTGCGGATCGTGGACGGACGGCTGGCCGGCGCGCACGCCGGGGTGTTCCGGTGAGCTGGTTCGGGCCGGTCAGGACGGCCACCGGCGGGATGCTGCGGCACAAGGTGCAGGCGGTCGTGCTGGGCATGGTCCTGCTGGTCTCCACCGCCTCGGCCACGCTCGGCCTGGCCCTGCTGGCGGCGAGCGACGCGCCGTTCCAGCATGCCTTCGCCGCCCAGGACGGCGCGCACCTGACCGTCACCGTGAACCCGGCACGCGCCACCGCGGCGCGGCTGGCCGGCACCCGCACCCTGCGCGGTGTCACGGCCATGGCCGGGCCGTTCGCCGAGGCCACGGTCCCGGCCCAGTGGAGCGGCCAGGACTTCGGGCAGATGGTGCTGGCCGGACGGGCATCGGGGGGCGGCCCGGTGGACGACGCGGTGCTGACCGCGGGTCACTGGGTGACCGGGCCGGGCCAGATCGTGCTGGACGGCCCCCCAGGGGGCGGCGGCCCGGCGCTCGGCAGCACGATCACCGTCACCGGGTTGAAACACCCGGTCAACCTGAAGGTGGTCGGCTTCGCCAACTCCATCACCTACAGCGCCGACGGCTGGGTCGCCCCCGGCCAGGTGGCCGGCCTGCGGCCGGCCGGCGCCCCGGCCAGCGCGGAGCTGCTGTACCGGTTCGCCGACGCGGGCACCGAGGCGCAGATCCGCGCCGACCTGGCGGAAGTCACAGGGGCACTCCCGGCGGGCACGGTGACCGGCTCGGACTCGTGGCTGGCCGCGAAGAGCCGGAACACCGGCAACGGCGCGATCATGGAGCCGTTCGTGGTCGCGTTCGCGCTGATCGGCCTGGCCATGGCGGTGCTCATCGTGGCCAACGTGGTCAGCGGCGCGGTGGCTGCCGGTTACTACCGGATCGGCGTGCTGAAGAGCATCGGCCTGACCCCGGCGCAGGTCGTGGTGGCGTACCTGAGCCGGGTCGGCGTGCCGGCGCTGGCCGGGTGCGTGCTCGGGGTGGTGGCGGGCAACCTGCTGGCCGCCCCGGTGCTGCACCAGTCGGCCGGCGCCTACGGCGTGGCCAGCCAGACCGTGCCGTGGTGGGCGTCGGTCCTCGCGCCGGCCGGGATGCTGGCCCTGACCGCGCTGGCCGCGTTCGCGCCCGCGCTGCGGGCCGGACGGCTGTCGGCCACGCAGGCCATTGCGGCCGGCCGCGCCCCGAACGCGGGCCGCGGGTACACGATGCACCGGCTGGCCTCCCGGCTGCGCCTGCCGCGGCCGGTCGGCCTGGGCCTGGCCGCGCCGTTCGCGCGGCCCGCGCGCACCCTGGTGAGCCTGGCCGCGATCGGGTTCGGGGCCACCGCGGTGATCTTCGCGGTCGGGCTCAGCGCCTCGCTGGGCCGCGCGGCGGGCTACCAGTCCCTGTCGGCCACGGTCCCGGTGGAGATCCAGCAGAACGGCCCGGCCGGCGGCCCGGGGCAGCCGTCGCCGACGGCGCAGGCCGCGCAGGCCGACGCCGCGGTGCGCGCCCAGCCGGGCACGGCTCATGCCACGACGGTCTACGAGGACCAGGTCAAGGTGCCCGGCGTGGCCGGGAGCGTGAACGCCTGGGCGTTCTCCGGCGACTCGTCCTGGCTCGGGTACGGCGTCATCGCCGGGCACTGGTACGACGCGCCGGGCCAGGTGGACGTCAACACCGCGTTCCTGACCGACAGCGGCCTGACCATCGGCGACACCGCCACCATCGACACCGGGACCGACCCGATGACCCAGGTCACGGTGCACATCGTCGGCGAGGTGTTCCACCCCAGCAGCGATCCCACGCTGTACGGCAGCACGCGGACGCTGCCCGGGCTGGCCAATGCCGGGAACTTGCTGCAGTGGGACATAGGGCTGCGGCCCGGCACCAGCGCGGCGTCCTACGTCCAGGCGCTGAACGCCAGGCTGGGCGCGAACGACCCGTGGCAGGCCACCACGCAGAAGGACGGCGGCCAGTTCTACACCATCGCCGTCGGCCTGGTGGGCCTGCTGGCGCTGATGGTCGCGGTCGCGGCCGGGCTCGGCGTGCTCAACACGGTGCTGATGACCACCCGGGACCGGGTGCACGACCTGGGCATCTTCAAGGCGCTGGGCATGCGGCCGGGCCAGATGCTGACCATGGTGGTGTGCTGGATCGCCGGCCCGGCCGTGATAGCGGCGGCGATCGCGGCACCGGTGGCGGTGGCGCTGAACACGGCCACCGTGCACGCCATGGCCGGCACGGCGCACACCGGGGTGCCCGCAGACGTCACCCAGGTGTTCCCGCCGGGGCGGCTGGCGCTGCTCTCGCTGGCCGCGCTGGCCATCGCGGTGATCGGGGCGCTGGCCCCGGCGGGCTGGGCCGCCCGGGCCCGCCCGGCGGTGGCGCTGCGTACCGAGTGACGGCGCCGCAGCGTGGAACCATGACAGGAGAATCGGGGACGGCCCGGCCGGGCCGTCCCCGGGTGGTGATCGCCGAGGACACGGTGCTGCTGCGGGGGGACGTGGGCCACCGCCGGGTCCTCGCGGTGCCGCGCCACCTCGGGGAGGGCCCGCAGCCGACAGCACTCAAATCGTTATGTCACGAATCGCCGGACTTGGCGGGGTTACGACCTGCTTTGCCCTAGATTTTCCGGCCTAGCCATACCTCACGCGGGAGCATCATCGTCACGTCCGTCCCGGACCGCGACGGCACCAACGTCTGCATCACCCTCTGACAGGGGGTCGCCGGATGCCTCGCTCAACGAACGGAGGAGGCCGCCGTGCCCCATCGATGCCGCCGGTACCTGCGCATGGCCGGGGCGCTCGCGCTGGCCAGCGGATCCCTGCTGGCCGGGGGTGCACCGGCGGCGACGGCCGGCGTCGCCATCGGCCCGATGAGCTCGTTCAGGTTCGCGTCGGCCATCCAGCCGCCCTCCCAGGCACAGTGCGAGGCGATGTTCACCGCCCCCTGCTACGTGCCGGCCCAGTTCCAGACCGCGTACGACGAGCAGCCGCTGTTCAGCAGCGGGATCACCGGCCAGGGCCAGACCATCGTGATCGTCGACTCGTTCGGGTCCCCGACGATCCAGGCGGACCTGGCCACCTTCGACGCCACGTTCAACCTGCCCGCCCCGCCGTCCTTCAAGGTCATCCAGCCGGCCGGGCCGGTGCCCGCCTATGACCCCACCGACGCCAACGGTGACGTCGGCTGGGCCGGGGAGACCACGCTCGACGTGGAGTGGTCGCACGCCATGGCCCCCGGCGCCAGCATCCTGCTGGTCGAGACCCCGGTCGCCGAGACGGAGGGCACGGCCGGCTTCCCGCAGATCGTCAAGGCCGAGAACTACGTCGTCAACCACCACCTCGGCCAGGTGATCAGCCAGAGCTTCGGCGCGACCGAGCCCACGTTCCCGAGCCCGGCCGCCATCTACGCCCTGCGCAGCGCGTACCTCAACGCGGCCCGGAACCACGTGACGGTCCTGGCCGCGACCGGCGACGCGGGCGCCACCGACGACTCCAACGCCGCCGGGACGCTGCTGTACACCCACCCGGCCATCGACTGGCCGTCCAGTGACCCGCTGGTCACCGCGGTGGGCGGCACCCAGCTGGCGCTGCTGGCCGACGGCTCGCGGACCCAGGCGGACCGGGTCTGGAACGACACGGTCAACTACGCCCTCAACAACGCCTTCTTCGGCACGCCGGGCCCGACCGCCACCGCCACCGGCGGCGGCCTGTCGACGGTCTTCCCCCGGCCGTCGTACCAGGACGGCGTGGCCGGCCTGGTCGGCGGCCACCGCGGCGTGCCGGACATCGCCATGAGCGCCGCCTGCAGCGGCCTGGTCGACGTCTACCAGAGCTTCGGCGGCGAGCCGGCCGGCTGGTACGTGGCCTGCGGGACGAGCGAGGCCACCCCGCTGTTCGCCGGGATCGTGGCCCTGGCCGACCAGGAGGCCGGGCGTTCCCTCGGCCTGATCAACCCCGCGCTGTACGCCATGTCCGCCGCGCACGCGCCCGGCCTGGCCGACGTCACCACCGGGAACAACTCGGTGGAATTCCTCCAGAACGACCAGCTGTACACGGTGCATGGCTACCACGCCGGCCCCGGTTACGACCTGGCGTCGGGGGTCGGCACGGTCAACGCCGCCCTGTTCGTTCCCGAGCTGGCCCAGGCGGCCGGGGGCGGATACGGGGGCTGATCGGCTCCGCGCTCAGCCGGGCGCCCCGGCCCCGGAGTCCCCCGTCACGTGCCCGGCGCGGCCTGCTCGGCGTCGTGCGGTTGCTCTTCGGGCGGAACGGCGCCTTCCTGGCCGCCTCCGGCGGCGGGCGCTGGTGCCGGATCACCCGGGGACCGGCGCTGGCTGCGGTAGAACCAGACCGCGCCGAAGATGGTCAGCGCGGATGCGATGTACATGTTCAGCCGCAGCCCGAAGATGTGGACCGAGGAGTCGATCCGCAGCGACTCCTCGAAGATCCGGTAGGCCGAGTAGCCGGCCACGTACAAGGCGAACAGCCCCGGCGGCTTGATCTTGCGGTGGGACCCGAGCCAGATGAGGAACCCGGCCCACGCGAAGTCGAAGATCAGCTCGTAGAGGAAGGTCGGCTGGAACGTGCTGAAGTGCAGGTCCGCCGCTGGGATGCCGCCCTGCACGCGGTAGGAGTACGGGATATGCAGGCCCCACGGCAGCGAGGTCGGCCGGCCGAACAGCTCCTTGTTGAAGTAGTTCCCGATCCGGCCGATGCCCTGGGCCATGAGCAGCCCGGGCGCCATGGCGTCCGCGAACAGCGCCGGGCTCACCCCGTGTCTGCGCAGCCGCCAGACACCCACCAGCCCGCCAGCCAGCACCCCGCCCCAGATGCCCAGGCCGCCGGACCACAAGGCGAACGGCCCGTACCACACGTGCGGGATGTCCATCGGCGTGGTCACGTCGAAATAGATCCGCCCGCCGATGATCCCGGCCGGCACGACCCACAGCGCGATCTCGCCGACCAGTTCGGGATCGCCGCCGACGGCGCGCCAGCGGTACCGGGTCAGGATGATCGCCACGGCGATGCCGACCAGGTACGCCAGGGCGTAGAAGTGAACGTCCAGCGGGCCGATGTGGAAGCTGCTGATCGGGGGGCTGGGAAGGTAGGCCGGAATCGCCATATCGCAGAGGTTACCCGCCCCGGGGCGTGCGCCACCCGCCAGCCTGAGCGTGGCCGGCGGGTGTCACCACGATCCGTTCGGCCCGAAAATCACTTCTTGTCAGGACGGTCACCGTCGAGCTGGCCGGCCGCCGACGCGGCCGCGCGGGGGGCCACGGCGATGGTGGGCGGCACCGGCGGGACGATGGCGGACCGGTCGGGCCGGCCGGCCAGCCGGTAGACCGTGGCCCCGTCCACGGTCTCCACCTCCAGCAGCTCGCTGACCAGCGAATCCAGGACACTCCGGTGCTCCTTGAGCAGGTTGACCGCGCGTTCCTCGGCCTCGCGCAGCAGGCGGGAGACCTCCGCGTCGATCTCCGCCTGGGTCGCCTCGGCGAACGGGCGGCTGGACATGGGCGCCCCGCCGCCGCCCAGGAAGACCGATCCGCCCTCGGGGTACCCGATCGGGCCGAGCTTCGCGGACAGGCCGAACTCCCGGACCATCTTGACCGCCAGGTCGGTCGCGCCGGCCAGATCGTTGGCGGCGCCGGTCGAGCCCTGGCCGATCACCACCAGCTCGGCGGCCCGGCCGCCCAGCCGCACGGCCAGCGAGTCGTACAGGTAGTCTTCGCTGTACATGTGCCGCTCGACCAGCGGCAGCTGCTCGGTCACCCCCAGGGTCTGGCCGGCCGGCAGGATGGTCACCTTGGCCACCGGGTCGGCGTGGTCGGACAGCGCGGCCACGACGGCGTGGCCGGACTCGTGCACCGCGGTGACGTGCTTCTCCTCGGGCAGCAGCACGTTGGAGCCCTCCCGCCGGCCCAGGATGATCCGGTCCCGGGCCGTGTCGAAGTCGGCCGCGGTGACCACGTCGCGGTTGCCGCGGACGGCGTTGATGGCCGCCTCGTTGACCAGGTTGGCCAGGTCGGCGCCGGAGAAGCCGGGCGTGCCGCGGGCCACGGCGTTCAGGTCGACGTCCGGGGCCAGCGTCTTGCCCCGGCTGTGCACGGCCAGGATCGCGGCCCGCTCGCCGACGTTCGGCAACGGGATCGTGACCTGCCGGTCGAACCGGCCGGGCCGCAGCAGGGCCGGGTCGAGGACCTCGGGCCGGTTGGTGGCCGCGAGCACCACGACGCCGGTCGACGGGTCGAAACCGTCCATCTCGGCCAGCAGCTGGTTGAGCGTCTGCTCCCGTTCGTCGTTGGACACCACCGCGCCCGTGCCGGCCCGGCGCTGGCCGATGGCGTCGACTTCGTCGATGAAGATGATCGCGGGCGCGCGCTTGCGCGCCTGATCGAACAGGTCCCGGACGCGGGCCGCGCCGACCCCCACGAACAGCTCTACGAAGCCGGAGCCGGTGACCGAGAAGAACACCACTCCGGCCTCGCCCGCCACCGCGCGGGCCAGCAGCGTCTTGCCGGTGCCCGGCGGGCCCACCATGAGCACGCCGCGCGGCACCACCGCGCCGACCCGCTGGTACCGCTGCGGCTCGCGCAGGAAATCGACCACTTCGGCGATCTCGGCCTTGGCCCCGTCGTAGCCGGCCACGTCGGCGAACGTGGTCGACGGCTTCTCCTCGTCGAACACCTTGGCCCGGGACCGGCCCGCGCCCAGCGCGCCCTGCAGCCCGCCGGCCGCGCTCTTGGACAGCCGCCAGAACAGCCAGCCGAAGATCAGCAGCGGCAGCCCGAGGATCAGCAGCCAGCTCAGCACCTCGGAGCCGAAGCTGGTCCCCGATGTCGACGCGGAGATCGTGACGTTGTTGTCCTGCAGGTTGGTGAGCAGATCCTGGTTGGCCTGCGGCGGGATGACCACCGTGTAGCTTTCCCCGCTGGTCAGCTTGCCGGTGCTGGTGCCGCCCTCCGGGGCGATCTGAATGGTCTTCACCTTGTGCGCGGACACGTCGGACAGGAACTGGGAGTAGGTCAGCGTCGTCGACGACGAGTGCACGGGCGGCAGGACCAGCCACAGGAAGAACGCGGCGAGCAGCGCGATCAGCCACACCATGTTCCGGCCGCGGGGCGGCGGAGGCGGCGCCGACTTGGGCGGCGTGGGCCGGTCGTCCGGGGCCGAGTTAACTTGCTTACTCATGGCAGCTCCTTGTGATGCCCAGTATGCCCGTTGTCCGTCGCGGGGTGACCAGCGGACAGCCCCGTGCGGCAAAGGGCGAGCGAACTCCAAGGAGCCTTGCGGTGGGCGCACAGGTTCCGGCCAGGCCGGACCCGGGTACGGGTCCGGCCTGGCCGATGGGCCCGACGTCAGGCGGCGATCAGGCCGTGCGGGTCGAGCACGAACTTGCGGGCCACGCCCTGGTCGAAGTCCCGGTAACCGTCCGGTGCCTGGTCGAGCGGGACCACGGTGGCGTTCACCGCGTCCGCGATGTGCGCCTTGCCGTGCAGGATGGCCATCATGAGCTGGCGGTGGTAGCTCATCACCGGGCACTGGCCGGTGATGAAGTAGTGGGACTTGGCCCAGCCCAGGCCCAGCCGCACCCGCAGCGACCCGATCCTGGCCTCCTCGTCGATGCCCCCGGGTCGCCGGTCACGTACAGGCCGGGGATGCCCAGCCCGGCACCGGCCCGGGCCACGGTCATGATGTCGTTGAGCACGGTGGCCTGCCCACGTTGGCTTTGTTGACCCCCGGGCCGTCCTGCAACTCCAGCTTCGGGTAGTCGATGGTCTGGACTTCGACCCGCCCGGGCCCCAGGTAGGCGACGGCACGGTTTCCTGGCATGGCATTCCTCCTTGCTTGCCTCCTTGCTTCCGAACTGCCCTACCTGCCCGCACCGGCGGGGCTCACACCTGATAGTGCGAACTGTCCCTCGGACGCGCTACGGGACCAGGACCGCCGCGCCGTCGAAACGGCCGGCCTTCAGGTCCCGCAGGGCCTGGCCGGCCGCGTCCAGCGGATAGGGGTGGACGGTGACGGCCAGCTTGTGCTGGCCCGCGAGCGCCAGGAACTCCCGGCCGTCCGCGCGCGTGTTCGAGGTGGTGCTGCGCAGCTGCCGTTCCTGGAACAGGTGCTTTTCGTAGTTGAGCGGCGGGATGTCGGACAGGTAGATGCCCGCGATGGCCAGCGTGCCGCCCCGGTCGAGCGCGGCCAGGGCGGGCAGCACCAGATCGCCGACCGGGGCGAACAAGATCGCGGCGTCCAGCGGTTCCGGCGGCATGTCCGCCGCCCCGCCCACCGACGCCGCGCCGAGCTCACGCGCCAGTTGCCGCGCCTGCTCGCCGCGGGTCAGCACGTGCACGGTGGCGCCTTGAGCCAGCGCGACCTGCGCGGCCAGGTGCGCGCTGCCGCCGAAGCCGTACAGGCCGAGGCGGCCGCCGGGTGGCAGCTCGGCCCGCTGCAGGGCGTGGTAGCCGATGATGCCCGCACACAGCAGCGGGGCCAGTTCGAGGTCGGTATAGCCCTCCGGCAGCCGGTATGCGTAGGCAGCGGGTACGGTCAGGTACTCGGCATAGCCGCCATTGGCGTCCCAGCCGGTGTACAGCGAGTGCGGGCAGAGGTTCTCCGCGCCGCGGAGGCAGAACTTGCACGTATGGTCGGTCCAGCGCAGCCAGGCCGCGCCGGCCCGGTCGCCGACTTTCCAGCCTCCGCCCGCGCCGTCCCCGGGGCCCGCGCCGTCCCCGAGGGCGGCGCCGTCCCCGAGGGCGGCGACCTCGGCGACGACCTCGTGGCCCGGGGTGACGCCGGGCCGGTGCGGCGGCAGGTCACCCTCGGTCACGTGCAGGTCGGTGCGGCAGACGCCGCAGGCCAGGACCTTCAGCAGCAGCTCGCCAGGTCCCGGCTCCGGTACCGGGTCGTTCGTGCTCAGGCGCAGCGGGTGCCCGGTGACCGGCCCCGGCGTCTCGACGTGCCATGCGCGCATACCCGGCACGTTACCCCCTTACCGGCAGGCCCCGGTGGCGCGCGGGCGGCCCCCCGCTGGCGGTAACCTGTGTGCCAGGCCACTTACCGGCGCGGCGGCTCAGCCGGGCTCCGGCGGCAGTGCTCGTCAATGGGCTCGCCGATGGGCTCGCCGATGGGCTGGTCGATGGGCTGGCCGGCGGTTCCCCCGGCCGAGGATTCCCCGCCGGGGGGTGAACCTGCCCCGCCGCTCATACGTATTAGTCGGCAGGATCCCGGTTTCGGCTCAGACTTCGGGGTTCTAATCATTTGCGCTGGTCGTGGAGCTACTGCCAGAATCGGGACCACCCTCCCAGTGTACGGGGCCCTGGGTTTCCGTCCCGGTTCGGTCGCAGCAGGAAGGTATGTCGGGCCGCTGGCGTTAACCGGACAACGGGTTGGAGTGGCACGTGATCATTCGTCAGCTGGACCGCGTCTGTGTGGACGCGGCAGCGCAAGCCGACCGCGCCAGCGGCGCGGCGGGCCAGGACGGGGGAAGTGGTGTGGCCGTGATGACCGCCGAACGGATACCGGGTTCCCTGGAACCCCCCCAGATCGAACTGTCCTGCCGGGCAGACGCGGATGGAAACCAGGTCGTCATCGTGACCGGCGAGCTGGATATCGCCACCGCCGAGCAGGCGTACATCTTTATCAGCGACGCGATCGACGCCTGGAAAACGGACCTGGCGCCGGTCAGCGTGGACCTGTCCGCGCTGACCTTCTGCGACGCCTCGGGCCTGGGCGTCCTGGCCCGGATCGCCCGGCAAGCCCGCCAGGCCGGGCGTGAGCTTCGGCTCACCGCCGTGCGCCCGTCACTGCTCAAGATCATGCGGATCACCGGGCTGGACCGCGCCTACCCCGAGCTCGCCCCCTCGGCGGTGTAACGACGGGGCCTGGCGCGTCTGACCGTAACCACAACCCCGTTTGCCAGATAAGTGGACCGTGAGCATAGAGGATGGTGCCCGCCCGCGTTAAATTGGAGTGCTTCCGGCGTTAAATCTGACCGTCAGCGCAAGCGGAGGGACTCCTAAATGGCCGAAGAAGTTCAGGGGCAAGCCGCCGAAGCATCGGAAT
>Ga0335077_10011580_pt1 | contig 11026 bp, 9 predicted proteins | sample Lox_Sample_31_FD_207151 | JGI IMG/M metagenome (GOLD analysis project Ga0335077, IMG submission 207151) | Soil microbial communities from Loxahatchee National Wildlife Refuge, Florida, United States - Lox_Sample_3.1 | ecosystem: Environmental > Terrestrial > Soil > Wetlands | place: USA: Florida...
TGATCGAATTCCCGATGTCGGCCGCTCAATATCTCGGCATCCCCGTGCCAGTGTCGGGCGGCGGCTACTTCCGGCTGTTGCCCTACGCCGTGACCCGCGCCGGACTACGGCAGATCAACGCGCGCCGCGGACGTCCGTTCACGTTCTACCTGCATCCCTGGGAGATCGATCCCGGCCAGCCGCGCGTTCAGGTGGGCTGGCTGTCGCGGTTTCGTCACTACACCAACCTGCAACGCTGTGAGCCGCGGCTGCGGCGGCTGCTGCAGGAGTTTCGGTTTGCGACGATGCGCGAGGTCTTGCAGGCGCTCGGGCTGTTGCCGGCAGCGGCGGCGTGACGGCACTCATGTGGTCCGAGTTCGCCGCCGACGCCCGGCTGTACAGCGCATTGAGGTGGCCCACTAGGGACTCGGCTCTGTGGCGCGCGCTGATCTGGTTGCGATCGGGCGGGCTGCGGGTACTGGCATTGCAGCGCGTGAGTCATCGGTATCTGCAGCGCCGCTCGCAACGCGGCTGGACTGCAGGCACGATTCTCATGCGGTTCCTGATCGGGCTGACCCACAGGCCCATGATGATCCTTAGCAAGTGTGACGTGGACGACAGCATCTACATCGGACCTGGTGTCTACCTTTCCGATCTCGGCTTCCTCATTCTCGGACCGGTGCGGATCGGTAGTGGTACGCTCATCCACGAGCGGGTGACCATCGGGGTGCGGGCGGGGGATCCCGGCAAGCCGGTCATCGGTGCGAACGTCTGGATCGGACCGGACTGCGTCATTTACGGAAACCTTGCGATCGGGGACGGCGCCACGGTTCTTCCGGGGTCGGTCGTGTCGATTAGCGTCCCGGCGGGAGCGGTAGCCGGCGGCAATCCCGCTACGATCGTACGCAGGGAGTTTGACAACGCGCTGCTGCGCGGGAGTCTTGCCCGCAACATCGACCCGCGATCATTCGCACCGAGATGAGCAGGTACTGGGACGTGGTGCGCGCCGATATTCGTCGGTGCGTGAACGAGAAAGAGACATCCGTGCGACGCGTCCTCGCGACCGTCTGCAATCAAATGGGGCTGCAGGCCATTCTCGTGTATCGCTTCGGGCGGCTGCTGCGCGCTGCGCGCAGGCAAGTCGTAGTATGGCCGCTGCTGCCCCTGGGATGGCTGCTGTACGGGCTGGCGGTGCTCTGGGTCCGCCGCGGCTACAGCATTCGCATCGCGCTCAGCGCGGATATCGGTGCGGGGTTCTGGGTCGGCCACTTCGGCGGAGTCGAAGTGGTTAACTGCCGCCTCGGCGAGCGCTGCTCGGTGGGCCAGCAGACCAAGGTCGGTCGCGCCGAGGATACTGAGGGGCCACAAGTTGGCGACGGCGCCTGGATCGGCGCACATGCCCGGATCTTTGGCCACGTCAGGGTGGGTAACGGTGTAACCATCGCTCCCGGGGCGCGTGTAACCAGGAACGTGCCCGACCGCGCGCTAGTGGTCGGCGATCCGGGTCGCGTAGTCTTCCGGGGCTACGACAACAGTCAGATCCTGCCGCACGCCTGAAGTAGCACAGCAGCATGCGCATACGACTCCTCGGACAGTACATCCCGGCATCGATCGCCGTGCGCGCTGCAATCGAGGTCGCGCTGCTCTTCTTTGTATTCTACGGCGTCGCGGTCGTGCGCTTGCACCTGGATGTCGTATCCATCGAGCGCCTTCAGGGGGCCTTGTGGCTGCGTGCTGCGCTTTTCAGCGTCGTTACGTTCGCGTCCCAGCTTGCTTTCGGTCTTCACAGTGCGCGGCAGCGGGCCCGCAGTGCGGGGATTCTCATTCGCATCGTCGCTGCGGTGGGTGCCGGGGCGGCAATCTCGGCGGCGTGTCTGTTCCTGATTCCGGGTCTGTGGCTCGGTCGCGGTGTCGTGGCGCTCGCCGGCGTCGGCGCGAGCATCGTGGCGATCATCCTGCACATCGCGTTCGGTCCTCTGATCGATGAGCGGGTCTTCAAAGTCAGGGTGCTCGTCTACGGTGCCGGCCGCAGCGCCGAGGCCATCTCCGGACTTCGACGCCGGGCCGACCGCCGCGGTTTCACCGTGGTTGGCTACGTGCGCCCCCCGAGTGGGGACCTCGAGCTGGCGCCAGGCGAGCGCGGGATACTCGCGTCCGAGCCCGTGTTCGAAGGAAGTGTCGGGCTTCCTGAGCTCTGCAGGCGCTTCGACGTTAACGAGATCGTGGTGGCGGTCGATGATCGGCGACGTACCTTTCCGATCCGCGAGCTGCTCGAGTGCCGGCTCGCGGGAGTCGACGTCACGGAGCTCCTGACCTTTCTCGAGCGCGAGTCCGGCCGCGTGCGGATCGACGTGCTGAACCCCAGCTGGATCATCTTTGGTGAGGGCTTCAGGCGAGGCTCGCTGCGACAGCTCACCGCGCGTGCCCTCGATCTCATCGCGGGAACGGCGATCTTTGTGCTGTCGATTCCCGCGGTCGTCGCCACGGTGATCGCGATCAAGTTGGAGGACGGCCTGCGCGCGGCGGTGCTGTATCGTCAGGAGCGGGTCGGACTCGGAGGTCGCTCCTTCAGCCTGATGAAGTTCCGCAGCATGCGAGTCGATGCCGAGGCATCGGGTGAGGCGCTCTGGGCGCAGAGGAATGATCCGCGGGTGACCCGTGTGGGTGCCGTGATCCGGAAGCTCCGGATCGATGAGCTGCCGCAGGTTCTCAACGTGCTTCGTGGCGATATGAGCTTAGTCGGACCGCGGCCCGAGCGGCCGGAGTTCGTCGCGAGCCTGTCGGAGAGGATTCCGTATTACGTCGAGCGCCATTGCCTGAAGCCCGGCATCACCGGGTGGGCCCAGCTCTGCTACCCGTACGGCTCTTCGGAGCAGGATGCCCTGGAGAAACTCCAGTACGACCTCTACTACATCAAGAACAACAGCCTGCTGCTCGACCTTGCCATCCTGGTGCAGACGGCGGAGGTCGCGATCTTCGGCAAGGGCGCGCGCTGACCGCACGCGGTGCTTGCGACTGTCCTGGCCGGTCACAGCTCCTTGTAGATGAGCAGCATCGAGGCGTTTTTCGCCGCGATGCGATCGTTCGAGATCATGAGCGAGGCCGACAGCACGTCACGGTAATGGCGGCCTAAGCTGAAGGGTGAGTCGTTCTTGTAGCCTAAGATGCCGGTGATCTGCAGCGCCTCGTGCACGATCTGTGGCGCGGCCTGCGAGGCGCCGATCTTGAGGTTATTGAGCTTCAGCGCCCAGCCGATCGTCAGCAGCTCCTTCACGCCCTCGGGTCCGCGTGCGGCCAGCTCATCGAACTCGGTCGCGAGAGCGAGCCAGTTGTGCCTCATCGCCTGAAGTTTCGTCGACACTTCCGCGAGCCGCAGCGCGGTGGGCGGCACGGTGCCGGGATTGCGCCGCGCCGCCTGCCGCACGAACTCTCCGGCACGCCCCACGGCATCCGCCGCGACGCCCCACCAGAGGCTCGACCAGAGGATGTGCGAGTAAGGCACCATGGTCTGCGCCGAGGAATCGGCAAACGAGCCCGGGATGATCTGCGTCTCCGGGCCGTGCGAGACTAGCTTGAAGCCGGGGCTGCAGGTACCGCGCATACCCATGGCATCCCAGGTCGTCGTCTGGGTGAGTGTGTAGTCGCCCTTGCGTACCAGCACCAGCACCTGGTCCGTCCCCGGGGCATCCGGCGCGCGGCGGCAGGTCACGAGGATCGCGTCGGCGTGCTCGCAGTAAGAGCCCGTGGTCGCATCCTTCTCGAGCTTGAACGTGCCACCCGCGCGCTCGACCGCGCAGATACTGGTGCGGGTCTCGCCGAAGGTGCCGTTCTCGGAGGTCATGGACGCGAGGAGGAGCTGCTGCCTGGCAAGCTCCTTGAGGTAGTCGCGGAAGAAGGGGGAGCCCTGCGCGTGGCGCACGATGCAGGCAACCTGCGAATAGTGCATGGCGAGCACCATCGCGCTCGCCCCGCACCCCTGTGCGAGGCTCGAGCAGAGCGAGGCGAGCTCGCGCATGCCGAAGCCCGAACCGCCGAGGTCTTCGGGAACCGGCGCGGAGAGGAGCTTCGCGCTCTTCAGCGCTTCGAGGCTCTCGCGCGGGAAGCGGCTGCGGGCATCGACGTCCGCGGCGTGGCGCGCGGCGACCTCGGTCGCGATCTTGCGCACGGCGGCGAGCTGCGCGTTGAAGTGCGCTTCGTGGCCTCTCGTCATGCGCGCGATTCCTCCGCTTCCTTGAAGTTACTCAGTGTAGGTCGGCGAGCGCAGCGGCGGCAGCCCGGGATCGGTCTCGTGGATGATGCTGCGCAGCGCCTGCTTGAGGAGCTGGGACTCGGCGAACCCCAGGCTGCTCTCGGCGTGGGACTCGGCGGCCTTGGCGGCCGCCACCAGCTCGATGACCACGCGCCGGCCTGCTTCGGTGAGCGTGACGCGGGCGTGCGGATCATTGCTGCCGTGAAGCTGCGCGAAGCCCGCGGCGACTAAGCTCGCGACCAGCTCGTAGGTGACGCGCGTGCCACTGCGCCACAGGATCTCATCGAGCTCGGCCACGGTGCGGTTGTCCCGCACCCCGAGGATGCTGAGCACGAACCACTGCCACTCGGTGAGGCCGTAGCGCTCGAGGTCGCGGCGCTGCCCGAGGAACAGCTGAAAATGCGCGCGCGCCAGCAGAAAGATGAGGAAGTCTTCGCTGAAGCTCGAGTCCGGGTCTCCTCCCTCGGGCGTCGGCGCAGGCTTAGGCTTCGCGACCGCGGCGGCGTAGCGGCCGCCGTGGAAGACGAGCGGCGGGCGGTCGAAGTGATCGAAGGCTTCCACCTCGCCGATGAAGACGATGTGGTCTCCGCCCTCATACTTGACGGCGGTGCGGCACTGGAAGCGGGCCGAACAGCCCTGCAGCAGCGGAATGTCGCCCGAGCCGCGCTCGATCGTGAGACCCGCGAACTTGTCGGCCCCGCGCGTCGCAAAGGTATGCGAGAGCTCCTCCTGCGAGGCGGAGAGTACGTGGACTGCGAAATAGCCGCTCTCGAGGAAGGCAGGGAGGCTCTTCGCGTTCTTGGCGAGGCTCCAGAGCACCATCGGCGGGTCGAGGGAGAGCGAGTTGAAGCTGTTGGCAGTGAGGCCGACATCCACTCCGGTTCGGGTGCGAGTCGTTACGATCGTCACGCCGGTCGCAAACGAGCCAAGGGCGCTACGGAACTGGCGGACGCGGGTCTCGGAGGCCTCGGTCACGGGACTACTGTTAGTACTACTCACGTAATGGTTCAACGCTGAGCGTGAGGGAGATAAAGGCAATGAAGACCAAGTCGTGCTTGTCAACGCGGCCGAAGATGCCTTGCGAGGAAAGCCGCGCCTCATGCGCGATGCATCATCCGCCCAATGGCACTCCGCATTGACAAGACTTCAACTTTTGAGGCGATGACCATGTCGAGAACCTGAGCAAACTGCTGCTCAGTGCAGCCATACGTCGGTGGCGCATCCTCAATCTCGTGAGTGCCGAAGATCAGCCATCCACGCGTTTTGACCGTGTGTTGGATGAGCGCCTGAACACGCTCTGCCGGAAACTCATGGGAGTAGACAGGCACACAGAGCAGTTGCGCAAGATCGAGTATTCGTCCGTTGATACCGGGCCGGACGCCGCGCGCCGCGGAAAATCGTTTGGCAATCTCCGCCTTCGCTGTCCAGCACGCCTCTCCATACGGGTAGGCGAATGACACGAGACTCTCGGCACCGGATGCCCCCAATAGCACCTCGCGGTTATGGTCGAGATCAGTGCGTAATTCCCCTATGGGTGTCACGCGTACGGATTTGTGAGAATAGGTGTGACAGCCAAGTTCGTGGCCACGTCCGACCAAGGCCTTAAGGTCCCGCGAGCCAAGCATCTTGCCATTCTTGCCGGCAGAGTCGTCCAGCATTGATCCCGCGACGAAAAACGTGCCCGCCAGGCCATGCTGCTCAAGCAGGCCCCCACCGATTTCTAGAGCGCTGCGCGGGCAGTCATCGAAAGTGAATGTGCAGAGCGGCGTCTCATCGAGGCGTACGGCCAAGTTGCCAGGAAGGCGCCCAGAAGCTTTTGCGACTACATTATGCAACAGCGACGGCATTCAGGACTCGCCCCTTAATGGGCGCTACTATACCTACTCTCAACGGGACAGTCGTGATTACACGAGGTTTGAATGTTTGAGATCGGGGCGGGATATACCTTTGATGAAATGGCTGAGGTCCCTCGGTTTTCCCAGGCCCGACTCGAGGCGGGCCTTTCTGCCCGGATCCTGAGGCGCTCGCTCACAGTCTGGCAGGAGCACTGCTCCGAGTGCGCCATGCCGTCGTGTTATTCAACGTGCGCATTTTATCGGCCGAGGCTGGATTACAAGTGCCAGCGGTTCGACGGCGGGATACGAGTCATCCCCGCGGAAGAGCACATCGCAGTTCCGATCAGAATTAAGTTCGGCCGTTGGGCCCGGCTTATGGGCTACGGGCCCGCTGATTTGCTCGACGTCCGCGAGGCCAGGCGACGCGAATCTCGAGCGTTCTTCCTGGCACACGTTACTGAGGGCATTCCAGCGAGTCGCGGGATCGCGGCTCCCGTGCGCCGCCGAATCACCAACCTCATGGCGCGTGAGCGCCCTTGGGGAACATCAGATCTGACACGTCTGTTTGTGGCGGTCGAGTGCATCAACCCCGCGTCTGAGCCTGTCACGTTGCTTTTCAGCTTCGGCATCCTAACGGACGCGCATAACGGAGCGGAGACCTTCAAGACCAAGCTAACGTTCGCCAGCGGCTATTCGGTGCACACTATACCGGTCACCGAGCTTATGACCCCAGGGCTGCTCGGGCGTCGTTTTTTCATGCAGCTTGCACCGGCGGCCCCCAATGAGCATCCCGAGCTCATATTCGGACTGCTGGAGGTGGTTGAGCTTTCGGCAGCACCCAAGGAGGCGCCGGCAAACAGCGTCCTCAGTTCGCCACGCGAGCTAGCGGATGGTGGCCCGACGCTCAAATGTGTTGTATGGGATCTTGATAACACGCTGTGGTCCGGCATCCTGGTCGAGGACGGGCTCGACGGACTGGAGCTGAATCCGCAAGCTGTTGAGGCTATTCGCGCACTCGATGCGAAAGGCGTCCTGCAATCGATCGCGAGTAAGAATGACCCCGAGGACGCTCTGGCCGCTCTGAAGAAATTCGCGCTCGATGAGTATTTTCTTTTTCCTCAGATCGCATGGCATCCCAAGAGCGAAGGAATCAAGCGTCTCAGCGAGAAGCTGAACATCGGAATCGATACGTTTGCCTTGGTGGACGACCAGGTTTTTGAGCGGGCGGAGGTGGCCGCGGCGCTACCGCAGGTGCTGACGATAGATCCCGGGGAGCTGCCAGACTTTGTCCATCACAGTCGCCTGGACATACTGATAACTGGGGAGGCTTCCCAACGTCGCTTGCTATACAAAACGGAGGGCCTGCGCGAGGAGGCAAGGGCAGCATTCGGAGGCGCATACGAGGATTTTCTCAGATCCTGCGAAATAACAGTTAGCATCGAACCGTTTACCGCTACAAGCCTTGATCGAGTCTACGAGTTGGTTCAACGGACAAATCAGCTGAACATCTCGACTTGCCGGTACACCCGCGATGAACTCGCCGCGCTGAGTGATCCCGGCTCAGGCCTCAACGCCTTCGTCGTTCACGCAGCCGATAAGTTTGGGACGTATGGGCTCATAGGATTCATCGTATTTGAAATGGAGCGCAGTCTTATCCTCGATTTGATGTTCAGCTGCCGTGTTCAGGGCAAGCTCGTTGATGACGCATTTGTTTCCTGGCTGGCAGACGCCAAGCTGGGACGCGCGCCTGGCCCTCTGCGAGCTCGATTCAAGGCGAACAAGAAGAACGCGCCAGCCCGGCAACTGCTCGAACGGCTTGGCTTCGTCGCGCAGGGCTCCGATAAGGACTTCGAGCTTTGGGTCAAGTCGTCGCCAAGCCGTCCGTTGGCCGATATACGGCACGTCATATCGGTGGATACACCCGCCAACATGAATTGACGGGTGGCGCGGTGGGCTGGTCATGCTCACCATCCCTAGTGGGTCCTGCGAGTCCGTGCCAGATGACGACTGGGTAAGGTGATCCGGGGCACCGCTCTGTAGCGCAATTGTTAATGGGATCACGACGGTTCCAGGGAATTCTCTTTACAATAGAGTGTAAAGTCTTCGTGCTCAAACAAGGAAGGGTGGCGATGGCTGTCGCCAACCGGCGCAGAAAGCTCCTGATCCTCGAGAACGACCGGACCCTCCGGCGTGAGCTCGAGGCTATGTTCTCCGACCTCGAGGTCACGGCCATCCGCACCGTCGACGAGCCGCTCGCCACCGTGCGGCGTGCCGAGCCCGACGTGGTGCTCTTCGACCTAGGCACCGAGCGCGAGCCGGCCCGTGCGGCCGTGAGCCTGGAGCTGCTGCGTCAGATCCTCAACCTCACCCCCGACGTGAAGCTCATCGCGATGATCGAGCACGACGCGCGCGAGCTCGCGGTCGCGGCGGTCGGCCTCGGGGCGACGGATTTCTACTACAAGCCCCTCGATGGCAGCGTGCTCGGCATCGTGGTGCGCCGGGCGCTGCGCATCCGCGAGCTCGAGGAGGAGAACTGGCAGCTGCGCGAGCGTACCGGCGGGATGGCGCTCGAGGGCATCATCGGCGTCAGCGATTCGATGCGCAGCCTCGGCCGCGCCATCGAGAAGGTCGCGCCGACCAAGGCGACGGTGCTTCTCCTGGGGGAGAGCGGCACGGGCAAGGAGCTCCTGGCGCGTGCCCTGCACCAGCTCTCCGGCCGCTCGCACAAGCCCTTTGTCGCCATCAACTGCGCCGCGATTCCGGAGACGCTGCTCGAGAGCGAGCTCTTCGGCTACGAGAAGGGCGCCTTCACCGGAGCGGTCAAGCGCACCGCCGGCAAGCTCGAGGCGGCCGACGGCGGCACGGTGTTCCTCGATGAGATCGGGGAGATGCCGGCCTCCGTCCAGGCGAAGCTCCTGCGCGTGGTGCAGGAGCGCACCGTCGAGCGCATCGGCAGCCGCGTGCCGCTCGCGCTCGACCTGCGCATCGTGTGCGCCACCAACCGCGACCTGCAGTCGCTCATGGGGAGCGGGGGCTTCCGCGAGGATCTCTTCTACCGCATCAGCGAGGTCACGATCCGCGTGCCGCCGCTGCGCGAGCGGCAGGGCGACAGTCTCCTGGTGGCGCAGTTCGCGCTGCAGCAGATCTCCGAGCGCTTCGGCAAGCCCACACGCGGCTTCGCGCCCGATGCGATCCGCGCCATCCAGGCGCATCGCTGGCCGGGGAACGTGCGCGAGCTGGAGAACCGCATCAAGGGCGCTGTGATCATGGCAGAGGGGGCGGTGGTGACGGCGGCCGATCTCGGGCTCGAGGATCCGGGCGATGATCCGGAGTACCTGAACCTGCGCGTCGCCCGGCGGCGCGCCGAGGCGCAGGCGGTGCGTCAGGCGCTCGCGGTGGCGCGTGGGAACCTGTCGCGCGCGGCGGAGCTGCTCGGGGTGACCCGTCCAACGCTCTATGATCTGCTCGCCAAGCACTGCATTGACGCGGCCCAGTTCGGACGCAATGCGCCCGCGGTGGCCGCCGAGGAGCCAGGGGGTGAGGCAACGCGTGCCGGGGACCACGCCGATGGCTGACCAGTCGATGGCGCGAGCGGCGACTCCACGCTCTCCAGCGGGCAAGCGGCCGGCGCCGTGACGGTTCCGCAGGGGCCGCGCTCCGCGCTTCCGGCCGACAAACGCCTCAGGCTCGTCGATGGACTGCGCGGCGTCGCCGCCACGCTGGTAATGCTGAACCACCTCGTGGGCCGTACGACCGCGGGAGCGTTGGTCCACCGGGGCTACCTCGGAGTCGCGATCTTCTTCGTGCTGTCGGGCTTCGTCATCACCTCCATGCTGGGCGCACGCCGCATGAGCCTTGGCTTCCTGGGACGGTTCGCGCTGCGCCGCATGGTGCGGCTCGATATTCCCTATTGGGTGAACATCGTGCTCGTGCTGCTGCTGATGAAGCTGGCCACCCGGTTCGGTGCGCCGCAGCAGTCCGTCGCTGCGGCACAGGTTTTGGCGCATCTGGTTTACCTGCAGGAGTTGCTCGGCTTCCCCGAGATCAGCGCCGTCTACTGGACCTTGTGCTTTGAGGTGCAGTTTTACCTGGCGCTGGCGCTGCTCTTGTGGGGTGTGCAGAAATCGGGTGCATTGCGCCGGTACTTTCCCACGGTTTTCCTGCTGCTCATGGCGCTCTCGTTGCTCGCCAACATGAACGTCTTCCCAACGCCGCCCGGCACCATGTGGTCATATTGGTGGGCGTTTGCGCTGGGCGGGCTCTGCTACTGGACCTTGATAGGGGAGGTGTCCGCCGTGTATCTGGCGGGCAGTTGCCTCGTGATGCTTGCGTCGGCCGGCACGGTGCACGGCGACTGGCGTCTGACGGCGGTACTCACCGTCGGCCTCATGTTTCTTGCGTGGCACCGCAACGCCATGGGTCGGTGGCTGGCCGACCCCGTCTCCCAGTTCCTCGGGAGAATCTCCTACAGCCTGTATCTATGTCACCCGCTGTTCGGGTGGAGCGCACAGTCGTTGGCGCTGCGCTACATGAATCAGTGGTGCGCGCTCGTCGTGGGCCTGACCGTCGGAGTCGTGTCCGCGTGGCTGACCTACCGTTACGTCGAGCGTCCGGGAATTGCGCTCAGCCATCGCGTGAGTCTCAGCGTGGCGCCAGGCGTCGACGGCTCGGATCGACGCGCTAGCGCTGCTTGAACTCCTCCGGCGTCAGCTGATGCCGCGCCAGGAGCTTGTAGAAGTCGGTGCGGTTGCGCCGCGCGAGCCGCGCCGCCTGACTCACGTTGCCCCCCGTAATCTGCAGGATCTGCGAGAGATAGCTGCGGGTGAACTCATCGCGCGCCTCGTCGAAGGAGGGCAGCCGCCCCGGCGAGCCGCCGAGTGATTGCTGCACGAGCTCGACCGGAATGATGGGGGTCTGCGACAGCGCGACGTTCTGCCGCACCACGTTCTGCAGCTGGCGGATG
>Ga0335077_10011583_pt1 | contig 11025 bp, 8 predicted proteins | sample Lox_Sample_31_FD_207151 | JGI IMG/M metagenome (GOLD analysis project Ga0335077, IMG submission 207151) | Soil microbial communities from Loxahatchee National Wildlife Refuge, Florida, United States - Lox_Sample_3.1 | ecosystem: Environmental > Terrestrial > Soil > Wetlands | place: USA: Florida...
TGTCAGGGCATCCGCACGGGTCCGGCGATCCCGGAGCGCGTGCACTCCAGTCGACCGGAGCCTCATCCGCCTGCGCCTCGGCGCGCTTACTTTGGCGCGCAGGCCGGGTGGGTACAAACGCCCGTGATCCGGCGCACGGATTTATCGCGTTCACGAGATGGGCCGGTCATCATCGAAGAGTACGACGCGACTTGCGTGGTCCCGCCCGGATGGCGTGCGCAGCTGGATGTCGGAGGAAATATCGTCATTCAAGCGGCCGGGACTGCACCGTAGGTCGCTCCGCGCATCGCGGATTTCGTCATGCGCGCGGGCGCTGAGGCGGGCGCGGGCTGGGCGCGCTGATCGCAAGCGGCGCGGGTGTGCTGTGAACGGTCTGGGACCCTAAATTCGCGTACGCGACGAGCACACCGTGGAAGGAGGCTGGGGCACGGCTCCAGTGCGGCCAGTCGTTGTAGGAACTGTGAGCCGGGACATCATTATGTGGGTGGTGCCGTCGCGATAGGGGCTTTTGGGCTGCAGCACGAGCTGGCCAGCGCGGTTGCATTTGAGCTGCTGGCTGCCAATGCCGCGGCGGGTGATGGTGCGGCACAGACGCTCGAGTTGCATGCGATTCATGCGCGCTACAGCGTGCTGCTCGCGAACCATGCTTAACCCGGATATTTCATTAAGAGGCCCCCGAATTGAGCGAGTCCCCCTATGCTAGTTGGTTGTAGCCGGTTCTAGCCAGGTACGCGTTGTACCGCCGGGCTAATCGGCGGCCAGCGCCCAAGTCCCTCATGAAATATCCCGGTTGATCTGGCGCCCCAACATCGTGACACTTACTCAATTGTCATCGCGCTAACCCGCCCTAGACTGGCCCCACGCACGCATCCCGACCTCTTTCCAAGCCCACGCCTGCCAACTCGACAGCACGGCTTGAGCCGCGCCGGGGCGCGTGATAGGGTACAGTTTCCTATTCGTTGTCCGGGCCACGGAATCAGCGTAGGGGCACAGCTGTCTTCGGAGGTCTGCCAAATGAACGCGAGGACCATCGGTTTTGCGACCATCGTAGTATTCGTGGCGTCTCCAATGATGGGCGCGTCCTGCGTACCACGGGGAGGGGAGGTGGACATCCCTTGCCCGCCAGAGCTCGTCCAGAACAACAGTTTTCAGCGGGGAACTTTTACTGGGGCCGAGCTTGGAACTGTATTCAATCCCGGGGTCACGTTGCTGGATGTCAACAACGATTGCACGCGGACCGGTGGCGGTTGTCTGGAGAATTGGACCATAGCGGCCGTGGGATCTCCGCAGGGGCACCAGTTGGCGTGGCTAAGCAACGAGCACGGGATCACAGGGATACCTTTAGCTCCTCCGCCTCCAGGAAATGACAAGTTTCTCGACCTGAGTGGCAACGGCGACAGCGACCCTTTCCCATTCGTGTCGCAGCAGATCCACCTGGATCCGGGACGCTATCAGCTCCAGTTCGACTTGGGGCAGGGTGAAACCCCGGACCAGAAGATCCACAAGCCTGTGTCTGTCGACGTGACCATAGGCGTGACGGCTGTCGGCAAGCCGCCCCAGTCCTTCACAACTAACCCCAATGGCGATGCATGGCAAACGTTTAACTGGACGTTCACCACCAATGGTACCGACATCACACTCGGATTTGTGGCGACCAAAGGTCAAGCCAATCAATTTATTGGGTTGGATAACGTCTCCCTTCAGAAATACAAGCCGGTAGGCCAATGCATATCGCCACAATAATTGAAATCTCCAGGTCGACTCAATTTTCCTCAGCCGACTACTTGCAGGAGGACCGCCCCACCAGCGTCGCGCTTCACCCGTCGGATGTCGGCAGCCCGTTCAGACTTCCGGAGACCGCGGATCGCCGGCCCGCGACGCCGAGGAGATTTAGACGCCGCTGTTCCTCGAAGAGCACTCTAGCGGGGTGCCGGCGGGTGGTCGATCGCGTGGGGTGTTTGGTCAGGAGTTGTGGTTTTGCGAGGTTGGCTCGGCCGATTCATGCGTCAAGCTCGGCGACGTCGACGCGCGTTCCGGTGTTCGCACGAGCGCAGGACGAGCTGGCCTGCTGGCTGAGGTGTTGAAGCCGGTCTTCGGTCTAAGGGCTAGGCCGCTTGGAACAGCGGGAAAAGCCTCGCCGGTGCGCGGGGCGGGGCGCGGGCGGGAAAGCCCAGGTGAGTGCGCAGCGAGCACACCACGCAAGCGAATCCGATGCAGTCCTAGAGCGTGGCACCAGCGCGGGTAGCCGTTCTAGGAACTGTGAGCGGGGACATCAGAATGTGTGGGTGGTGCCGTCGCGGTATGGGCTTCTGAGCTGCAGCACGAACTGCCCGGTGCGGTTGCACTCGAGCTGCTCGTTGGCAATGGCGGGACGGGTGGTGATGCGGCACAGGCGTTCGAGTTGCTTGCGCTGCATCCGCGCTACGGCGTACTGCCGCGTGTAGTCTCAAGCCGTGCGCATAGGCGCCCAGCGCTCATTACGTGCGCTTGCGCTCGCGGTCGGCCATGAGCCGGGTAGCGATGAGGGCAACGATAAAGTACGCAAACTCCGGTTTGGCGAAGTAGATCTGCTGCACCCGCTCCCTGCTCAGCGTGAACAGGTCGACCTCGGTCACACAGCGGGCCGACGAGGTGCGCTTGTGCCCCGGGGCGAAGATTGCGATCTCGCCGAACACCTCTTGCGGCCCGATCGTCTCGCCCAGCTCGGGCAAAGCGACCCGGCCGCGCTGCACGTAGAACAGCTCGTCCCCGGGTTGGTCGAGGCAGAAGATCCACTGCCCCGCCTTCAGGTGGCGATGCGACATCTCCGGCTGCAGCCAGCTCAGGTCCAGTTTGCCTCCCTCCGCTGCATCGATCAGAGTTTGCTGAACCTCGCTTAAGCGCATCGCGTATAGCGCTGCCTGGGTGCGGGTTTCCACGTGGAGCTTCTTATAGACCTTGTCCAGATGCGACTTGACCGTCGCCTCCCTTATACCCAGCCGCTTGGCGATTTTCAGGTTGTTGCAGCCGCGCGCGACCTCGACGAGGATCTGTTTCTCGCGCGGGGTTAGTCCCGAGATGTCCTGCGGCTTCTCGCCGCCCGCCGCAATCGCACGCGGCCTTCCGCGCTTCGCTGGGGGCGGCGACATGCCACGAGGGCGGAAGCTTGCGCCGCCGATCGCCATGCGCAGCCCGCATTCGATCAGCGTCTTCGTATACGACTTGGGAAGGTAGCCCAGAGCACCGGCTTCCACAGCGCGGTCGATAAAGCCGTTCTCCAGCGAGTCGGACAACGCCACGATCGGCACGCCGCGTCGACGCGCGGCAATCTCGCGGATGAGAGCTTCGCCGTCCTTGCCGTACGCGTCCAGGTCGATCAGCGCCAGCGATGCTTTCTCGGCTCGCGCCAAGGCGCTCTTCGACGCTTCGGTTGCGCGGGTGATGCGGCATCGGGGGTCGATGTGACGCAGCACGTCGGACACGGTCGTGCGAAACGCAGACGGCGGGGAGACTAAGAGGACCTGCATCGTGGCTCCGTCCAACTGCAACGCCGTGTCATGTTGCAGGGTTTCTTGCAGCTTGTCATCCTGGGCTGCACATGGAGCTGAGGCGTGTTCCCGAGCCTCGGGGACCCCAGTCGAAGACCTCTGCGGCTCGGCTTCGTGCAAGATAGAGCCGAGGGCGACGTGGAGCTCGCAATCCGCTCGTTCGTTGGGACTTGACATAGCGCGATTCACTTGGGATGTCCTCGCACGGTCGGATCGCACTTACAGCGCGTCACGCGCCGGGCCAACCTTCATCGACTGGTGGCAGACCCGCGCGACATCCACTCCGATAGGCCGGCCGCCTGTATGCACGTACGAGCCACAGAAGTGCGCCATATCGGCGAACGGAAGGCTGGTCGCCCGCTTCGCGTGGGAAATCGTCTCTGCGCGCACCGGGCCGCTGCGCTCGCGGTACGAGCCCTTATGCTCCTTGCTAGTTGCGCGCGGCGGGTCACGGTCTGTACCCAGTACCCCATGCGATCCGCCCCGACTCGTCCGCCGGCGCTGCCATAATCAACGCTGGCAGCATAGACAGAATCGCTTGTCGCCGAATTCCCCAGCGGACCGGCGATCGTAGCGTTCATGACCAAGACCCGGTTCAATCGTGCGTTCATTTCGTTGTCCTCTGATCGGGTAGCCCCTCGCGCATAGCCATCGGGGAGCTCTCGCTTGCCTCAGCGACGGTTCTCGATTGGCCAGCCGATGCGCCGACTGCTTGCGGGGGAAGACCGGCCCGCCTCCAATGCGCGTGCCCTGAGGTTATGCAGCGGGATAGCCTGGAAAAATCGGTCGGAGGTTGTAGGCGCAGTGGCCTCAGGGCAACTCACTGCAGGCGCGGGAACAGGGTCCTGCCTCCGGCAGACGGAATTGAGCCGAATTCCATGATAAAAGCGCACTTGCGCCTAGGAGATTTAAACGCCGCTTTTCTTCGAGGAGCGCTCTAGCGCGGCGGCCGCGGGTGGTCAATTGCATGGGTGTTGGCCGCGAAGCGCGGTATTGCGGCGTTTGCTCGGCCGGTTCATGAGCTATGCTCGCCGATGTCGGGGATCGGCGATAGCGGCGATGATCTTCAAGCGCTCGCCACGGCACGGACAGTGTTCGATGGCGCGCCGCCCGACGCGGTCGAACAAGGGCCCAAGCAGCAGCGGTCCGAGAAAGTTGCCCGCGGCGAACGGCAGCAGGAATAATCCGACCCTGCCTCCGGAACCGCGTAGTAGCGTGTCAGCACAAGGGCATAGGTGAAGAAGATCGCGTTGTACAAAAACGCCTGGGCGCTCATCAGACTCAATGCGAGCACGACCCGGCGCGGGTAGCCGCGCAGCAGCACGCCGAACAGCGCGAACCAGCCGAGGCGAACGGCTGGGTCGAGCATAATCGTCCCCACTCCCTCCCGGCTGTGGCCCGCGGCGTGGGCCTCGATGCCTGCGACGATGTCATGCGCCTCGTCGCGGCGGCGGCGAATGAGCAGCCAGCGTGGGCTCTCCGGCACGAACCGGCGCAGTGGGAGAATCCCGAGCGCGAGAGCGCCACCGATGATGAAGGCGACACGCCAGCCCCAGGCAGGCGATACGAGTCCCGAGTCGAGTAGGACGACTGCACCGGCGGCGCCGGCCGCCGCGCCGACCCAGAAGCTACCGTTGACCGCGAGGTCTACGCGGCCGCGCAGCCGCGCCGGCATGAGCTCCTGGATCGCGGAGTTGATGGCCGCATATTCGCCGCCGATCCCGGCTCCGGTAAGGAAGCGCAGCGCCGCAAACGCGAAGAACTCGGGCGCGGATCCCGAAGCAACGGTGGCTACGGCACGCAACCCCAGCGTGGCGAAGAGGAGCTTGCGACGGCCGTACCGATCGGCAAGACCGCCGAAGACGATGGCGCCGGTGACAGCGCCGGCGACATAGACGCCTGCGGCTTCGCCCACTTGCGCGGAGGTAAGCCCGAGCGTGTTTGCGAGCGTGAGCACGCCGGCCAGGGAGCCGACAAGAGTGACCTCCAACCCGTCGATGATCCAGCTCGTCCCCAGCGCCGCGATCAACAGCGTGTGGAACCGCGACCAGCGCAGCCGGTCGAGCCGCGCCGGGATGTCGGTGCGAAACGGGCCCGCCGTCAGAGTCCAACCGGCCCGGGCCGCCGTCTTGGTTTCCGGCTTCAATCGAGTTTGAGCCTCTGCGCGAGACCTAAGACCATCGTCGCGTCCTCAGCGGATTGCACGCTCGCCCATCTACCAATGATAGCCGAGCGTAAAGCGCCTAGAAGGTTTGACCGCTACCTTTGTGCAAGGTGCGCTCTAGCGCGGTGCCGGCGGGAGGTCAATCGCATGGGTGTTGGCCATACGTTGCGGTGCTGCGGGAGCACTCGCGCGGGCCAGGGTGTAAAATCGTGTCGAAACCGGCGGCATCCCCAAAGATCGTTGTCTTCATCTTCACGACAGAACGGAGGAAAGATGAACGACGTGACATCCGACGCGGTCCTTTCCGCGGCTGAGCATGCTGACGCGATGAAAGCGTACTTTGCTGAGGGAACCGAACGTTCTCGAGCTCTTGGCAATCGGGGACCCATCCGCGTGGGGCCGGATGGAAAACTTCACCGCGATATCCTTGATGCCTACTGGAAACTCGGATTCTACGTCTTCGAAGGCGTCGTCGGCACGGACGAGCTAGCGGAGTTGCGTGCTGACGTCGAATGGATGCTCGATCATGCGCCGGCAGGTCCGGACGCCAAACACGACGCCAGTGGCCGCCCCGCGTTCGGTACTGATTTTGTACGCCCGCCCTACCGCTTCGCCAAACCGCTCAGCGATCCGCTTGGCGGCACCACAAAAAACAAGGGCCGTCATCCGGTCAAGATGCACGAGGCGACCCCACCCGAGGATGCCCCTGCCTATACGGTCGAGCTTCTCCACGGCAATCTGCAGCTGATGGATTCGGCACTGCGGCTTTACGGCCACCCGGGCCTGCTTGCAGTCGCCGAGGCCGTGCTCGGCCCGGATTTCGTGCCGTATAACGAGGTCACCTTCATCAAGGAGCCCGGTCTTGGCCCGTCAGTGGCCTGGCACCGGGACGGCACCACGCACTGGGATGCACCGGATTGGGATCACGGTGCACACGGTTTCAATTTCATGACCCAACTATATCCGAGCACGGCTGGCAACTGCGTATGGATCCTGCCTGGCAGCCACAAGCTGCGCCGCATCGACATCAAACAGCTGGTGCTCGACGCCGGCTCGGAACGCATACGCGGCGCGATCCCGTTGCTGGGTGTTGCCGGCGATACCTTCATCCTCAATCGGCAGATGGTGCACGGTTCCTTTGCCAACTCCTCGCCCGACCGCCGCGTCACGCTGAACATGGGCTTCTTTCCGCGCTCGCGCGTCCAGGATGTCACAGTCACTCATCTCGACGGCCGCGTGGTCACCTTCACCGGTGAACAGATTCACGAACGCACTCGTATGATTGCCATCGGCATCGACGCACGCCGTCAGCGCTTCCCGGGCGAAGCGCCCTATCGTTACCAACCGCTCGTCGGGGAGGAAGAGCACAACCGCTGGAGCGAGGAAACGCGCAGGAGCGTCGTCAAGAATTACAATTTGCGCGATATGTACATCTAGGCTGACATTCAACGTTAACGGAGGTTCGAGCATGACCATGACCGTTACGCCGATTGATGCCACACTGGGAGCGGTCGTCACCGGCGTCGATGTGGCCCATCTCTCCGATGAAGCCTGGGCCAAAATTCATGCTGCGTTTCTGGAGTACGGGGTCCTCGTCTTTCCCGGCCAGAACCTCGACGAGCAATCGCAAGGGGCGTTCGCGCTGCGTTTCGGGGACGTCGAACAGCTGTCCCCGAAACAGGCAGGCGCGACAATTGACTTCACCAACGTCAAGCCGGATGGATCGCTGGCGAGCCCGGAAGAACAGACCTACAAGCTGATGAAGGGAAATGAGGGCTGGCACACGGACAGCACCTACATGCCGGTCGCCTCCAAGGCGGCGATGCTGTATGCCGTAGTCGTGCCTCCAGAGGGCGGTGAAACCGAGTTTGCCGACATGCGTGCGGCATGGGATGCACTCGACCAGGCGTCGCAAGTCCGGCTCGAGAAACTGTCGGCTTATCACTCGCTGTATTACTCGCAGGCGCAGGCCGGTTTCGTTCACAAGATGGACCAGGTGTACGGCTTCCACGACAAAGGTACGCCGCTGCGCCCGATCATCAAGACCCACCCCGAGACCGGACGCAAATCCATCTACACCGGCCGCCACGCCCATGACATACTCGGAATGAGCAAGGAGGAATCGAAAGTTCTGCTCGATAAGCTGATGGAAGATGCTTGCCGGCCGCCGCGCCTGTACAAACACGCGTGGACACCTGGCGATCTCGTCGTCTGGGACAACCGCTGTCTGATGCACCGCGCCCGACCTTTCGACATGCGCTTCCCTCGCGTGTTGCGCGCGAGCCGAATCTCGGGTGATCCGAATACGGAACTTGCACCCACGGTCGCCGACCCGCGGGCCGATGGATATCGCGCCACGGCGTCGAACAAGTCTGCTCTGGTTTCATAGACCGGAAGAGACGCCGCCGGTCACCGGATCGAGGTGCAGACGTATGGGGGAATCGGCGCCTACGAGATCGAAACGTCGTTTTTTTCGAGGAGCGCTCTAGCCCGGTGCCGGCGGGTGGTCAATCGCATGCGTGTTGGCGCACAGCGCTTGCGTGGGCTGCGAGCCTCGGCCCGGGACGGTTCGCAAGCGCGGCACCGTCCGCCCGGCGCGCGCCCACTGCGATGCGATGGGTGCAACAGGCCGCTTGCAGGGGCGTGAGCGCGCGGTCCGCGTCGATCTCACCCGGGTAGCTCCTCCCGTCTTCTTCAATCAGATCGAGTTGGCGCCGCAACGACTTCACGATGCGGGTGATGATCCGCTTGAGAAGAGCGTACGCGTGGCTGTTGACGCGGAGCCGTCTAATGGGTGACCCCGGACACTACTGAGGCTGTTCCCTCGGCTTCATCGTAGCCTCCCCGGTGATCGACTGGAGCTTCATGTCGAGGATGCGACCAAACTTCCTCACCTCCTCGCTCTGGTGCGTCTCGAGTAGCGAGCCCGGGCGTCGATAGCTGACAATCGTCGTCCCATCGGACCGCTCGAATACGTAAACCCGCAGCGGCAATATCACGCCCAGCGCAGGGTCTTCCTTCAGCAGCGTCTTAGCCCAGTCGCGGCGCATCACCTCAAACATCGCCGCGCGGCCCGTCTGAAACTTGATCTTCTTCAGGATCTGCTGATAGTCCATCGCTGTAACGGTGGTCAGCCCGAAGTCCCCGAAGCTCCACTGAAGGTGCTGCACCGTGTCGTCGAAGGTACGACCCGATGCGAGCTCGATCAGATCACTTTCGGTCGCGAGCCCCGAGGCCGGTCCCGCGAGACCTGCGAGCAGGACGAAGCAAAGGCGACCGATGACGCCTAGCTTGCACATCTTCGCGGTCTCGACACCGCCCGAGGAGTAACCCCGCCTAAGAAGCCCGGCCGGGACGAGACGCGTCCCGGCTCGCTCAGCGCGCGGCGCGCACCTTAGCGTCATGGACCGGCCTACTTCCGACCCGCCTGCTTCGCCTTGGGAAGCCCGAAGGCGTAGATCATGTTCCCTTTGGACTTGAACCCCGGGTGGCTGGCGACCGTAATGGCCACAAACTGGTCTCCATCCACCGAGTAGGTCACGCATGGCGCGAGCGCTGGCACGTCGTTCGGGAACCGGAACCGGAATAAGCGCTCGCCGGTCCGCGCATCGAACGCCGACAAATAACTGAGTGGCAGGAGCGCATCCTTCGGATTGGTATCCAGGTCGCCGAGGAAGACGAGATCACCGTCAGTGGTGCAAGTGCCCCCGTAGGCTAGCCCTTCCGTCTTCACTTGCCAGCGGATCTTGCCGCTCGAGACATCCATCGCAGTCAGAGTTCCGCTACCCCGGAGCTGGTCATCAAGCGTGAAGCTGAACCATCCGCCCAGGCTGCTCGTTCCGGGAGTGGGCGATGCTTCCGGGTGTGCGGTGATGCGCATCGGGAGGACGTTCCCGGAGATGAAGGCAAGCCCGAGGCGCCCGTTGAACGACACCGGTGTCCAGTCCGCGCCCCCGACAACACCCGGCTCGACGCGCTGGTTATATACCGGCACGTCACCCAAGAAGGCTTCCAGGGACGGTTCGAGGTACGGACCGAATGCGCCCGGCGTAGGCAATCCGGGAGGCGTGAAGATCGGAGCGATATATTCGCCGGTTGACAGCCTGCGGCCGCCTTGAGGTACGAACGCATCGGATTCGCAGAACGGCTGGGTCGGGAAAGGGGTCTCCGGGGTTCCATCCGGGGCCTTAACGTTCGTTACCGTCTTGACGCGTCGCTCCGGACAAGGGAAAACGGGTACGCCGGTTTCGCGGTCCAGGATGTAGAACCACCCAGTCTTGCCGGCTGCACCCACCGCTTTAATGGTTCGGTGGCCTTCGCGCTGGACATCAAGCAGAACCGGAGAGCTAGCCTGGTCGTAATCCCACAGGTCGTGGTGCACTTCTTGGAAGTACCAGACGCGCCGTCCGTTGCGCACGTCTACCGCCAGGACCGAAGCCGTAAACAGGTTCGCCCCCGCGCGATGGGTTCCCTCGTAGTCGGGTGCAGCGTTGCCGGTGCCGAAGATCACCAGCCCAAGCGCCGGATCGTATGCGGGTGGCATCCAAGCTGCCGCACCTCCACGAGTGAAGGGGTCGGTGAACGGACCGTTGGTCACAGTGGGCCAGGTGTCGCCACCAAACTCTCCGGGTGCGGGTACCGTAAAGAAGCGCCAGAGGAGATCTCCGGTGTCCGCATCGAACGCGCTCATGTACCCTCGCGATTCGTTCTCGCCCCCGGAGATGCCGGTCAAGATCAAGTTGTGACCGGAGGCGGGCCCTCCGCCGGGGACCAGGTTCTTGGGCACATACAGAGGCGGGACGGACAGGAAGTGGCCGGCATAAACGTCGCCCACCCGCACATTGCCCCCAATGCCAAATGAGTTCATCGGCTGGCCGGTCTTCGCATCAAGGGCCCAAAGTTTCGCATCCTGAGTGCCCACATAGACCGTTCCCCCACCCACTCCGACTCCGCGGTTCGCGCGGTCGCCGTTTTGGCCGAGATTCTCCGGCGCGACCTCGAGCACCAGGCGCCGATACCAGATCTGTGCGCCGGTCTTCGCATCGAGAGCGAACACGTTCTGGGAGGTAGTGGTGAAGTTACCGGGGTCTGTCACGTACATGGTTCGGCCCACAACGACCGGAACGGTGGAAAAGAAGATGAAAGGATCATCGGGAAGTTGCGTGCTGAACGTCCACTTCACCTCGAGTTGGTGGACGTTGCGCGTGTCGATCTGGGCGAGCGGCGAGAAGCGTGTGTTCGCGTAGTCCCCTCCAAAGGTCGGCCACGGGAGATCCGGGAGGTAAGAACCGTCACCGGCTATAGCGGCAAGCGACGACAGGACACCGACGAACA
>Ga0335077_10011584_pt1 | contig 11025 bp, 10 predicted proteins | sample Lox_Sample_31_FD_207151 | JGI IMG/M metagenome (GOLD analysis project Ga0335077, IMG submission 207151) | Soil microbial communities from Loxahatchee National Wildlife Refuge, Florida, United States - Lox_Sample_3.1 | ecosystem: Environmental > Terrestrial > Soil > Wetlands | place: USA...
CACCTTGAGCCCGGGCACGTGGGCGTACCAGGCCTCGAACGACTGCGAGTGCTGGGCGCCGAGCATCAGGGCGGCCCCGCCGGGGCCGCGGAAGACCATCGGGATCGGCACCTGTCCGCCGGACATGTAGAGCATCTTGGCCGCGGAGTTCACGAGCTGATCGATCGCCAGCAGCGCGAAGTTCCAGGTCATGAACTCGATCACCGGCCGGAGGCCGGCCATCGCGGCGCCGACGCCGACGCCGGCGAAGCCCAGCTCGGTGATGGGCGTGTCCACCACGCGCATCGGCCCGAACTCCTCGAGCAGCCCGCGGCTCACCTTGTACGCGCCCTGGTAGACGCCGACTTCCTCGCCCATCAGGAAGACGCTCGGGTCCCGCGCCATCTCCTCGCGGAGCGCCTGGTTCAGGGCGTCGCGGTAGGTGAGGACCGGCATCAGGAGCTCCCCTCGCGGTACACGTCGGTGTAGAGCGCTTCCGGCGCGGGGTCGGGGCTCTCGTCGGCGAACCGGATGGCGTCCTCCACCTCGTCCGCCACCTCGGCCTCCAGCGTCTGCCACCGCTCGTCGTCGAGCAGGCCGTCGGCCTTGAGCCGGTCGGCGAAGGTGTGGATCGGGTCCTTCGCCTTCGCCTGCTCCACCTCGTCCTTGGTGCGGTAGTGGCCGTGGATCGGGTCCGACATCGAGTGGCCCATGAAGCGGTACGTGCGGATCTCGAGCAGCGTGGGCACGTAGCGGTCGCGGGCCCGCTGGGCGGCCCGCGCCACCGCGTCCCGCACCTTCAGCACGTCCATGCCGTCCACGACCTCGGCCGGCATGTCGTACGAGCAGGCGCGCTGCGCGACGTCGTAGATGGCGGAGGCGCGCTCGAGGGCGGTGCCCATCCCGTAGCGGTTGTTCTCGCAGATGTAGATGGCCGGCAGCCGCCACACGGCGGCCATGTTCAGGGCCTCGTGGAAGGCGCCGTTGTTGACGGCGGCCTCGCCGAAGAACCCGACGGAGACCTGGTCGCCCTCGCGGTACTTGATGGCGAAGGCCACGCCGGTCACCAGCGGAATGTGGCCGCCGACGATGGCGTGCCCGCCAAGGAAGTTGGTCGCGGCGTCGAAGATGTGCATCGAGCCGCCCTTGCCGCCGGAGCTGCCGGTCGCCTTGCCGAACAGCTCGGCCATCACGGCCCGCGCCGAGACGCCGCGCGCGAGCGCCTGCCCGTGCTCGCGGTAGCTCGTCATGATGTAGTCGTCGGGCCGGAGCGCGGCCATCGTGCCGACCGCGACGGCCTCCTGCCCGATGTAGAGGTGGCAGAAGCCGCCGATCTTGCCGTGCGCGTAGGCCTCCGCCGCCTTTTCCTCGAACCGGCGGATCAGCAGCATGTCGCGCAGCATGCGGCGCAGCGCGTCGGCGTCGGCGGACGGCAGCCGTTCCGGGGTGGTCGCGGTATCGGTCATCGTGCGGTCGGCCCTAGACGGCGGCGGTCGCGCGCCGGGCCTGGTCCCACGCGTGGTAGGACGAGCGCACCAGCGGCCCGGACTCCACGTGGCGGTAGCCCATCTCCCGGCCGAGCCGCGCCAGCTCGGCGAACTCCTCGGGGGTGTAGTAGCGCGCCACGGGCAGGTGCGACGCCGACGGGCGGAGGTACTGGCCGATGGTGAGGATGTTCACGTCGGACCCGCGCAGGTCGCGCATCGCCGTCACCAGCTCGTCCCACTCCTCGCCCAGGCCCACCATCACGCCGGACTTGGTCACCAGCTCCGGGTCCATCGCCCTGGCGCGCGCCAGCAGCTCGAGCGCGCGGTCGTAACGACCGCCGGGTCGCGCGAGCCGGTAAAGCCGCGGCACCGTCTCGAGGTTGTGGTTCAGGATGTCGGGCTTCGCCTCGACCACGATGCGCAGGGCCTGCTCGCTGCCCTTGAAGTCCGGGATCAGGAGCTCGATCGAGGCCTCCGGCAGCCGCCGGCGCGTCTCGGCCACCACGGCGGCGAACTGCTCGGCGCCCCCGTTCGGGAGGTCGTCGCGGTCCACCGAGGTCACGACCAGGTACTGGAGCTCCATCGCGGCGGAGGCCTCGGCCAGCCGGCGCGGCTCCTCGGGGTCGGCCGGCAGCGGCGTGCCGTGCGCGACCGCGCAGTACGCGCAGTTCCGGGTGCACAGGTCGCCGAGGATCATGAACGTGGCGGCCCGGTGCTCCCAGCACTCGCCCACGTTGGGGCAGTGCGCCTCCTCGCAGACCGTGTGCAGGCGGAGGTCGCGCATCACGCGGCGCACCTGGGCGTAGTTCGCGCCGCCCGGCGCCTTCACCTTGAGCCACGCGGGCTTGCGGGCCGCGGGGCCGTCGGTCACGAGCGGAGCGCTCTGTCGCGGAGTGATCTGGACGAGCGGGAGAGTCTGGCTTGTCATTGAGACACGGGAAGATAGCGGCGCCCCACGGGGCGGGCCAGTCAGCATCAACTTTCCGGTTGACCGCCTTCGCGCAGGTGCTTCAGCTCGTCCTCGATCGTGGGCGGCAGCAGCAGGTTGTCGGCGATGTCGGCGATCTCCTCCGCGCGCCGCCACTCGCGCTCGAGGTCGCGCACCTCCGCCTGCTCGTCCACGGCCATCTCGAGGGCGAGGCCCTGGGCGCCCTTGAGGCTCGACACGGCGATCTCCGCGCGGGTGGCGCCGGCGATCAACTCCTGCGGGCCGCCGGCACGCTCGACCGCCGAGGCGGCCTCCTCGGCTTTCCGCTTGATGCGGCGGCCCTTCTTCAGGTTCACGTACGTGAGGCCGGAGCGCAGCGCGCGCTCCGCGTCGCGGCCTTCGAGCATCGCGCCCACGCTGTCGCACTTGGGGCAGCGCAGCAGGAGCGCGAGGTCCTGGTGCACGGTGCGCGACAGCCTGGCGTCCTGCACGTGCCGCGAGCGCAGCACCATCACGGCACCGCAGTGGCCGCAGACGGGTGGCTCGATGTCGACCTTGCGGTTGCCCACGAGCCCGGTGTAGACGGCGTCGCCGAGGCGCGGCATCTGGCCGAAGAGCCACACGCTCCCGCCGCCGAGCGCGACGTTCGTGGCGATCGTCACGCCCACGGCGGCCAGCGTGACCGGGATGACTACCTTGAGCCGCTCGCGCTCGCGCGCCTTGAGCCGCTCGCCGTACCGCCATCCCGCCAGCTCGACGCGGCGCGGCTTGCCGACGCGCACGACGTCGTAGGGTCCGTTGCGGATCAGCGCGACCTGGTCGGTGGTGGCGGCCACGCGTCCGGCGTCCGCCATGCGCTCGAGCGCCGCGACCGTGTCGAGGCGGCTGTCGAGCGGCGTGAGGTTCCAGCGGCCGCAGCGCTGGCAGATCACCCAGGCGCGGCTCTTCCAGCCGTCGAAGGCGAACCTGCGGCCGACGGCGAGGCCGGACGCGCCGCCGTCGCCGCCCAAGGTGCCGGAGCAGAATGCGCAGGTCTGGAACACCGGAGCTACCCTACAGGCGCCCGTCGAATCTGGTGACGGCGCACGGGCCGATGTCCCACGCGGTGGTGCCGTCGAGCACGAGGTCGCGGACGATCTCGCCCGTGAGCGGGCCGAGCAGGATGCCCTTCCGTCCGTGGCCGGTGGCGTACCATAGTCCGGCGACGTCGGGGTCGGGGCCGATGAGCGGGCGGCCGTCGGGCGTCACGGGACGCAGGCCGGCCCACGTGCGGAGGATGGGCTGCGCGGAGATCGAAGGCAGGAGCGCGGCCGTGCCGTCGAAAATCAGCGCGAGTCCGCCGGGGGTGGTGTCCTTGGCGAATCCGGCGGGCTCCATCGTGGAGCCGAGCAGCGCGTCGTTGCCGCGCGGCACGATGTAGACGTGCCGGCCGAACAGCACGCCCGGCGGCTCCGCGGCCGGCCACGACACCACCGCGATCTGGCCGCGGATCGGCTCGATGGGCAGCACCCGCGGCAGGCCCCGGAGCGACGGGGACCACGCGCCGGCCGCAACGACCACGGCGCCGGTGCCGTAGCGGCGCACGCGCGTCGTCACCGCCTCCACGCGCGCCGCCCGGATCACGATCCCGGTCGCCTCCTCGTGGTCCACGATCTCCGCGCCGTAGCGCACGGCGTCGGCCAGCAGCGCGGCCGTGAGCGTCACGTTGTTGACCCGCGCGTCGTCGCGGGCGAACAGCGCGCCCAGCGCCTCGGGGCCGATGCCGGGGTGGCGCCGCCGCAGCGCGTCGCGGTCGAGCCACTCGGCCTCGAGGCCGAGGGCGCGCTGCGCCCCGACCTGCGCCGTGAGCGCCGTCACCTCTGCGTCGTCGAGGGCGACCTGCACGCTGCCGCCGCCGTGGTACCCGACGTTCACGCCGGTGCGCCGGTCGAGCTCGGGCACCAGCTCCGCGTAGCGCTCGCGCGCCGCGATGGCGAGCGGGAGGATCGGGTCGTCGGCGAGCACCTCGATCTGCGGCGCCAGCATGCCGGCCGCCGCGCCGGAGGCCTCGCCGCCGGGCATCGCGCGATCGAGGAGGAGAATGCGGATTCCGCGCGCCGCCAGCGCGCGGGCGGTCGCGGCGCCCACGATGCCGCCGCCGATGACCACGCAGCCGTAGGACCCGCTCATCGGGCCGTGCTTGCGTGAAACCCGCCCTCCGGTACCTTCGTAGGGCGACTCGGGACAAGTACCGGAGGAGTTCGATGCTGCGCAAAGTGCTGGGATTCGCCGTACTGGCGATCGTGGCTTGGATCGTGCTCAAGCTGGCGCTGAGCCTGCTCGGCGTCGTGATGCACCTGGTGTGGACGGTGTTGACGCTGGCGCTGGTGGGCCTGGTGATCTACTGGGTCATCAAGCTCATCTCGCCCGGCACGGCGCAGCGCGTCAAGGACATGATCTCGGGCGAGCGGCCGGCGGGGGGCGACTTCTAGGCGGCGGCGGTCCCTGCGCGGCAGGAGCGGGCGCTCCGGGTGACCGGGGCGCCCGCGCGCGTCCGGGGGCCGTTCGCTCAGCGCCACGGAGCCACCGTGCTCGAGTGCACGTGGCGGATCCGCCAGCCGGCGCTCCGGCGCTCCAGGATCATCGTGGCCCGCCCGCGCGCGCTGTCCGTGCCGCCGTCGTCCGCCCAGTCGTAGACCGCCACGACCCACGCGAAATCGCCGGCCAGCTGCGTCCGGAGGTCCACGACCGTCGCCTGGCCGGGGCCGAGCACGCCGGCGAGGCGCGGGCGACTGGTGACCGGGATGCCGCCCATGATGAAGTCGGCGCCGGGCACGAGCAGCGTGTCGGCCGACTCGTCCCCGCGGGCCTCCGCGCCGATGAACCCGGCGGCGGCGTCGCGCACGAGCGCCGTCTCGCGCAGCGGGTCGTAGGGCAGGACCGCGCCGGGCGCCGGGTGCCGCGCGCACGCGGCGAGCGTGAGCGCGAGGGCCAGGGCGCCGCTAGCGGCGCGCCAGCGCCGCATCCACCCCCCAGACGATCAACGGCATCAGCAGCTCGTGGTGCCCCGTCAGCAGGTACCCCTTGCCGCCGGCCTGTGTGGGCCGCTGCACCACGTTGAGGCGGGGGCGGTAGTGGCGGATCATGTCGCAGTCCACGGCGGTGAACCCGGTCGGCCTGCCGCCGCCGAGGTTGCGCGCCACGGTCAGCGCCTTGAGGAACACCTCGGGCATGATCACCGCGCTGCCGAAGTTCAGCACCACGCCGCCGTCGTGCAGCGCCGGGACCGCCGCCGCGAGCCGCCGGAAATCGCGGAAGCTCAGCTCGCCGGTGGCGCCGCCGTCGGCGCCGGGGTGCTGGTGGATGATGTCGGCGCCGATGGCGACGTGCACGGTGGCCGGCACGCCGCGGCGCAGCGCCGCCATCAGCACGCACTGCGTGCGCCCCGGCACGGTCTTGCGCCGCTCCAGCCAGCGGCCGAGCGACTCGCCCAGGCCGAGTCCCTCCTCTCGGCCGGCGGCGATGGCCGCGTTCATCTCGGCGCCGGTCTCCTCGGCCATGCCGAACGTGCCGTCGCCCAGGCCCGCCGCCACGTCCTCGCTCGTGCCGCCGAAGGCCGCCAGCTCGAAGTCGTGGATGGCGGCGGCGCCGTTCATCGCGACGTGGGTCAGCACGCCCTTGTCGAGCAGGTGCACGAGCAGGGGCCCGAGGCCGACCTTGATGACGTGGCCGCCGATCATGGCGATCACGCCGCGGCGCCCCGCGGCGGCTGCGACGTCGGCGACGACGGCGCGCAGGTCCCTGGCGGCGAGGACGTCGGGCAGCGACGCGAGGAAGTCGTCGAAGGTGCGCGCGCCGCGCGGCGGTGCCTTGGCGAGCAGGGTGGGATCCACCTTGTTCGGCCGCCGTGCGATCGGCACCGTCCTGATGCGGGAAAGATCGGCCTCCGGCACCTGCCGACCGTCCTTCATGCCTACCTCCGGCTCCGGAGCGACATGCTGAGCGAGCCGACCGCCATCGTGCTCTTGATCACGAGCGGAATGCGGGTGGAGTCCGCCGCGAGGTAGACGACGGCCCGGCCGCCCTCGGCGAACAGCCCGCGGCTCTTGAACACCGGCCGGATGGCGATGGCGGCGAACCGGCCCGCCGGCGTGTCCACCGAGTCCTCCGAGAGCACCGTGAGCTTCACCGGGTTCCGGTCGGGCTTGAAGTAGCGCGGGAAGGTGTACGTCCGGCCGACCGCCAGCGGGATGGTGCGTGCGAAGTAGAAGAAGGACGCATCGTCGAGCGGCTGGGCCGTCGTCGGCAGGCTGTCCTTCCCGTCCTGGATGTAGTAGCCGGAGTCGGCGTGGATCTCGTAGGTGTGGTAGTAGCGGTGGCCGTTCTCGTTGTTGTTCTGGATGAACCGCAGGGACGTGAGGTCGGCCACGCTGAACCAGGACTCGAGGGTGTCCGTCATCGAGTAGAAGAACGCCGCGTGGCCCCGGATCACGAACAGGACGTGGTACGCGGGCACGCCCCGCACCGTGTCCACGCCGGCGACCTCCATGACGGCGCGCCCGACGTGGAAGATCCCGAACTTCACGTCGTACTCGAGCTGCTCTCCCGCGGCGAAGGGCAGGTGCGCCGCCGGAGCGGAGTCGCGCGCCGCCTGGGCCGTGTCGGCGGTCGGGGTCTGGGCGGAGGCGGCCGCGGCGACGAGCGCCGCCGCCCACGAAGCCAGCGTCGCGCCGCGCCTCACGGGGCCGAGGCGGTGCGGGGCTGCGGCGGTGGAGGGCCCTGGCGCCGCCGGCCGCGGCCGCGCCTCCGGCCGGCGCGCTCCCGGGCCGGAGCCTCGGGCTGCTCCGCATCGGGCGGCGCGTCATCGGCCGGCCGCGCCGGAGCGGCGGCGGCGAGCGGACGGTGCCGCCGTGCGACGGCCCACACGTTCCAGGCCGCGCGCAGCGGCCGGGCCCGCGACGGGCGAAGGCGCAGCGTCGCCGCACCGGCGAGCGGCACGACCTCCGCGCGTCGCGCGTGCCGTGCCAGCTCGAGCAGCAGCTCCGCGTCGGCGGCCCAGCCGTCGGCGCGGAGCAGGCCGCGGCCGCCGCGCTCCGACAGCAACCGGGCGAGCGTCACCAGGCGGACGGCCTTCAGCGACGACACCCAGTCGAGCGGGCGGTCCAGCACGCCGCGGCGGTGGCGCCGCAGGAGCGCGGGCAGCAGGCGGCGGACCAGCGCCTCGCGGCGCGGGAGACCCGGCCGCCGGCGGTAGTCGGCGAGCGCGAGGTCGGCGCCGCTCTCGATCTTCTTGACCAGCTCGGGGATGTCGTCCGGGGAATCGGAGAAGTCGGCCTGCAGCAGCACCGCCAGGTCGCGCCGCGGGCGGTCGGTCCGCGACGCGGCGAGCCGCAGCAGCTCCTCCACGCTCCGAGCGTATCCCTGGCGCTCGCGGTGCGTGATCAGCGTGAGCGGCAGGGCCCGCGCGTAGGGCGCCAGCACCTCGTCGGTGCCGTCGGTCGAGCCGTCGTTCACGACCAGCAGCTGGTACTCGCGCCCGAACTCGCTGAAGACGCGGCGGACCTTCCACAGGACGAGACCGACGGTGGCGGCCTCGTTGTAGGCGGGGACCAGCACGTAGATCATGCTCTAAGTATGCAGGGACGAGAGATCAGTTGACAGGTCCGACCACCGGCTACCTCACGTCTGCGCCCTTCCCAGCGAGACCGCCAGCAGCTCCCGGAGCTCCGCCAGCTTGAAGGGTTTGTGCAGGACGGGCCGGCCGGTCCGCTCGAGGAACGCCATCGTGTCGTCGCGCACCGTGTCGCCGGTGGAGAAGACGACGCGCTCGGCCGCCGCGGGCGCCTCGCGCCGCAGCCGCTCGTACAGCTCGCGCCCGCTCACGCGCGGCATCCGCACGTCCGTGATGATGAGGTCGTAGCGGCCGTCGAGGGCCTGCGCCACGGCCGCCTCGCCGTCGGTGGCGACCTCCACCTCGTGGCCCCACGCGGTGAGGGTGGCGCGCATGTAGTGGAGGATGTGGGGCTCGTCGTCCACCAGCAGGATGCGGCCCGTGGCGCCGCTCGGCGCGGCGGGCGCCTGCGCGGCGGGGGGCGCGACGCGCGACGCCGGCAGCTCGACGGTGAACGTGGCGCCCTGTCCCGGGACGGACTGCAGGGTGAGCCGGCCGCCGTGCTCCTTCACGATGCCCTGGCAGATCGACAGGCCGAGCCCGGTGCCCTCGCCCTCCGGCTTGGTCGTGAAGAACGGCTCGAACACGCGCTGGTGCAGGGCCTCCGGGATGCCGGGGCCGTCGTCGCTGACGTCCACGGCGACGCCGTCCAGCCGGTGCCGGGCGTGCACCCGCACCAGGCCGGGGCGTCCCGCGGACGCGATCGCCTGCGCGGCGTTGTTCGCCAGGTTGAGGAACACCTGCTGGAGCTGGTTCAGGTTGCCGTCGACCTCGGGCAGGTCGGGGTCCACCTCGAGCTCGATCTCCACGTGCAGCCCGAGCAGCTGGTTGCGGAGCAGGGCGATGGTGCGCTCGAGCACCGTGCCGATGACGAGCTGCCGGCGGTCCCGCTCCTGGCGGCGCGCGAACGTGAGCAGGTTGCGCACGATGACGGCCGCGCGCTGCGCCTCCTGCTGGATCACCCGCAGCGGCTCGGCGAGGTGCGCGGGCACGTCGCCGCTCTCCACCAGGTAGTCGGCGAAGCCGAGCACGGAGGCCAGCGGGTTGTTCAGCTCGTGGGCGACGCCCGCGATCAGCTGGCCGATCGCCGAGAGCTTCTCCGACTGGATCAGGTGCTCCTGGAGCCGGCGCGTCTCCGTGTGGTCCTCGATGATGACGACGGCGGACTCGTCGTCCTCGCCCTTGAGCGCCAGCGCGCTGACCGAGTAGATGCTGCGCTCCTGGCGGAGCTCGGTGGCGCCGGCGATGCCGGGCCGGGCGATGGCCGCGCGGATGGACTCGCGCCACGGCGCCGGCAGCAGGTCGGACCAGGGCCGCCCCGGGAGCGCCGTGACGGGCGTCCCGACCAGCGCGGCGAACGAGCGGTTCGCGCGCCGCACGAGCCCGCGCCCGTCCACGATGCAGATCGCGTGACCGATCGCGTCCGCCATCTCCTCCCACTCGCGCTTGCCGGCGGAGAGGAGCGAAAAGAGCTGCGTGTTCTGGAGGGCGAGGGTGACCTGCGCGGCGGCGGCCGCGAGGAGCGGCTCCGCCGCGGCGCCGTAGGCGCGCGCGCGCTTGCCCCACAGCACGAGGCAGCCCAGCGAGTGGCCGGCCGCCTCGAGCGGCGCGCCCAGGCGCGCGGGGCTCGCCGTGCGCACGACCTCGCCCGCGTGCTGCACCTTCTCGACGAACGGATCGAACGGCGCGGGCGGCGGGTCCCCGCGGACGGCCGCCGGCACCTGCCGCGTGGGGTCGTCCACCGCCGGGAACATCACGAGCACGGCGGCCGGGTCGAACAGGCGCTCGAGCAGGTCCGCGGCGTGCTCGGCGACGGTTTCCCTCCGCGCCGCCCCGCTCAGGCTGCGCGCGAAGCGCGTCAACTCGTCCAGCACCGGTAGCGTGTCCGTCAGAGTGCGGTCCTTCCAGGGTGGCCGGCTTCGCCGCGCGGCGGCGCTGCTAAGTACGCAGCCGGCCAGTCCCGGCGCAACGGCCGCGAGCCGCGCCCGCGGCGCGCGCGCGACCGGCGCGGGCCCCCGGTCCGGCTCACTCGTCCACCGTCACCGTGAGCGAGTACGTGCGCGGCGGCTCCAGCGTGCGGGGCACCAGCGTGTAGATGTAGTTCAGGGCGTTCTCCACCTTGGCGATGGTCGTGACGCCGCCCCGGCGCCAGGCCGCGCGCAGGTCGAGCGTACGCGCCGCCACCCGCCGGTCGCCCTCGTAGATCTCCACGCGCTCCGGCCGCGAGATGAGCCGCGCGTCGAAGCCCAGGGTCACGGCGCCGGCGCCGCCCAGCACGCTGCGCCAGTCCGCGCTCAGGGTCGCGAGGTCCCGCGGGCGGAAGGCCAGGGGCTGGTTCGCCGTCAGGTCGCGGGCGTCGAGCCAGGTCCACGCGAGGCTGGCCGTGAGGTGCCCGTTCAGGAGATCGGCGGCGCGGGCCGTGAGGTCGAGGCCGCGCACGCGTGCCCGCGTCACGTTGGTGAACTGGATCTGCGTACCGCCCGTGACGAGCTCGGGCTCGATCAGGTCCTGGTACTCGCTCCAGAACAGCGCCGCGTCGAGCGAGACGTGGCGCGTGGCGGGCGCCGTCGCCCCGACTTCGCCCGACCACGACGCCTCGTCCTGCAGGTTCGGGTTGGGGATCACCTGGATGCCCTGCGCGGCGGTGGAGGTGAAGCGCTCGGCCAGGGACGGCGCGCGGAAGCCCCGGCCCACGCTGGCCCTGAGGCGCACCGGCCACCACGCCCAGGTCACCGCGAGCCGCGGGCTCGCGAGCGCGTTCCAGGCCACGCCGTCCACCGCGATCGCGTCCACGCGGGCGCCCAGCGTCAGGTGGCCCGTCTCGCCGAACGACGACTCGTCCTCGGCGTACCAGGCGAGCTCGGTCTGGCTGTGATCGCCGAACAGGTCGCTGGTGACCGTCGAGTACGTGCCCTCGGTGCCGGCGTCGATCACGCGGCCCTCGCGCGGGTGCCACTCGGCCCCCAGCTCGCCGCCCAGCC
>Ga0335077_10011585_pt1 | contig 11025 bp, 9 predicted proteins | sample Lox_Sample_31_FD_207151 | JGI IMG/M metagenome (GOLD analysis project Ga0335077, IMG submission 207151) | Soil microbial communities from Loxahatchee National Wildlife Refuge, Florida, United States - Lox_Sample_3.1 | ecosystem: Environmental > Terrestrial > Soil > Wetlands | place: USA: Florida...
AAAGCTCATTAAATCAGTCTCTTACGGGTCTTTCTGCTCGGGATCGATGCTGTGCTCTTTGAGCTTCTTCCGCAGCGTGTTGCGGTTGATCCCGAGGATCTGCGCAGCCCGAACCTGGTTGCCCTTCGTCTCGCGCATGACCGATCGCAGAAGCGGCTTCTCGACCATGCCCATCATCAGGGCGTGGAGGTTGGCGGAGGGATGACCGCGGAGATCCCGGACGCATTCCTGGATCTTCCGCTCGACGACGTCTTCCAGCGACACGTCGTCGGCGACCACGGCCGCCGCCGAAACCGGACCGATCGGCAGGTGCTCGGGAAGAATCACGCCACCCGCCGCCATGACCATCGCGCGCTGGATGACGTTCTCCAGTTCCCGCACGTTGCCCGGCCAGTCGTACGCGAGGAGCCGCTCCAGGGCCTCCGGCGCGATGACGCGCTCGCCCAGTGACTCGGCGTACTTTGCGAGGAAGTGCTCCGCCAGCAACGGAATGTCGCCGCGCCGCTCGCGCAGGGCGGGGAGAGAGATCGTGACGACGTTGAGCCGGTAGAACAGGTCTTCCCGGAAGCGTCCCGTCTTCATCATTGCTTCCAGGTCGCGATGCGTTGCCGCCAGCACACGGACGTCCATCCGGATCAGCTCGTGTCCGCCCACGCGCTCGAAGGCGCGCTCCTGTAGCGCGCGCAGGAGCTTCACCTGCAGCTCGGGCGGCATGTCCCCGATCTCGTCGAAGAACACCGAGCCGCCGTGGGCCAGCTCGAGCTTGCCGAGCCGTCGGTCCTTCGCGTCGGTGAAGGCGCCCTTCTCGTGGCCGAACAGCTCGGACTCCAGCAAGGTCGTGGGAATCGCCGCCGCCGAGATCCCCACGAAGGGACGACCGGCGCGGCGGCTGTAGTGATGGAGCGCCCGGGCGACGACCTCCTTGCCGGTTCCGGACTCGCCCCGCAGCAGCACGCTCACGTCGCTGGCTGCGACCCGTCCGATCGCCTTGTACACCCCCTGCATGGTCGGATGGCGACCCACCAGCGCGCCGAATTCCCAGACCTCCTTGAGCCCCGTGCGGAGCGCCGCCACCTCCTGGGTGAGCCGACGCGCGGCGAGCGCTCGCTCCGCCAGGAGCAGCGCCTCGTCCAGGTCGAACGGCTTGGCCAGGTAATCGTAGGCTCCCTGCTGCATGGCCTGGATGGCGGTCTCCATGGTTCCATGGGCCGTCATGATGACCACCTGGGCATCGGCCCGACGGTCACGGATCTCCTTGAGCAGCGTGAGCCCATCGATGCCAGGCATCCGGACGTCGAGCAGGACGAGATCGAAGGGCTGCGCCTGCGCCTCGACGAGCGCCGACGCGCCGTCCTTCACCGCGGTCACCTGGTAGCCGGCCCCGCGGAAGCCCTTCTCGAGAACCCAGCGGAGCCCGTCCTCGTCGTCGGCGATCAGGATGCGCCCGTCGGCCATGACTCGCTCTACCGTGCGATGGGAAGGAAGCAGGACACCACGGCTCCCTTCGAGGGTTCGCTGGTCACGTGGATGGAGCCCCGATGCTCCTCGAGGATGCGATGGCACAGCGCGAGCCCGAGCCCGAGCCCCTTGTCCTTGGTCGTGAAGAACGGCGTGAACAGCTTGTCGCGCACGGCGTCCGGGATACCATCGCCCTCGTCGGTCACCTGGACCAGGGCCATGCTCTTGGGTCCCTGTCCCAGGTCCACCTTGGCGAAGAGCGGGTCCAGGCTGGGCCGCGTGATCAGCGTGATGCGCCCGCCGCGAGGCATGGCTTCGATGGCGTTGCGCAGGAGGTTGTGGAAGACCTGGACCATGCGGTCCTCGTCCACCAGCAATGGGGGTAGGCTGGGATCGTAGCGCCGGACGATCTGGATCGCGCGCTCGGAGGCGACCTCTTCCAGCATGAGCGCGACCCGTTCGAGCAGTTGATGGATGTTGAGCGGAACGGGATGGAGCGTCACCGGTCGACCGAGATCCAGCAGCATCTCGATGATGCGATTGACGCGGTCGACCTCCTTCAGGAGCACCTCGATGTACTCGCCCCAGCGCGCCTCGTCGCCCAGCTCGCGCTTCAGCAGCTGGACGGCGCCGCGGATCGCGCCGAGCGGATTGCGGATCTCGTGGGCGAGGCCCATGGCGACCTGGCCGGCCGCCGACAAGGTCTCGCCCCGACGCATCTCGGCCTCGAGCTGATGCAGACGGGTGACGTCGCGCACCACGGCCACCGCGGCGGTGACCGCTCCGCTGCGGCCGGCGATCGGCGCGGTGACGATGCTCACATGGACTGGCCGCCCGTCGACGGTCTCGACGACGGCCTCGGACTCGGACCGACTCTCGCCCGTGGCCAGCGTATCGCCAAGGTGACGGACCAGCGAGGTGTCGGGGGGGAACACTTCCTTCAGCGTCCGGCCGAGGGTGCGGCGAGCGGACCGACCGAGCAGCGCCTCGGCCGCCGGATTCCAGAGCACGATCCGAAGGCCTTCAGCGACACCCACCACCGCGTCCGGCAGCCCCGTCAGGGCCGCCTCGTAGTCGAGCCGATGCGCCGCTCCTTCCGGTGTCATGCGAGCGGAAGGTCGGGCTGGGCGTTCATCGTGAGGGACGCTCGCTCACCGGCTTCGAGCCGGTCGTGGCCGGCCGCGGCGATCATCGCCGCGTTGTCGGTGCAGAGCTTCCGGGACGGAACATGCAGCGCGAAGCCACGCTCGCGGCATTCGTGCTCGAGCGACGCCCTGAGCGCTGAGTTGGCGGCCACGCCTCCGGTCAGCACGATCCGCCGGATCCCGAGCCGGAGCACCGCTCGCACCGTCTTCCGGACGAGCATCTTCACGGCCGTGGCCTGGAAGGAGGCCGCCACGTCGGCAACCTGGGCGGGACCAAGCGGACCGGTGCGCTTGACATGGAGCGAGACCGCTGTCTTGATCCCGCTGAATGAGAAGTCGGGCGCGCCATCGCTCATGTGGGCTACCGGGAAGGGCACGGCCCGCGCATCGCCGGAGGCTGCCACGCGCTCGATGATGGGGCCACCGGGATAGCCGAGCCCTAGAAGCTTGGCCACCTTGTCGAAGGCCTCGCCGGCGGCATCGTCACGGGTCTGGCCGATGCATTCGTAGCGACCCGGGTCTCGCGCGACGTAGAGCGCCGTGTGCCCGCCGGAGACCACCAGGGCCACGAAGGGATAGGTCGGTGGCTGCTCCTCGAGGAATGCGGCGTAGATGTGGCCTTCGAGGTGGTTCACGCCGACGATCGGTTTCCCGAGCGCATAGGCCATGGCCTTGGCGGTCGAACAGCCGACGAGGAGGGAGCCGACCAGGCCGGGCCCTCGAGTCACGGCGATGCCGTCCACGTCCCGGAGCCCGATGCCGGCGGTCTCGAGAGCCTGCCGGACGACCGGAACGATCGCCTGGGTATGTTGCCGCGAGGCCAGCTCGGGGACGACACCACCGTATGGTCCGTGAATGGCATCCTGCGATGCCACCACGTTCGAGAGCACCTTGCGGCCGCCATCGAGTACCGCCGCCGCGGTCTCGTCGCACGAGGTCTCGATGCCGAGAACGATCATTCGCTGAACCGCCTCCTCGTCGTGATTCCGTATCCCGGGGTCATCCGCGGACACCGACACGGGTGCGAGACCCACGACCGGTTGGCTTTGGTGGCTCCCGATGCGCGGCGGCAAGCCTCAGCAGGAAACGATGACGATCGGTCTGCGTCGGGCAGGTCACCCGGAACACGCTTCGCCTCGCCGCACCGGGCGTGCCACACAGAGCGCCCCGGAACGGCGGCCGGCAGAACGAACAATCGGGCCGACGAGAGCGGGCCTTCACTCTCGTCGGCATGAACGGGTCTAGCGCGCCTGAGCCTGAGGCCCAGTCGTACCGGGACGCGTCTTGTCCAGGATCTTGAGTCCCTTCAAGAGATCCATGGCCCGCTGGAGCTGAACGTCCTTCTTCAGCATCTCCTGCGGATTGTCAGACGGTGGGGGGACTGCCACTGGAGCTTCCCCGGAAGCGGCGGCGGCCGTGAGCTTCGGCTGCTCGACGAGGATGTCCGGCGTGATGCCCTTGCCGTGGATGGAACGGCCCTTCGGCGTGAAGTACTTCGCGGTCGTGAGGCGCAGTCCGCTCCCGTCAGTGAGGGGGATGATGGTCTGCACCGATCCCTTGCCGAACGTCTGCGTACCGAGGACGACGGCCCGACCCCAGTCCTGAAGGGCGCCCGCTACGATCTCCGAGGCCGAGGCGCTGCCCTGGTTCACGAGGATCACGATGGGGAAGTCCGTGTAGACGCGCTTGGCATTGGCATTGAACCGCATGTTCTGGTTACGAACGCGACCCTCCGTGTACACGACGAGGCGACCGCTGTCGAGAAACTTCTCCGCCACCTCGACCGAGGAGGTCAAGAGCCCGCCAGGATTGTTCCGGAGGTCGATGACCAGCCCCTGGATCTTGCCGTCCTTCGAGTACTTCTCCAGCGCGGCCTCGAGATCGCTCGCGGTCTGCTCCTGGAACTGGCGCAGGCGGATGTACTCGATGCCGGGCTCGAGCTGTACGCTCTTCACGGACTGCACGCGGATCTGCTCGCGGGTGATCTCGAAGTCCTTCGGCTCGGTCCATCCTTCGCGCACCACGGTGATCGTGACCTTGGTGCCGGGCTTGCCGCGCATCCGCTTGACGGCGTCGGTGAGCTGCATGTCCTTGGTCGTGAGCCCTTCGATCTTGATGATGCGGTCTCCGGGATGAATGCCCGCGCGGTAGGCGGGCGTCCCTTCGATCGGCGCGACCACGGTCAGGATGTCGTCTTTCAGCGTGATCTCGATGCCCAGGCCGCCGAAGCTCCCGCTCGTCTCGACCTGCATCTCCTTGTACATCTCGGGATCGAGGAAGGAGGAGTGGGGATCGAGACCGCGCAGGGTTCCCTTGATGGCGCTATAGACGAGATCCTTGGGCGGCACCTCGTCCACGTACTGGCTCTGGATGATCGAGAGCACCTCGGTGAAGAGCTTGAGGTTCTCATAGGTAGCCGACTGGTCGTTGCTCTTGCTGGCGACGGCGCCACCCAGCGAAAGCGTGAGGAGAATCAAGAGCGCCGAGACCGTGACCACCTTCCGCACCTGCCTGATAGGACTCATGGGAACCTCCCCCCTTACCCTGCTGTCACCGATTCACCGCCGGCCTTCGCGTTGTCGAAGCGCCCTCATCCTCGAGGTTGCAGCCACTGTTCGGGATCCTGGGGCTTGCCCTCGTACCGCACCTCGAAGTAGAGGCGCGGCCCCTGGAGCGAACCCGTGTCCCCGACGGTTCCGATCGTCTGCCCCTGGACGATGTCGTCGCCTTCCTTCACTTTCACCTCAGCCGCGTGCGCGTAGAGCGTGTAGTAGCTGCCGCCGTGGTCCACGATGATCAGGTTCCCATAGCCCCGGAACCAGCCGGTGTAGAGCACGCGGCCCGCATACACGGCCACGATGTTCGTTCCTTGCGCGACATCGATGTCGATCCCATTCCTGAAGGTCTTGGTCCCGAATCGCGGGTGGATCTGCGCGCCGTACTCGCCGACCACCTTTCCCGCCACCGGCCAAAGCAGGCGGCCCCGCAGAGCCGCAAATCCGCTTCTCGGGACAGCAACGTCCGGAGGGGCCACCCGGTTCCGAGCCGGAGGAGGCACCTTCGCCAGCCGACGCTGCTTTTCCTCCAGAGCCCGCTGCCGTTCCTGCAGCTCTCGAACGAAGGCTTCGAGCCGCTTCGCGGCCTCGGACAGCTCCCCAACCATGCGGTCGTGGTACGTCCGCTCGTTCTTGACACGAGCCAGCACCACCAGCCGCTTGGCGCCTTCGCGATCAGCCTCGGCCCGCCCAGCCTCGGCCTCGGCCCTGAGCGCTGCAAGCTCCCCCTGCCGAACCTCGAGCGTTGCCTGCCGTTCCCCGAGTCCCTCAGAGACTACACGATACTCTCGAATCAATCGGGCGTCCACCGTCGCGAGCGTCGTCAAGTGGCGGAGCCTGGTCGCCCGCGTCAGCGGGTCGTCTCCCGAGAACAGCAGGGGCAAGACCCCCCCCTCCTCCCGGAGCTTGTAGAGCGCTCGCAGCCGGCGCCCCAGGACGTCCTCCTGTCCGGTCCGCCGGGTCTCGAGCCGCGAGATGTCGACCTTGAGACGCACGATTTCGGACTGGACTTTCTGGATACGGCCATCCAGGGCCGCGACCTGCTTGCGCTTCTCGGTGAGGCGCCGGTCGATGGCCTCGAGCTCCGCGAGCACGCTCGCTTCGCGCTGGCGCGCCTCGGCTGCCTTCGCGCGCTCCTCACCGAGGCGCTTCTTCGTCTCGCGGAGATCGCGTTGCGTGTCGTTGAGGTCGCCGGCCTTGCCGCGCCGCTGAGCGAGCGCTGGAACCGCCGTCGTGAGAACCAGGAGCCCGACGAGGGCGGTCGTGGCGAGCCGCGTCATGATCGGGCGCGCCCGCCCGCGAGCCAACCACCGAGTCCGCCGAGGAGCGCGCCGGCCGTCACGAGCAGCAGCACCTGTGGGATCGAGAAGAAGATGGTTCGATCGAGCCCGAGCGTCAGGGACAACAACGGCTCGATCCGGGGCACGGTGACCATGTACACCGCCTGGAGGGCAGCCAGCGCCAGGGCAGCGGCCAGCAATCCCTGAACCGTGCCTTGCAGCATCAGGGGCAGCCGGATCGTCGACTCCGCGGCGCCGACGAGTCGCATGATCTCCAGCTCGTCGCGCCGGAGGTGCAGCACCAGTGTCGTCGCCGTCGTCACGGTGAGAACGGCGGCCAGCGCCAGGACGGCTCCGACGCCGAGGGCCACCAGCTGGAAGAGGCGCTGGAAGTGGGCGAGCCGGTCGACCCACTGGACTCCACCCTGCACCTCATCGACCTCCGGGACCTCCGCCAGGCGCTGCGCCAGAGCGCGCGTGCCTTCCGGTGTGGTCGTGGCCGCGTCAGGAATCACCTCGACGGAGGCCGGGAGGGGGTTCGCCGGCAGCTGCTCGGTGACGTCGGCCTGCTTCCCCAGGACCTGCTTGAGGGAGCGCAGCGCCTGGTCCTTGGATACGTAGTGCACGGCCTGAACGCCGGCGATGGTCTCCATCCGCCGCAGGACGTCGTCCCGTCCGGCGGCCGGCGGCTCCTCCTTCAGATATGCGACGAGCCGGATCCGATCGCGCCACTGGCCGATGGCTCGTCCGAGGTTGAGCGACAGGAGCCAGAATCCGCCCAGTGCCCCGAGCGAGAGCGTGATGAGGAGCACGGCGCTCACCCCGACGCGCCCGACCCGGCGGAGATCTCGCACGGCTTCTCTGACGATGAATCCCACGTCTAACTACTCCGGGAGGACTCCGGCTCGAGAAGACGCCCGCCCGCCAGTGTGAGGGTGCGACGCTTGAGGCGATTCACCACGCGCGCCTGGTGCGTCGCAACCAGCACGGTCGTGCCCTGAAGCCAGATGGCGTTCAGCAGGTCGAGGATCTCGGTCTCCATGTCGTCGTCGAGATTGCCGGTCGGCTCGTCGGCCAGGAGCAGGGCCGGAGACTTCACCAGCGCGCACGCCAGCGACGCCCGCTGTGCCTCACCCTGGGAGAGCTGGTGCGGGAAGGCTTGAGCCCGGGCCGAGAGGCCCACCGACCTCAGCGCCGCCAGGGCGCGCGGCTTGATCTCCTCGCGGGGAGTGCCGAGCACCCGAAGCACGAACACGACGTTCTCGTACGCCGTCCGCCCATCGAGGAGCTTGGCGTCCTGGAACACCACGCCGATCGAGCGGCGGAGTAGGCAGACGTCGGAGCGACGGAGCCTCGTGACGTCGAGGTCGGCTACTTCGATCTCGCCTTCGGAGGGCAGCTCAGCGCGATACAGCAGACGGAGGAGTGTGGTCTTGCCGGCGCCGCTCGGGCCGCTCAGCGCGACGAACTCACCCCTCTTGATGGTGAAGGAGATATCGTCGAGGGCCGGAACCCGGGCAGGCCCCTCGCCGAAGACCTTCGATACGTGCTGGAGGCAGATCATTGAGGGTCGCCAACATTCTACTTAACCACCTACAATCTCGAAAGTTTTTCGGACAGCACGCTGTTCACCAGGGCAGGGTTGGCCCGACCCCCCGTGGCCTTCATCACCTGGCCGACCAGAAAACCCATGGCGGCCTTCTTCCCGCTCTTCCAGTCGTCCACCACCTTCGGATGCGCGGACAGAACCTGATCGACCACGACGGCCACCGCGCCCGTGTCCGCCACCTGCCGGAGACCCTCTCGAGCCACAATGGCCTGGGCCTCCTCCCCGGACCGGTACATCTTCTCGAACACGTCCTTGGCGATCTTGCCACTGATGGTGCCGTCATCGATCAGCGCGAGCAGCCCGGCGAGGTGACGCGGCGGGATGGGGCAGGCGGCAAGCGCCTTGTCGTCGTCCCCCTGCACCTCCCGCAGCAGCTCGTTCAACACCCAGTTGGCCACGACCTTGGGCTTCGGATGGACCCGCACGACCTCCTCGAAGTAGTCGGCCAGTCCTCGCCCCTGGGCGAGGAGGTCGGCGTCGTAGGGGGAGAGTTCGTACTGTCGCGCGAAGCGGTGGCGCCGAGCGGCCGGCAGCTCGGGCAACGTCGCATGGATCTCGTCCACCCACCGGGGCTCGAGCTGAAGCGGCGGGAGGTCGGGCTCGGGGAAATATCGGTAGTCGTGCGCATACTCTTTCGAGCGCATGGACACGGTCTGCGCCCGGTCGGGATCCCACAGACGTGTCTCCTGGGAGATCCGGCCTCCGTCCTCGAGCGTCCTGGCCTGGCGCCTGCTCTCGTAGTCGAGCGCGTGCTGGACATTCCGGAAGGAGTTCATGTTCTTGATCTCGACCTTCGTGCCGAACTCCTGCTCGCCCTTTGGCCGCAGCGAGATGTTCGCGTCGCAGCGCAGGGAGCCTTCCTCCATGTTGCCGTCGCACACTCCGAGGTAGACCAGGATGGCCCGGAGCCCGCGAAGGTAGGCCGCGGCCTCGGCGGAGTTTCTCATGTCGGGCTTGGACACGATCTCCATCAGGGGAACGCCTGCGCGGTTGAAGTCCACCTGGCTGGAGAGAGCCGTCTCGAGATTGCCTTCGTGGATCAACTTTCCCACGTCCTCCTCGAGGTGCACGCGCTGGATGCCGATGGCCCGGAGGGCGCCGTCCACCTCGATCTCGAGGCTCCCGTGCTCGGCGAGGGGCTCCTCGTACTGGCTGATCTGGTAGTTCTTCGGCATGTCGGGGTAGTAGTAGTGCTTGCGCGCGAAGCGGTTCAGCACGTTCACCCGGCAGCCGAGCGCCAGCGCCGTCTTGATCCCGAACTCCACCGCGCGCCGGTTGATGACGGGGAGCGACCCGGGCATCCCCTGGCAGACGGGACAGGTGCGCGTGTTGGGCTCTCCCCCGAAGACCGTGGAGCACCCGCAGAACATCTTGCTCACCGTCAAGAGCTGCGCGTGGACTTCCAGGCCGATGACGATCTCGTACTCCGTCATCGCGGCTTCCCTTCGAGCCCGGGCTTCCTCTCGTGCCACGCCGTCGTCTCCTCGTACGCGTGCGCCACCCGGAGGAGCGTCGCCTCGTCGAACGCCCGGGCGATCAGCTGTAGCCCGATGGGGAGGCCGGCCATCGTGAATCCCGCCGGGATCGAGACGCCGGGGAGCCCCGACAGGTTCACGGGAATGGTGAACATGTCGTTGAGGTACATCTGGATCGGGTCCTCCCGCTCGCCGAACTTGAATGCCACGCCCGGCGTCGTGGGTGCCGCGATCACGTCAACGCGCTCGAATGCCTGCTGGAAGTCGCGCCGCACGAGCGTCCGCACCCGCTGGGCCTTGCCATAGTACGCGTCGTAGTAGCCGGCCGACAGCGCGTAGGTGCCGAGCATGATCCGACGCTTCACTTCCGCGCCGAAGCCGGCCGCGCGCGTCCGGCTGTACATCTCGATCAGGTCGCGCGCTCGGGGCGCTCTCAAGCCGTACTTGACGCCGTCGTAGCGCGCCAGGTTGGAGGAGGCCTCGGCTGGCGCGATCAGGTAGTACGCGGCCAGTCCGTACTCGGTGTGCGGCAGCGACACCGGCTCGCTCCTGGCGCCCAGCTTCTCGAGGACCTGGATGGCGGCCCGCACCGCTGCCTCCACTTCCGGGTCCAGACCCTCGATGAAGTACTCGGCCGGAATGCCGATCCTGAGCCCTTCGATCCCCTGCTTCAGCGCCGCCCGGTAGTCCGGCACCGGCACGTCGACCGATGTCGAATCCAGGGCGTCGTGCCCGGCGATGGTCTGGAGCACGATCGCGGCATCCTCCACATCCTTGGCGAGCGGCCCGATCTGGTCGAGCGAGGACGCGAAGGCCACGAGTCCGTAACGCGAGACGCGGCCGTAGGTCGGCTTGAGCCCGACGTCGCCGCAGAAGGCGGCAGGCTGCCGGATGGAACCCCCCGTGTCGGTGCCGAGGGCAACGGCCGCCATGTCTGCCGCCACCGCCGCGGCCGATCCCCCCGACGAGCCGCCGGGCACGCGCGTGAGGTCCCAGGGATTGCGCGTCGGAAAGAAGCCGGAGTTCTCGGTCGACGAGCCCATGGCGAACTCGTCCATGTTGAGCTTGCCGAGCAGCACCGCGCCGGCCGCCAGCAGCCGCTCCACCGCGGTCGCGTCATAGGGCGGCACGAAGTGCTCGAGGATCTTCGACCCGCAGGTCGTGCGGATCCCCCGCGTGCAGAGCACGTCTTTCAACGCGATGGGGACGCCGTCGAGGGGACCGCGCGGCGCACCGGCCTGAAAGCGCGCGTCCGCCTCCGCCGCCAGGCGCAAGGCCTGGTCCGCCGTGACGGTCAGATACGCCTTGACCTGGGGATCCAGGGCCTCGATCCGGGAGAGATACGCGCGGGTGACTTCCGAGGGCGTCAGCTCACGACGGCGGAAGCGTTCGGCCAGCGCGTGGACGGTGAGGCCTGTCGGCATCACGTCTGCCTACTCCTCGATGATCTTCGGCACCCGGAAGATCCGCTCGGCGGGGGGGGGGGGGCCCCCCCCCGCACAC
>Ga0335077_10011587_pt1 | contig 11023 bp, 10 predicted proteins | sample Lox_Sample_31_FD_207151 | JGI IMG/M metagenome (GOLD analysis project Ga0335077, IMG submission 207151) | Soil microbial communities from Loxahatchee National Wildlife Refuge, Florida, United States - Lox_Sample_3.1 | ecosystem: Environmental > Terrestrial > Soil > Wetlands | place: USA...
GTCCTGTCGCGGGCCGTAGACGTTGAAGAAGCGCAGCGACACCGTCTCCAGGCCGAAACAGGAGTAAAACACCGACGCGTAGTATTCGCCGAGCAGTTTCTGCGCGGCGTAGGGCGATTTGGGCAGCGGCGCCATCGATTCGACTTTGGGCAGCGTCTCAGTATCGCCGTAGGCGGCGGAAGACGCCGCATATACCAGGCGGCGCACGCCGCCGTTCGCCGCCGCGCGCAAAACGTTGAACATCCCGTTGATATTCACGTCGTGCGACGGCTCGGGATCGAAAATCGAGCGCGGCACGGATGCGATCGCGGCCAAGTGATAAACCACGTCCGCGCCTTCGATCAGCCCCGCGACGGCCGCGTCGCGAATGTCGACGCGGTGAAACTCGATCGCGTCGCGAACCTCGTCAAGATTGCGCTCGTATCCGGTGGAAAGATTGTCGATCACCGCGACGGAGCCGCCGGTCGCGAGCAGCGCGCGCACCAAAGCCGAACCGATGAATCCTGCGCCTCCCGTAACAACGTATCTGCTCATTCTTCTCCAGTTTGGCACAGGGTTGCGGTTTCGCAAAAACCGATATCCTGAAATCGGTGAAAAGTACACTTCCTCTCCTCTTCGTTGCGGCCGCGATTGTGGCGGCTCAGCCCGACCCGCGGATCGGCGCGATCCTGGGCGACCTCGGATCGACGCAGAATTTCGACCAGGTGGTAATCGCGCCTGATGCAAGCCGCGTCGCGTGGGTCGCGGCGAATTCGGAAGGGGGCGCCATCTTTGTACGTGACGTAGCGGGCGGCGGCGTGGTGAAGCTCGGGCAGGGAGACGAGATCGCGTGGTCGCCGGACAGCCAGCGCATCGCGTTTCTTTCGGATCGCGAGCAGCGGGGACAATCGCAGCTCTACGTGGCGTCGGTCAAGGGCTGGCGCGCCAAGCGGCTTACCGCGCTCAAGGGCTACGTGACCGATCCACGCTGGTCTCCGAATGGGTCCAAGATCGCGATCCTGTTCGCCGAGGACGCGCCGACCGGCGGCGGACCGCTGGGACCGGAGCCGGCCGCGACCGGCGTGATCGGCGGAAAGATTTACAACCAGCGGCTGACCATCGTGAATGCGAGCTCGGGAAGTGTCGCGCAGATTTCGCCGGCCGATCTGAACATTTACGAATACGATTGGTCGCCGGACGGGAGCACGTTCGCGGCGACGGCCGCGCCGGGACCGGGCGACAACAACTGGTGGGTCGCGAAACTCTACACCATGACGGCCGATTCGGGAAAGATGACGGAGATCTACAAACCGGTGTTGCAGATCGCGATGCCGCGCTGGTCGCCGGACGGCTCGACCATCGGGTTCATCGAAGGATTGATGAGCGACGAAGGCTTCACCGGCGGCGACGTGTTCACCATGCGGCCCGGGTCGCGCGCCGAGAACCGGACACCGGGACGCAAGAGCTCGGTGAGCTCGATTGCGTGGACCGGCCCGTCGAAGATGCTCCTGACCGAGTTCACCGGAGGGTCGAGCGCAGTCACGTCTTTCGATACGTCGACCGGTCAGTCCGAACGGCTGTGGCAGGGCGACCAGAATCTGCACGCGGGCGGCAATTACGCGAATTTCTCGGTGGCGCGCGATGGCCGGACCGCGGGGGCGATCCTCGCCGACTGGCAGAAGCCGCCGGAGGTGTGGGCCGGTCCCATTGGTGAGTGGAAGCAGATCACGAAGGAAAATTCGGACCGGCATCCGCAGTGGGGTCGCCGTGAAAGCGTCGCGTGGACCAACGACGGTTTCAACGTGCAGGGCTGGCTGCTGTATCCGCGCGAGTTCGACGCGTCGAAAAAATATCCGATGATCGTCTCCATCCACGGCGGCCCTGCGAACCTGAATCAGCCGCACTGGCCGGGAGTAAATTTCGATCTGACCATTCTTTCCTCGCTCGGCTATTTCGTCTTTTTCCCCAATCCGCGCGGCAGCTACGGGCAAGGCGAGGCGTTCACCAGCGCGAACGTCAAGGATTTCGGTTACGGCGACCTGCGCGATGTCATGGCGGGCGTTGACACGGTGCTCAAGACCGCGCCGGTCGATCCCCAGCGGTTGGGCGTCGCGGGCTGGAGCTACGGGGGATACATGACCATGTGGACCGTGACGCAGACCCAGCGGTTCAAGGCCGCGGTTGCGGGCGCGGGGATCGCGAATTACCAGAGCTACTACGGCGAAAATTCCATCGATCAGTGGATGATCCCGTATTTCGGCGCCTCGGTGTACGACGATCCGCAGATTTATGCGCGCAGCTCGCCCATCACGTTCATCAAGAACGTAAAGACTCCCACGCTGGTGGTGGTGGGGGAGCGCGACGGCGAATGTCCGGCGCCGCAATCGTTCGAGTTCTGGCACGCGCTCGAAACTTTCCACGTGCCGGTGGAGCTGGTGGTGTACGCAGGCGAGGGCCACTCGTTCCGCCAGCCCGACCATCGCCGCGATGTGCTGGAGCGGACCGTCGAGTGGTTCGAGCAGTATCTCAAGTGACATGGCCGATTTCGATCTTGTTGGCATCGGTCTGAACGCGACCGATACGCTGATCCTGGTGCCGCATTTTCCGGCGTACGCCGGCAAAGTCGCCATCGAGCGGGAGATTTTGAGTCCCGGAGGCCAGGTGGCGAGCGCGCTGGTGACCGCCGCGCACCTGGGCAAGCGCGTCAAGTACATCGGAACGGTGGGCGATGACGAGCGCGGGCGCGTGCAGCTTGCGAGCCTGCGCGCAACAGGAATGAACCTGGACGACGTCGAGGTGCGCGAGAATTGCCCCAACCAGACGGCGTACATCGTGATCGACGAATCGACCGGCGAGCGCACCGTGTTCTGGAGCCGGCCGGAGTGCCTGCGGCTGGACCCGGCGGCGATCACGGCGGAAAAGATCGGCTGCGCGCGCATGCTGCACATCGACGGACACGACACCGACGCGGTCGCCAAGGCGGCGCAGATCGCGCGCGGGCTGGCAATTCCGGTGAGCGTGGATGTAGACACGGTGTACCCGGGATTCGAGCGCGTCCTGGCGAACACCGATTACCTGGTGGCGAGCTCCGAGTTTCCGGCGATGTGGACCAGCGAGCGCGATCCGTTTCGCGCCTTGGAGCGCATTCAGGAAGAGTATGGCATTCGCGTCGCGGCAATGACGCTGGGCGCGCACGGAGCGCTGGCTCGGACGGCCGGAGCCTTCATCTATTCGCCGGCTTTCGTGGTGAATTGCGTGGATACCACGGGCGCCGGAGACGTGTTCCACGGGGCGTTTTGCTATGCTGTGCTCGAAGGGATGCCGATGCGCGAGACGCTGGAATTTTCAAACGCCATGGCGGCGCTCAACTGCACCCGCATCGGCGCGCGCGGCGGGATCGCGCGCATCGAGGACGCCCGCGCGCTGATGGAACGCGCTGAGCGGCGTTCCAATCCCGATTTCGTTTCCGCGGCGCGGCGGGCATGATCCCCCTTCGTTCCACCGAGCGCACCTACGCGCCGGCGATCGTCACCGGAATCCTGATCGCCATCAACACGGCGATTCTGCTGTACGAGGAGACGCTCACGCGCGCCGGGATGGAACGCTTCGTGATGCAGTGGGGCATCGTGCCGGACCGGCTGAGCCTGACCTCGCTGTTTACTTCCATGTTTCTGCACGCGGGATGGCTGCATTTAGCAGGCAACATGCTGTACCTGTGGGTCTTCGGCAGAAATGTAGAGGACCTGATCGGCTCGGGACGATTTCTGGTCTTTTATCTTTTGTGCGGATTGTCGGCGGCGGTGGTGCACGTGATTTTCAACGCATTTTCGCCGACGCCGACCATTGGAGCGAGCGGCGCCATCGCCGGGGTGATGGGCGCGTACCTGGTGAAATTTCCGCGCGCGCGGATCATTACGCTGGTGATATTTATCGTTTTCTTCACCACGCTCGAAGTGCCCGCCGCGTTCCTGCTGCTGTTCTGGTTCGCGATCCAGTTTTTCAGCGGATTCGGATCGATCGGCTCGGCGGACTACACCGGAGGTGGGACGGCGTGGTTCGCGCACATCGGAGGTTTCGTGGCCGGAATGCTGCTGATCCGGCTGTTTCCCGCGAAGAAGCGCTGGCGGGCGTGGTACGAGAGCGAGTAGCGATCGACGGCGGGCTTGGAGCCGGCGCAAGGCTTCAGCTTTGTTGGTGCGGCTGCGGCGCTGAAGCGCCGCGCGGATTGAAATCCGCCGTCCGTCTTTTGCGGCGGAAATGGCTGCACGGTCTGCTACGGTCTGGTGGATGCCCGCAGGCTGGCGAGCGGCGCTTCATGGCCGCGCGCGGTGACTCGCTCCACCGCAATCACTTTGCCTCCGCTCACGATCACGGCTTCGTCGAAATTGTTGACGGTGGGACAGACGTGGCGTGGGATCAGATAAAGCGTTTCGCCGATGGCCGGCCGCGCGCCGGATTTTACTTCGATCGGTAGATGCTCTTCGCTCGGTTTCAGCGGTACGAGATCGGGACGGCCGGCGACGGCGCAGGTCGGAATTCCAGCGTCTGCCGAAACGGCCTTGTGACCAGCGTCGCAGGTGACGTAATTGGATTTGGGATGGCTGACCACGGTGGAGACGACCACCGCGGCCGGCTCGTATCCCCATTCCGGCGGCAGTTGCGTGGCGCTGGTCGCGTCGTTGTAAATCACCGTGCCCGGCGAGGCGCGATGCACGAATTTCGCGTTCTGGAACGGCGGGTACGACGCGGCGCAGGGAAACGCAGGCGTTCCTGACGTGATCACTTCTCCGACTGCGAATCCGGCGCTCTCGAGCACGCTGACCAGCTCCATGACGCGATCATAGCCGCGATGCGCGAGAGGCTCGCGCTCGGCGAGCGGCTGGGTGTGGATCTGGCCGTCGTAATAATGCAGGCCGCGAAATTCGAGACCGGCTCCTGAAATGGCGCGCGCGACGGCGAGGATCGCGTCTAGGCGATCCTGCTCAATGCCGGTGCGGTCCATGCCGGGATTCACGTCGATGAAAATTCCGATGGCGCTGCCCTTCCATGCCGAGGCCTGCTCAGGATTTTCGGCGAGCACGGAAATGCGCACGCCGGGATTGCGATCGGCGATCTCGCGCACGCGCGCCGCGTTGGCGCCGACCACGGGATACGCCAGCAGAATATCTTTCATCCCGGAGGCGCACGCCGCGGCCAGTTCGGCCGTGGTGGAACACTTGGCATGCACCACGCCGCTTTCCGCGATGCGCCGCATGATGAATCCGAGCTTGGCCGTTTTCAGATGCGGACGCCAGCGGTTGGCGTCGCCGCCGAGAAGGCGGAGCGTCGCGGCGATGTTGCGGTCCACGATTTCGGGATAGATCGCGAGCGCGGGCGTCAGCAGCGCTCCGGCGTTTTCGATTTGGTAGCGCACTACTTCAATTCGTCGACGGGAATGTTGAACGCCGCGGTGTTCACCACGCCCTTGCGCTGAAATTGAATCCAGACGCGATACATTCCGGGCCGCGGGAAGAAGATGTTCACCTGGATCTGCTTGTAAGCGCCCCCGTCGGGATCGGTCACGTAGATGGGGTGCGTATGGATCATGTCGATCAGGTCCGAGCTGGCCGCCATCACGTGCGCCCAGGCGCCGATGTACTGCTCGATTCCGTCGTTGGGCGTCAGCTTGAAGAACATGATCTGTTTGAAGCCGGCGAGCGGCTGCGGCGGATCGAGCTGCAATTCGACGTGCAGATTTTCCGTGTCTTTGGGCGTGAGGTCGGCTTCGAGTTTCGCGGGCTGGAGCTTGAACCCGTCACCGGGAACGATTAGCGTCTTGGCGATCAACTGTGGCGTGCCCGAGGTGGGATAAAAATCGCTGAGCACGCGATACAGTCCGGAATGCGGGAACTTGGCGTCGAGAAGAAACGAGCCGTCGGGCTGCTGCACCGGGTGCGTGTGCACGAAAAAGTGCATGTCCTGGCTCACCAGGAACAGGTGATACAGCCTTTCGTGCATGATGGTGAAATCCTTGACGGTCTTGCCGGTCTCCGGGTCTTCCACCTTGAAATCGAGCTGAATGTCCTGGTTGGCTTTGAGGGCGGCGGGCTTGGTGGTGAGCTCGACCGGATATTCGCGCTCATCGGTGATGTCGGGAATCAGCGTCATCCCGCAAATCCGGCACTTGCCCGGAATTTTCTCCCGCACGTCCTTGTGCATCGGGCAAACCCACAGCACGCCTTCATCGTCCTGCGTATCATTGGTCGCCGTGGCGGCGGACGGAGGATACACCGCGGGATTGGGCGTTTTGGGTTGATTAGGATTGGGATACTGGAACTGCTGGCCGAGCAACAGAACCGGAAGAATTGAGATTGCCAACAGACGCATAGCTCTATTATCCACCTGTAGCGTGTAAAGGTTCTTAAAGCTGCGTTACGATTGATCCCGCGCTTGGTTGGGCCGTTATAATCCGTCCATGCCCCGTCATAAAATCTCCGTGATCCCGGGCGACGGCGTCGGCCAGGAGGTGATCCCGGAAGCGCTGCGCGTGCTCGACAGGGTCGCCGAATTGGAATACCGGCACTTCGACTGGGGCGCGGAGTATTATTTCCGCCACGGCCGCATGATGCCCGACGACGGCATCGCGCAGCTTGCCCAGACCGACGCGATTCTGCTGGGCGCGATCGGGCACCCCGGGATTCCCGACAATGTCACGCTCAACGGCCTGCTGCTGCCCATCCGCCGGCTTTTCGATCAGTACGCCAACGTCCGTCCGGCCATTCTCTATCCCGGAGTCGCCGGCCCTCTGGCAAGCGCGAAGCCGATCGATATGGTGGTGGTGCGGGAGAACACGGAAGGTGAGTACGCGCAGGTGGGCGGCTTCGTGTACCATCACCAGCCCGAGGAAGTGGCGATTCAGACCGGCGTGTTCACGCGGCGCGGCATCGACCGCGTGGTGCGCTTCGCTTTCGAGTTGGCCCGCAAACGGGGCGGCAAGCGGCGTGTGACGTCGATCACCAAGTCCAATGCGCAAGGCTACGCGATGGTCCTGTGGGACCGCGTGTTTGCCGAAGCCGCGGCGGATTTTCCCGACATCGAAACCGAATCGCTGCTGGTGGATGCCGCGGCGATGAATTTCGTGCGGCGTCCGGAGAGCTTCGACGTGGTGGTGGGGTCAAACCTCTTTGGAGACATCTTGAGCGACCTGAGCGCGATCCTCACCGGCAGCATCGGCCTGGCGGCGAGCGCGAATCTGGATCCCACGCGGCGCCATCCGTCGATGTTCGAGCCGGTGCACGGCTCGGCGCCGGACATCGCCGGGCGCGGAATCGTGAATCCGCTGGCGGCGATCCTGTCCGCGGCGATGATGCTCGATCATCTGGGTCTCAATGGGCGAAATGTGGAGCGCGCGGTGGCGGGCGTTTTGCAAGATGGCAAGATTCGCACAGCGGACCTGGGCGGGTCGAGCTCGACGCGCGAAGTGGCCGATGCGGTGATCGAGCGGCTTTAATTCGGCGTAGCGCGGCCGATGAGCCCAATGTGGGCCAGTACCTCACGTTCCGGGTCGCGCGGCGGGATTTCGCGATGGACGCCGGACGCGTGCGGGCGCTGCTGCCTGCGCACGACATGGTCCCGCTCGAAACACCCAGCGGATACATTCTGGGATTTTCGTCGCTGCGCGGAGTGGAGTTTCCGGTCATCGATCTGCCCAGGAAACTGAGAATCGCTTCGGGGGCGCAGGGACGCGAGCCGTATATCATCGCGGTCGATGTCGCTTCGCCGCACGGCGGGCAGATCGTAGGATTCATCGCCGACCGCCTTTCCGACGTGGTCACGATTCGCGAGCACGACATCCGCGAGGGAGTGCTTCACGCCCACGGCCGCCCGCGGCGCGTTTTCGATCCGGACGTGCTGGCCGATGAATGGATCCTCGCCGGGAACGAAAAATAGCGGCTATTCAGAGATGACTCGTCTTCCCTCGATCCGGTAGCGCCCCGACACCACCAGCGCGATCGCTTCGGGGTAGATACGGTGCTCCTCGCGAAGAATGCGCGCGGCGAGCGTTTCCGCGGTGTCGCTGTCGAGCACGGGAACCACGGCCTGGCGGATGATGGGTCCGGAATCGAGGCCTTCGTCCACGAAATGCACGGTGCAGCCGGAAAACTTGACTCCGTGCTCGAAGGCCTGGTGCTGCGCGTCGAGGCCGGTGAACGCCGGCAGCAGCGACGGATGGATGTTGACGATGCGCATGGGAAATTCGCGCAGAAAATAGCCGCTCAAAATGCGCATGTAGCCGGCAAGCACCACTAACTCGACGCCGTGGGCGCGCAATTCGGCCACCACCATGCGGTCATAAACTTCGCGATCGAGATTTTTCGACGGCAGGACCAGCGCGGGGAGTCCGCGCTCCCGCGCGTGCTCGATTCCGGGCGCGTTTTCGCGATTGGAGAGCACGACGGCGATTTCGGCGTCGAGCTTTCCTGCGTCGATCGCGTCGGCGATGGCGCGGAAGTTGGAACCGCGCCCGGAAAGAAGAATGCCCAGTCGGCGCATCAGTAGTACTGAACGCCCCTGCCGCGGATCACTTCACCGATCCGATACCACGGCTCGCGAAGCATCTTCAATTTCGGTTCATCTTTCGGCGAGATCACCACGATCATGCCGATTCCCAAATTGAAAGTGCGGCGCCAGTCGTCTTCGGGAATATCGCCCAGCTTGCGCAGCAGCTCGAAGATGGGCAGCACAGGCCAGGAGCCGCGATCGATGCGCGCGCCCAGTCCCTTGGGCAGAATGCGCGGCGTGTTTTCGGTGATTCCGCCGCCGGTGATGTGCGCGGCGCCTTTCAGAATTCCGGCATCGTGCAGCTTGCGCAGCGGTTTCAGATAGCTGCGATGCAGTTTCAGAAGCTCGTCGATGGTTTGTTCGTCCGCCTTGGGAATCAGCTTGCGCGCCAGCGAATAGCCGTTGGTGTGCAGGCCAGTGGAGGGCAGGCCGATGAGCACATCGCCTTCGCGAATCGAGGCGCCGGTGATCATGCGTTTCTGTTCGACTACGCCGACAATAAAGCCGGCCAGATCGTATTCGCCGGGAGCGTACATTCCTGGCATTTCGGCCGTCTCGCCGCCGATTAACGCGCAGCCGTTCGCTTTACAGCCTCGGGCGATGCCGGAGACCACGTCGGCCGTGACTTTCGCGTCCAGTTTTCCGGTGGCGAAATAATCCAGGAAAAACAGCGGCGTCGCGCCCTGCACCGCAATGTCGTTAACACAGTGATTCACCAGGTCTTCGCCAATGGTCGAGTGGCGGCCGGTGGAGAAGGCCAGTTTGATCTTGGTTCCCACGCCGTCGGCCGACGAGACCAGCACCGGATCGCGAAAGCCCTGTAAACGGAAGCCTCCGCCGAAGCTGCCGATGTCGGTGAGAACCGCGGGCGTGAACGTCGAGCGCGCCATTTTGCGGATGCGCGCTACGGCGGCGTTGGCTTCGTCGATATTGACTCCCGCGTCTTTGTACCCCAGTGATTTCTTTCGCGTCATGTCTCTGCGAACTCTATATAATAAGCGATTGTCCATATGAAACACCTGGTGACTGCGCTCCTTGCATGCGTGGCGCTGAATGCTCAGCCGGCGCCCACCTCCATTGCCATCCGCGGCGCGAAGATCGTCCCGGTGAGCGGTCCGGCCATCGAAAAGGGAGCCGTGGTCTTGCGCGGCGGATTGATCGAATCGGTCGGCGAGAATGTCACGATCCCAGCGGACGCGGAAGTGATCGACGGAACGGGGCTGACGGTGTATCCCGGACTGATCGACGCGCTGAGCACGTGGGGCATGCCCGGCGTGGCTCCCGCTGCCGGCCGGGGAGGCGGTCGAGCCGGAGCTGCCGCTGCCGCTCCCGCGGCGCCACCGGCGAAGGGACCGGAGGATCGGCCATCAACTACGAGCTGGATCAAGGCGGCCGACGAGTTTCAGCCCAACGACCGGCGGATCGAGCTGGCGCGCAACGCCGGATTCACCACCGCCGTGGTCTTTCCGACGACCGGGATTTTCGGCGGTCAGGGGTCCATTATTGATCTTGCCGGCGACAAGCGCGACGACATGGTGCTGGAACCGTCGGTGGGCCAATACATCGCCATGTACATCGGGCGCGGATTCGGCGGAGGGTTCCCGAGTTCGCTGATGGGCGTCATCGCGTATGTGCGCCAGATCTATCTCGACGCGGACCATTACAAGCTGGTGAAGGCGGCGTACGAGAAGAATCCGCGCGGCATGGAGCGGCCGGCGTATGACCGCGCGCTCGAAGGCGTCATCGAATCGAAACGCATTCTATTGCCGGCGAATCGCTGGGTGGAAGTGCAGAGGATGGTCAAGTTCGGCCGCGAGCTGAAACAGCCCACGATTCTTTACGGGATGGTTGAAGGGTTCGACAAGCGCTCCACCGATTATTTGAAGGACACGCCGGTGCTGGTGAGCCTGAAGTGGCCGGCGGCGCCGCGCGATCCCGATCCGGATGAAGTCGAGACGCTGCGCACGCTGGAAGATCGCGCCAAGGCTCCCACCGCACCGGAAGCTTTGAAGCAGGCCGGGGTGCACTTCGCGTTTTATACCGATGGGGTCGATCAGCCTCGGGAGATTCAGCGCGCGGTGAAGAAGGCGATGGATGCGGGCCTTTCGCGCGAAGACGCGGTGCGCGCGCTGACGCTGTCACCCGCGGAAATTTACGGCGTTGCGGACCGGGTCGGGAGCATCGAGAAGGGCAAGATCGCCAACCTGGTGGTGACCAAGGGCGAGATTTTCGACGACCGGACGCGCGTCGAGATGGTGTTTATCGACGGAGTGAAACACACGCCCACGCCTGAGCCGCCGGGCCGCGGCGGAGCGGCCACGCCGGAGCGGGAGAACTGACCATGAAACGCTTCTTACTTGCAGCTTTGCTGGCGCTCGCGCCGCTTTTCGGGGAGACCACCGTGATCCGGAATGCGACCATCATGAGCGAATCGGGCAAGGGCACCTTCAAGGGCTCGATTGTGATCCGCGACGGAAAAATCGCGGAGGTCGGCGAGAACGTG
>Ga0335077_10011588_pt1 | contig 11023 bp, 9 predicted proteins | sample Lox_Sample_31_FD_207151 | JGI IMG/M metagenome (GOLD analysis project Ga0335077, IMG submission 207151) | Soil microbial communities from Loxahatchee National Wildlife Refuge, Florida, United States - Lox_Sample_3.1 | ecosystem: Environmental > Terrestrial > Soil > Wetlands | place: USA: Florida...
TCCTTATAACCGGGCCGCGTTCTAATGCGATGCTGGTTGACGAGGAGGACTGGAACGCCGTGCAGGAGACGCTTTATTTGCTTTCCATCCCCGGAATGCGGGAATCCATCCGTGACGGACTCGCCACGCCAGTCGAGAAGTGCGCGAAGGATCCGGGCTGGTGAGCGCCTGGCAGATCCTATTCACCAAGCAAGCGCAAAAGGATAGTCGTAAGCTGGCTTCGTCCGGCCTCCGGCCTAAAGCTGAGCAGCTCTGGCCGTCGATCCCTTCCAAAAGCCCCCGCCATTCGAGAAGCTAGTCGGCGACCTGAAAGGCGCGTACTCGCGCCGGATCAACATCCAACACAGACTTGTGTATCAAATTCTGGAAGAAGAACACATCGTCAAAGTGCTGCGGATGTGGACGCATGACGAATAGCTTCGTGCGCGGGTGCCCCATCCTTCTCCCCATCGGTTGGGGAGAGGGTGGGCCCCCGGTTGCACGGAGCCAGTCTTCAGGTCGATAACACTGAAAGCTCCGGGGCCATCCTCTCGCCGAAGGCGAGAAGGATGGGGCACCCACCTACGTAATACAATTACGATGCGAAGCATAGTGGGAGACAAATTCACGGATGACGAGGCGCGCAAAAACATCCGCGAGGCGGTGCAGGCGTTCCTCGAAACCAGCGCCGAGATGGGGACGCTGGAGGAAATCCTGGAGGAGTCTGGCTACACTCGTGAGGACGACGGATGGCATGGGCCCGAGTTCGTCTCGCTCGACCGCCAGGTCGCGAACGTAAGCTAAATGCCGACGCTTCGTCCTGTTCGCTATGCGCAGTTGGTCAGAGTCTTCGAGCGGGATGGATTCACCTTCCGTCGGCAGCGCGGCGATCATCTCATCTACACGAAACCCGGCGTGAAGCGCCCGCTGGTCATCCCCATGTATCAGGAAATTCCTGGCGGAGCACCCGGCCCTTTAATAATCTTTAAACTGCTCCGGGTTCGACTGAGCCGCACTACACCGACCACGGTAAAAGATCATTTGTCTGTCCGGGCGAATGTCTGGGTTTCGGAATTTCTTGTTGAAATCCTTCTCACGAATGTAGCCATCGTAGTCGTAAACATTGCCGGAGCAACTCATGTCACCATTTAACTGGAAGAGCGCATAGGTAGCGACAGCCCCTCCGCTGAAATACACCTTGGAGCCGAGGATTGACGACTTGGTCAAGACGCCGCCGCCGGACTCAAGAGCCTTTACCGTGAGTATCTGCCAACGATAAATGTCATCGCAGTATCCGGTCTGCGGCGCTTTGCATTTGCAATTCCGAGTGCCGTCCTCGGCTGTGGTGCACTCCTCCTTGTACCTGTTAAGTCTCCGGATCACGCCGTCCGCACTGAGTATGGCGTTGATGGGCGCGTTGGCCGCTGGCTTCATCTGCGGCGAAGATTCATCCTTCGAAGAGCTGTCGTCGCCGCTCTTCTTTTTTTTCTTTTCCGAGCCGCCGTCTGAATCCTTGTCAGCGTCTTTGTTTGACGGATCGTCGGAGGAGTTGTCTTTCGCGCCGTCGCCGGACTTCTTCTGCGCAGTTCCGCCGAATAGAGTTGCGACGAAGCTGTCTATGGAAGACGCGATCGCCTGAAGATTCGCACGCTTGACTTTCTGATCCTCAAGCTCGGCCTTCTTCGTGCTGCGAATGTTCTCGTCTGTGCTTACATCAGCGGCGAGTCTGGCTTTCTCCTCGGCCGCTTTTTGTTCGGCTTTGGGTTCGCCTCTTCTGTCATTAGGTCGGTTCGCTCCATTGTCCTTAGCTTCTAACTTGTGGATCTGGCCTTTTAATTTGCCGATTTCCTCTTCCAGCTTGCCGGTTTCGTCGGTGAGATCACTAATGCGCCTGGACAGCTTCTCTATTTCGGTTTGCAGACAAATTCTCTGGCCAACCAGCTTCTGCAACGCTGTCAAAAATGGAGAGTGCTCCGGATCGTAGCCGGTGCTGGGGTCGGTCGGACTTGATGGCTTTAATTTCGCCTCCAGTCCGAACGAAGGATAGGCGGCAGGGGCTAATACGGGTATGGCCATGGAGCGAAAATGGCGGGCGATTCCATCAATAAGTGCTTGATCCTGAACGGTTCCCTTTACGCCAGAGATAGATTCGTTGACTGCGAAGAGTTGCACGGCACTCTTGATTAGCGCAATAGATCCTTCCGCTGCTTCTACAACGGGGCTGCCGGTCGCGGCCCCAGTAGCTTCCGTCTTTTCAGGACCGCCTTGCTGCTCACATTTGCAGGGTTCGGGCTTCGGACACAACTTCGTGCCTTCTTTAGGGCAGCACCCCGCCGCTGCTGCGCGCTGGATGAGTACGCCCATCAACGTCATGTTCACGCGCCAAGTCTGGAAGTTGCCGACAGTGGGATCGTTCGAGGCGAGAACAATGACGCCCCAACGTTCCTGTCTTTGTCCCTGAGCGGTAGAAATTGCAAGCCCGCAAACGTTCTTGAATCGCTTTAATTGATGACCGTCGGCTTCGGTGGGTTTTTCATAAGCAGGCACATATTTTGCATCGCCAAAGTCACTGTCTGTCTTCGTGTCCCCAGTGTGGTCGGTCGGCGTATCCTCGATCAAGAATTCGGCAACATCGCAGGCAACCGCTTCGCTATCCGACTCGAGTGCCTTGTACGTAAGCATCTCAGACTCAATTGAGAAGCCGCCGCCTTCAGACCCGCCGGCCTTTTTCCCACTACCTTCTTTACCCCCGGACTGATCGTCGCTTCCGCTCGAATCGGTTGTGCCGCCGCCGGACTTCGAGCTGCCGGCGTAAGTCGACTTTCCGCCGAGGAGGTAACCGGTGGGAACAAGAACGACAATCGCGAGTAGAAGACATCCTCTTAGGATAGACGCTCCGCTGCGCAGTGAATTTGTTGGCAACTACACCGGAGAAAGTGGGAGCGGCTCGCACGACTCTTTAGATCAGGAGGCCCGGTCAATCCGTCATAAGGCTGCGAGCACGATTTCGGCGGTGTGCGAATTCTAAAAGCACGATTTTACAAAGTCAATGGTTTGCTCGGGTGGGCCTTTCGTCCCACATTTGGAGTTTCAGCGCGCCGCCGTTTCACATCTGAAGACACGCACCGATGTTGGACATTGAGCTCGACCCCGAGCTGGAGTCCCGCCTGGAGCAACTGCCCAAGCAAACCGGCCGCAGCAAGAGCTACTACGCCAAGATTGCGATCAAGCAATTCCTGGAAGATCGCGAGGACTACCTGAGAGGCATGGCGGCCCTGGAGCGGAACGAACCGCGAATCTCACTGGACGAATTGGAGCGCGAGCTACTGCGCTGATCGCGAGCGCTTCCTATATTTGCGCCGACCGGCGTCAGAAAGTGTACGCGGGTGCCGGGGAGCAACACTGGCCTCCGCAGTTTTCACCAGCAGCCGCAGGGCGCGGTTCACCGAGTCGGAGTCGGGAAAGACGCGAGCCAGTTGCGGCCCAATGAGGATGAGATTCGACCCCGAGACGGCCTGACGATAGTACTTGCCTCGAACCCCGGGACCCAGCTCCGAAAGGTCGTACACCGGGCGCAGGTCGTGACTCGGTTTCGCTGCTCTGGCCTTCTTCATACTAGCCTCAGGGGCTAAAGCCCTGAATTTATACGATTCCTTGCGGCACGGCTGAAGCGGTGCCCTTTCAAGACTCACATCCCCGGCATTTTCATCCCGGCAAGCCTTCGCGCGAAGCTGGGTTTGCCCATCGACTTGAACATCTTCCGCATCTGGGCGTATTGCTTGAGCAGTTGATTCACTTCCTGCACCGACGTTCCTGAGCCGCGGGCGATGCGCTTGCGGCGCGAGCCGTTGATGACTTCGTGGTGCTCGCGCTCGTAGGGCGTCATGGAGTTGATGATGGCTTCAACGCGGTTGAGCTGCTTGTCGTCGACTTTATCGGCGGCCTGCTGCATGTTGGCGAACGGGCCGATCTTGGGCATGTGGCCCATGATGCTGGAGATCGAGCCCAGCTTCTTCACCTGCTTGAGCTGGCCGCGGAAATCCTCCAGCGAGAAGCCGTCGCTGGACAGCGCCTTGCGCGCGAACTCCTCCGACTTCGATTTGTCGAGCTTCGACTCGGCCTTCTCGATGAGCGAGAGGATGTCGCCCATGCCGAGAATGCGGCCGACGATGCGGTCGGGATGGAACGGCTCCAGCGCGTCGTACTTTTCGCCGACGCCGATGAACTTGATGGGCTGGCCGGTGACGTTGCGGATGGAGAGCGCCGCGCCGCCGCGCGCGTCGCCGTCCATTTTGGTGAGCACTACGCCGGTGAGCGTCAGCTTCTTGTGGAACTCGTCGGCGGAGTTGACCGCGTCCTGGCCGGTCATGGAGTCGGCAACGAAGAGGATCTCCTGCGGGTTCAGGATCTTCTTTAGCGACTGCATCTCGTCCATGAGCTGCTCGTCGATGTGCAGGCGGCCGGCGGTATCGACGATGAGCACGTCGCAGGCGTTGTTGATGGCCTCGCGCCGCGCCTCTTTCACCAGGCGCTCGACGGTCGCGGTGTTCGACTCCTCGACTTTGCCTTCGTAAAGCTGCGCCTTGATGGCGTTGGCGACAACTTTGAGCTGCTCGCGCGCGGCGGGGCGATAGACGTCGACCGAGACGAGCATGGGACGATGGCCGCCCTGCTTGAGCCAGTGCGCCAGCTTGCCCGAGGTCGTGGTTTTGCCGGAACCTTGCAGGCCGGCCATGAGCACGACCGTCGGCGGCTGCGAGGCGAATTTCAGTTTGGCGGTGTCCTTGCCGAGGACGTTGATCAGCTCGTCGCGAACGATCTTGATGACCTGCTCGCTGGGCGAGAGCGCGGTCATCACTTCCTGGCCGACGGCCTTTTCGCGGATGTGGTCGACCAGCTCTTTGACGACCTTGAAGTTGACGTCGGCTTCGAGCAGCGCCATGCGGATTTCCTTCAGCGCTTCGCCGATGTTTTCTTCGTTCAGCGTGCCCTGTCCGCGCAGGTTCTTGAAGGCGCGCTGGAGTTTTTCTGTAAGGTTCTCAAACATGGTCAGGAGTCCAAAATCAGGCTGGACGCGCGATGCCGCCGGCATCGCGCTGGTATCAGGATAGCATGTGATTCTGTGCTCTAAGGCATCTGCCTTTGCAGGCGGCATCGGTCCGAGCCGTCGTTAGCGCGAGGTTTGTAACCAGGCACGACTCGTGCCGACCACACGTTCTTTCATCTCGTCATCCCGAGCGGAGTGGAGTTGGTTCGCGAAACGAAGGAACTCACGCAGTCGAGGGACCTACTTTAGCTCGTGTCGACGAAGTGCTTCGGGCAAACAGCAGGTCCCTCCACTCGCCGCTCACCACCCCGCCACGCGAAAGTCGCGCGTGTCGGGGACCCCGGAAGCGGCTAGATCGGGATGACAAGACAGAGAGGGGAGCGCTTGCGGCGCAGCTAAAGCTGCGCCCTTTCAAGGCCAATCTGCCGGATGCCTGCCGGCCGCTCGAACAGCTCAGGATGCAGGGCCCAGGCGATGGCGTCCAGTCCGCCGATCAGTGTACTAGCGGGCGTGTTCAAGAGCTGGTCCTCGACGCAGAAGATGCGCCGGTCGCGCGCGGCGGGCAGCTCCTGCCACTGTCGCTGCTCGACAATTTTTTCCAGCGGCACGCGGTCACCGGCGCCACACCAGGCAGCGAGCACCACGTCGGGCTGCGCTGCTGCGATATCCTCGACCGTGATCGTCTTCCCGGGCGTGCCGACGAATTCTCCTCCCGCGGCCTCGACCAGTTCGACGACCCAAGGCTGCGACGCCATGACCGGCTTGCCCCACTGCTCGCAGAAGACCTTGAGTTTGGCGCAGCCAGCCGTACGGCGGCTGACATCGGCAATGCGCTGTTGCATACGGGTGATGATGGCTTCGCCGCTTTCACCCGCGCCTATGATTGCGGCGAGAGCGGCGATATCCGCATAGATGTCGGCGAGAGTGCGAGGCGCCAGTCCGAGGAATCGCACACCTGCCTTTAGAATTTCGGCGACCGCTTCCAGTTGATACGGCACTGAGGCCAGCACCAAATCCGGATGGGTGGCAAGAATTTGCTCCGCTTGCGCCGACCAGGAATCGGAGACAATAACTATGTTGCTCCCGCTGATCTCGGGACAGACATCGACGCAGTACTTGGTGCAGGCGACGAGGCGGTCGAGCAGGCCCAGATCGCGCAGCGTGACCGTAGCGCTGGGCTGAAGGGAAACGACGCGGCGCGGAGTGTATTTGGCGAGCAAGACGGCCTAATTATAGGATTTGCGGCAGTGTCTACGAATAGGGGTCCCATCGACTCCGGCGCGCCAGAAACGCGCGCCTCCGCTCAGGATGACACTTGATGAAGGCAAGGTGATGGCGGTCCACCAAATCACCATCGTCGGCACGGGCCTGATCGGTGGCTCGCTGGGGCTGGCGTTGAAGCAGGGCGGCTTCGCAGGTCGCATCGTGGGCTGCGACAAGCGTGCGGTGTTGGAGGAAGCGCAGGCGCGCGGCGCGATCGATCAGGCGGAGGCCGATGTGGAGCGCGCAATCGTGGGCAGCGATGTGATCGTGCTGGCCACGCCCGTCGGTTGCATCCTCTCGCAGTTGGAGGCGCTCGCGCATCTGGTTGGGCCCGACGTTTTGATCACGGATTGTGGTAGCACCAAGGAACGCCTGGTTGGGCTGGCGCGCATGTTATTCGGCGACAGCGCTAACGAACGCGTGCTGCCCGGACATCCCATGGCCGGCAAAGAGCACGGCGGAATCGAGAATGCCGATCCACAGATGTTTCGCGATGCCGTGTGGTTGATCACGCCCATCGATGCCGGCCAGGCATATACGTCGCGACAGCAGGAATGGATGGCACGGCTGCGGTCGATTGGCGCGCGTGTGATCACGATGGATGCCGAGCGGCACGATCACCTGTGCGCGTGGATCAGCCATCTGCCGCAGATGATCGCGACAGCGCTGGCTTCATCGTTAGGCGAGGAGTTCGGCGATGATCCGGAGCTCATGCAGATCGGCGGTCGCGCCCTGCGCGAGATGACGCGCATTGCGCACAGCCCGTATTCCATGTGGCGCGACATCGCGATGACCAACACGGAGAATATCGAAGACGCGCTGCTACGCTTCGAGCAGCAAGTGGCGCACCTGCGCGAGAACCTGCGCGGGCCGGGGCTGCGGGAGATGTTCGAGAGTGCGAATCAGTGGCCAGTGGCCAGTGGTCAGTTGCCAGTTAGGCCGCCGCCATTACGCCTCAAACAAGGCGATCTCGTTCGCATTCTGCGCGTGCCCGATATCGTACAGGAATCCGAAGGATTCAAGACCCGCTCAACCTTAGAACGTTGTGTCGGTCGCGTGTTCCCAATCATTGCCTTCAATGAGTACGGGATGATTCAGATTGATGTTGGCGAAGTTGTGGGAAAGCCTTCATACATGGAAAGCATTTGGATTGAGCCGGAATGCGTTGAACTCACCAAGGAGTGAATTGCGATCCTGGCCAATTACGCCAGTCCCAACAACTGACAACTGGTCACTGGCCACTGTCTTCGGTACAATCGCCCGTCGGAAGAAAATCTATGTCACTGAACAAGGTAGTTGCGAGCGCCGATGAGGCCGTACATGACATCGAGGATGGCGCCACTGTCATGGTCGGCGGCTTCGGGCTGTGCGGCATTCCGGAGAACCTGATTGCCGCGCTGGTGAAAAAGGGCGTGAAGAACCTGAACACGATTAGCAACAACGTCGGCATCGACGACTGCGGCCTCGGCCTGATGCTGGCCGCCGGGCAGATCAAGTCGCACAAAGGTTCCTACGTCGGCGAGAACAAGCTGTTGGAGGACATGGTGCTCACCGGACGCATCGACTTGGAGCTGATTCCACAAGGCACGCTGGCCGAGCGCATTCGAGCTGGGGGCGCGGGCATTCCGGGCTTTTACACGCCGACGGGTTACGGTACGGTTGTCGCCGAGGGCAAGGAAACGCGCGAGTTCGAGGGTCGTCCCTATGTGCTGGAGCGCGGTATGACCGCCGAGTTTGCGCTGATTAAGGCATGGAAGGGGGATAAATGGGGCAATCTCGTCTATCGCAAGACGGCGATGAACTTCAACCCCATGATGGCGACGGCGGCAAAGATTACGATTGTCGAAGTCGAGCATCTGGTCGAGCCGGGCGAGATCGAGCCCGATCACATACACACGCCGAGCGTGTACGTGCATCGCATCTTGCAGGGAGAGAATTACGAGAAGCGCATTGAGCGGCGGACGGTGCGGAAGCAATAGGCGTGCCGAGCCGTGGAGCGGCGATATTTGTGTTAGGCGTGGGCGTAAGCCCGCGTTATGGATGATCATCCGAAGTAGAGCCGCGGCAGCGGCGGGACGCGTTTAGCTGGCAGGCACGAAAAGCAGGTCCCTCCACGCGGGCTGAACCACCCCAACAAGCGCACATGCGGCGCTTGTCAGGGGCCCCGGTCAGCCCTTGGTCGGGATGACACATTTATGAAGGCTGGTCGCGAGCCTGAAAGCCTGCCCTGAGCGCAGTCGAAGGGGCTCGCTCTACCTGAACCCCCGCAAACGGCAGCCACATGGCTTGCTCTACCGGAAGGCGCAGAATAATGGCAACCACACCGAACATCGGCAAGCAGAAGGACACGGAAAAGCGTGACCGCATCGTGCGGCGCGTGGCGCGCGAGTTGCGCGATGGCTTCTACGTCAACCTCGGCATCGGCATGCCGACACTCGTAGCCAACTGCGTGCCCGCGGGAATGGAAGTCGTGTTGCAGAGCGAGAACGGAATGCTGGGCGTCGGGCCCTACCCGTTTGCCGGCGAAGAAGACCCCGACCTGATTAACGCGGGCAAAGAAACCGTGACGCAGCTTCCAGGCACGGCGTACTTCTCCAGCGCGGAATCCTTCGCCATGATTCGCGGCGGCCACATCGACCTGAGCGTACTGGGCGCGATGGAAGTCGACGAAGAGGGCAACCTTGCCAACTGGATGATTCCCGGCAAAATGGTGAAGGGCATGGGCGGCGCCATGGACCTGGTCGCCAGCGCCAAACGCGTCATCGTCGCGATGGAGCACACCACGCGCGATGGGCAGCCGAAAATCCTGAGGCGCTGCACGCTGCCCATCACCGGCTTGCGTGTAGTGAACACCATCATCACCGAGATGGCTTACATCCACGTCACGCAGAGCGGGCTGGTCTTGGATGAGATTGCCCCCGGGCTCGCTGTTGAGGACGTCCGGAAGGCAACGGAAGCTCCGCTAATCCTCAGCCCCGAGTTGAAGACGATGGAATTCTGAGCGCATACGCTGCGCCTCGACCTCACGCAACTGAGGCGATTCCGAGCGACCGGCTGCACTGTTCGGACGAAAAATCGGCTGCAAGTGATTGGATTTTTGTTCGTCGAAATGGCCGAAATTACTAGCTTGGTTCCTTTTTCAGCAGCCTGTGAAGCCGTGCCCTTCCAAAGCAGATTTATGAGGTGGCTTCGCGATAACCAGATAACCTCTACATACAATGCCGGTGAGTCGCGCCGCCGGATTATTCTGTCAGCCGGGCGCGGTTTCGCTGATAGAAGAATGAAACGGCGAGCAGAATCGCGCCCAGAACGATGAAGGCCGCAATGCGATAGCCGCGTTCCAGTGCGGCGATATCGTAGAGAAATACCTTGCCTGTGGTAAACACGAGCAGTGCGATGGCCTGCCAGCGCAGAAATGGCGAGCGCTTCCAGAAACCGACGAGCATGAGTCCGCCACCATATGCCATCCACACTGCGGAATAGGTGAAGGCACGCGCAGTTTCCATGGCGCGCCAGTTGACTCTGGAGAGCGGATGGCCTGGCGCGGGGCGAAAGTAATCTCCCACTTCAAAATTCAGCGCGACCAGCGCTAAGACGTTCAGTGCGAGGATGGCCGCCCCGGCCCATTGCCGGCTATTGGTGCCGCCCTCCGCCAGGGCATAGCGCGCCAGCAAAGCCAGTGCGGCGATCGCAAGCAAATACAGTCCAAAGCGCGGATTGAAGAGCAGCGGCTGAGAAGCTGTGGAATCGACGAAGACGAGGCGCAAAACACCGAGCAGAAACGCTACCGCTCCCAGCGCGCGCAGCAGGAAACTGCGGCTACGGTGCGCGGCCCAGAACAGCGCGCCAGCCTCAACCAGCCAGCCAAGCACTATCCCGTAATTGGTCAACCCCACGGGAATCGCGACCGTCAGGAAACCGATTCCCAAAGCGACCGCGGTTGAAACGTACAAGGGGGCCGCCGAGCCTCCCCGCTTGTGCAGCAGACGAGCGAGGCCAAAGTAGAAGCCAGCGACTGCGACACACAACCACGCCAGTTCGTTCGGGTAATGTTGCTCCAGCATGGTGTAGCTGGCGGCGAAATAGGCCGCGCCATTGAGCAGTGCCAGCCCGGCCATCAAGTTGGAGAACGGCGAAAGGGATCGATCGGCGAACGGAGCGATGGCGTAGAGCAGGAAGAAAAAGCTGGCGAAAGCCAAGGTTGTGGCGAGCTGGGGCTCGGTATAGAAGGTCGAGGCCCACGCCGCAAACAGCGCTGCCGTGCCCCAGAAGCTGGCAAACAGGACGCGCGGCCAGCGTTTCAGCGCCACCAGCCACGCCATTCCCAGGTCGAGCAGGGCGACGTAGCAGAACAGCGCGAGCTCGCGGTTCTGGCCGGTCGAGACGAGTACGGGCGTGAGAAATCCGCCGGCCATGGCGAAGGCGGCGAGCAGCTCGGAATTCTGACGCAGCGAAAGAGCAATCGCCGTCAGAGTGACCATCACCATGCCGAAGAACGTGACGGAAGGCGGAACGAGATGGTAATACTGCGACCCAGCCCATAGCGAGAGATACAGCGCGCCAAAAGCCACCGCCTTCAGCGAGTAGGCAAAGCCGGGATAACCTTTGTGGCGGAATCGTTCGCTCCAGAAAAGTACCGCCAGTCCGGCAACGATGCCGATGATGACCTGTGTGGCCGGGCCAATCCAGTTGTTCTCGAAGGCGAACTTCAGAAAGTAAGACAAACCCACCAGC